>Ga0154003_1000006_pt1 | contig 74074 bp, 72 predicted proteins | sample TSFL087MetaG_FD_104679 | JGI IMG/M metagenome (GOLD analysis project Ga0154003, IMG submission 104679) | Attine ant fungus gardens microbial communities from Florida, USA - TSFL087 MetaG | ecosystem: Host-associated > Fungi > Mycelium > Unclassified | place: USA: Florida, Lake Talquin State...
TGTAAAGTGGAGGGATGTGGTAGTATAGGGGTAGAAAGCGGGGAATCCAGCTATGTTCATGGGTGAACATCAACATTCAATAGATGAAAAAGGTAGATTAATTGTTCCATCCAAGTTCAGAGATGATCTTGGCACGACCTTTGTCTTAACGAGAGGTTTGGATCAATGTGTGTTTGGTTACCCCATGGATGAATGGAAGCAGCTTGAGCAAAAATTAAAGGCATTACCATTTACTAAAAAAGATGCGCGTGCTTTTACCCGTTTTTTCTTTTCAGGTGCTACAGAGTCTCAACTTGACAAACAAGGTCGAGTCAATGTATCACCATCACTAAGAAAATATGCCGGACTTGAAAAAGATTGTGTGGTAATTGGTGTTTCCAATCGCATTGAAATTTGGGAAAAAGCGATTTGGGAGAGTTACTATGAAGAATCAGAATCGTCATTTGGAGAGATTTCTGAAAGTTTGCTCGATTTTGATTTATAAGATTGGAAGGATTTATGTCCATGTTTGATCATACAACTGTATTGAAAAAAGAAGCGGTTGATGGACTCAATATTAAATCTGACGGTATTTATGTGGATTGTACATTGGGAGGCGGGGGTCATAGTGAAGGTATTTTATCACAATTAACCACTGGACATCTTTTCGCATTTGAACAGGATCCTTTTGCCCGTTCGGAAACTGAACAACGCTTAGCTGCTTATCGTGATAAGTTGACGATTATACCAGAAAATTTTCGACATTTTAAAAGGGAATTGCAGCAGATGAGGGGCGTATACAGCGTGGATGGTGTGCTTTATGATCTTGGTGTGTCATCTCCGCAATTCGATCAAGCTGAAAGAGGATTCAGCTATCAGTATGATGGTCCATTGGATATGCGCATGAATCCTGAACAAACTCTATCCGCAAAAAATGTGGTTAATGAGTGGTCTTATGAGCAACTTGTATCTATATTTTTTAAATACGGTGAAGAAAAATTTTCTAAATCTATTGCAAGAAAGATTGAAACAGCAAGGCGAGAGAAGGTAATAGAAACAACAGGAGAAATGGTTGACTTGATCAAAGCAGCTATTCCTGCACCTGCACGACGAAAAGGTGGTCATCCTGCTAAGCGTGTGTTTCAGGCTTTACGTATTGCCGTAAATAATGAATTACGAGTTTTCGAGGATTCGTTGGAACAAGCCATTGATATGATGAGTATAGGGGGAAGGATTGCAGTCATTACCTTTCATTCATTGGAGGATCGATTATGCAAACAAGCTTTTTTAATGCATAGTCGTCTCCCAGACCTTCCGCCAGGATTGCCTATTATTCCTGAAGGTAGACAGCCGTTGCTAACATTAGTTAATAAGAAACCGATCATACCATCAGATGAAGAAATAGAAGGCAATCGGCGCTCACGTTCTGCCAAGCTAAGGATTGCAGAAAAATTGAGATCAAATAAGGAGGATTAAGAATGGCACAGCCCTCACGTCAATTTACTCAAACAGAACAGCCTGGAAGACAAAAACAAGTCATGTCAGAATCACACGCTGGCGTATTACCTCGTAGACGTATTACAAAAGGTGAAAAGATTCTTTGGACGGTCACTATTGTTGCGATATTTATTTTTGCAATCATTATTATTTCAAGGCAGGCTCAAATATACAGTGTCTCTATTTCTGTGGCGCATACGCAAAGTACGGTTGATACAATGCAACAGGATAATGGTGAATTGAATGAGCAGGTGCAGAAACTCCAACAGCCTGAACGTATTCTCAAAATTGCTAAGGAACATGGACTGCATTTAAATATAAATAATGTTAAATTGGTTGATAAATAGGTAGGTGTCTGTCATCCATGTTTACAAAAAAAAATACATCTATTAATCGTTGGGCGGCAATTGTTGCTTTATTTTTCTTATTTCTCTTTTTTGTGATTACGGGACGTTTTGTTTATTTGGTGCAGGCGAAAGAAGTCGATGGTCATAATTTGATCCATGTTGCTAAAAACCAGTGGACAGAGGTTAAAGCTGTTGATTCGAAACGCGGTGAAATCTTAGATAACGAAGGAAATGCTTTGGCTCAAGATGTTTCAGCGTTTACAGTAACAGCCGTGCTTAGTCATAAAGCGGATTCCTATGTGAAAGATAAAGAAAAGACAGCACAGGAGCTGTCTCCAATTATTAATATGTCAGTAACTCGGATTGAATCGCTTCTAAATAGAAATGCTTATTGGGTGGAATTAGGACCGGGTGGACGACGAATCAGCTATACTAAAAGGCAGCAGATAGAAAAGTTGAAGCTCCCTGGTATTGTTTTTCAAACGGAATCCAAGCGTGTTTATCCGGATGGTCAGTTTGCTCCTTATGTAGTCGGATTTACGACGTTAGATGATAAACTCGGAAAGCAAAAAGGGGTTTTAGGCATTGAAAATTCTTTAAATGATAAGCTGTCAGAGCAGGATGGTAGCGTATCATTTTATCGTGATGATCAGGGAATTAAAGTGCCTAATAGCGACAAGCTGATCAAAAAGCCTAAAAATGGTGATGATGTTTATTTAACCCTTCATAATACGATTCAGACCGTTCTTGAAGGCGCTATGAGTGATGTTTATAAGAAATATAAGCCGCATAGCATGGTCGCAGTTGTTGCAGATCCTAAAACGGGTGCGATTTTAGCGATGTCGAGTCGCCCAACATTTGATCCCAATCAAAAAAATATCACGAATTATAAAAACGATGTGATTGCGAATCCCTTTGAACCGGGGTCGGTCATGAAAACCTTTACGCTTGCTGCTGCTATTAATGAAGGGGTTTGGAACAGCAATGCTACTTATAAGTCGGGGACTTATCGAGTCAGTCCTGGTACAAGACCGATTGGGGACTGGAATAAAGGATGGGGAACCATTTCTTTTGAACAAGGCTTTGTGCGTTCATCGAATGTTGCTTTTTCTATGGTTGAAGATAAATTATTAGGACCTAAAAGATTTTATAAATACTTGCAAAACTTTGGTTTTACAAAGAAAACAGGGATTGATTTGCCCGGTGAAGATCCTAGCCAAATCAATTTTAAATGGCACTATGATCAGGTTCAAAATGGATTTGGGCAAGCTTCTGCTGTAACTCCGATTCAAATTGTTCAAGCAGCTACGGCAATTGCCAATAACGGGAAGATGATGCAACCCTATGTTGTTCAAAAAGTTGTCGATCCTGATACGGGTAAAACTGTTCAGCAGCACGAACCTAAGCAAGTTGGCACGCCAATTACTCAACAAACAGCGGAAAAAGTACGCAGTCTCATGAGTAAAGTTATAACAGATCAAAACGGGACGGGAAAAGGGTATGCCATTAAAAATTATGATATCATCGGCAAGACAGGGACAGCACAAATTGCTGGTGGCGCTAAAGGTTATTTAACAGGAAAGGACAACTATGTTTTTTCATTTTTGGGTATGGCCCCAGAAAAAGATCCTAAGCTTATCATGTATGTTGCAGTGAATCGTCCCCATTTATTGCCTACAGATTTGGGATCTGAGCCTGATGAACAAATTTTCAAACCCGTTATGAGCAGCGCTCTTCAATATATGAAAGTTCAACCTAGTAGTGGGAAAATTGATGAAAAAGCTGTTGCTCAACAAACGATCACAGTAGGTAATTGGGTGGGTAAGTCTGTTAGTCAGGCCAAGGCTGCTCTTGAAAAACAAGGCTTAGATGTTATTACAACTGCTGTTCGGGGTACCGTTCAGAAGCAATCTATTGATCTGGGTAGCAAGGTGTTCAAAGGCAGTAAAATTATTTTGGTAGGTAGCGGAACACCCATTATGCCCGATTTAACAGGTTGGTCGCTGACCGATGCGATACAATTGACTAAAGTTTTGGGCATTCATCCTGATGTTAGAGGTGATGGCTATGTCATTAGTCAAGAACCGCATAAAGGCGTAGCCCTTAAAGATAAAACGGCTGTTAAAATCCAACTTAAACCGATAGAATAGATAATAAAATAGATTAAACTTACTTGTTTTGGAAAACATCCTATCTCTCTACATAGCAGATAGGGTGTTTTTTTGAGATTAAGTGGTTATGTAAAAAATATATTGATCATTCTTCGCTTCTACTGCTTGGGCGTATGTGGTAGGTTTTTCTCACTTTTCAATGGCTGTTCTAACATGCCGTGTTTTTGCATAGTTTGATACAAGCTTATGCTTTGAAGAGTGGGAGGGCGAGATGTGCGAGTATCCAATGTCACTGTACGCAGGCGCTTGCTGATTATATTATTTATAGGTCTAGTCATTTTTGGTGTCTTTGTCGTTCGTCTAGGTTACGTCCAGCTTTTTTTAAATGATTGGTTAAAGAACAAGGCCATGGATTCATGGAGCAGAGAAATCCGCTATGAAGCGGAACGAGGAGATATATTAGATCGCAATGGTATAAAGCTTGCCACAAATGTCAGTCGACCAACCGTGTTAGTTGTTCCAAAACAAGTGCGGAATCCTGCAAAAACAGCTGAGGCGTTGTCACAGATATTGAATGCCGATACAGAAAAGATTTACCGAGCCATCACCAAAAAGTCAAGCTCTTCATATATAAAGCCTGAAGGTATAAAGATAAGTAATGAGAAAGCGGCTGAAGTAAAGAAGCTTAAGCTACCAGGTATATTCATTTCGGAGGATTTTAAACGACATTATCCCTTTGGGAATTATCTGTCGCATGTGCTTGGGTTTGCTGGGATAGATAATCAAGGTCTTATAGGCTTGGAGTCTTATTATGATGATATGCTAAAAGGAAAGCCAGGGCATGTAGATTTCTATTCTGATGCGCAGGGTAATCGTATGTCTTCGCTTAGAGATGAATATGTACCACCTAAGGATGGATTGAATTTAGAGCTTACCATCGATACCCGAGTTCAATCTATTATAGAGAGGGAACTTGATAATGCTAATCAAAAATACCATCCAGATAGTGCGCTAGCCATTGCGATGAATCCAAATACAGGTGAAATTCTTGGTATGTCCTCACGTCCAGATTTTAATCCAGAGGATTATAAAACCGTTCCCTCTAAAGTGTATAATCATAACTTGCCAATATGGAGAACTTATGAACCTGGTTCAACATTTAAGGTCATTACGTTGGCCGCTGCTTTGAATGAAAAGCTTGTGAACTTAAAAACAGATACTTTTAATGATCCTGGATATATTGATGTGAATGGCACCAATTTGCATTGTTGGAAGCGTGGTGGGCATGGTCATGAAACTTTTATGGAAGTTGTGGAAAATTCCTGCAACCCTGGCTTTGTTAAATTAGGGGAAATGCTCGGTAAGAATCGGTTATTTAAATATGTTGATAATTTTGGGTTTGGTGCCAAAACAGGTGTTGATTTGCAAGGAGAAGCAACGGGTATTTTATTTGACTCTGATAAAGTAGGGCCACTTGAAGCGGCGACAACTGCCTTCGGGCAAGGAGTGGCTGTGACACCCATTCAGCAAGTTGATGCTGTTTCTGCTGCGGTTAACGGCGGTTACCTTTATACGCCATATATAGCTAAGGAGTGGCTTGATCCTGATAATGGTGAAGTGGTCAGCCGAAATACGTCGCAATTGAAAAAGCGTGTTATTTCAGAGCAAACGTCAAAAGAAGTCAGGGCTGCTCTTGAAAGTGTGGTAGCTAAAGGGACGGGGCGCAATGCGTATGTTGACGGCTGGAGAATTGGAGGGAAAACGGGAACCGCTCAAAAAATAGCAAAGGGTGGTGGCTATCTTAAAAATAATTACATCCTCTCTTTTATGGGATTTGCTCCTGCAGATGATCCGCAAATTGTGGTGTACGTCGCCATTGATAATCCGAAAAACACCATTCAATTTGGTGGTCAAGTGGCAGCGCCGATTGCGGGGAAAATCATCGGTGATAGTTTACAAGCGATGGGAGTTAAGAAAAGAACGAATGGATTGGACAAAGAATATCGCTGGGGTGACCAAAAAAGTGTTGAAGTACCGAACCTTATAGGGCAAAATAAAGAAGACATTCTGTCAGACTATTATAATTTAAAAATGGATGTGGAAGGTGATGGACAGGTGGTCATCGCTCAAACTCCAAAAGCTGGGATAAAAATTCCCGAAGGTTCAACAATTCGTATATATCTAGGTGACAAATCCGATAATGGAGATTAAAATAATGATGAGTGTAAAATTAGCCAAGTGCATAAACGCTTGGCTAATTTGTTGGGTTTGAAAGGACTCCGGATTGATGAGAACGAAAATGGAAAAGGTTGTTTCACAGAGGATGTGCATGAAATGAAATTAAAACAATTATTAACTACATTAGAATCCTACAGACTAGAAAATGGAGGAGATCCAGATATTATTTCTGTAGAGATGGATTCACGACAAGTTCAATCAGGGAGTCTTTTTGTTTGTGTTACTGGGGAAAATTTTGATGGGCATGATTTTGTTAGTGATGTGGTATCTCGCGGAGCACGAGCTATTGTAGCTGAACGCCCAGTCACTGCCGATGTTCCGGTGATTTATGTGAGTGAGGTACGGCGAGCTCTGGCACAATTGGCTGATAGGATGTATGAGCAGCCTAGCCATCATCTTAATTTGATCGGTGTAACGGGAACAAATGGTAAAACGACGATCACATATCTAGTGAAACGCATCCAAGAATATGTTGGGATGAAGACAGGGCTTATCGGAACGATAGGGATGGAATACGGTGATAAAATTATTCCTGTAGATAATACGACGCCTGAGGCTCCAATTTTGCAAAAAGCATGTCGAGATATGGTTAATAATGATGTGCAGTCGGCAGTCATGGAGGTATCCTCTCATGCTCTTGTTCAAGGAAGGGTATGGGGATTAGATTTTAATATCGCTGTTTTTACAAATTTGACACAAGATCATTTGGATTATCATGGTACTATGGAAGACTACCTACATGCTAAATCGCTTCTGTTTTCACAGTTAGGTAATACTTATGATACGACACGAAAAAAAGCGGCGGTTATCAATAATGACGATCCTGCATCAGGTAAGCTTAAGGCGTCAACAGCTGTCTTATTAATGACATATGCGATCGAAAAGATGGCGGATGTACGTGCGGAAAATATCGTCATTTCGGCTAAAGGAACAACATTTGATCTCATGACGCCAGAGGGTCAATTCCCAGTTGTTATGAAGCTTGTTGGTAAATTCAGTGTCTACAACGTTCTGGCAGCTGCGTGCGCCTGTTGGTTAAATGGCGTGTCTTGGAAGAGTATTGCTGAGGCAATGGCGGAAATAGAAGGGGTCTCAGGGCGTTTTGAAACGGTCAATGCTGGGCAGTCTTTTAGTGTGATTGTTGATTATTCTCATACACCGGACAGCCTGGAAAATGCATTGCTTACCATTAAAGAATTTGCAAAAAAACGTATGATTACGGTGATAGGCTGTGGTGGAGATCGTGATCGTCTGAAGCGTCCACTCATGGCTGAGATAGCTGTGAAAAACAGTGATTATGCTGTTTTTACTTCTGATAATCCACGGACAGAGGATCCTGAAGCCATATTAAAGGATATGGAAGCAGGTGTGACACAAGGGAGCTATACAAAGATTGTTAATCGTGGTGAAGCGATTCAACATGCAATAGAGCTGGCTGAGGAAAATGATATTGTGTTGATTGCTGGCAAGGGGCATGAAACATATCAAATTATTGGGACTGGAATAGTGGATTTCGATGATCGATTAGTAGCACAGAAGGCGATAAAGGAGCGTTTAATGCATGGGAGTTAAGCTGTATCATATTCAACACATCAGTCATGCTTCTCAAAATAGTGAAGAACTGGCTAGTTCACAGCGCTTTACTGTGATAATTGATAGTCGGAGTCAAGTGCCAAATAGTTTGTTTGTTCCGCTAGCTGGTGAGCATTTTGATGCGCATGATTATCTGCTTCAGGCTATAGATAATGGTGCTTTAGCGACGCTGTGGCAACGTGATAAGGTTTTGCCTCAAGGGATGCCTCCTGGATTTCCCGTTTTTTATGTTGAGGATTCACTAAAAGCCTTACAGGATTTAGCGCACATCTATCGGAAGGATGTGGATCCCACTGTCATTGCGATTACAGGGAGCAACGGTAAGACGACAACTAAAGATATGGTAGCCTCGACGTTGGCGTTCAATTATAATCTACATAAAACGGAAGGCAATTTGAACAATCACATTGGTGTTCCACTGACCTTATTAGCAATGCCAGAGGATTGTGAGATCTGTGTATTAGAGATGGGGATGAACCATTTTGGTGAAATTGCGTTATTAAGTCGTATCGCTGAACCTAATATTGGGATCATCACTAATATTGGCGAATCTCATATTGAGTTTTTAGAAAGTAGAGAGGGGATTGCTAAAGCTAAAAGTGAGATTATTGAAGGGATGCACCCGGGTGATCTCTTAGTTATTGATGGAGATGAACAGCTTTTAGAAGAATTAAAGCATGAGCAGGTTCATGTTGTGTCATGTGGTTATGGTGAGTCAAGTGACTGGTTGATTTCTGATGTTAAAGGCAATAAAGAGGGAAGTACATTTAAAGTCAAGGGTAAGGACTATGCTATACCGGTTTTAGGCATTCATAATGTAAAAAATGCGACGTATGTGATAGCAGTTGCGAATTATCTCAATTTAACTGATGAGAGCGTGTTTGCTAGATTGAAAGTCCTTGAACATACAGCTATGCGTCTTGAATGTATTGTTGGGCAAAAGGGTACATTGATTATTAACGATGCATATAATGCCAGCCCCACTTCAATGAAAGCAGCTATTGAAACTATAAAGGCTTTAAATGATTTTTCTAATAAAGTGATTGTACTTGGTAACATGTATGAGCTTGGTCCAAATGAGGAAGCGTTGCATCGTGAAGTAGCATTGGCTATTAGCGATCCTATCACTCATGTTGTCACAATTGGTGACAAGGCACGGTGGATCTTTGAAAAATGTCAACGGAAACAGCAATCTTCCATCAATCTTAAACATTTTATGGATAAAGAAAAAGCACTTCCATTTTTACAAGCATTGCTTTCTAAAGATACAGTGATGCTTTTCAAAGCTTCACGATTTGCAGGACTAGAAACACTAGTAGAATCTCTTAAAAACGAGGAGGACTGAAGATGACTACTATACTTTTAATCACATTAATCATCGCCTTCCTTGCCGCTATTATCTGTGCGCCGGTTTTCATTTTTTTATTAAAAATGCTAAGGCTTGGGCAATACATACGTGATGAGGGTCCACAAGAACATCGAAAAAAGGCAGGCACGCCAACGATGGGTGGTGTCGTTATAGTACTTGCCATAGTGATTGCGTCCATTTATTCTGGCATAAAGTATGGATTTTTGACACACGATTTGTGGCTGTTGCTTTTTGTCACCATTGCTTTTAGCATTATCGGATTTTTAGATGATTTTATCAAGGTTGTTATGAAGCGTAACCTTGGTTTGACATCGAAACAAAAGCTATTAGGACAATTGATTGTTGCTATTATTTTTTATATCGTGCTTGTTCAAACACATTTTTCTACGATGGTTACCGTTCCAGGGACAGAGTGGTCTATTAATTTTTATTGGGCTTATTTTCTCTTATCTTTAGTGATGTTGCTGGGAACCTCAAATGGGACGAATCTTACAGATGGCTTAGATGGATTACTAGCAGGCACGGCAGCGATTGCTTTTGCTGCCTATGCGATTATCGCTTATAACGATTCCACGCATGATGTGGCTATTTTTTCTACAGCGGTTTGTGGAGCGTTGCTTGGTTTTTTGGTTTTCAATGCACATCCAGCGAAGATCTTTATGGGTGATACGGGGTCATTAGCGCTTGGCGGTGCCCTGGCAGGTGTTGCCATGCTGACTAAATCGGAAATTTTATTGGTGGTTATTGGTGGAATTTTTGTTATTGAGACGCTTTCGGTAATGATCCAAGTTGTTTATTTTAAAGCAACGGGAGGAAAGCGATTATTTAAAATGAGTCCATTACACAATCATTATGTTCTTTCAGGATGGAATGAGTGGCGTATTGTTGCTATGTTTTGGTTCGTAGGAATTATATTAAGTGTAATTGGTATTTATTTGAAGGTGTGGCTGTGAAATGAGACAACTATCAAGGTATCAACAAAAGGAAATTCTTGTTCTGGGCATGGCTAAAAGTGGGTTTGTTGCCGCTAAGCTATTACAGCAGCTAGGAGCAAAGGTGACAGTGAATGATCACGCATCTCTTAGTGGTCATCCCCATATTTCAGAGCTTCAAAGCTTAGGGATACGCGTTGTTGATAATGGACATCCTTTAGATCTTGTAACGGAAGATACGCATTTGGTTGTTAAAAATCCTGGGATATTGTATACTAACCCACTGATTCAAAAGGCTGAGCGATTAGGTATTCCTGTTGTTACTGAAGTAGCACTTGCTGCGCTCATTTCGGAGGCCCCATTTGTTGCGATAACAGGCTCCAATGGCAAAACAACAACGACGACACTTATTGGTGAAATGCTGAAAGGGAGTATGAGTCGCCCTCTTGTTGCTGGAAATATTGGCACTGTTTTAAGCGAGGTTGCTCAGAAGGCGACTGAGCAAGATATCATCGTTGCTGAGCTATCGAGTTTTCAATTGCTGGGAGCGCAAACCTTTCATCCTCAGATAGCAGTGTTTCTCAACTTATTTGCTGCGCATCTTGATTATCATGGTACCCTAGAGGCTTATGGACAAGCCAAGGCGCAAATAACGAAAAATCAAACAGAGGAAGATTGGCTAGTCATTCCTGCTGATGACGCTAGCGTTCAAACGCTTACAGCTGATTCAAAAGCACAGCGTCTCTATTTTTCTGTCAATAAAAAGGTAGAGGGTGCTTATCTTGAACGAGGGGTGCTGTACTTTAATGGTGAACCCATTGTCAAACGCGAGGATTTGGTGATGTTAAAAGGGGAACACAACATAGCCAATGTCTTAGCTGCTATTGTAGTGGCAAAAATCATGGATGTGTCAAATGCTTTTATTATAGAGGTACTGCAATCTTTTAAAGGTGTGCCGCATAGGCTACAGTATGTGGAGACGATCCATGAGAGAATTTTTTATAATGATTCAAAGGCAACAAATACCCTGGCGACTGCCAAAGCACTTGCTGCTTTTCAAAATCCTGTCATTTTGCTTGCTGGAGGATTGGATCGTGGCAATGATTTTTCTGACTTAAAGCCATGGTTAAAAGCGGTGAAAGCGATAGTCACCTTTGGGGAAACAAAGAATAAAATTCTGGAAACTGCTAAAGAAGCAGGTGTGAAAATAGCGCATTTAGTCGATACTGTTGAGGAAGCCGTACAGGTAGCTTACGACTTGTCAGATGTGGGAGATGTCATTTTACTGTCGCCTGCCTGTGCTAGCTGGGATCAATTTAAAAATTTTGAAGAGCGAGGAGACATGTTTGTTAAAACAGTGCATAAGCTAAGATAGACAGGTTATTTTCCATAAAGCTGCTTTGTCATAAAGGAAAAAAAGCAGCTGATGTGAATGAGGTGGAGAACATGCCACAAAAAAAGACAGCACCTGATTTTTTTCTTATTGTTGTTACCTTGTCACTTCTGACCGTTGGTTTGATCATGGTTTATAGTGCGAGTGCGGTTTGGGCCTCTTATCGTTTTGATGATGCTTTTTATTTTGCTAAAAGACAGCTTATCTTTACTATTGTGGGTATCCTTGCGATGTTTTTTGTCATGAATGTTAACTATTGGGCGTGGCGATCGTGGTCTAAGATTGCTTTATTCGTTTGTTTTATCTTGTTAATTCTAGTTCTTATTCCTGGAGTTGGGAAGGTAAGAGGTGGGGCGAGTAGCTGGTTAGGACCGAGTACCTTTTCTATACAGCCGTCCGAGTTCATGAAAATAGCCCTAATCATTTTCTTAGCTAAGTTCCTTTCAGAGAATCAAAAGCATGTGACGACGATTAAAAAAGGGATTGTCCCCTCTCTAGCATTGGTTTTCTTAGCCTTTGGTCTCATCATGTTGCAACCAGATCTTGGTTCAGGCACTGTGTTGGTAGCTACATGTTTGATGATGCTCTTTGTTGCAGGTGCTCGAATTAAGCACTTTATGTTTTTAGGAGGCCTTGGTGCGCTGGGTCTTGCTGGACTTGTCATTTCAGCACCTTATAGAATCCAAAGAATCACGTCTTTTATGGACCCATGGAAAGACGCCTTGGGTAGTGGGTTTCAAATTATTCAATCATTATATGCCATTGGACCTGGAGGCTTATTAGGGTTTGGATTAGGACAAAGCAGGCAAAAATTTCAGTATTTGCCTGAGCCGCAAACGGATTTTATTTTTTCGATTATTTCAGAAGAACTTGGTTTTATCGGTGCTACTTTTGTGCTTTTGTTATTTTGTTTATTATTGTGGAGAGGGATAAGAATTGCCATGAGTGCGCCTGATCTTTATGGGAGCTTACTCTCTGTGGGGATTATTGGCATGATTGCTATTCAAGTGATGATTAACATTGCCGTTGTCACAGGATTGATGCCTGTGACAGGGATTACGCTTCCATTTTTGAGCTATGGGGGATCCTCGCTAACGTTGATGCTTGTGGCTGTGGGAATATTATTGAATATTAGCCGTTATGCTCGTTTATAAAAAGGATATTTTGACACTTCTAAATCATTTAAAATAAGTGGAATATTAGGCTAGAAAATGCCTTTGAATGATGCTAAAGTCTACATACTATATAAAAAAGCGTGTGCAGGAAGGCTACATACGCTTTTTTACACGCAGAATACTTCTGCATGGAGGCATTTCTTGTCTTATTCATAGATATTATCGTAGCCTTCTCTCAAAACTTTTTTTGATTGATTGAGAAGGTAGGCTTTGATTGCCTGATCTAATGCTGTCTTATCAATTTCTTTCCAAGTATCCTCATAAATATAAGATACCTTGGCTTTACTTTCTGTTACGTAAGATAGATGATAATGATAGTACTCTAGTTGCTGTAAATACCATTCAATATCATGGTTGATAAGATTTTCCATGTGGTTAAAAAGCCCAATGAGCGGTTCAGAAACGGAAAATAGGGTAGCTTTTGGTATTTCTTCCTTTAAGCGTTGTTTAGCAATTAGCGCAACAACATAACTCTCTGCAAGCTTGCTTTTATCCATGGTTAGCACTCCTACCGAATTAGCTTCGCTTTTAGTTAGGTATTAGTAATCCAAATATGTTCATTATCATAACATAGATCCTCATTTTAAAGTAGTAGATAGCGTGAAGCTGATCTAGTGTTTAGCTAAGCATAAGCATTATGCAAATATAAAATACCTAAAGTAAATATAAATGGTGGAGATGATAAGGGCTACTAAGGTGAGTGGAGCACCGATTTTTAGGAAATCAACATAGGAAATACGGTGTCCCTCGTGCTTGGCGATGTCAGCGACGATAAGATTGGCTGAGGCTCCGATCAGTGTGCCGTTTCCCCCAAGGCAAGCGCCGAGAGATAGTGCCCACCAAATGGGATTAATCTGGGAAGAATCAACAGCGTAGCCCATGCCTTCAGCCATATCTTTGATTAATGGGATCATGGTCGCGACATAAGGAATATTGTCAATAGTAGAAGAAGCGAAACCCGAAACCCATAAAATGAGCATAGAAGCTATTGTGATGTTTCCACCCGTTAACTCAAGAACAACTTTGGCGAGGTCCTTAATGACACCAATTTCAATGAGGGCACCCACTAAAATAAACAAACCTGCAAAAAAGAAAATGGTTTCCCATTCAACGGTTCCAAGTGCTTTATCCACTTCATTTTTCTTGACTCCAATCAGCATGAGTAAGGTGGCTCCCGATACAGCAATAACAGCAGGATCCACATGTAGGGCGGAATGGAGTAAGAAAGAGACAATGGTTAGACCAAGAACAATGATCGATTTTTTCATTAATTTGTGGTCTGTGATAAAGGTCTTTTCGTCCAATTCCATTAATCTTTTTTGCTTGTCAATATCAACAATCAATTGTTTACGATAGATCAGATAAAGAAGCCATAAAGTGACTGCACCGATAATGATAACGATGGGCGCTAAATTGAGCAAAAAGGCGTTGAAGGTTAAATGACTGATTTGTTGTCCGATCATGATATTAGGAGGATCGCCGATCAGCGTGGCAGTGCCGCCAATGTTGGAGAAAAGTACCTCAGAAATCAAATATGGAATGGGATTAACTCCTAGGATTCGAGTGATGGAGAAGGTGACGGGTGCTATTAATAATACAGTAGTGACATTGTCTAAAAAGGCAGAACTGACTGCGGTTAAAACAGATAAAATAATTAAAATGCGAATCGGACGACCTTTGGCCATTTTTGCTGACCAAATAGCCACAAATTGAAATACACCTGTTTTGTTGGTGATTCCGACTAGAATCATCATGCCAATTAAGAGGGTGATGGTTGCCCATTCGATATGCCCAAAGGCTTGATCTAGATTAAGAATACCAAAAAAAAGCATGAAAGCTGCACCGGTTAGCGCGATGACAGCACGATTGAACTTTTCAGTAATGATGATAGCATATGTAAGTAAAAAAATAACAATTGCGATGATAAATTGCATATGTGTATATCATTCTCCTTGGTTATTTTAAGTGGTGATGAGTGGGAAATCGCTCTTCCATTTCTTTTAGTATATCTTATAATTATGGTAGAAATAAAGCTTTTATCTTTTGTAAAAAAGTATTGAAACAAAAATAAAAAAACTCGCAGCAGTTGCGAATTTTTAAAAATAAATAGATGAGACCATGAGTAAGTTAGGCTGATAACTAAATCGTTGTGAGAGATTAGTAAAGATAGGACATAACATATATTCAACGATTAGGATGTGTTTAACTGAATGATCCGTGGAAGAAACGGAGTGTTCTTTGAGCGTTAGGATAATTGCTTAATCATGTTATCTAGTGAGCGTCGTTTAATTTCTTTTTCAATGAGAATGATAAAGTCAGTGCTAAGATGTAAGTCTCTCGCTTTAAAATAGGATTCAATCAAAAGCTCGTCCGATAATTTTTCCATTTTAATCCGCCTTTGCGCTACACCTCCGCATAAATAATTTGCTTACCATTGGCTTGTTTATTTTCTTGTATAATGAATGTATCATGATTAGTTCATCGGAACAATCGTTCCGATATCCACATGTTATAGTGGATAAGTTGTGGGTAAAAAATATATAAGTCTGATTTTTGTTGATTTTACTCGGTTAATATTGTGTATAAAGTTATCCACAGATTAGGGTGTGGTCGGTATTTGTCGAATTATTTTTTTAATGAGGACACTTTAAATGTATAAACGCCTTATTTTATGTATCTTATGGATGAGTGGCTTGGAAGGACTAGAAAGATGAACTGTTGTGGGATTTGTCGAGTGGGACTTTGCTATAAAAAATACTTTAATAGAAAATAATTATAAAAAATAAAGGCGACGACTTGCTTTTTGATAGGGTTAACCATACAATCAATGACAGAACAGGTTGTCGTATTTGAGGTGTTAGGATTGTTGGAAAAGTTTTTACCAAATCAACGTGTGAAAAGTATATTTGAAATCACTCCTGCGATGCTACAAGAGCATGAAGTGAAGGGGATTGTGACAGATTTAGATAACACGTTAGTTGCTTGGGATATGCCACAGGCGACACCGGAGCTTGTGCTTTGGTTTCAAGCTATGCAAGAGGCGGGCATAGCCATCACTATTGTCTCTAATAATCATGAGCAAAGAGTGAGGGCATTTGCTGAGCCGCTTGGTATTCCTTTTATCTTTAAAGCTCGTAAGCCCTTGACAACGGCCTTCCAAAAAGCGATTAGAGAAATGAATGTGACAAAAGAGAGCGTGGTGGTCATTGGGGATCAATTGATGACCGATGTACTGGGAGGAAGAAGGCTGGGTGCTTACACGATATTAGTGGTCCCAGTTGCGCAATCTGATGGTTTGGTAACGCGTTTTAATCGTCGTCTTGAGCGTCTGGTTTTATCAAAATTAAGGCGAAAAGGGCTCATAGATTGGGAGGACTAGGGGTTGACTGAACAAATTTTTTGTACGGGCTGTGGTATTTTGATTCAAACCGAAGATGAACAAGCGATTGGGTATGCACCGCCCTCTGCTCTTAAACGGAATGCGGTTATTTGTCAACGTTGTTTTCGATTAAAGCATTATAATGAAGTTCCCGATATATCGTTGAGCGATGATGTATTTATTCAATTGCTTGAATCTATCAGTGAGACGGAGGCATTGGTCGTTAATATTGTTGATACCTTTGATTTTAGTGGCAGTTGGATTCCAAATCTTCATCGTTTTGTTGGGAGCAACGATGTATTGCTTGTGGGCAATAAGGTTGACATCTTTCCTCATTCTACGAATCAAGATAAGCTACGACATTGGATGTGGCGGGCCGCTCGTGAGCTGGAGTTGCGACCCAGAGATGTCTTTTTGATCAGCGCAGAGAACGGAATGGGCATTGAAGAATTGGCATCGGCTATTGAGGATTATAGAGAGGGTAAGGATGTATATGTTGTGGGAACCACGAATGTGGGAAAATCAACATTTATTAATCGTTTGATCGATAGTTTAGACGAAAAGCAGCAGTTGGAGTTAATGACTTCACAATTTCCAGGAACAACATTAAATTTTATTGAGATTCCGTTAGACGATGGTCAGTCTTTATATGACACGCCCGGAATCATCAATCATGATCAAATGGCTCATTATGTCGATTACAATGAGTTAAAGACCATTACACCTAAGAAAGAAATCAAACCGAAGGTCTATCAACTGGATGAGGAACAGACGCTCTTTATGGGTGGTCTAGCACGCATTGATTATCTGGGTCCAGAGCGGCGTTCCTTGATCTTTTACGTGGCGAATGCGCTGTATATTCATCGAACGAAGTTAGAAAATGCAGAGCGTCTCTACGCTGATCACGTGGGTGAGCTCTTGGTGCCTCCTCATGATAAGGCTGTAGATCTTGAATTGATTTGTCATGAATTTTCTTTGAAACAAGAAGATATGGATGTTGTATTTTCAGGATTAGGGTGGGTAACTGTAAAGGGACGTGGTGCTCAAATTCGTGCTTATGCTCCAAAGGGTGTCAGAGTATCTGTGCGTCCGTCCATTATCCAAGGGTGAGGTGAAAATGTGAAAAACAAACTAGGGGTTATTGGCTATCCTGTTAAGCATAGTCTATCGCCCATCATGCATCGTATTTGGTTGGATAAATACGGATTGGATGGTGAGTACAATCTTTTAGAAATACATCCAGATCGCTTGCAGGAGCAAATGCGAGCTTTTCGTGTGGATGAGTGGAAGGGTTTCAGCGTGACGATTCCACATAAGGTTGCTATCTTTTCGCTACTGGATGAGAGTGACGATAAGGCCAAGCGTTTTGGTGCTGTGAACACAGTCATTAACCAGGGCGGTTATCTAAAGGGAACAAATACAGATGGTGATGGTTTTTTGCAAAGTCTTTCTCATGCTGGTTTTATATTTCGACCAACAGTGAAAGCCTTGATCATCGGAGCGGGAGGGGCTGCACGTGCTGTAGGGCTGAGCCTTGCTGAGACGGAGATTACACAGATAGATTTTACTAACCGCACTGTGGAGAAGGCTGAGGAATTAAGGGCAAAAGTTAATGAAACAAAGCCGAGTGCTGTTCTGGATTTACAAAGAGCAGAAAAACAACTCGGTGATTACGATCTGATTATTAATGCAACTTCGGTTGGGATGGAGCCTTATCCTGATCCTTGTCCCCTATCATTAAGCCATGTCTCTCCAGGTACCTTTTGTGCAGATTTAATTTATAAACCTTTGAAAACGACTTGGCTGAAAGAAGCTGAAAAACGAGACTGTCAAACTTTGAATGGGTTATCGATGTTAATACATCAAGGAGCGTTGGCTTTTGAGCAGTGGTTCGGTATTTTTCCGGAGATTGATGGAATGGAAGAAGCTTTAATACAGGGATTAAATAAAAGCCAATCGAATGCATTTAAAAGTTGCTAGGCTGTGAAATTTTTCATTTAAAGGTATGTTGCCAGTGGAAAAGCGGGAGTCGAACACAGCCTAGTAGAATGCTACGAACGGCATTTGTCCAAGTAAATGATTGCTTTATATCAAACATTGAAGTAACACGTAACTTGACCTCCCAAGACAATTTTTTATGTTTTGCAATGAAAAGGTAGGTAATGGGGTGACATTATGAAAATGAAAAGGATTGGATTGTTAGGTGGTGCATTTGATCCCCCTCATTTAGGACATTTGATTTTGGCGACTGAAGCTTATTCAGCAGGCCATCTTGATGAGGTGTGGTTCTTGCCTAGTTATATTCCTCCCCATATGAGTAGAAAACATGCGATAATGGTATCAGATGCAAGGGAACGGGTTAAGATGCTACGCTTAGCGATTGCGGATAATCCTAACTTTCATTTATGTACCATCGAAATTGATCGAAAAGGAAAGTCCTATACATATGATACGATGGTCAATTTGCATGAGACTTACCCGGAAGCACAATTTTATTTTATTATTGGTGGAGATATGGTTAATGATTTGCCACAATGGCACCGATTTGAAGCATTAAAAAAGCAAGTGAACTTTTTGGCAACGACGCGAGCTGGAGTGGCTACCCAGCCCATAGAAGGGGTGGCTATTGAGTATTTTGATATGCCCAAGATTGAGATATCCTCTACAGATATTCGTCGGCGATACCGATCTGAGAAACCTTGGCAATATTTTTTGCCGCAACAAGTCAAAGCCTATATAGAGGAGAACAGATTGTATGACTAAGGATGAGATGATGAACAGAGTTAGGGAACTTCTTCCGGATTCCCGTTATGAACATACATTAAGAGTTGCAGAAACAGCGGTGACACTTGCTGAGAGATATGGAGCAGATGAGAAAAAGGCAGAGCTTGCTGGTCTTCTTCATGATATTGCTAAGTATTTTTCAGAGGAGACGCTTTATCAGACGATTTCTAGTCATTCGGAGATTTCGGATGTGTTTCTCAATTATCATTCCTCTGTTTGGCATGCACCAGTTGGAGCAGTTTACGTTCGAGAGCAGTTAGGTCTGTCAGACTTAGATATTTACAATGCCATTCACTATCATACGACGGGCAGGGAAGGGATGTCCTTATTAGAAAAAATTATTTTCCTGGCGGATTATATTGAGCCAGGTAGAAATCACCCTGGGGTTGCCCCAGTGCGACAACTTGCGAATGAAAATTTAGATCAGGCAGTATCCTTGGCTTTGATTAATACCATCAACTATTTGATTGAGTGCTATTCCCCTGTTTTTCCTGATACCATTGCTGCTTATAATGATCTTATTAGGGTAACTGGGGAGCCATTAAGGATGCATGATTAAGGAGGAGGACAATAGGATGATGGGAAAACAATTGGCTGATTTTGTAACTAAAGTGGCTGATAATAAGCAAGCAGAAGATATAGTCACCTTAGACATGAGAGAGATCTCTACGATGAGTGATTTTTTTGTGATTTGTCATGGGAGTTCGGACCGGCAAGTTCAATCCATTGCAAGAGATATTAAAGATCAGGCTAATAAAAAAGGCGTGGTGGTTCGTCGTATTGAAGGATTTGAAAGCGCCCGTTGGGTTTTGATTGATCTAGGGGACGTTATCGCACACATCTTTCACCGTGACGATCGTGATTATTACAAATTAGAAAAGCTTTGGGGAGATGCTCCTCGAGAAGTGTTTGAGGGAGAGTCAGCTATTAATGTCTGAAGCATATCAACAACTTGCTGTTTTGTATGATCATCTCATGTCTGAAGCGCCGTATGATGGGTGGATGACATTTTTAAAAGAGGCTACCGTGGAGCAGTCAGGCAATAAGCTTCTCGATCTGGGGTGTGGGACGGGAACCTTATCTGTTGCTTTTAAGAAAATGGGCTATGATGTGGTGGGCGTGGATCTATCTGAGGAAATGCTGACCGTTGCTCAAAAAAAGGCTATTGAACAAAGAGTTAATTTACCATTTTATCAGCAGGATATTACCGAGCTTGATCTCCCTGGAGATTTTAATATTATTACTGCGTTTTGCGACACATTGAACTATTTAGAATCACTGGAAGATGTAAAGCAGTGTTTTCAAGCGGTTTCCCGTCACTTAAAGAAAAAAGGGCTTTTCTTATTTGATGTCCATTCTGTCCGGAAAATAGATGCTATTTTTGCCAACAGTACGTTCGGCTCTGTAGAAGAAGATATCTCGTATATTTGGGAGTGTTTTCAAGGAGAGGAACCCCATAGCGTCCATCATGAGCTAAGTTTTTTTGTGAAAGAAACCAATGGGCTTTATCAACGCTTTGACGAATCTCATTATCAAAGAACGTATCCGCTTGATGTTTATATTCGAGAATTGGAGGCAGCAGGATTTAAAGTCCAGTTGCTCATGGGTGACTTTAATTCGGATATGCCTTTGCACGCAGCAGAACGCTGGCTATTTTCTGCTCAAAAAATGGGCGATGATTGCAGTTGCAAAGAATAGGATGATTTTTATTTTGGATGATTTAAAAATGTTGAAGGAATAGCTTTCTTTTTGGCGAATAGTTTAATAGAGTGTGCTTACATGCTTCGTTCTACATAGTGAGCTCTTCATTAAATTGAAGGGAAGTGTGGATCGATGAGAGAGTGATCTTCCTTGAATTTTTGTTCGGTTGCCTCATAAAGCATAGTGAACTTTCCACCAATTTGTTTTTCTAGCACATCAAGCCCAACCCCTGTTACCCCTCCTTGAACACGTACTTTTTCCTTCAGAGTTGCTAGTGAATAGATATCCTGTTCTAAAAGTTTCCCAAATCCAATTGCCATTTCAGTCATAATGTATGTGGCCTGTTCTCTGGAAATGGGTGTCTTCTCAACGGCACCGTTGATCATTTCCTCCAATAAATAGCTTAGAAAAGCTGGACCACAGCTGGAGATATCCGAGGCGACACGCGTTATATTTTCTTCAATCTGAATAGGGGTAGATATTTCTCCAAATAGTGCTAACAACTGTCGCTTATCTTTGTTCGATAATCGCTTGCCGAAGCTAAATAAACTCGCTCCGGATAGAGCACGATTGGTAATGCTAGGAATGATGCGGGCGACTTTACAATCTATAGTAGCCTCTAGTTGGTGCACTGACACAGGGCTTGTAATGGAGATAAGAATATGGTTTGGAGATAATACATCCTTGATATTTTCTAATAGAGGTTCTATCTGCACTGGTTTGACGCAAGTGAAAATAATATCTGAACATTTCACAACCACACGGGCATCATGAACGATTTGAAGCAGAGGATATGCGCTTTTAAGTGGTTCTGTTTTAGACATCGTACGATTCGTAATGAAAAGCTGTGTTGGCTGAACAACTGAAGCCTCAATGAGTGATTCTATCATAATCGTCCCCATATTTCCCGTGCCTATAATACCTATCTTCATTTTAATCCCCTTTTTCTTATTGACATAATAAGCCGTTCATGTTTACTTATCCCCATGCTTTTTACTTATAATTACCTTAATAAACATATGAATCTCAGTCCCAAAACATGCATTTAGATGAGGTGTTTTTTGTGTACAGAGTCAAATGGTTTTATGTAGCGATAGCTGTGTTAATTGTCTGTGTAGGAGGATTTGTTTTTTGGGATCATCATCGCGTTTCTAAGTCATTCAATTTGGACAGTCTAGCTCAAGATTCAGATCAACAAATGGCTTCCCCAACAAATCAACGAAACACAGAATCAGACCAACAATCAGAGAAACATAAGGACGCTGATTCACCTGAAAGCATCATGGTCGATATCGAAGGACAGGTGAAAAAGCCTGGAGTGTACACTTTAGCTCCAGAGGCACGAATCATTGATGTGGTTGAGCGAGCTGGTGGACTCAAGGTAACTGCGGATAAACAGAGAATCAATCTTGCTAAAAAAGCAACGGATGAAATGATGATTTATATACCTAAAAAGGGGGAGAATGCATTAACTGTCAACGATAATGCGACAGAAACTCCTACCTCTTCTGATGTGCAAGAAAAAATTAATATCAATGCTGCTGATCTGACAAAGATGCAAGAAATTCCTGGAATTGGTGAAATAAAAGCACAAGCAATCATAGATTATCGGTCGGACAATGGGCCATTTAAAAGTGTTGACGATCTATTAAATGTGACAGGGATTGGAGAGAAGTCATTGGAGAAGATCAAGGACGTTGTGACAGTTGACTAGCTGAACGTGGTTATGTTGTATTTTGAAGTTGACGGATAAACTAGGTGACCGATACAATAAAACTATGATAAAGGAGGGCGATCATGAGGTTATCTTGGGATCAATTTTTCATGGCGCAAAGTCATTTAATTGCGAATAGAAGTACATGCAGTCGTCTTGCTGTAGGAGCGATAATCGTTCGTGATCGCCGAATGATTTCGGCAGGGTATAATGGATCCATTTCTGGGGGCATTCATTGCTCTGATGAAGGTTGTTATGTCATTGATGGTCATTGTGTTCGGACGATTCATGCGGAAATGAATGCGATTCTCCAATGTGCTAAGTTTGGTGTTCCAACTCAAGGTTCAGAAATTTATGTGACGCATTTTCCTTGTTTACAATGTTGTAAAGCGATCATTCAATCGGGAATTACCACGGTGTACTATGCGAATGATTATAAAAACCATCCTTATGCTATTGAGCTTTTTGAAAGTGCTAAGGTTGAGACCGTTCATGTCCCTTATGATAAGTCATTTGAGGAGCAGTCTACTCAAGACAAGCTGTCTTTTGTAGCCGAACTTTTGAATGAACTCGAAGCGAAGCAAGTAGATCAGGATAGATTAAAAGCACATTATGAACGCGCCCAAGAGCTTTTTACAAAAGGGTAATGAATATTGCAACGACTTGAGCATATCTATCTTCTTGTTCCTGCGGCGATCATAGGTATCCTTTTAAAAGATCATGGTGTTTCTAAAACTTTAATTTTAATGTTTATCATTTATCTCAGCTATTTTTTATTGAGAAGACCCATTTATGTTTGTGTTGCGCTTATGATATGCTCTATTTACTGGTGCAATGCTTTTTTTCACGATTATCCTACCCATTTAAAAGAAGGGGAGCGGTTTGTGACAGGTAAGCTAACAGACTTACCTGTTATAGATGGCGATCAGTTGACCTCTCGTCTTACCCCGAAAAATCCACACGAAGCCATTCGTCTTTCTTATACAATAAAGTCAAAGAAAGAAAAGCAGCTATTCATCCATCATTTACAGATGGGGATGACCTGTACATTTATGGGAGATTTATCCCCGCCAAAGGCTATTTCAAACTTCTACGCTTTCGATTATAAAGCGTATCTTCATCATCAAGGTATCAATTGGCAGCTTAAAGCGATGACATTTATCGGCTGCAATGATCATGATTTAACCTGGTTGGACCGATTAAAAAGAATTAGACAAGCGGGTATTCTGTATGTGAATCATCGGTTTCCTACTCCGTTTGATGGTATGGCAAATGCCTTAATATTTGGTGAAGAAAATGACGTGGATCCCGATGTCATTGATGCTTATCAAAATCTTGGCTTAATTCATTTGCTAGCTGTTTCAGGACTTCATGTTAGTCTAATTGTTGGTGTTCTTTATTTTATTTTCTTAAGACTAGGTATTCTTAAAGAACATGCACGAGGCTTTTTATTAATTTTCTTTCTTCCATTTTATGCAATGATTACTGGTTTTTCTCCTTCGGTTATGAGGGCGGTGGTGATGACCGCTTGCTTATTGCTTGCTCCTACATTACATATACGGCGTTCTCCAATTGTTGCTCTGAGCTTGGCTGCCTTTATCAATTTAGCCGTTGAGCCAAGCAGTCTTTATTCTATTGGCTTTCAGCTGTCTTACCTTATTGTCTTTTCTTTAATTGTTTCCTCAGAAGCTCTGCAACGATATCCTTCTGTACTGCTTAAGCTTTTTATGACCACAGGTTTATCACAATTAGTGGCTTTACCCATTGTCCTCTATAATTTTTATAGCATGTCCTTATTGAGTTTTGTGCTGAATGTGATCTTTATCCCGTTCATCTCCACGATTGTTCTTCCGTTTGCTTTGATCGCATTAATTTTAGCGTTTTTTTGCTACCCACTCATTGCTCCTATGGTATCCATAATGAATCAATTATTAATCATCGCTCATAAAGAACTCATTTATCTTAACCATATCCCCGACTTCACTCTGGTCACGGGTAAACCAACAGGAGCCATTCTCATATTGTTGTGTGTCGGGATTTTTGGAGTGCTGTTGATTTGGGAGCGGGTGAATTGCTGGGTAGGTGCCTGGCTTCCAGTGATATTTGTTTGTGGCATTACCAGTCTGCATTATGGATCAGACTATGTTTCTCCTTACGGCTCAGTGACATTCCTTGATATTGGTCAAGGGGATGCTTGTTTGATCATGTTGCCTCACCATCAAGGGACTTATTTGCTTGACACCGGAGGAACTCTCACTTATCCCGAAAAAAATTGGCAAAGGTCACAGAGGGCATTTAATGTTGGGCGTGACGTGGTGCTTAATGAACTTAAAGGTTATGGCATTCACTCACTGGATGGCGTTATTTTAACTCATAGGGATTTTGATCATGTTCAAGGTTTGTCTGGTTTGATCCAAAATATCACGATCAAACGGCTTATCGTAAGCAAGGTATTTCGACCTAATGCTCAGGAAATGGATTGGATTAGCAGGCTACAAAAGACCGGTACACAGTTGATCCATCTTTCGAAAGGCGATGTTTGGAAAGAAGGGAAAGCGGAATTTCGTGTATTATGGCCAGAGCATGCTTTAAGCGAAACAAATAACCAATCTCTAGTGATAAAAGCTCGATTTGGCTCTTTAACATGGCTATTTACAGGTGATATAGAGAAGGAGATTGAAGAGAGTTTAGTGAGGGGAGATCAATCTCTAGGAGCTGATATATTAAAAGTGGCACATCACGGTAGTAAAACATCATCCTCTGCTCATTTTTTGGATGCGGTAAGTCCAAAATTAGCGATTATTTCTGTAGGTGAGCATAATTCCTTTGGACATCCTCATTCAGAAGTTCTTGATAGACTGAGGGAGCGACAAATCAGGTTATTGCGTACAGATAAAAATGGGGCGGTGCGCATCACTTTTACAAATAGAATGGTGCTCAATGTTCAGACTGTGAAATAAAGGCATTAAAGTAAAGCGCTTGATATTTTCTGAAGATATCCATTTAAAATCACTCTTGCCAACGCTAGTTTAGGCATGTGGTTAGTGCGTATCGGTTTACATCATTAAAAATTTACCTTGCATGTTAAAAAAATGCTATCTCGCTCATTGCTTCAAATTATAAATCTTGGAATAAAAAAATGCACCATCTGGCGAGTGAGTTGCACGAGCTGTGTGTATTAGGTCATCATTTTTGCAATAACAGTGCCAATGATAAATATAAGGAAGAAGAAAAGGAATATGTGCATAAAGTCACTCGTGGCATCAATAAAATCATGATGTTTATCTTGCACATCTTTGTCAAATTTGTTTATGAAAGTTTCTCCCTTATGTCATCGTTTTATTTTGCTGTTATTAGTATATGGCAGATCCAAAATAAAATCGATACTTCCATTATTTCATAGGGATTGCTAAGTGTTGTCACCCATAGTTTTGTCCGGCATAGGATACCATAATGAATGCCAAAGAAATATCGCTACTGGTTATTGTCCTAGGTAATAATCAGTGACGTTCATATAAATCGAAGCCCTAATGGATCGAGCTTGAATTGGATTCGTTGGGGCTTCACTTTTAGAAAACAAAAGCACCACTCTAGTCACCTCACGCTCTTTATCTGAGATGCATTGCGTGTCAATAAAATAAACAGCTTGTCTAAAGTAGTTACTTTACGTTAACATTTAAACGGAAATGAGGTGATTGCATTGACGGATTTAAAAATCACAAAGCCATTAGCGGCTATTTATTTATTATATGGAACAGAGGTTTATTTACTTCAAAATTTGCGTAAACAGATCATTGAATTAGCCTTGGGATCAGAAGATTCAGCTTTTGACATGTCTACATATAATATGGAGGAATATCCGGTAGAATTGGCAGTAGAAGATGCTAATACTTTACCGATTACGGGGGAAAAGCGTGTTGTCATTTTAGATAATTGCTTTTTTTTAACAGGTGATACCAAGAAGCGTAAGGTAGAGCATCATATGGTACAGCTTACAGATTATATTGCTTCACCATCACCAGATACGGTCATGATTCTTTTAGCGCCTTATGAAAAACTAGATAAACGAAAAAAAATGGTAAAAAGTTTGGAAAAAGAAGCTAAGGTCTTTGAATGGAATACATTAACGGATACTATGCTTTATCAGATTTTATACGATCAAGCTCAGCAGCACGGCGTGGAGTATACTCAAGCTGCTCATAAGCGTCTTTTAGCAGTGAGTGGAACCAACACATCAATTCTCGTGAACGAAGTCACTAAGTTAGCACTTTATGCTGAAGGAAATCAGGACATAGATGAGGATCTTGTCAATCGATTGGCCAGCCCTACACTAGAAAGCGATGTCTTTAGTATGGTGAATCGCATCATGCATAGCGATGCTCAGGAAGCGTTTCGCATCTTAGCAGATTTATTTCAACAAAAAGAGGAATCCGTGAAATTATTAGCGTTGATCATGCGACAATTTCGCATTATTTTTCAGACTGAACTTTATCAAAAGCAGGGATTGAGCCAAAAGCAAATCGCTTCGCAATTAAAACTTCATCCCTATGCGATAAAAATTGCGGCAGAACAAACAAAGAAATATGGAGAACAGGCCTTAAAAAAAGCTGTGATCTTGTGTTCTGACACAGATGTTGCCATTAAAACAGGACAGATTGATAAGGTGGTTGGTTTGCAATTGCTGATTCAAAAGCTCGTTTCGTTATGATTTTTCTACATTCTAATTAAGAAAATCGTAAGCGTAGAATGGTCGTCTTCTTGTTTAAGTTGCTGGCTATCTATTGGTATTTTTACAAAAGGTTTCTTATAAAATAACTGAAGCTTCATTAGTTCAGGAAATTGAAGTTGAATATAAAGATGAGGTCGTCTCAAATCCAGTTATTTTAGGATGGTTGAGACAACCTCATGTAATAGTGCTAAAGAATTCCGTACAGAGATGTTTATGCTGTGATTTCGTTTAATTTTTTGCTTAAACGAGATTTTTCACGAGCTGCTTTGTTTTTATGAATGAGCCCTTTGCTTGCCGCTTTATCAATTTTTTGAGTTGCTGACAAAAAAGCAGATTTTGCTCCTTCAACATTCTTTTCTTCAATAGTTATATTGAAAGTTTTGATAGAAGAGCGCATTGATGATTTAATAGCATGATTTTGTTCACGACTTGCTTCGCTTTTACGCGCGCGCTTAATAGCTGATTGGATGTTTGGCATACTTTCACCCCCTCCTTAAAGCTGTTTCCGATAATCCTCGAAATAAAGCTGGGCTAATCATTTATTGAGTTAAGCTTACTATCTGAGGCGTTATTCAACAGAATGTATTTTATCAGAGCAGGTGCCTAAATGCAACAAAGCACTTTGGATTCTACATGAAAATCATAAAAGGTGGGTAAATTAACAAGAAACGGGTGTAGAAAGAAGGTATTTGCGTGTCCAAAAGATCTGATGATCAAGAGCTGGATCTACAACACTATAAGGTGCGTACAGATCTTGCTTTTGAAGCGCATGAATTATTACAGGAAAATAAATCTGGACAGGGTCGTCAAGGCATTGAAATAAAAGAGGAAGAAATTCAAGGCATTAGATTAACGAGGATGACACTTGATCAGCAGGCAGCTGAACGATTGGGAAAGAAGCAGGGCTGTTATCTTACCTTTGATATACAGGGTGCTCGCCAACAAGATACGACATTGCAAAAAGTGGTTGAAAATGTTTTTGCTAAAACCATTGCTGAATTTATAGCAGGTCATGATATCTCAGCTGAGGCCTCTTGTCTTGTCGTTGGATTAGGTAATTGGAATGTTACACCAGATTCTTTGGGACCATCTGCTATTGAAAATATTTTGGTCACGAGGCATCTTTTTGAATTACAATCTTATCGGGTAGAAGGTGGATACCGTCCTGTTAGTGCCATTGCTCCAGGTGTAATGGGCATGACTGGAATTGAGACCAGTGATATTATTCTTGGCGTTATTGAAAAGTCGAAGCCTGATTTTGTCATTGCTATTGATGCTTTGGCCTCTCGATCAATTGAGCGGGTCAATACCACGATTCAAGTTTCTGATACGGGAATTCATCCGGGATCGGGTGTGGGAAATAATCGAAAGGAATTAAGTAGGGATACCTTGGGAATTCCCGTATTTGCCATAGGTATACCTACAGTGGTGGACACGGTGACGATTACCAGTGATACGCTTGATTTCATCCTTAAGCATTTAGGACGTGAGCTAAGAGATAGGGATAAACCCTCTAAGGCTTTAGTTCCTTCGGGTATGAATTTTGGCGAACGCATGACATATACTGCTGCAGATTTACCTCCTGCTAAGCAAAAGCAATCCTTCTTAGGTCTCGTTGGCAATCTATCGGAAATTGAGAAGCAACAATTGATTCGGGAGGTACTGGGTTCAACGGGTCAAAATATGATGGTAACACCGAAAGAAGTGGATACTTTTATAGAAGATATGGCTAATGTCATAGCTGGAGGACTCAATGCTGCTTTACACAAGGAAATTGATCAAGATAACTTAGGCGCTTATACCCATTAATGTATAAAGCAGTTGTTTCTATTTTTATAAATAATAATGAGGAATGTAAAGAAAATAATGCGCATATCTTTGAAGGTGGGCAGGCTGTTTTAGGAGGTATCTGAATGATGAGGACATTGATGTTAAAAATTGTCATAGCGATGTGCTTGCTGTTCTGTGCGCTTCTCTATGGTATGAATATGGTGAAGGATAATATGGTGCAGATGAACGGTAAGAAAGCATTGAACACGAAGGCTTCTGTTTTAGATGTTCATACGCTAAAACGATTGTCAAGAGATCCGAAATTAGCCCATTCTTCGGAAAAGAATGCGATGAAATCGACTCGTGTTGAAAAAAAGACAGGTGATATGCAGATAGACATAGATAAGCGAAGGGGTGAGAAGGTGGCTAGATATCCGAGTATAGAGGAGCGTCTGGATCATTTAAAGGCAATCGATACGTTTAACCCGTTTTCCACTTTAGGAGATAAGATGAGTCAGGGTGTTTCTACCGTTTTTTCTGGAGGAATGGAGGCGGTAGCAAATCTTCTAGATGGGCTTGTTGAATCCATTTTATAGAAAAGAGGTCAGGGTCTTGAGCGTGTTTTATTTGATGAAGTTATGAACAAAGCTTGCCAATCTCATCGGCAGGCTTTATTTAGGTTATTTTTTTATTTTTTGAAGTGGGGTAAGAAGCTTTTGTCTCTGCATGATAGCTTTTATTGAAAAGGAATGGGGCTATTGATATAATTCGATGTATGTAGATTGGCAGGAGGAAAGACAATGAGTGAAGAACGTAAACAGAGACAGAAAAGGATACGAAATTTTTCTATTATTGCCCATATCGACCATGGCAAGTCGACATTGGCCGATCGGATTTTAGAATCTACAAACCCTCTATTAAAGCGAGAAATGCGTGCTCAGATGCTTGATGCGATGGATTTGGAGCGCGAGCGGGGGATCACTATAAAATTAAATGCTGTTCAATTAACATATAAAGCTAAGGATGGACAAGAGTATATCTTTCATCTAATAGATACACCTGGACATGTCGATTTTAGCTATGAAGTGTCTCGAAGCTTAGCTGCTTGTGAGGGGGCTTTATTAATTGTTGATGCGGCACAGGGAGTAGAAGCCCAAACACTTGCTAATGTTTATTTGGCATTGGATAATGATCTTGAAATCATTCCTGTTATTAATAAAATTGATCTGCCCAGTGCGGAACCCGATCGAGTAAAAAAAGAAGTAGAAGATGTCATTGGACTGGATGCTTCAGATGCTGTGTTAACATCAGCCAAGTCAGGAATTGGAATAGATGATGTATTAGAGACAATTGTAGAAAAAATTCCTGCACCAACCGGAAATCCAGATGGCCCGTTAAAAGCTTTGATTTTTGACTCTCTTTATGATTCTTATCGAGGTGTTATCACCTATATTCGAATCATAGATGGGACGGTGAAGGTTGGAGATCGCATTAAAATGATGGCAACTGGCAAAGAGTTTGAAGTCAATGAGGTAGGCGTCTTTACTCCAAAGCCGGTTAATAAAGAGGAACTGACTGTTGGAGATGTGGGTTTTTTAACGGCGGCTATTAAAAAGGTTTCAGACACACGTGTGGGCGATACCATCACAAGCGCTGATCATCCTACCCTAGAGGCTCTGCCGGGTTATCGGCGTATGAATCCAATGGTCTTTTGTGGTCTTTACCCGGTTGATTCAAATAATTATAATGATTTACGAGAAGCCTTAGAACGATTGGAATTAAATGATTCTTCCCTTCAATATGAAGCAGAAACTTCTGAAGCCCTAGGATTTGGGTTTCGCTGTGGATTTTTAGGTCTTTTGCATATGGAGATTATTCAAGAGCGTATTGAGCGTGAATTCGGTATTGATCTTATTACCACAGCGCCAAGTGTTATTTATCATGTGCAATTAAGCGGTGGGGAAGTCGGGGAAATAGATAATCCCTCGAAAATGCCAGAAGGCAAGATGATTGAACAGGTTGAAGAACCCTACGTTAAAGCTTCTATAATGACACCTAATGACTATGTTGGTGTGGTCATGGAGTTGTGCCAGTCCAAGCGTGGAGAAATGATAGATATGGTCTACTTGGATGAAAATCGGGTCAATATTATGTATCATATCCCTCTTTCTGAGATTGTCTATGATTTCTTTGATCACTTAAAGTCTAATACGAAAGGCTATGCTTCCTTAGATTATGAACTTTCAGGGTATAAAGCTTCCAATCTTGTTAAGATGGACATTGTATTAAATGGTGAGAAAATCGATGCGCTTTCAGTTATTGTCCATCGTGATTTTGCTTATGCTCGAGGGAAATCAATCGTTGAAAAATTGAAAGAGTTGATTCCACGGCAGCAGTTTGAAGTACCTATTCAAGCGGCGCTCGGTCAAAAAATCATTGCCCGTTCTACAATAAAGGCTCTTAGGAAAAATGTATTGGCCAAATGCTATGGTGGTGATATTTCACGGAAACGCAAGCTTTTAGAAAAGCAAAAAGAGGGTAAGAAGCGCATGAAAATGGTTGGAAGAGTTGAAGTACCTCAAGAAGCTTTTATGGCTGTGCTCCGTCTGGATGACACGACAAAATCTTGATTAAGTGCCCTTGCAGAGAGGCTGTCTGAGGTGCTTCTAACTAAAGGAAGGTAATTTATGATTAAAGGTGCGTATGTACATATTCCTTTTTGTGAGCATATTTGTTATTATTGCGATTTCAATAAGTATTTTATACAAAATCAGCCTGTTATAGCATATCTTAAGGCGCTTGATGAGGAAATGGCAGAAGGATTATCGTCATCATTACATGCTAAGCCTGAAACCATATTCATTGGTGGAGGGACACCAACAGCATTGAGTGATGAAGCGTTTGCCTTTATGATGGACAGTGTGAGCAACCGTCTATACGAAGAGGGCGACACAAAGGAATTCACAGTGGAAATTAATCCAGAGAATCTTAATCCATTAAAGCTGGATGTCATGAAACGGGCAGGTGTGAATCGGTTAAGCATAGGTGTGCAGACCTTTGATGATCATTTGCTCACGGAGATTGGTCGTAAACACACAAGGCAATCGGCTATAGAGGCTATTGCTCTAGCAAGGCAATATGGTTTTGATAACATTTCAATTGACCTTATGTTTGGGTTGCCCGGTCAGAGCAAGCAGCAGTTGCAGGCATCTCTAGACGAGGTGCTCTTTTTGCAGGCTCAGCATGTATCTATTTACTCTCTACAAATTGAACCAAGAACCATTTTTTACAATCGATTAAAAAAGGGAAAGCTGACCTTGCCCAGTCAGGATATTGAGGCAGATATGTACGGATATCTTATCGATTTTTTAGCCGCGCATGGGATTAAACAATATGAAATCAGTAATTTTGCCATTTCTGATCATGAGAGTCAGCATAATCTGATTTACTGGAATAATGAAGAATATTATGGATTTGGAGCAGGTGCACATGGTTATGTCCATGGGAAAAGAGTGGTCAACGCTCGAGCGATTAAGGGATATATACGGCGCATCGAAGAACAGGGACGGGCTTGTGTTGAAAGTCATTCTGTAACGATTCAAGAAAAAATGGAAGAAGAGATGTTTTTGGGACTGAGGAAATTGATCGGGGTAAGTAAGCAGCAATTTTTAAAGAAATTTCATCATCCGATGGAGCAGTACTATAAGGAAGCAATTAAAGCGCTTGTTGCCAAGGGGTTGCTTGTGGAGCAGGATGGTTGGTTAAGACTTAGCCGCAAAGGGATTTTCCTTGGGAATGAGGTATTTGAGGCGTTCTTGATCTAATGCGTTGACAAACTCGACAAACATTGATAAATTTTAAAATATAATTAGCACTTCGCACCATAGAGTGCTAACTGAGGTGATTGGTGATGTTAACAGAACGCCAATTATTTTTGTTTAAGCTTCTTATTAACGATTATATACGCTTTGCTGAACCCATTGGGTCGAGAGCAATATCCAAACGTGATGATGTCCAGTATAGCTCAGCAACCATCCGCAATGAACTTGCGGATATGGAGGAGCTCGGTTATTTGGAGAAGCCACACAGTTCTTCAGGGCGCATTCCTTCTGAAAAGGGTTATCGCTTTTACGTGGATCATTTGTTATCTCCAGTGATATTGTCACGTCAAGAAATGTTCAACATCAAACGGGCATTTCATGATCAATATGATGAGCTGGAAAAGTTGATACAAGGAACAGCTGATATTATATCTGACTTTACTCACTACACATCCATCGTATTAGGACCCGAGCTTTTAGAGACCAAACTCAAGCATATGCAAATCATTCGATTAACTGAGGATGTCTCTGTCTTAATTATCATCACGAACACTGGGCATGTTGAAAACAGAACAGTGACACTTCCCCATGGTATCAAGGCAGAAGAGATTGAGAAACTAATCAATATCATCAATAGTCGATTAAAGGGTACGCCATTGTATCAGATAATGTCGATCATTGACCGTGAACTGGAGGCTGTGCTCCGTCAACATCTCTCTTATTACCAACAAGTCATTAAAATGCTCAATACGGCATTAGAACATCATTCGTTTGATCAGGTTTATTTTGGAGGTAAGACCAATATTCTTTCTCAGCCTGAATTTAAGGATATTAATAAGGTATTGCCGTTATTGAATGTTTTGGAGAGTAGGGAAGTGGTTCACAGTCTTTTAAAACCTGTGAACAGCCAGCAAGGTATTCACATTAAAATAGGTCAGGAAAATCACTTGACTGAAATTAAAGATTGTAGCGTGATTACGGCTTCTTATTCTATGGGGGACGAACATTTAGGCACTGTTGCAGTCATCGGACCGACACGTATGACTTATCCCAAAGTGATTACGTTGTTGGATATCGTTTCTAAAAGCTTATCAAAATCATTAACCCTCCGGTATCAAGGATACTTGTAGAGGCTATAGTGTAGGATAGAAGCACATCTTGGGATAAAGAAGAGAGGCTATCTTTTCTTTGGGGTGTGCATCCTAATGTATATGATCCACAAGTGTGGGTTATCTAGGTGTGTTTTCTTATAATGGGTCATGATGGTATGGAGGTGATAGCAGTGACTGAAAAGGATACTCAACAACAAGTGGCTGAAGAGGTTGAACATGAAGAGGACGACGTTGTGTCTCAAGACCACAGTCAACAGGTAGAGGTTGAGGTACATAATGAAAAAGAGGCTCAAGCTTCAACCGTTTCCTTTGAAGAGCTTGAAGGACAGATCAAGGCTATAGAAGTAGAACGAGAATCCCTGAATAATCAATTGCTTCGAGTGCAAGCAGACTATGATAATTTTAGAAGGCGAAGCCGTGAAGAAAGGGCAAGGGATAGCCAATTTCGAGCTCAGGAGCTTGTAGAAAATCTATTGCCGATTGTGGATACATTCTCTAGGGCTCTACAAAGCAAGGCGGAATCTGAGGAAACCCAAGCATTTAAACAGGGTGTGGATATGGTTTTTAAACAGTTCATGAGCGCCTTGGAAACAGAGGGTGTTGAAGTCATTGATCCATTTCAACAACCCTTTGATCCTCACGATCATCAAGCCGTTATGCAGGACGAAGAGAGTGACCTTGAACCTAATACGGTAACTGAGGTTTTGCAAAAAGGCTTTAAGTTAAATGGACGAGTTCTTATTCCAGCAATGGTGAAAGTGCGAGCTTAATTCAGTGCGAGCTACTATGCTTAGTAGCTATGGTATAGCCGAGTCTTCTTTATTAAGATTGTGAGATGAGGGGTATGCTTTATGCCATAGAGATGATGCCAGAGTCTTGAAGTGGTTTTGATTCAAGCTTGATTCATCTTTAACTCACTATATATAAAAATTTTTAATTGAACTCTAGGAGGTTTGTCACGAATGAGTAAAATTATTGGTATTGACTTAGGTACAACCAACTCATGTGTTGCTGTTATGGAAGGTGGGGAAGCGACAGTTGTTCCTAATCCTGAAGGAAATAGAACAACTCCTTCTGTTGTAGCCTTTAAAAACGAGGAGCGTCAAGTTGGTGAGGTAGCTAAGCGTCAAGCTATTACCAATCCAAATACGATTATTTCCATCAAGCGCCACATGGGAACAGACTATAAGGTGGAGATTGAAGGTAAGGAGTACACGCCACAAGAACTTTCTGCAATCATCCTACAAAAATTAAAATCGGATGCAGAAAGTTATTTGGGTGAAACGGTTACGCAAGCGGTTATCACCGTTCCTGCTTATTTTAATGATTCACAGCGACAAGCGACGAAGGATGCTGGGAAGATTGCTGGTCTTGAAGTTTTGCGTATTATTAATGAACCGACAGCGGCATCGCTTGCTTATGGTCTAGATAAATCAGATGAAGATCAAACGATTTTGGTTTATGACCTGGGCGGTGGAACCTTTGACGTATCAGTTCTTGAATTAGGTGATGGTATTTTTGAGGTAAAATCAACTGCGGGGGATAATCAGCTCGGTGGTGACGATTTTGATCAAAAAATTATCGACTATTTAGTGGCTGAATTTAAAAAAGAAAATAGCATTGATCTTTCCCAGGACAAGATGGCATTACAACGACTAAAGGATACTGCCGAAAAAGCTAAAAAAGATTTGTCTGGTGTTTCGCAAACGCAGATTTCATTGCCATTTATTTCAGCGGATGCTTCAGGTCCTAAACATCTTGAAATCAACTTAACACGTGCGAAATTCGATGAATTGACCGCTGATCTTGTAGAGAAAACAATGGGTCCAACTCGTCAGGCACTTGCAGATGCTGGTCTTTCTTCCAGTGAGATTGACAAGGTTATTCTGGTAGGTGGATCAACGCGTATTCCAGCTGTACAAGCGGAGATTAAGAACTTAACAGGAAAAGAATCTCATAAAGGTGTTAATCCTGATGAAGTAGTGGCACTTGGGGCGGCGATACAGGCAGGTGTTTTATCTGGAGATGTTAAGGATGTCGTATTGCTTGATGTGACACCATTATCGCTTGGTATCGAAACCATGGGCAGTGTATTTACTAAGCTGATTGAGCGAAATACGACAATTCCTACGAGTCAGTCACAAATCTTTTCGACTGCTGCGGATAATCAAACCTCTGTAGATATTCATGTTTTACAAGGTGAGCGTTCCATGGCAACTGATAATAAGACGCTTGGTCGTTTTCAGTTATCGGATATTCCACCAGCACCACGAGGTATTCCACAAATTGAAGTGACCTTCGAAATCGATGCCAACGGTATTGTTAATGTTAAGGCAAAGGACAAAGGTACAAATAAGGAGCAATCTATAACCATTCAATCTTCATCAGGTCTAAGTGATGAGGAAATTGAACAAATGGTCAAAGCGGCTGAGGAGAATGCTGATGTTGACAAGAAGCGTCGAGAAGAAGTAGATGTCCGCAACGAGGCTGATCAGCTTGTATTTACGACTGAAAAAACATTAAAAGATCTCGGCGATAAAGTGGACGAGTCTGAAAAGAAAAAAGCTGAAGAAGCTAAAGATAATTTAAAAAAGGTTCTCGAAGGTAATGATATTGAAGCGATTAAGAAAGAAAAGGATAGCCTTCAAGAAATCGTCCAGCAACTTTCAGTGAAGTTATATGAGCAGGCTGCACAGCAAGCGCAGGGAGATGACTCACAGCAGGCTGGCAAGCAGGATGACAATGTCGTAGATGCTGAATACGAAGAAGTCAACGATGACGATAAGGATAAAAATGAATAGGTTTAGGCGGTAAAAAGAAGAATGATCAACCGCTCAAGATATCGTTTAAAAGTCAAAGCCGGGCTTCGCTTGGCTTTGACTTTTTTACACGGTCATAATCAGAGAAGTAGCATGTTATAGACGTCAAGGGTCTAAGGAATACAAGTTGCGTATTTATAATATGAAATGATATGATAATCACTATGTGAAGATATAATCGGGAGTGGATGAAATGAGCAAGCGAGATTATTATGAGGTACTTGGTGTGGATAAAAATGCCTCCAAGGAAGACATAAAAAAGGCATATCGTAAACTTGCCCGACAGTATCATCCCGATGTGAATAAAGGTGATCCTCAAGCGACCGAGAAATTTAGAGAGGTAAAGGAAGCTTACGAAACCCTAAATAACGATCAAAAAAGAACACAATACGATCAATTTGGTCACGCAGATCCTAATCAAGGTTTTGGTGGTGGTAACCAAGGCTTTGAGGGTGCTGATTTTGGTGGCTTTGGTGATATTTTTGATATGTTTTTTGGTGGGGGATCATCACGTCGGCGAGATCCCAACGCTCCTCGACAAGGAGCAGATTTGCAATATACTATGACGTTGGAATTCGAAGAAGCGGCTTTTGGAAAAGAAGCAGATATCAATATTCCAAGGGAAGAAACCTGTGAAACCTGTCATGGTAGTGGAGCAAAACAGGGAACACGTCCGGAAACTTGCTCGCATTGTGGTGGCTCGGGTCAGCTTAATGTTGAACAAAATACGCCGTTTGGTCGCGTTGTCAACCGTCGTGTATGTCATTACTGTCAAGGAACAGGTAAAATCATTAAAGAAAAGTGCAGCACTTGTGGCGGTGATGGAAAGGTTAAAAAGAATAAAACCATTCATGTTAAGGTTCCCGCAGGTGTGGATGAAGGTCAGCAGATTCGTTTATCTAATCAGGGAGAAGCGGGGAATAATGGTGGACCGGCAGGAGATTTATTTGTCGTCTTTCACATCAAGCCACATAAGTTTTTAGAGCGTGATGGTGACGATGTCTTTTGCAATGTTCCATTAAGCTTTGCTCAAGTAGCTTTAGGTGATGAGATTGAGGTGCCAACGCTTTATGGAAAGGTGAAATTAAAGATTCCAGCTGGTACGCAAACGGGCACTCATTTCCGTTTGAAGGGAAAGGGAATCAAAAATGTGCGTGGATATGGGCAAGGAGATCAGCACGTCACCGTGAATGCGGTTACCCCTAAGCAATTATCGGATAGGGAAAAGGAAGTATTTCGTGAATTAGCGGATATTAGTGGCACTCCGCTGACAGACCTGCACAATGATAATTTCTTTTCAAAGATGAAGCGCGCCTTTAAGACTGAGTAGCATTGGAGTGGAAGAGTTAATGAAATGGTCTGAGATTGCCATTCATTCAACACAGGACGCCGTTGAGGCAATTTCTAATCTATTGCACGAAGCGGGTGCCGGTGGTGTCGTCATAGAAGATCAAGAGGACCTGATCAAGGACTGGAGGAGTGGATACGGGGAAATCTATGAGCTCAATCCTGCAGATTATCCTGATCATGGTGTGAATATTAAGGCTTATTTACCAGTAAATAATGATCTTATATCCAAAGTGGATCAGATCAAAGGTGCTATCAATGAATTGAAGTTCCATGGGATTGATATAGGAGCGCATAGTGTTACCTTGAGTGAGGTCAGCGAAGAAGAGTGGGCAGATGAATGGAAAAGATATTACAAACCAACGCGCGTTACACAGCGATTAACGATCAGTCCGACTTGGGAGGATTATCAGCCTGTGGCTCCTGATGAATTAATCATTGAATTGGACCCGGGCATGGCATTTGGCACGGGGACTCATCCGACAACGGCACTTTGTCTAAAGATGCTAGAAAGCTATTTAAAGAGGGACGATAAGGTGTTAGATGTGGGCACTGGCTCTGGTGTTTTAAGCATAGCAGCGGTAAAATTAGGAGCTAGTACAGTCAAGGCTGTTGATTTGGATGAGGTGGCGATCCGTGTTGCTGAAGAGAATATTAGGCAGAATGCTGTAGAACGGCAAGTTTCTCTCCAACAAAACGATCTTGTCAAAGGGTTAGAAGGTAGCTATGATGTGATTGTTGCTAACATTTTAGCCGAGATTATTTTAAAGTTTACGCAGGATGCCTTTGCTCTCCTTAAACCACAAGGCTATTTCATAAGCTCAGGTATTATTAGACGAAAGTATCCCCAAGTAGAAAAGATGTTATTGGAGAATGGGTTTTCCATTGAGGAAACTGTTCAAGATGAAGAATGGGTGGCAGTTGTCGCTCGTAAACGGTAGGGAAGTCTTATGCAACGTTATTTTGTTTCCCATGAAAGTATAAATGAAAATCTTGTGACGATTGTCGGGGATGATGCGTATCATATCTATAAAGTAATGCGTATGATGCCCTCTGATGGCATCATTGTATGCGATCCAGAACAAAAAGGCTATCGTTGCCAGATTATCGAGATAGACGAGCAGAAAAGAGTGGTCATAGCGCAAATTGTAGAGAAACTGGTGGCAGATACGGAATTGCCTGTTCATGTGACAATTGTTCAGGGGCTCGTTAAAGGAGATAGGCTTGACTGGATTGTTCAAAAAGGAACAGAACTTGGGGCTGGGTGTTTTATTCCTTATATGGCAGAACGCTCTGTGGTAAAATGGGAAGGCACATCTAAGATTGAGCGTAAGCGTCAGAGGTTAGAAAAAATCGCCAAAGAAGCGGCTGAGCAATCTCATCGAGTGGCTATTCCTGCTGTTCAGGAACCAGCGACGCTCCAAAATATCCTTGAGCATAGTCAATTTTTTGACTGCTGTCTAGTTGCTTATGAAGAAGAGGCTAAGCAAGGTCATCAAAGCGGTCTGCCGAGACTCCTCAGTTCAATGCCGCAAGGAGCTACTTTGATGGCGGTTATTGGTCCTGAAGGAGGATTATCAGAAGCAGAAATAGCTGCTTTTTCACAGCATGGTTTTGTTTCTTGTGGTTTGGGGAGGCGTATATTGCGTGCAGAAACAGCCTCGTTATATTTATTGTCCACTTTATCATTTTACTATGAACTTTTTAAAGAGGTGAATTGACATGCCATCTGTCGCTTTTCACACACTTGGTTGTAAGGTGAATCATTATGAGACAGAAGCTATCTGGCAATTGTTTCAAACCAATGATTATGAGAGAAAAGATTTTGAAGCAATAGCCGATGTCTATGTTATTAATACATGTACGGTGACGAATACCGGTGATAAAAAAAGTCGCCAAATTATTCGTAGAGCCATTAGACAAAATCCTAATGCAGTCATTTGTGTCACAGGGTGTTATGCGCAAACGTCACCTGCGGAAGTCATGGCAATTCCAGGTGTTGACATCGTCGTTGGTACACAGGATCGTGAGAAGATGCTTGCCTATATTGAAGAATACAAAAGAGAGCGTGAGCCGATTAATGGTGTTTCAAACATTATGAAGGCGAAGATTTATGAAGAATTAGAGGTTCCTGCGTTTACAGATCGAACGCGTGCATCGCTGAAGATTCAGGAGGGCTGTAATAACTTTTGTACTTTTTGTATCATTCCGTGGGCCCGCGGACTCCTCCGTTCTCGTGAGCCCGAGGCGGTGTTAGAGCAAGCGCAAAAGCTGGTCGACGCTGGTTACAAGGAAATTGTACTCACAGGTATTCACACGGCGGGCTATGGTGAGGATATGAAGGACTATAATTTTGCCCAACTTTTAAGGGATCTTGAAGCAAAGGTTAAGGGCTTAAAACGTTTGCGCATTTCCTCTATTGAAGCAAGTCAGGTAACCAATGAGGTGGTTGAGGTCATTGATCAATCCACAGTGATTGCTCGTCATCTTCACATTCCTTTGCAATCAGGCTCTGACACTGTGTTGAAGAGAATGCGTCGGAAATACGATACCGCCTTTTATGCCGAAAGAATTAAGCAATTGAAAAAGGCTCTTCCTGATTTTGCTTTAACATCCGATGTTATTGTTGGATTTCCGGGAGAAACAGAAGAAGAATTCCAAGAAACCTATGATTTTATTCGTGATCTGAAATTTTCTGAGCTTCATGTTTTTCCGTATTCACAGCGGACAGGTACGCCTGCGGCTCGCATGGATGACCAAGTTCCTGAGGATGTGAAGCATGAAAGGGTTCATAAGCTGATTTCTTTGTCTAATCAATTAGCCAAAAATTATGCCTCTAAATATGAAGATGAAGTTCTTGAAGTCATTCCTGAAGAACCCTTTAAAAAAGATGGGGCAACAGGTGAATGGGTCGGCTATACAGATAATTATTTGAAAATCCGATTCCCGGCACGTCCAGAGATGGAGGGGCAACTTGTGAGGGTGAAAATAACACAAGCTGGATATCCTTATAGTAGAGGAGAATTTGTAAGGGTGATGGACGATGTTCATCAGCGACAAATTATTTGATTTCCTTACATAAAAAAGGATTTGTAGGTATTTCAGAAGTGATCTTAATAAAAAGGATGTAAAATAAAATATACCATTTTATGTGATTTGGTTGACCAATAGTCGGGATTCATATATAATGGCATTCGACATCGTATTTTAATAAAAAATATACTATGTAGTTAAATGACAGTCACTAAAGGAATAACGGGAGTAGTGCCGTTAGCGGGAAAGCCGCATCCTTTTAGAAGCGTTTGCTTTTTGGAGGGAGGGAAATACAGGTGGTTGAAACAAAGGTACGTAAAAATGAAACCATTGAGGAGGCACTGAGTCGTTTTAAGCGTTCAGTGGCTAAATCAGGCACTATGGCTGAGGTTAAAAAACGCCGACACTATGAAAAACCAAGTGTCAAGCGTAAACATAAGTCCGAGGCTGCGCGGAAACGCCGCAAATAATTAAAGGGGTGTACTGATGTCTCTCTTAGATCAATTGGCTACGGATATGAAACAAGCAATGAAGCAGAAGGATAAAGAGCGTTTATCTACCATTCGTATGATGAGGTCCTCTCTTCAAAGTGAAGCGATTCACCTAGGCAAAGATCTTTCTGAGGATGAAATACTTGTCGTACTATCCCGAGAACTCAAACAAAGGAAGGACTCCCTCCAAGAGTTTGAGCAAGCTGGGCGGGAAGATTTGGTAGACAAGGTAATGAATGAAATCAAAGTCGTTGAAGACTATATGCCCAAACCATTATCTGATGATGAGCTAGGTCAAATGATTGATCAAGCCGTTCAAGAGGTGGGTGCTTCATCAAAGGCTGACATGGGGAAGGTCATGGAAATGATCATGCCTAAAGTTCGAGGAAGAGCAGATGGAGGAAAAGTTAACAAATTCGTACAAATGCGCTTATCATAATGATGCACTATGTAAAGGTTAAAAATTGTAGTAAGATGTTGGTACAAAATTAGCCTGAAATAGTAAAAAAGAGTCCGGTTATCAAAAAAGATATCGGGCTCTTTTTTAGTGACTAATTTTAAACATCCATGTGCCAATGCTGAAGCTAACAGGTCCTGTGTTTCATAGGAACAGGGTGTTGGTGTCCATACTATTGTATGGGCTTTTTTTGCTTTTCGTGCTGCTGTTGATACTATGACTTTAACATTTTCGTTGTGGTTACGTTACAGGCTATTAATAATTCTCATTTTAAATCATAGAATTTAAAATCAATTATCTTTCTGTAGGTCGTCTGGTGATACTTTCATGTATCGATTCATAAAGTGGGTATAGAGGTGGTGAATTTGGCAAAAAGATGGGGAAACCAATTAAAATCATGGTTTGCTAATCATACAGATTTACCTTCTGATGTTGTCTTGGATTTGCCTAGAATAACCATGATTGGTCAACTGCATATTTATATTGAAAATTATAGAGGCGTTCTCGCTTTTTCAAATACAGAGCTAAGACTTTCGTTGGAAACAGGGCAATTGCTCATACGTGGACAAGAGTTTGTCTTAAAAACCATTTTACCTGAAGACATTTTATTGGAGGGTACGATAAAAAATGTAGAATTTATTGAGTCGGGGTGAAGCGTAGTGAGAAAAAATTGGAATGAATCATTTTTTGGTCATGTCTCTATCATCGTAACAGGGCAGTTAATAGAAGCTTTTATTAATCAAACTGTGGGCGAGGGGATAGTGATCTGGGATATCAAGAGATTGGATGAACAACGTTTGTCTTGTTTAATGATGCTTCGGGATGTAAAACGAGTGAAGCCTATTTTGACAAAAACAGCGTGTAAGATTCATTTTAACGAGCGTAATGGGCTCCCCTTTCTCATTAAAAGACTCATGGCGCGATCAGGTATCATCATAGGTATTGTCTTATGTTTGTTTATTCTATTCATGTTGTCAAACATGATTTGGAATATTGAAATTCATGGTGCTGACGCTAAAGTTGAGCAGCAAATTCAAAAGGTTTTAAAGAAAAATCATATTTACGTCGGTGCTCTTGAGTTTTTATTGCCATCTTTAAATACTATCGAAACCGACTTAAGTAGTAAGCTGTCGAGGGTGACATGGGTGGGTGTGTCGAAAAAAGGGACAACTTATCGGATTGATGTTGTACAAAAAGAGCTTCCCAAAAAAGAAAAAGTAACAGGACCTCGGGATCTTGTTGCGGCTAAGGAGGCGACGATTCATAACGTATATGTAGAAAAAGGACAATCTATTGTGACACTCGATCAAGTGGTTCAAAAAGGTGATTTATTAGTTTCTGGAACAATTGGTAAAGTGGAGGATCCTAGTTTTGTTTCGGCAAAAGGAAAAGTTATCGGAGAGACATGGTATCATTCCATAACTAAGGTGCCGTTGCAACCGCATTATGTAACTTATACAGGTGCCACTTATACAAGGCATAAGCTTAGTTTTTGGGGAAAGGACATTCCGATTTGGGGATTTAAAAAGCAACCTTTTAAATACGAAAAACATGAACAGGCGACAAAAAGCTTTCATTTTTTATTTTGGAGCTTGCCTGTTGCTTATAAACGAGTGGATTATCGTCAGTATGATCATACCCATAGAAAATTGAGCGAAGAGCAGGCTTTAGAGATCGGTAAAGCGGATGCGAAAAGCAAATTATTACGACGACTTCCGGAGCAATCACTTGTGATACGAGAAAACGTAAAGTCTCAACAAATTGTGGATGGGAAATTAGTGTTGAAGATCTTTTTTATTATGGAAGAAGATATTGCTAAACCTCGCGCTTTTTCAGTTCAAGAAAGAAAGGGAAAGCTCGAAAAACAAAAGGAACAACAGCGAGACGAGAAGTCAGGAGGATAAAAAATAAAATAATAAATATATCCGGATACCCTGGCTTACCCAATAGGTAAGTTTTCTTTTTTATAGATAAAAAATAGAATTAAGCTTTAGGAGTATGGTACACTAATAAGAGTCAGAACAATTGGAATCAAGGAGATTGAGTCAATTTGTCAGAACATCTTTTAGAGACAATCAATTTTAAATTAGAAAACACTAATGAAGCTATTAACTTATTTGGTCCTGGAGATGCTCATTTGAAAATCATTGAGGAGCAACTTGATCTTTCCATTGTCACTCGTGGTGAGGAAATATCAGCTTCAGGTTCTCACCAAGCGGTACAGATTGTTGAAAATGTGTTTCATGCTTTGTTGGGTCTCGTTCGAAGAGGGATTATCTTTGGAGAGAGGGATGTTGTCTATGCTATTCAGCTTGCTGAGGCAGACAAACTTGATACATTTAATGCTCTATATGATGAAGAAATTGCAGTTAATTCTAAAGGAAAGCCTATACGAGTTAAAACGTTAGGACAGCATCATTATGTTCAGGCGATGAAGACGCATGATATGGTTTTTGGTGTAGGGCCTGCTGGAACGGGTAAGACTTATTTAGCTGTTGTTATGGCAGTATCTGCATTAAAGGCGGGACAGATCAAGCGTATTGTGCTGACACGTCCAGCGGTGGAGGCGGGAGAAAGTCTCGGTTTTTTGCCAGGTGATTTAAAAGAAAAGGTTGATCCTTATTTGCGTCCGTTGTATGACGCTTTACACGACGTGTTAGGGGCTGAGCATACATTGAGATTGATTGATCGTGGCACCATAGAAATTGCGCCCTTAGCTTATATGCGTGGTAGAACGCTTGATGACGCTTATGTCATATTGGATGAAGCGCAAAATACTACTCAAGAACAAATGAAAATGTTTTTAACACGTCTAGGGTTCGGGTCTAAGATGATCGTGACGGGTGATGTCACCCAAGTGGATTTGCCTAAAGGTAAAGTGTCAGGTCTAAAAATTGCCTGTGAAACATTGCAGGAGATCAAAGGTATTGGTCTTATATTTTTAGAAAGGACGGATGTTGTGCGACATCCACTTGTGCAAAAAATCATTCAGGCTTACGGTGAAAAGCAATAATTCAATCAGGTGTTAAAGGATAAAAGGAGATCAATAATCATGCGTTTAATAAATTGGTCGACATATTGGGATAAACTAAAACAACATTCATTATTTTCGTTGCTTATTCTTGTGTTACTGGGCGTTATTATGTATGTTGGCATGATGAAAGTTGTTCTCCCAAATACCCTTGATATCAAGCTTCATCAAATTGCAAAGGAAGATATTCAATCCCCTATTGAAATTGTTGATAGACAAGCTACGAAAGATTTGCGTAAACAGGCGATTGCTGAGGCGCCAACCTCTTACACATATAATAAAAATACAGCATTGATTCAAGTTGAAAAAATCAATGATATTTTTAATGTATTACAAAAAATACGTACAGATAATGCTACAAATGCTGGTGATTCAGATGAATCTAAGGAAGCTAATGCGCTGTCATTAGATGAGCAAATCCAATTGACCAAAAAGCAATTGAATAAAGCGAGTGATAATCATCTATCAAAAGAAATGATTTCTAATCTCTTGACCTTTTCAAAACAAGATTTTTCAAGGACAAGAGATATTGCGAGTTCAACTCTATATGAAACCATGAACAATAAAATTAAGTGGAGTGAGCTAAAAGACACACAGCATAAAGCCATTGATTCGGTACCAACCACGGTTGTTTCTCGTAAAATGCGTGATGTTTTGAGGGAAATATTTAATCAATATGTCGTTCCAAATTATGAGTTTGATGCAAAAACGACGAAGTTAAATAAGGAGGATGCGCTTAACACGGTTGAGCCCGTTGTGATTAGACAAGGAGAAATCATTGTTAAAAAGGGAGATTTGATTACAAATGAGGTTCTTCATAAGTTAAAAATCGTCGGTTTAATGGGTGACCACTTTAATGCGATTCCTTTTGTTGGATTAGCAATTCTTGTCTTTTTTTTGACAGCTCTAATAGCGATTGAGTTTAATGAACTAAGGCGTAAGATGAAATCTCCACCCAATGCGTATTTTATCTATTTATGTATCTTTTTGATGACCATGATCATCATTAATCTTGGTGATGTTATTCGGCTGACACACATCAATAATATTGGTTTGGTGTTGCCAGTGGCTGCTGGTTCACTTTTGATTGCTATATTGTTAAATCAGCGACTTGCAATGGTCTCCAGCATTATTTTTGCTGTTTGTAGTGGTTTTATTTATCAGACAGACAGCTTGTCGTCGCTGATGTTTGATTATCATATTGCCCTATACGTGCTGTTTTCGGCGTTGGCAGGATCACTCGTATTAAGAGGGGATTATTCACGACCACGTTTGCTTCAGACGGGGTTAATTATTGCAGGAGTTAATACGCTGAGTGTGATTGGACTATCGCTGATTAAAAACGGGAGTTTAAGCCTTATTAATTTAGGAGAGGAAGTAGGGTTTTCAGTGCTTTCAGGCTTATTGGCGATTGTCTTGACAACCGGCTTGCTCCCGTTTTTTGAAGCGGTTTTTGGTATTTTATCAACGATGAAATTGATTGAATTGTCAAATCCCAATCATAAATTATTACGGAAGATATTGCTGGAGGCACCAGGGACTTATCACCATAGTGTGATGGTAGCGAACTTGGCGGAAAAGGCGTGTGAGGTTATTGGAGCTAATGGTTTGCTCGCACGTGTTGCTGCTTATTATCATGATATTGGAAAAACCAAGCGACCACGCTTTTTTATAGAGAACCAATTCAATGGTGTTAATCCCCATGACCGCATATCTCCACAGATGAGCAAGCGGGTGATCATTGCTCATCCTTATGATGGGGCTGAAATTCTTAAAAAGCACAAGCTCCCACGCAAAATCATTGATATTGCTGAGCAACATCACGGCACGACACTTTTAAAATATTTCTACCATAAAGCCCGCGAAGAGATGGGCGAGGAGGTATCGGAATCGGATTTCCGCTATCCTGGACCGAAAGCTCAGACAAAAGAAGCGGCAGTGGTTGAGCTTGCTGATAGTGTGGAAGCGGCTGTCCGCTCAATGTCAGAGCCGACATCTGAAAAAATTATAAAGCTTGTCAAAAGTATCTTTAATGATCGCTTTGAAGATGGTCAATTTGATGAGTGTAATTTGACTATGAAGGAGTTTCATGACGTAAGGCGCTCTATTATTGAAACACTATCCGGTATTTTCCACTCTCGAATAGAGTATCCTGATGAGATCAATGATACGAAGAGTACATTGCAGTGAAAGATGAGGTGGAAAGAGATGGGATTAATCATTGATTATGCTGATGAAGTACATGCTCTATCTCAAGAAAATTTTAATTTACTTGATGGTGTATTACATCACGCTGCAGAAAGGCTGCACATTGGCGATGCCGAATTGTCGATTACCTTTGTGGGGAATAGCCGTATCCAAGAGATTAATCAGCAGTATAGAAATAAAAATCAGCCTACTGATGTGATTTCTTTCGCTCTAGAAGAGATGGGTGAAGACGAAGTGGAAATTGTAGATGGCGACATGCCTCGAATTTTAGGGGACATCATTATTTCTATTCCAAAGGCAAGAGAACAAGCCGAGGAGCATGCACATTCCTTTGAGAGAGAGCTAGGATTTTTGACAATCCATGGATTGTTGCATTTGCTTGGATATGACCACCTGACACCTAAAGATGAAAAGGAAATGTTTATGCTACAAGAAGAATTGCTTTCTTCTTATGGTTTGAAAAGGAATTAGGCTATGCGACAGCACTATAGTAATCAATCATTGATCAAAAAAATGGGTCATGCTTTTTATGGAATTGGAAAGGCCTTTAAAAACGAAAGAAATATACGCTATCAAACGGTGATTGGTTTTTGTGTTATTATTGTTTCGTTTATCCTGCATATATCAAAAACGGATTGGGCGATCTTATTAGCGCTTATTGCCCTTGTCATTGCCACTGAGCTCATCAATACAGCCATCGAAGGTGTTGTGGATTTAGTCACTCTTGATGAACATCCTTTGGCCAAGGAAATAAAGGATATTGCTGCTGGTGCAGTCGTTGTTACAGCGCTGGCTGCGCTCGTCATTGGGATCTTGATCTTATCGAAATACATATAGTGGGAGATGGGGCAGCTATGGATAAAGAACAGTTAATGTGGGTAGCAATTGAAGCAAGAGCAACTGCTTATGTTCCGTATTCTCATTTTGCTGTGGGGGCGGCTCTTCTGTCTAAGAGTGGCAAAGTGTATACAGGGATAAACATTGAAAATGCAGCTTATCCGCTTTGCCATTGTGCGGAAAGAACAGCGCTATTTAAAGCCTATTCTGAAGGAGATCGTGAATACACTGCTCTAGCTGTAGCTGCTGATTCTGAAGGTCCTGTATCACCCTGTGGAGCATGTCGGCAAGTGATGGCGGAGCTTTGTTCCCCAGGAATGTCTGTTTATTTAACAAATTTAAAGGGTGACGTGCTAGAAACAACGGTTGATGAATTATTGCCAGGAGCCTTTAAGTCAGGAGATATGGAGAGAAATGATTGAAAAGAAAAGCTTTAAATCAGGATTTGTTGCTTTGGTAGGTCGTCCGAATGTTGGCAAATCTACATTGTTTAATCACTTGATGGGGCAAAAAATTGCCATTATGAGCGACAAGCCACAAACAACTCGCAATAAGATTCAAGGCGTCTATACAACAGAAGATGAACAAATTATTTTTATTGATACACCAGGCATACATAAGCCGAAGCACAAGCTTGGTGAATTTATGACTCAGCTTGCTGTACAAACGTTGAATGAAGTAGATATTGTTCTATTTATGGTGGATGTCGTTGAAGGATATGGGCGTGGTGAGCAATTTATTATTGAGCGATTAAAGGCTTGTCATTCCCCGGTTTTTCTGATTTTAAATAAAATTGATCAGATACATCCTGATCAGCTATTACCAATCATTGAAACCTACCGTCAAGTCTTTTCCTTTACTGAAACGATACCTATTTCTGCACGTAAAGGTGATAATGTGAATACAATGCTACGGGAAATTAGTCGATATCTGGAAGATGGACCTAAATATTATCCTGATGACCAGGTGACTGATCATCCTGAGCGATTCATTATTTCTGAATTAATCCGGGAAAAGATTCTTCATTTGACAGAGGAAGAGGTTCCTCATTCTATTGCTGTTACCATTGATGCTATCGAGAGGGTAGAACAAAACAATCGAGTTGATATTCATGCAGCTATCATCGTGGAACGTCCTTCACAAAAAGGAATTATTATTGGTAAACAGGGGCGCATGCTCAAGGAAATTGGATCTAGGGCTCGGAGAGACATCGAGGCTTTGCTTGGATCAGGGGTTTATTTAGACTTATGGGTAAAGGTACAGAAGGGATGGCGAGATAAGGCGTTTTATTTACGTGATTATGGTTTCAAAGAAGAGGATTATTAATGCGTTAGATTGACATAATTTCCTTATTTTCCTTATCATGTTTTAAGCAGAAAAGAGAATCCTATATCTATAACATCATAAAGTAAGAAGGGTGGTTAACCCATGGTGGATTTTACCTGGAAGGTCTTTTGGATGACTGGAAATTTGGACACCTACCTGCTTTATAAGGAGATAGAAAAACAGGATGAATTGCTTGATTATGAAGAGGATGAAAACGAAGATGGACAACAAACGATGCACTGAATGTGAGTGATCAATTGTGAGATACAAACTCGAAGGCATTGTGATCCATGCGATGGATTATGGTGAAACAAATAAGATAGTGACACTCTATACCAAAGAGCTTGGCAAGGTTGGTGTGATGGCAAGAGGGGCAAAAAAACCAAGAAGTAAGCTATCCGCTGGCTCGCAATTTTTAACATATGGTCTTTATTTATTTACAAAGGGGAAGGGATTGGGGACGCTACAGCAAGCGGACCCTATTAATCCTTTGAGATACATTAAGGCAGATATTGAGAGGATGGCTCATGCTAGTTATATTGTTGATGTCATTCACAAATTATCTGATAAAGATGTGCGTGATGCTACTATTTATCAGTGGGTTTATCAATTGCTTCATCACATGGATAAGGGCTTAGATCCTCAGGTACTCACCTTTATTTATGAGATTAAGATGCTTTCTGTATTGGGAATTGATGCTGAAGTTGACAGGTGTGTAAAATGTGGTCAAAACGAGGAAGGTATCGCTTTTTCTGTTAGCCAAGGCGGCATTCTAGGTCGTTGTTGTTATCATTTGGATTCAAATGCTCTAAAGATTTCGCCCGCATCGGCTAGGCTTTTGCGGATGTTTAAGTATGTCCAATTAGATCGTATTGGAAAGATTGCTTTAAAAGAGGAGACGAAAAAGGAATTGAAAATGGTTATTGATGCTTATTATGAAGCCTATTCAGGCTTGAATCTTAAAACGAAAAAATTTATCGATCAATTACAAGGGATTGATCCGTTTAAAAGATCCTAGGGCTTGCTCTTTGAGAGCAAGTTTTTTCATGCTGTCTAAGAAATAACATGATGTTAAAGGGAGATTTTCATTGATTATGCGAAAGATAAAGCATGGGTAAATTTTTTAAAATAGGTCTGTTGTCTGCTATGGAATAAAAAAGTTTATACTAAGGTCAATGATTGCTAGCATTGATATCACGTTTTTTAAAGGAATAAAGAATAGAGGGGTGAGCGGATGAATCAAAATATGGAAAGACAGTTAATCTATGTTGTTTCAGATTCAATTGGAGAAACAGCGGAGCTTGTCGTCAAGGCAGCAGCTAGCCAATTTCAGAATACAACCATTGATGTAGAACGGGTGCCTTATGTAAATGATAAAGGGACCGTTGATGAAGTTATTGCATCAGCAAAAGAAAAACAGGCCTTGCTTGTCTTTACTCTAGTTGTTCCAGAAACCAAGCATTATTTGATTGAACAAGCGGAAAAGTCTCATGTGGAATATATTGACGTTATGGGTCCAACAATTGATAAATTGCAGCAGACTTTGCAGATGGCTCCAACCTATAAACCAGGATTGGTACACAAGCTAGATGAAGATTATTTTCGCAAGGTTGAAGCGATTGAGTTTGCGGTAAAATATGATGATGGTCGTGATTCACGAGGGATACTGCGTGCCGATATCGTTTTGGTAGGTGTATCGCGGACATCAAAAACCCCTCTGTCACAAAATCTTGCCTTGAAGCGATTAAAAGTGGCCAATGTTCCAATTGTGCCTGAGGTAGACCCCCCATCTGAATTATTTAAAGTGAATCCAAATAATTGTTTTGGATTGCGCATTAATCCGAAACAACTCAATTATATTCGTCGGGAACGTTTAAAAGCATTGGGGTTAAATTCTGATGCCAATTATGCACAAATCGCAAGAATTGAAGAAGAGCTTCAGTATTTTGAAGAGATGATTGAGAAAATAGGCTGTCCTGTGATTGACGTGTCGAATCGAGCAGTTGAAGAAACAGCTAATCATATCATTGAAATTTTTTACAGAATGCAAAAACGATAAAAAATGGTCTTATTGAGCAAAAAAATGTTGAAGATTACTTTTTTAATGTATTATAATACATATTTGTGATAAAAATAACGAATATATAGTTTTCGAACAAGTATTCGATAACTTTCGCAAAATTAAAAAATGCTCTTGATTGCAGGAATTTTGTAAGGAGATATCGAACTAATAATTATGGTAGAAAGCACAAAAGTAGAAGGGCGGGATGATGGCAACTATCTTTATGTGGATGCGGACGCTTGCCCTGTGAAAGATGAAATTTCTAAGGTGGCTCATGCATATAATATTAATGTCATTTATGTTGCTTCTTATAATCATCTTTCCAACAATAATACAGGCGATTGGATCATTGTGGATCCCGATCGTGAAGCTACTGATCTCTATATTTTCAATCATGCTAAAGCCGGGGATATTGTTGTGACATGGGATATGGGGTTAGCAGGGCTACTAACCAATCGAAAAATCTATGTCATCACTCCTAACGGGAATGTCATTGAAGATGAAAAAGTGCCTGAGATCCTTCATTTTCGCTATCTTGCTAAAATGGAGCGAGTGGCTAATAAACATATCAAAGGACCTAAACCTTTTACAAATGAAGACCGTCATCAGTTTACACGAGGGTTGGGCGCGTTAATTCGACGGAAACTGGTAAATCCCAATGAATGAAAGGGGGACTTATCGTGCGAATTGGTGAGGAAACCATCGAAAAAATACGAGAGTCTCTGGATATTGTTGAGGTTGTGGGTGAGTATGTTCCATTGAAAAAGCAGGGGAGAAATTATGTTGGGCTTTGTCCTTTTCATAATGAACAAACCCCTTCATTTTCTGTGTCACCTGATAAAAATATTTTCTTTTGTTTTGGGTGTAAGGCGGGTGGCGATCTTTTTTCGTTTATCCAGGAAATTGAAGGCATGGATTTTCCAGATTCAGTTGCTTTTTTGGGTGAGAAAGCAGGAATTGATGTTTCGGATGGTCACCATCCATTAATAAAAAAGAAAGATAATGAGACTTCATTATATCATGGAATGGAGCTTTTATCCAAATTTTATCAGTACCTTTTACTTGATCAACGCTATGGAGGTTCGGGGCAACATTATCTACAAGCCCGTGGTTTTGAGCCTGAGACTATTCAAACTTTTCAGATCGGCTATGCCTTGGATAATTGGGAGACAGCTACCAAATTTTTGGAACGTCGTGGTTTTAATCTTGACGAATTTGTAAGAACTGGTTTCCTGTCGAAGAGAGAATTGAATGGCAAGATCTTTGATCGTTTTCGTCACCGTATCATTTTTCCGATCCATGACCATCGTAATCGTCCCGTTGCTTTTGCAGGAAGGGTGCTAGATGATCAAAAGCCTAAGTATTTAAACAGTCCTGAATCGCCACTCTTTCATAAAGGGAAAATTCTTTATGGTTATCCCCTAGCACGAGCTGCTATTAAAAAGGCTAGCGAAGTGATCTTGTTTGAGGGGTATGTGGATGTTATTAAAGCTCATCAAGCAGGGATTACCAATGTTGTTGCATCGATGGGAACATCATTAACAGAAGATCAAGCAGTGTTGCTGGCTCGTAACACTGAGACCATCATTATTTGCTATGATTCAGATCATGCTGGGACTGAAGCAGCTTTTCGTGCCGCAGAGATGCTCAAACAATCTGAGAAAACAATTAAGATAGCTAGAATGCCTAAGGGTATGGATCCCGATGATTACATTGATCGTTATGGTGGTGAACGCTTTAAAAATGATGTATTAGGGGCTAGCTTGACGATGATGGCATTTAAATTGCAGTATCTTCGAATTGGGAGAAATTTAAATGATGAGGGAGAAAAGCTTCATTATATTGAAAAAGTATTACAGGAGATTGCGCAGTTAACCAAGGCTGTTGAACGCGATCATTATTTACGTCAGTTGTCTGATGAATTTTCCATTTCTCTTGACGCTTTGAAACAACAGCAGTACCAATACTATCGTCAGCAAAAACAACCGATCAAGCGTCAAGAACTCAAAAGTCAATCAATACAAAATAAGCGGACGCTCTATCCAGCGCATGAGATGGCAGAACGTCGTTTATTGGCACATATGATGTATGACGTTGAGATAGCGAAGCAGGTTCAAGATCAAATCGGTGCGGCATTTAATGATACTATTCACCAAGCATTGGCTGCTTATTTATATGGTTTTTACTCTGAAGGACAGGAGTTAGACATTGCCTTGTTTGTTCAAGGTATTGAGGATCAAAAGATCAAAGCAGTAGCCACTGAAATGGCGATGATGTCTGTTAATATGGATGTGAGTTCTGAAGAAATTGACGACTATATAAGGGAAATCCTACAGTATGCGAACTGGGCAGAAATAAACACAAAAGAGGAAGAAAAAAAGATAGCTGAAAGAAATCAGGATTTTGAAAAAGCATCACAAATTCTTGCTGAGATCATAATTATGAAAAGGCAGTTGGAGAGACACTAATGAAACAAAGAGTTTTGGAAGGAGGAGATCAAATGGCTGAAAAGTCAGGTAAACAACAGGCTGAACAGGAATTAACTTTTGATCAGGTAAAGGAGAAGTTGGTGGAGCTTGGCAAAAAAAGAGGTGTGTTGACCTATTCAGAAATTGCCGAGAAACTGGCGCCATTTGATCAAGATCCAGAGCAAATGGATGAGTTTTATGAATTTTTGGGGGATCAGGGTATCGATGTTCTTGAAGGGATAAATGATGATCCCAATCGTGTTCATGGTGTGGAGGCCAAGGAGGAGGAATTTGATCTCAATGATCTGAGTGTTCCACCGGGCGTCAGGCTGAATGATCCCGTAAGAATGTATTTAAAAGAAATAGGAAATGTTGATCTTTTATCTGCCGTCGAAGAAATTGATTTAGCCAAGCGTATTGAAGAAGATGATGAAGAAGCAAAACGCCAATTGGCAGAAGCAAATCTCAGGCTTGTAGTGAGCATTGCTAAAAGATATGTAGGACGGGGAATGCTTTTCTTAGATCTTATCCAAGAGGGCAATATGGGTCTGATTAAGGCTGTTGAAAAATTTGATTATAGGAAGGGTTATAAGTTTAGCACGTATGCTACATGGTGGATTCGTCAAGCGATTACTCGTGCTATAGCGGATCAAGCGAGGACGATTCGTATTCCTGTCCACATGGTTGAAACCATTAACAAGTCGATTCGTGTTCAGAGGCAAATGCTACAAGACCTTGGCAGAGAGCCGACGCCTGAAGAAATCGGTAAAGAAATGGATCTGCCAGCGGATAAGGTTCGTGAAATTCTTAAAATTGCTCAAGAGCCTGTATCTTTAGAAACGCCAATAGGTGAAGAAGATGATTCTCATCTCGGTGATTTTATTGAAGACCAAGATGCTCAAGCACCTTCAGATGCGGCTGCATATGAATTGTTGAAAGAACAGTTAGAAGATGTATTGGATACTTTAACTGATCGTGAGGAAAATGTGTTGAGATTGCGCTTTGGGCTTGATGACGGTCGTACAAGAACACTGGAAGAAGTGGGTAAGGTGTTTGCTGTAACACGTGAAAGGATTCGTCAGATTGAGGCTAAGGCACTAAGAAAACTAAGACATCCTAGCCGTAGTAAACAGCTTAAAGATTTTCTAGAATAGATGTTGAATAGTGATTTGTTTAAAGTTTACTTCTTCGATGAAGTAAACTTTTTGTTTTTGAAAAAATAACTTTAAGATCGAAGATTTGGTCAACTATAAAATTTAACAGCACGGGAAAATTTGATTATTAAAACAAGAACAAAGATAGATGAGTTGCTTTTTAAAATGATATATAGAAGTGATTGTGGTTAAACGATTATGAAGTAGGGTTATTATGGTAAACCAAATAGAAATAAAGTGCTAATAATTGGTTGGTGTTATTTTATTGATTGTTTGTTCATAGTGTAAATAGAATATAAACATTTTTTTAAAATAAACTTAAGAGAAAGAACTTTGTAAAGGTGACATCAATCTCTATTATTCGATTTATAAACGATTACAAGGAAATTATATCATATTTGTCTTGTTTTGGAAATAAAGCGACACTTAAAATATAGAAATTCAATTTTTTGTTCTTTTTTTAATGATTAGGAGGCAGAGGTGGGTGCATGGGAGCACATAATTCACAGAAGGTCAATGAAGGAGGTATTTTTGGGTCATTTGGCTTTATAAAGAACGGACCATAACTTGATGGATGATTCAACCGGAAAAAGCGAGTGCTTATAACGAAAAAGCTTTTGTAATTGCCCAAATGTTTTTTCATATCAGTTTGGATCATTTTACTTTATTCATAAATGCAAAACTTCTCTTTTCAATTAAACAAAAATAAAGTAAAATTGAAATGATTTAATCTATTTACAATCAAACAATAGTGCTTTCTGCACCTTAGAAATCGTATACATCTAATGAGGGATTCGCGCAGGATGGGTTGTGCGGTAAAGAAACATGTTCAACTTGTCGTGGAGAGAACCTTGAAGATGTATTGGTCCTAATCTTCAATAAATTGATTGTAGCATGGATAAGGTCGCAATTTTAAACCAAATTAAAAGTGGTGGAGGTAGCATGCTAGCAAATGTCATTTCTAGCGATGCTACTGATAAACTGGCAACATGATTAGCGAAGAAGAAATAAGCGATGATGGTTGTAGAGCGCTCCGGATTATACGAGAGGCGCTTTGTTTTTTGATCACGTTGCCTTGCTTGTTACATGGAAGGTGTTTTTGTTTGAATGTATAAGAAAAAGCTGAGCAATATGACCATAGTAGTTTATTATTAAATGAGTGGTGATGTATGTGAAGGAATTTGTTGTATCCAAACGTTTGGCGCGGCTTGCGATTCATATTCCAAATGGAGCAATTTTGGCTGACATCGGTTCAGACCACGCCTACCTGCCTTGTTATGCGGCTGTAAATGGCATGATTGTCAGAGCGATAGCAGGAGAAATTAATGAAGGGCCTTTTCGTTCGGCACAAGAAACAGTTAGGCAGCATGGGTTGGAAAATGTGATAGCTGTTCGTTGTGGAAATGGATTGAATGTCATCGCTAGCAATGAAGTAGATACCATTGTCATTGCGGGGATGGGCGGTGAGCTGATTCGCACGATTTTGGAAGAAGGTAAGCAAAAATTAACCTCTCAAATGACATTGATTCTGCAGCCTAATATTGGGGAGTGGCGATTAAGAGAGTGGCTACAAACCGAGCAGTGGCAAATTACCAATGAAGAAATCTTGGAAGAAGATGGACATATTTATGAGATCATTGTTGCAAAGTATGGTGCTTCTTTGCCTATGTGTTTATCTTTAGAGGATTTGTGGTTTGGACCCTATCTACGTCAGCAGTCATCTGCCATTTTCAAAAAAAAATGGCGGGCTGAGCGTCAAAAAAGGGAGAGGGTTTTGACATCTTTGGAAAAAGCCCAGGATATTGATAGGATGACAGAAAAAAGAAAGGCTATACAACGAGAAATTGTATTAATAGATGGGGTGATTACGTGATGAAGTCTGTTCATGGACAGGCGCTGATTCAGGCTTTTGAGCAATGGGTGCCAAAATCATTAGCCATGGATGGCGATAAAATTGGTCTGCAGATTGGAACATTGAATAAACCAATAAAAAAGTTGATGATCACGTTAGATGTGCTTGAAAATGTTGTAGATGAGGCTATTGAAAACGAGGTTGATCTCATCTTTGCTCATCATGCGGTCATTTTTCATCCTTTAAAGACAATGCTTACAGATGAAGGGCAAAGTAAAATTGTTGCTAAATGCATCAAACATGATATTGCAGTCTATGTTGCTCATACTAATCTTGATAATGCTGATGGAGGCATGAATGATTGGTTAGCGAATACTTTACAACTTAAAGATGTGGAGATCCTCGTCCCTCAGCAAAAGGAGACGCTTTATAAATTGGTGGTTTATGCCTCAGAAACCTGTGCAAATAAGATAGCGCAGGTTTTAGATCAAACGGGAGCGGAAGTATTAGGAAAAGATAGGCATTGTATATTTGATAAAGGCGTTTTCATACCATCAAACGAAGCTAATAATTCTCTTGAGAGTGTGAGGGAGGTTAAAATTGATGCGATTGTGCCGGAAAGGTTGTTAAATCGGGTGAAACAGGCCATGTTTCAAGCGCATCCTTGTGAGGATGTTGTCTATGACATTCATGCATTGCAAAATAAAGGGAAGACCTATGGACTCGGAAGGATTGGCTACTTAGAAACAGAGCAATCCCTCAGGACATTTGCAGAGCAAATCAAACAGGTTTTTGAGCTGGATGGTGTGCGTGTTATTGGGGATCTTCAACGAAAGGTTAAGAAGGTAGCTGTTCTTGGTGGGGATGGTAATTCCTTTTATAAACAAGCGGTGGCACAGGGAGCCGATGTTTTAGTAACTGGAGATATATATTATCATACAGGCCACGAGGCGCTTTTAGATGGATTGGCTATGGTAGATGCAGGTCATTATATTGAACAGATCATGAAGAAAGAAGTGGGAGACTTTTTTGGGGCGTTTCTCATGGAGCATTGCTATAGCACGGAGGTGCTTTTGTCCAAGGTTAATACTAATCCTTTTACCTTTTTATGATTTGGAGTGATGATATACACAATACGGGGGATACTAAGTTCAGGTATTATGCTATAAGAATGGTTAAAGCGGAGCAAATCCTATAAGCTTAACGCTTCAGGACATGTAGACCGCTTTTATTTCCATTCGTCTTATTTTAAAGAGCCACTTTCATTTTTTCCCATGAAAAAAACCTTCTGTCCCGACTCTTTTTTATATTTGGCTTAGTTTGTTTTAGCTGTTTTATTTTTGATCTTGATTTTTGGAAGAATATCTTGACTTTTTAATTTAGATTCTTTTTTCCAGGTTGATGGTTTGTCTGGGTCAAATTGATCAATAAATAAGATGACTTCTTTTGTGATTTGAGAAGGGGTCGAAGCACCGGCAGTGATAGCCACTGTTTTGACGCCATTTTTAAGCCAGTTGATATCGAGCTCTGAGAGATTGGCAATACGATAGGCTTTTGTTCCGGCTATTTCTTCAGAAACTTGCGCTAAGCGATTGGAATTATTGCTTCTCGGATCTCCAACAACGATGGTCAAATCAGCAGCACCAGCCTGCTCTACGACGGCTTCCTGACGGGTTTGAGTTGCATGGCAGATCTCATTATGAATCTCGGCATGTGGATATTTGCGCTTGATCGTATCCATAATATCTGCAACATCCCATTGTGACATGGTTGTTTGGTTGGTGATGATGATTTTTTTTGCTAGGACGTTTATAGAGGAGACATCCTCTTGGGTTTCTACTAGATGGACAATATCGGGTGCAACACCTATTGCTCCTTCTGGTTCGGGATGTCCTTTTTTACCAATATAGATAACCTCAAAGCCTTCCTTTTGCTTTTCTAGAATAAGGTCATGTGTTTTGGTGACATCTGGGCATGTTGCATCAATAGTCGTCAAGCCCTTTTTTTCAGCTAATGCTCGCACGTGGGGAGAGACACCATGTGCTGTGAAAATGATAGTGCCTTGATCTATATCATTTAAAAGCTCAAGTCTCGTTTTACCATCTAATGTGATAACGCCTTCGTTTTCAAAGGAGTCTGTGACATGGTGATTATGAACAATCATCCCTAAAATATAAATCGGTCGTGGCAAATCCTCGCGTAGGGCTGCCTTACGTGCAATGATCATGGCATCGACAACACCATAGCAATAGCCACGGGGAGTGACTTTAATGATTTCCATGAAAAAAATCCTCCTTCATAACATCTCCATTTAATTATAAAGGAGGTGGAACATGAATACAATCATGTGGCGGTGACACTCCAGTGACGACTTCTAAATGTAAAGAGTGGGTGTTGAGGATTTGAAATCATCGGACTCATTAAATTCGTAGACTGTTTGAGGTTCTCTAATCACACTTCCTTTTACCGTTTTTCTTCGTCGTTGTGAAGCTGATTTTGGTGTGTGCTCTTTCTTGTTTGTAGACTTTTGTTGTGTCGTTCTACTTTTGGATTTAGAAGGCGTTGATGTTTCTTTTTTTGTTGTGTTAGCTGTTTCACCCTTGCTCAAAGATGCTACGTCATCTTCCTCGACATTTTCTTCTGCTTCTTTATCATCAGTAGCTGCAACAATTGTTTTAACCATGTTGATCATCGCTGGAACATTTTTAACCAAGGGTCCAAATTGCTGAACCATCGGCATGATTTGCTGTCCTACTTGCACGACTTTTTGTATATTTTGTATGGTACCTAAGATACCTCCAGTTCCACTACTTGCTGAACTAAGAGCATTAGCTGCATTGCCTAGAGTGCTAAGACCACTCATATTATTTGGCATAAAGGCTCCAGGTCCCATCATTCCACCTGTACTATTGGTAGCTGAACCACCACGGCTGAACAAACCACTAAGCAACCGACCGATACCACCCCCCCCAGCTCCACCTTGAGGTGTTGGGGTTCCCATCATGCCTGTGGGTGGAAACATGCCACCACTAGGACCAGGGAAAGGACTGGGAGCTGGTGGGAAACCACCACTTAATCCTGTATTAGCCCCTTGTTGAAACGGGAACATGATTTTTCACTCCTTTATGTGTGTGTGCATTGGTATTTTAAAAAACGAACGATGATATCTGTGTTATTTTATGTGAGAAGTAGGGACGATGTGCTAAGACTATGCATTTCTTATTATTTTTCAAAGATGAGATTCATTTTTTTCTTCGCTTGTTCAACTTATTATAAAATGTGTAAAATGAAAGGGAGAGGACGTGGGAAAATGCTGAAAATTGGTTCACATGTATCAATGAAGGGCGATAAAATGTTGTTAGGTGCTGGAGAAGAGGCTGTGGCTTACGGTGAAAATACGTTTATGATTTATACTGGTGCACCGCAAAACACACGAAGAAAGCCCATTGAGGAATTAAATATTGAAGCTGGTCAAACCTACCTGAGGGAACATGGATTAAAGGATATTGTCGTTCATGCTCCGTATATTATTAACATAGCAAACACGACGAAGCCACAAACCTTTAGAATAGGTGTTGATTTTTTACGCAAAGAGCTGGATCGAGCAGAGGCAATTGGTTCTAAACAACTCGTGCTTCACCCTGGTGCCCATGTTGGAGAAGGGGTAGAAAAAGGCATAAAAAAGATCATAGAAGGTTTGAACGAGGTACTGACCAAGGAAGATAAGGTTCACATTGCTTTAGAAACGATGGCTGGAAAAGGATCGGAGTGCGGCTACCAGTTTGAACACCTAGCTGAAATTATCTCTGGTGTGCAGTATAATGAAAAGCTCTCTGTTTGTTTTGATACGTGTCACACACATGATGCGGGTTATGACATTGTCAATCGCCTTGATGATGTTTTAGAAAAATTCGATCGAATCGTGGGACTTGATCTCATAAAAGTAGTCCATGTTAATGATAGTAAAAATCCTTGTGGAGCAAGAAAAGACCGTCATGAAAACATTGGGTTCGGATATATTGGATTTGAAACACTCAATCGCATTGCTCATCATAAACTTTTTGCTGATATACCGAAAATTTTAGAGACCCCATTTGTTGGAGAAGATAAAACCAATAAGAAACCACCTTATAAATTAGAAATTGAGATGCTAAGAAAAGAGCATTTTAACCCCCGTTTAAAAGAAGAGCTGATGGATGTCTAAATGAGGATTGTCCTCATTTTTTTATTAAATGGGAATGAATGAGCTTCTTCTCTTATTATTGTTGAGCATCATCGCCAATGAATTTAGAAAAAATATATTCTATTTGCTGAGCAATATGGCTATTGGTCGACTCGGTAATTTTTTGAAGGAGTTGACTTCGCTCCAATGAATTAAAGACATTAATCTTACGTTCTTTAATGAGCTCGACAATCTTGTCTGCTTGTTGGGATGATAGGTATAGCTGATATTTATTGCCTAATCGAAGCAGCTCTTGAGACGTGAGTGTATTCATTTTTAGATTGATGACTTGTTTCATGAGATGGTTCATAAAAAAATTCCCCCTATTGAGATTATAGATATGATGCCAGAGAAATTTATGTGCTGAAATTATGTAGAGTTAACAGAATGGTATTTGATAAAATGTGTATGGAAAAAAGTGTTCTTTGATGTCAAACAATTATTCAAGAACACGATGGTCACTTACATATTAATTAGCAATGAGCTTGGGATAGGAGCAATCCTTAAAATTATTGCATCTCCTTTCGAGAAAAATCTATCATGCTTTTCCAGCTATTGCATCAATAAATCGGTTCTCTTTATGCCAAAATAAGAACGATCCTAAATTGAAAGCGAGGGGATCGTTATGACCGATAAGGATCAAAGTCATCACGATGAGGGCAACTCATTGTGGTATGGCAATCATGCAGCAGTTGATTCTCACGAGGAAGACAGCAATGAAGTTGTTGATGACTTGTTTGAATATCCGCTGAATGGTGATTCAGATGATGAGGAATATGCCACTGATGAGGCAGTTGATCGTTCATTGGTTGACAATGTACGCGATGAGGATGTAAGTGCAGTCGAAGGAGTAGGGCTAGGGTGGTTGGCCTTGATTCTATCTGCAATAGGTCTATTCTTCCTTCCCATTATCATGGGTGCTGCTGGAATAATCATTGGTATTATTGCGCGAAAGAAAGGCGCTCGTACTCTTGGTGCTTGGGCTGTTGGCATTGGTGCTTCTGCCATTGTTATCCTCTTGTTTACAGCACCATTTTTCTAGTATTCAAGACAAGCTGTTTGTACAGCTTGTCTTTTGTACATAGAACCTTTGTATTTTCTCGATTGAAAATCATTATTAATTAGGATTATAATAATAGAGTATATTACGTGAGGGGTGATAGGGTGGAATTAGCTGAAGTTATAAAAAAAAGACGTTCTATTGGAAATCTTACTGATGAAGTGCCTGAGCGACAATTAATTGAACAGTTGCTTGAGTCGGCACGTTGGGCGCCTAATCATTATCGGACAGAACCTTATTCCTTTACTGTTTTATCTGGAAAAGGAAGAGATAGATTAGGCGATGCTTATGGACGAATTAACCAAGAAGCATTAGAGGACACCGCTTCTGAAGAAGATAAACAAGCGGCGTATGAAAAAGGAATGAAGAAAGCGCATAGAGCGCCTTATATTATCGTTGTTCGTTTAGAGCCGAGTTCATTAGCGAAGGTAGTCTTTGCTGAAGAAATCGCCGCAACAGCATGTGCTGTTCAAAATATCTTATTATCGGTCACTGATTTGGGTTTAGGAGCCATTTGGAGATCAGGAGATCCTGCTTATCATCCAATCATGAAAGAAGCTTTTGATGTCTCTGAAGAAGGCTTGGTGTTTGGCTGTGTCTATGTTGGTTATCCAGCAATAGTTCCACAAGATCCTAAAAAGCGATCTTTAGATAACATAGTGACATGGGTGAGTGAATAAAAGGAACAATAAAATAAACTGGGATTAGAATCACTAATTAATAAGCGTGTTACGCACCAAAGAAGGGGTGGGTAGCACTTTTTTTGATGAAAATTTTAACATGAGATACGCATTAAACAATTAAACAAGAGAATAAATCGTTTGCTTTCACGATTTTATGACAGATTCATATGAAATAGGGAGGAGGGTATTTACCCAGATTAAGGAGTGTTTATATGGCATTACGGATTGATGTGAACAAAAAATGGCATCAACTTGATCTATATGATGCAAGTCGAAGGCTTAAAACCTACTCAATTGCAGTGGGAAAAATGCTAACACCTACTCCACCGGGTAATTTTAAAATTATAAATAAGAAGGAAAATCCTGGGGGGCCATTTGGAGCCATGTGGATGGGGTTGTCCAAGCCACATTATGGCATTCACGGTACAAATAATCCTTCGTCAATAGGAAAAGACGTTTCCCATGGGTGTATAAGAATGACCAATCGTGATGTGTTGGAGCTAGCAGCACGTGTTCCAATCGGCACCAATGTTTATATTCATTAGAAATAGAAAAGCTTAGAGACATGATGGGCTCTCTAAGCTCTGTATGTATCGGGTTATGTAAAATTAAAATAGCAGATGTGCGTCTTTTCAGATTGCTAACCAATCCTTCTGTATACGCCGATCACCTTGCCTAATATTGTACAATTTTTAACAATAATGGGCTCCATATTTGGATTTTCTGGTTGCAATCTTATATGGTCTTTTTCTTTGAAAAAACGCTTGATAGTCGCTTCATCAGACTCCGTCATTGCCACGACAATTTCTCCATTATCTGCTGATTTTTGGGAGCGGACAATGACTTGATCCCTATGTAAAATTCCTGCATTAATCATGCTGTTACCCACAACATTAAGGATGTATGAGTCGCCACCGCCAGCAATGCTTTCTGGAACAGGTATATATTCATCAATATTTTCAATGGCGGTAATCGGTTCACCTGCAGTTACCTTTCCGATAACAGGCAGGAGGGTGCTTTCTTGTGTGGGGAGGGAAGCTTTATGTGGATCAATAACTTCTATTGCGCGTGGTTTCGTCGGATCGCGTCTCAAATATCCCTTTTTCTCAAGTCTTTCGAGATGACCATGTACTGTTGATGTCGATGCCAATCCAACAGCGTTGCCAATTTCCCGAACTGAAGGTGGGTAGCCTTTTGCTTTAACTTCACTTCTTATAAAATCAATGATAGCCTGTTGTCTTTTGGAAAGTTCCATAATATGCCTCCAGTCATCTATAATAATGCTTGCTATGTCAAAAGAACACGCATTCGTTTTTCTGGAAATTAGTATAGCATTTATGCATTTTTAATGCAAACATTCGTTCGAAAATCATGACATAAACATGTTTTTATAATATATAATGATACAATGATAATACAAGCGCCTTTCTATAAACGAAAATGGTGATGGACAATTGAAAATAAAATAATCAGCGAAGAGAAGCCTGCAATTTACTTGGGATGATTATTCAAAAACGTGAATAGGTAAGAGCTCCTAGCTGATGACAGTAGGATGTGTGGCTTTTTCAAGATATGGAATATTGAGGAATGACACGGACTATTTATAGCCGAACTTCATAACTAAAAGCTTGAATAAAAACCGTATATAAGTTAAGCTAGTGTCAGAATTTATGAAGAGGGAGATAGTATGTTATCAAGCGATTTGTTGGCTCGTATTAATGAATTAGCACACAAGGCTAAACGGGACAAATTATCTGAAGAAGAAAAAATTGAGCAGCAAAAACTAAGGGCGGCGTACTTGCAGGTATTCCGAAATCGTTTTGAGGAACAACTGCACAGCATTACGGTTGTCGATGGTACAGGAAAAGATATTACGCCTTCAAAATTGAAGAAAAGCAAATCAAGACGGAAAAATTAATCATCTTCTAAAATTAATACAATACATTGCCCAAAATTGCTTTGGGTGATTTCCTTTATAACAACTTGGTTCTAGGGGAAGAATAACTTGAAAGAAGACTTTGAATGACATTTTAAACATTCATTAGTAACCGCATCTTTTGTGTGTCAAAATAAAAAAATAAGTATCAATTATTGGGAAGGAATGACTTTAAATTGAAACAATCTATTGATCAACTATCTATTAATACGATTCGTGCGCTTTCCATTGATGCCATTGAAAAAGCTAATTCTGGACACCCTGGAATGCCAATGGGAGCTGCTCCAATGGCATATGCCTTGTGGAAAGATTTCATGAATCATAATGCACGGAATCCAAAGTGGTTCAATCGTGATCGTTTTGTTCTTTCAGCTGGTCATGGTTCAATGCTTTTGTATAGCTTATTGCATTTGTTTAATTATGATGTGAGCATAGAAGACTTAAAATCATTTCGGCAGTGGGGTTCGAAAACACCTGGGCATCCTGAATTTGGACATACTCCTGGTGTTGATGCGACAACAGGTCCATTAGGTCAAGGTGTAGCGATGGCTGTTGGCATGGCAATGGCGGAGCGTCATTTGTCCGCAACCTATAATCGTGAAGACTATAATGTGATTGATCATTTTACTTATTCCATCTGCGGTGATGGAGATATGATGGAAGGTGTTGCATCTGAAGCGGCCTCTATGGCAGGACATCTTAAATTGGGTAAACTGATTGTTCTTTATGATTCCAATGATATTTCTCTAGATGGGAATCTTAATATGTCTTTTACCGATGATGTCAAGCAACGCTTTGAAGCTTACAATTGGGATGTATTGCGTGTTGAAGATGGAAATGATTTGGAAGCTTTACACAAGGCTTTGACCCAAGCGACACAAAAGACAGATAAGCCAACTCTTATTGAAGTGAAAACAACCATTGGTTATGGTTCACCTACGTACGGTGGGACAAATAAAGTTCATGGGAACCCATTGGGTGCAGAAGAAGCTATTGCTACAAAAAAATTCTATGGATGGACAGAGGAACCTTTTGTCGTTCCTAGTACGGTGCATGATCACTTTGCTCAGCTCACTAAAAAAGGTGAAACAGCTGAAGCTGAATGGAATCAACTTGTTAAAGATTATGAAAAGGCCTACCCAGAACTTGCTAATGAACTTAAACAGGCTATTAATAATGAATTGCCAGAGGGTTATGATAAGGATCTTCCAATGTATAAAATTGGCGATAACGATGCGACACGGGCGACTTCGTATGAGGTTATTAATGCCTTATCAGAAACGGTTTCGGCGTTGTTTGGCGGTGCCGCCGATTTAGTCTCATCGACGAAAACATTAATAAAAAATAGCGAGGATTTTTCTCCCGAACATTATCAGGGTCGTAATATTTGGTTTGGCGTTCGTGAATTTGCGATGGCGGCGGCTGTTAATGGAATGGCTCTACATGGCGGGGTTAAACCTTACGGATCGACGTTTTTTGTCTTCTCAGACTATTTACGTCCAGCCGTGCGTTTAGCGGCTATCATGTCGGTGCCTTCAATTTATGTTTTCACGCATGATAGTATTGCCGTAGGAGAGGATGGACCAACTCACGAACCTATAGAACAGCTTGCTTCAATGAGAGCTATTCCAAACTTCTCAATCATTCGACCAGCTGATGGCAATGAAACACGTGAGGCTTGGAAACTGGCGGTTGAAAGCGTGAATAAGCCGACGGCTTTGGTGCTTACACGTCAAGGGTTGCCAACACTTGCTGGAACCATTGCTCATGCTTCAGAGGGTGTTAAACGAGGAGCATACATTGTGTCTGAAGCGGAGGGGAGTCCTGAGGGTATTATCATTGCTACCGGTTCGGAAGTGAGTCTGGGTGTAGGGGCACAAGAAGTACTGAAAGCAGAAGGCATTAATGTTCGTGTAGTAAGTATGCCATCTTGGGATCTTTTTGAAGAACAATCAGAGGAATATAAACATAGTGTGCTTCCACCTGAAGTGAAGAGTCGTTTAGCAGTGGAAGTGGGAAGCTCTCTTGGTTGGGCACGTTATGTTGGTGATAGTGGACGAACCATTACCATTGATCGTTTTGGTGCTTCAGCAAATGGTAATAAGGTTTTAGAAGAATATGGATTTACCATAGATAACGTTGTGAAGGAAATGAAGATTGCTCTTGGTAGGTAATCGGTAATCTTACTTTTTACAATTGCGTATAGAAAACGACACATTTTTATAATTTTTTTGTCTCATGGCTTCTTTATTTAGACATAAACTCAAGTCTATAATCATTATAATAGTGATAGATAGGTTAATGAGGAGGGAGTATCATGAGACTTTATGAAATTTATCTCATTCGTCAGCATGTTGCAAACGATTATTTTGGAAAAGATGATAAACTTTTTCAGTTGTTTATTGAGACGAAGACGGTGCGTGATGCTCATTTAATACAGATACTTAATAAACAGATTAAGTATGTAACGCGCCATATTGTTGCTACTGCAGTCTATCAGTGTATTGAGAAAAATGTGAGAATGACGCAACATAAGAAAATGTATAGGACATGGAAAAATCTTAGGATAGTGGATGATAAGGGATCCATTAATTTAAGGTGTTTTTCAGACCAACTCATTATTGAAGCGACAGGAAGTTTAAATCAAGAAGCATGGATGTTTGAAGCTTTACGAACATTGGATGATTATTTTTTAGCTATCGATTGTCAGAATTGTATGAGTGGATGGTTAAAGCCACCAAAAACAGTTTCTTTAGTTAGGGCGAGAGCAGAAGGTTGATTATGAACGCCTTTGACGATAATATATACCGTATTGTGTTTAAATACGGCTTATAGTAAACTGTGAAAGGGTTAGCTTTACTACTAGAGAGACGACATGTACAGATTTTGGAAGGGGGACATGGATAGATATGTTGTGGTTATATATACTAATTGGAGTCGTAGCCCTGATTGTAGGGGTTTTATTGGGTTTTTTCATTGCCCGGAAATATATGATGGACTATATGAAAAAAAATCCACCGATTAATGAAAAAATGTTGCGTGTCATGATGATGCAAATGGGACAAAATCCATCACAGAAAAAGATCAATCAAATGATGAAAGCGATGCAAAATCAGCAAGACAAATGATGGATATGTTGCTTTAGTAGCGGATTTCTAAGCCATTTACTCTGTGTGAAACAGGGTAAGTGGCTTTTTGTAGTTTAGAAAGTAAAAATGTCATAAGGATGTTCCCTGTTTTATCGTTGAAAAAACGATGTGAATGAATCTACAAGAGACGTTTGGAGAGTTGCAAGTGTCGTGGTACAGACAATATGAGAGAATTGGTATATAATAGCTGTGAATGTCTATTAAATTTCTTGATGATATGTTAGGGATGACGCTATGGATTTAAAACAAATTGAGATCAATGACCTTTTAAATAGTAAGAAGAAGTTCATGCTTATAGATGTGCGTTCACCATCGGAATATGAAGAATTTCATATTCCTGGAGCTGTTAATCTTCCGCTTTTTTCAAATGAAGAACGTGCTGAAGTGGGCACTTTATACAAACAAAAAGGACCTGAATATGCCAAGGTTCGCGGTATTGAAATCTTCTCGCATAAACTCTCTGCTTTTTATCAGGAGGTTAGGGCATTAACTAGAGAGGCTGAGCAAACAGTGATTTACTGTTGGCGAGGTGGTATGCGTAGTAAGAGCGTCGCTAATTTTATGACTGTCATGGGTGTTGTATGCTGGCAATTGGTAGGCGGTATTCGCTCCTTTAGGAAGCTTGTGACTGAACAGCTTTGTGCCTTTTCTCAAGAAAAAAAACCATTTGTTGTTATTGAGGGATATACGGGAAGCCGCAAGACTGATATTTTAAAACAATTAGATGACAAAGGGTATCCAGTGATTGACCTTGAAGGATTGGCAGCACATCGTGGTTCCATTTTTGGTTCAGTTGGATTACGACCCAAATCACAAAAAGCTTTTGAGTGTGGATTGTGGCAACGGCTTTTGGCTTTGAAGGATGCTCCGTATTATATTATTGAAGGAGAAAGCAAGCGTATTGGTCGTGTGGTTCTCCCATCATTCATTAATGAGGGCAAAGAGCGGGGGGAGCATATTATGATTGACTACCCCTTTAAGTTGAGAATAGAAGCTATTTTAGAGGAATATCGCCCAAATGAAAATAAAGAGGCAATAAATGAAGCTTTTTCACATTTGAAAAAATATTTGCAGCCACCACTCCTTGAAGAACTGGCAGTGGCCTTAGAAAATGAAAAGTATGAGTTATTCATATCCTATCTCCTTGAGCGTTATTATGACCCAAGGTATAGGCATAAATTAAAAAATTACCCGAGAGAGTCCAAATACCTTTCAATGACATCAGTGGATGAAGGTACAGAAGGTGTAGAAACTATTCTCCACAACTTATTTGATACGGTGTCTAGTCTTAGATAATATGGAAAAATGCTTAACCGGATCTCGTTTGTTTTCGTTGATATAAAGGAGATAGGAGATAATATGATTTTGTAGGTAGTCCCAGCTTCTGGTAATGGGTTGCCTGGTGAGTCGGCGTTAGTTGTTCATCAAAGGAGAGTGTTAGAAGCAAGATCATACGTTTTCGTTTTGAAATATATGGTATAATGAGGGAGGATTATTTTATGAAGAAGGTGGATAGCCTTGTTGGTTGAAATTTTTAGCTTATTGATAGGCATTCTTTTTGCTATATCCATTATCATTGTACGTTTGAAGTCATCCAATCAACCTACTAATAGTAGAAAAATTTTATTGCCACCTTTTTTTATGTCGACTGGTTTTCTCATGTTTTTAGCCCCACAGGTTCGAGTTCCAATTGTTGAGCTTTTGGGAGTGTTTTTAGTCGGCGTACTCTGTTCAATTTTATTAGTGAAAACATCCAAATTTAGTGTACACAACGGTGATATTTATTTAAAGCGATCCAAAGCGTTTATCTTTATCCTCGTCGGTCTTCTTGTTGTGAGAACGGTTCTGAAAGTTGTCTTGGAGAAAGATATGAACATTGATATTGGGCAAACCGCTGGTCTATTTTTCACATTGGCATTTGGCATGCTTTTGCCCTGGAGAATGGCGATGTATATCATGTATAAGCGTTTGGAAAAACGTATCAATAATAATGAAGAAATCCTGTCAACGTAAGAGAGCTGCCTCATAAAGTACGTCTTTTGAGGACAGCCTCTTCTTTTTTTACTTCCATTAATTTATATTTAAGCAACTATCTTAACCTAGGGACTTGTTAAGTTTCTTCTAGTGCTATTTTGACTAAAGCGGGGTAATCTGTTTTGCCGCTTTGAAGGACGGGAACTTCTTCAATGAACACTATTTTATTTGGAATGTATAAGTACGACATGTTCTTCTCTTTAATAAAACTTTTAAATGTTTGATTGGAAATATTGGGGACTGTTGTGAACAGTACTACTTTCTCACCCTTATGCTGATGGGGAATGTTTATGGAATAAAAGTCGGATGTTCCAAAACACTCTAGGGCAAGCTCTTCGATTTTATTTAACGAGAGCATCTTGCCAGCGATCTTAGCAAATCTTTTTAATCTTGAGATGATGAAAATGTAATCTTCATCATCAACAGTGACGATGTCGCCCGTATTATACCATGCACCACAAGGAATAAATCCTTTGTCATGAATCATATAACCCTTCATGATGTTTGGTCCTTTTAAGAGTAAGTTACCTCCCTCTTCAATGCCTTCTACCTTATCGATCCTGTATGCCATTAAAGGAAGGATCTTTCCCACTGAGCCGTATTTATTAAAAGTCGGCGTGTTAAGCGCAATCATTGGGGATGTTTCAGTAGAGCCGTAACCTTGCAAAAGGGTAATGCCAAAATCTTGTTGGTATTTACGGTAGGTCTTTTCTTTTAAAATTTCAGCTCCAGAGACTATAATGCGAAGGGTTGCCAAATTTTCTCGCGTTGCGTGTTTCGCATAGTTGTCAAAGAATGTATTGGTTGCGACGAAAACCGTGCTTCCATCCTTTTCAATCAATTTTGGTATCTCTTTGTAATGTAGGGGAGAGGGATATAAATATGATTTAACATTAGAGATAAGTGGAAGAACTGCCCCAACCGTCAATCCAAAAGCATGAAAGAGTGGCAAGGGATTAAAAATGCGATCCTTTTCAGTCAAAGTAACCGTTGATAGCGCTTGTTTGATATTTGCATAAATATTTCTATGCGTTAAAATCACGCCTTTAGGTTTATTTTCAGTCCCAGATGTAAACAAAATGACTTCTTTTTGTTTCCTTTTTGTGGGATAGGGCAATTTAGATTCCATAGCTCCTCTAATTTTATGGATTAAGGTAATACCTTCCTCTAAATCTTCAAGGTAAATGATTTTTATCTTTTTTTCTCCATTTCATTAATCACAGAGGTTAGTTGTGCTACTTTAATAAATTCTTTAGATGTAAGGACTGTTTTTAAGCGAGCTGTTTCAATGCAATCAATCAAGCTCTGTGTCCCCATAGAAAAATTTAATAAACAGGGATTTTGCTCATTTTTAAAAAGAGCAAATGGAGCAATCACTTGAGCGATTACGTTAGGTAAATAAAAGCTAATCTTTGCTTCATTAGCAGTGACTTCCTTAATTTTTATATTTAACACATTAACCGACAGTAAAAATTGATTGTATGTAAGCTTATCCGTAGGATCCTCAAGAATAACTCTTTTAGGATGCAATTTTGCTTGTTTTTTCATCTCGTCATATAAGTTCACTTGATCAGGCAATTTTAGATTTGTCAACTCACCCCCAATTGTGAAAAGCGAAGCTGATCTTCGGACCACAGCCTATGCGTTTTTTTAATATAATCATCTTGTCAATCTCATAGCGATCGACTATCACTCTTTTGTAGGATATTTTAAAATTTTCTGAACATAAAAAATCTATCAACACCCATGAAAACGATGAGAAGCATCGACCAAAATCGTATGATTAAATAATCATAACCTAAGGGTTTTGCAGAGACAAATTATTTATATAAAAGTAGGGATGTGGCTGAGCCAGCTGGACTCGAACCAGCGCATCATGGAGTCAAAGTCCATTGCCTTACCACTTGGCTATGGCTCAATCATTTATGTCAAAGGGTTTTGATGATACTTAGGATAAACCAATTGCTGTTCCTTTATTCTGGGAGGGTATCTTTTAGTCATTCACGAAGAGTAATTAATAATAAGTCATGGCGGGACTGTGTCGGAATCGAACCGACCAGAGATGATCCTCATCTCCCAAAAAGTTTTGAAGACTCAGGCAAGCACCAGCTACGCAACCAGCCCCATTTTAACGCCTTTTCTATTATAAAGATTTCAAAGCATGGGGACAAGAAAAAATAAACCTTCGGGAAATCCTTCTGACTTAACCTGTCTAATGTATATTTGAATAAGACAGGTGAAAAGATCTTGAAGGCGTGTTCAATGCACTGATAATTACTATTTGGTAGACTAATCGGGAGGAGGGATCCCATGACGCAACATATCACTATTAGACCTATAAAAAGAGAGGATCTTCACACTCTTTATCATAGGATGCATGATAAGAAAAATGATGTACCCGAGTGGAAAAAATGGGATGCTCCCTATGTTGCTTATAAAAAGCCTTCTTTTCGCTCCTTCAGAAATCAGCTATTAGAGGGAATGGCAGAAGACATGCGTTATTTAATTATTAATGAGGATCAAATGATCGGCATGGTGACCTATTATTGGGAGCATCGATCATCCTGTTGGTTAGAGGCAGGTATCATCATTTTTAATCCTGCTTATTGGAGTGGTGGATATGGTACCAAGGCAATGTTTTTGTGGATTGATCATCTTTTTGAGCATTTGCCGCTTGTTCGTTGTGGGTTTACAACATGGTCTGGCAATAAGAGGATGATGAGGGTGGGGGAAAAACTAGGGATGACACTTGAGGCACGCTTAAGGAAATGTCGTTTTTACGATGGAGTGTATTATGACTCCATTCGATATGGTGTGTTGAGGGAGGAATGGACAGAACAGAAAAAAGCAGTAGGCGCAAAGCTTTTTAATAATGATGGCGAGGATGCTATATGTGCGAGGGAGCGGCTTGATCAAGCACAGGAGGAGTAAATCTGTTTCTTGTTATTCTGTAAGTAGAAAAAATAATATAGGACATTTTTGTCTGTTGATAAACAACATTCCCCCAGGCTTTAAGTCTGGGGGAATGTTGTTTTATTCTATGGTTATAATGTTATCCTCACCTTGTTTAATCTGACCAGATTTTAGAAGTTTAACATGCTGATGTTTCGATAAATTTGTGAAAATAACGGGTGTGATGAGCGAAGGCACTTTATCTTTCATAGCTTGAATGTCAATTTTAGCTAGACTTTGATTGGTTTTTATTTCGTCTCCTTCTTTGACATAGATGTCAAACCCTTTACCTTTTAGTTTGACAGTGTCTAATCCAAAATGGACCAGTAGCTCGTGACCTTCTTTTGTTTTTAAACCAATGGCGTGTTTGGTTGGGAAAACAGTGACCACTGTTCCATCAATAGGCGAACAGACAGACCCATCACTTGGATCAATCGCAAATCCATCGCCCATCATTTTTTGGGAGAAAACCTGGTCTGGCACCTGTTCAAGTGGAATGAGTTTTCCGGAAAGTGGCGCTGTGATATTCTTTGCATTGATTGAAGGGAGGGCTTCCGATGTCACGGATGCTGTTTCTTCGGATTCAGATGGTTGAGAATATTGACTGAGCGCTTGATCATCTAATTGCTTCATAGCGTCAGCAACAAATTCAACAGTTGTTCCTACAATGATTTGGAGATCTTTTTTGCTAGTACGTACAACACCTCGTGCTCCGTGACGCTTTAATGCATTGTCGTCCACGAGAGACAGATCATTTAACGTTAAGCGAAGTCTTGTGGCGCAGTTATCGATAGTGGTCACATTTTTTTTACCACCTAAATCAAGGAGGAAGTGACCGGCCATTGTTGTAAAACGATCGCCAGTATTAAGAGAAGGATCCTCTGCAATTTCAACATCGTCATCTTCGCGGCCCGGTGTTTTCAGATCGAGCCACTTGATAAGGAAGTAGAAGACAACAAAATAAATAACACCATAGATAATACCAAGCAATAAGAGTAATAATGGCTTTTGAGCGATACCGTAATTTAAAAGATAATCAATTAAACTTGCCGAAAAACTAAAGCTATCATGGATGTGGAATAAGTAAGCGACAGCTAGAGAACTTGCTGTTAATAAGGCATGAACAACATATAAAAGTGGTGATAAGAACATAAAAGAAAATTCAATAGGTTCTGTAACCCCGGTAACAAATGAAGTTAAAGCGGCACCTAATAATAATCCTGAAACAATTTTTCGGCGTTTAGTTTTTGCCGTGACAATCATAGCTAAACATGCTGCAGGAAGACCAAACATCATGATTGGGAAGAAA
>Ga0154003_1000007_pt1 | contig 70095 bp, 64 predicted proteins | sample TSFL087MetaG_FD_104679 | JGI IMG/M metagenome (GOLD analysis project Ga0154003, IMG submission 104679) | Attine ant fungus gardens microbial communities from Florida, USA - TSFL087 MetaG | ecosystem: Host-associated > Fungi > Mycelium > Unclassified | place: USA: Florida, Lake Talquin State...
CGGGCAGCTAATTCGACAAAATTATCATAATTAAACGGATCTTCCTTAGAATAAAAAACTGTCTTGATACCTTTAGATTGATAAAAATCAATAATCTCAAACATGTCCTGCCTATGTTTTCTATTATTAGGGTTTGCCAGACCTCTCCAGCTCATATCAAGGCCCTTCCAAGTTGTCGCTAAAAAGAAAAGATCTAGTTGGTCAGCATAGTCCTTATAATTGCTTTTTGTTATGTAGATAAAATTCGCCGAATCCTTAAAAGAATTATATAAAAATTCATCCGCTACGATACCCACATTAACATTGTAGTGGTTATAAAAACGACTACCATTGCTTTCAGGCATCTTGTCTAAGAGTGGTTTTATGTCATCAAAAAATCCCTTGTCATAGTTTTCATACAAGAAATTCAAGTACTCTTTTTTCTCCTCATCAGACCACTCAACCTCTACATCTATATCAACCAAGCTATTAAAATTCATGTCGCCTAATCGATTGCTGATTTCTTCATCTGACAAATTTTCATTTATCAAGTCAATATATTGATATTCTTTTTTAATATCATTTCTTAGCCGTGTCTTTAATTGACTCAATTCCTTTAGACGCTTATCAATTAACCTAGTATCCAATGTATATTCCCCTCCGGGTTATTTCCTTCGCCAATTCCAATATTTCAAAGTGATTTTTCCAAGTTTAGAGGTGCTCAATGCCTCATACTTTTTAAATACAAGTCGATAGTTTCTATTGAGCTCTTCTTCCTTGATTAACGTATTTAAGAGATACTCTTCGACACTTAGCTTTGCCTTTCGCGCTTTCACCCAGTACCGTCGTAAGTTGGCCATTTCATCATCTTTTTTCGATAAAGAGTCGTTCAAGACCTCCATTTGCGAATGCAATTCATCCACATATTTTTCTAAATCCATGTGTTTTTGATGGAGATTGTTTATCTCAATTTGTGATGCTTGATTCGTAGCGGTTTCTTTTTCAAGGCGCTTTGTTACTTCCTTTATTTCTTCTTGATATTGCCCTATAGTTCTATCTTTCGATTCTATGACATTGATTCGCTTTTTTTCAAGATGGAAAAATTCTTTTTCCAGCCTTTCAATAAACTGACTACTATTCAAAATGACTTCATCTATGCCACCATCTCTCTTTTGAAAGATGATACCTATCCACTTTCCCATAAATTGAAAATCATCTATAACCAACCCATCGACTTTTAGATTGATAACATCCGTCAAATAGTATGTTTTCTTATGATCGACATAATCATTAACGCCAAAGGGAACCGTTACAACTAAATAACCATCATCATGTAATAAGGAAGTAGCCTTTGTCATAAAGCGCCTTGGGTCTGTAATCTGCTCAATGACGTCCCCCATTATAATACTGTCAAAGACTCGTCCTTCAAAATGGTAATCAATAAAATTTCCTGTTGTAAACTCAATATACTGTCTCGTATCATTTGATTCATTCTCTAGCATACGATTGGCATAATTGATGGAATCTGAAGAAACATCTATCCCTAAGACATGCTTTCCTTCACGCCCCAACAAAATAGACGCTATGCCTTGAGAACATCCAACATCTAAGATTTTTTCTCCTTTGGCCTGTTCACAGAGCCAATGGATTCTTTGCCGAATCTCTCTGCCAAACTCTCGACCCATTTCATCACAATACGCTTCAGTAATCCTATCTTTCTCCACTGTATAAACTCTCCCAGATAATAATTGAATTTAAAATCATTCACCATTGATAGTGCTCAAGCTTTTAAGTTGAAACAACATAACCTCTATCCATTGTAACATCTCTGTATACACTGAAAAGATTTGTTTTTTCTTCTTCCCAACTATAATTCCCATGTGCTCTCTCACAATTTTGTTTCATCTGAGCGTGCAACTCTGGATTATTTAATAAGGTATTAACCCCTTGGGCAATGGATTTAAAATCATGAGAATCTATACAAATCCCTATCTGTTCGCCTTCAACCACTCCTTTGATCTCCGGAAAGTCACAAGCAACAACAGGGACGTTACACATCATGTATTCAAATAATTTATTTGAAGAAGCAGAATAATGATTAAAGCATATATTTTGTAATACTTGAAATCCCAAATAAGCATTGCGCGTGTATTTTAGCAAATCATCTAATGGTACCTTGGGAATGAATCTTACTCTTTCCTCTAGATGCCTATCCTTAACCATCTGTTCAAGCTGTGGCTTAATTTTTCCATCACCAATAAAAACAAGTGTACCTTCATCAAACAATGGTGCTGCTTTTACCAATTCTTCCAGACCTCGACCCATTTGAACACCGCCCTGATATAACAAAATCTTTTCATCCTGTGGTAACCCTAAAAGATTTCTTATATCGATTATTTCCATATTATTACTCTCTTGCTTAAATGGGTAATTGTGGACAACATAGGGATAAAAGCCATAAAGGTCTTCATTATATTTAGCTCTCGTGGCATTTTCAACAATCATCGAATCGATACGTTTGATAAAGAAACCCTCAATTTTACCGACCATCTTGCTATCATAACCTGTTCTACTTGTCTGTACTTCATGAGAATCATAGATCAATTTTTTCTTACGAATTCTTAATTTAGAGCAAACCCATCCCTGTAGTAATGTATTTAAATCATTGGAATGATACATGTCATAGTTTCTGCGATAAGCTAGCAAAATCATTCGCAAGCAAATATTTCCCCGAACCCATACAACCCTTAATTTTGTTTTTGCCATTAATGCAAGAATAACAGTGATCGCTATAACAAGAATGGGCTGCAAGTAAACCAGCAAAGCCCAAACGAGTAAGGCAATGACTAAAAATAATTTATTCCTGATTATCCCCTGAAAAAAATCCAAGATCAAAGGATATCTTCTTACCCGATGAACACGAAAGGAAGGATTCCGTTCTTCAAATTTTTGCAAATCTTTATCTTGAGGGTCGTCAATGCAAATTAAGTCAACATTATATTCTTCTGAAGACAATGCTGTGCATTCTCTTAAGACCCTTGCATCATTTGTAAAGTGATTCCAAACAAACATGCACACATTTTTCTTCATCAAACTACCCCTTAAACCACTCGATTTGTAATGTATAACGATCTAAATAGCCTCAATAACATCTATTAATTTTTGCCCGTTCTTTTCCCACAAAAAATGCTTTCGAATATAATTAAGTCCATTTTGACCCATTTCCCCGCGGACATGCTGATGCGTATGCAGATATAAAATAGGCTTGATAATATCTTGAACATCATAGGATTCCGAGCATAGCCCTGCACGAGCTTCTTCTATAATCCTTTTAGAAAAACCAGAAGCCATGGCTACTATTGGCACACCACAGGCCATATAATCGATAACCTTTCCAGGTAAAACCGTTTCAAAAACCTGCTTATTATTGAGAGTCATAATGCCTACATCATATTGTGAAATTAGGGCAAAGCATTGCTTCCTAGAAAGTGGATTGATAAAGTGAACATTTTGCAACCCCAGCATCTCAATCTCACCCATTAACTTATTTTTATTGACACCATAGCCAATAATGTCCAACCTAAAGTTAAATTTGGCCAGATTTTCAGCCAAATCTAATAACAAACTAGAATCCTGTGCCAAGCCAATGTTTCCCGCATAGATCACCTTAAAAGTTTCATTGTCTTTCTTAGGAGAACCCAATTCATACTCCCGAATACTGTTAGGAATAAAGGCTATTTTAGATACATCAATCCCCGCATGCTTCTCCATGTATTCAATAAAGCCTTGACTGTTAACAACAATCTTGTCAGACTTCTGATACAAAAATTTTTCAAAGCGCTTAAACACGGCTAAAATAAACCGATGGTTAAAGACACCAACACCTTTTAGAGACTCTGGCCATAAATCTCTTATATCTAAAACCATTTTTGTCCGATACCTATACTTAGCAATAAGACCAGCAAATGCGATAAATATAGGTGGTGAGGTAACGTATATAGCGTGATAGCGCCCCTTGTGAAATAACACATAAAGGATCAATTTTAAAACAACTTTTAAATAATAAAATAACCGATTAAGCATACTCATGGCATAACGTCTGCTTTTTACTTTTATACGTATGATATGATCCGTATTTCTTTCTTCATCATTGAATGCCTCGTCATCCCAAAACTCAGGGTTATTGTGATAAATATTTTTATTAGGATACGATGGCTCAATAGTTAAAACAGTCGGTGTATATCCCTTTGTCTTTAAAACATGAAAAATATTTTTGATCCTATTTCCCGCACTGCCAATTTCAGGATAGAAATGCTGAGAAATAATCAATACCCTTTTCGACATAAAACCAGCCTCAACTTATGTTTTCTATTTTCCTTGGTGCTAACCAATTAATAATATCACATTTAATATCTCATTTCGACACAGTGCCCCATTGTTTCTTCATTTAATAAACAGCTTATTACAATCAATGCCACCAAGTGTGTGCATGTAATTTATACATCGGCGGTTGACCTTTAGAAGGAAACGCTGAAAAAATAATCACGAGTCCACTCAATTTTCGATGTGATCTCTTAAATACATACTGAACATCCACTTCACTTTTATTCATCGTCCTCCCCTCCTTTAATCAACCCTTATAAATATTTCACTATTAATCATGTTTTTACTGTCTTGAGAGTACCATTTTTGCCCCTTTTAATCAAAATAAAAAAGAGCCTTAAAGGGCTCTGATAAACTATTAGGTAACACATCACTTGTACAAAACTTGATTGATGAATTCAACTGTCTCTTCTTTATCCAACGGATTATGCCCCCGCTCTTTATCATGATAAAAAATAGTTGATACTTTATTTTGAAACGCTTCACCATCTAATTTAGATAATCCTTGTATAAAGGGCACTAAATGATTACTAACATCATGTAGAGAGGCTAAGTTCTGTATATACATAATTTCTGGAACATAATGATTAGATTCAAAAAATTTAATGGCATCAATTCGTGTAAGGTCAAATTTGTGAAAATCATCATCATCCTCACCATAAACAGCTTGATAAAGATTATCGACATGTGTCTTATGATACTTTGCCACATTAGTCTGAGGGTTGTTAACAACTGCCTTAGATCCAACCGCTAATCCCGCAAGGAGCATACTCATAAAACCACCGCATGAACTGCCATAAAAAACAATGCTATTCGTCTCAACCTGAAGATTATTAGCCAGCAGACCAATAATTTCTGATAATTCCTTGATATAATGACGATCACTTGTGCCATAACCCCAACCAATATTCATCTCGCCTACATAAAGAGTTGGATCATTATAAAATATCGTCGATTCCTCAAAATCATTTGCCCATGTATGCCTGTGAAAAATTGGTGGCTTGTGCTTTTTAGGATCATAGGCTCCAGAACCAATAACAAGTAACTTATCAGAATCCCTTTTGATATTAACTATAAATTCATATTTCACTCCATTTAAATGGACAGTTAACGTTGACCTTCCCGGAGCAAGTTCAATCGTCTCCAAATCTTCAAACGTACTATCTATATTTGTTAAAGTATCAACCATTTAATGACACTCCTTTTTCCAGATATAACTTACATATAGCACATAAAGAGCAAGAATGTAAACATTCTTGCTAGGAAGGGTGGGTGAGCCATGTATCCAAAAACGATACTCGCACGCAATCTTTTTTAGTGACTGGTTTTAATAAACCATAAGACATGAAAGCAAATCTACATTCATTTTTTCCAATTTAACACACCCATTGCTTCTGTAGAACGCTCCGTCCAACGCACAGACCATGTTTCAACACTGAAATTTCGACTAGTCGATTTCAGCAACCTCCTTTGAGAACAACACAGATCCGAAGATCCACTTGGGGGAGTGATAACGATCCCAAGTTAGCTGAGATCGTGCCCGAAGAAAGCGAGCGTTCTGTAGCGTCCACCCACTTGCTCAACGTGAATGAAATTCGGCACATTCCAAAATGTCTTGGCAAGCAACACTCTTATATATATTTCTATAAATGCTCACGACGTGCAAAATCTACAAAACGAAATTTATCTGCACGGTGTCTGGACTCTGTGAACTGAAACAATTGAGCATTATCCAAATAAACAAGACTACGAACGACAACAACGCTCGCATCATTAGATAAGGTCAAGTAGCGTTTATCTTCCTCAGAAGACGACTCCACAGTTATTTGCTTCTTGGCAAAACCGATCTTCAAATTAAGCTCATTTTCCAAATAATCATAGATAGAATGTCTACACGTATCCTCGGTTAATAGTGGAACGATATCCATCAATAAATAATCCGTGTCCAATATGACCGTTTCTCCTTCTATCATACGTGATCGAATAACCTTCCATAGGATTTGATCTTCCTCGATATTCATCACTTGACGCATCTTTTTATCTGGTTTAATCAATACAAGTTGATTAACAGCTGTTTGCCACTCTTCTTCTGAATGAGTAGCTAATTCATGAAAGCTTGTTAGTCCCGAAATCGGAAATTCAAATCGGCTGACATCCAGAACAATGGAGCCCTTCCCCTGGATCTTTTGAATATAGCCATTACGAGATAGCAGAGCAAGCGCTTTTCGAACCGTTTCCCTTGAAACCTGATAATGCTCGCATAGATCACTTTCAGGAGGTAGCAATTCACCTTCCCTAATGGCCTTTTCACGGATTTTCGACACTAATTCGTTGTATATATTTAAAAATTTTTTTTCTTGCATACCCTTCACATTCCTTGAGTGAACCCTTGCTTAGGATCCAGGTTGTTTAACCCTTGGTACTTCTTTACCCGTTTTCATTTTATCATTGTAACCCCAAATGTAAGCAATAACAAATCCAACGATTAAAGAAGCTGCGCTTGCAATAATGAATCCCCAGAAGCTTGCATCGATTCCTGATTTCGGATTAACAAATGATGGAAATCCTATTAATGAACCCGCAAATCCCCACATATTAACATGTAGTAAACCAGTTATAAATCCACCAACGGCGCTTCCAATCAACCCAGAAATAAAGACACGACGATATCTCAAATTGATACCATAAATAGCTGGTTCCGTAACACCACAAAACGCAGAAATGGCAGAACCGAATGATAGTGCTTTTAAATTTGTTTTTCTAGACTTAATCGCAACGGCTAAGACTGCTGCACCTTGGGAGATCATTGTTTGACAAATAATAGCATTTAAATAGCTATGTCCTGTTGTGGCAATATCATTGGCAACTAAAGGAACCACGCCCCAATGAAGACCGAAAATAACTAAAATTTGATAGAAAGCACCTATAAGAAGTCCTGAAACCCATCCACTCGTTTGCAAGGACCATGAAATACCCGAAGCCAATCCATTAGCTAGCCACGTAATGACTGGTCCCGTTATGAGTAGAGTTATTGTACTTACAACAAGAATAACAATTAACGGTGTAAAAATCAGCTGTAAATACGTGGGCAACCAACTTTTAACCCATTTGGTTAGTTTTGCTGCCATCCATGCCGCTAAAATCATAGGAAAAATAGTGTACGTATAACTAACAAACGAAAAATGCAGGGAACCTATAGACATGATATTTAAGCCCTTATCAGCTGCCGCCAGAATGGTCGGATAAGCAATCACTCCACCGATAACAGCAGTCACAATTGGATCAGCACCTAATCGTTTACCTGCAGTAAATCCGATGACAATAGGCAAGAAGAAAAAGGCAGAATCCCCCATAGCATTAAGCAACATATACAGGTTCCCACTGGAAGACATCCAGTGAAATCCCGTAAACATCGCCAGCAGACCTTTTAAAATACCTGATGCTGCTAAGACGCCGACTATCGGGGAAACAGAACCTGTTATAATCCCCAGAAATTCACTAAATGGATTCCCTCTTTTTTGACCTTGATTCTCATCCTCTGTATCTCCTGCAGAATCCTGTGCAAATGCATTGCCTAATTGGTCAATGACCGCATCATATACATCCTTCACGCCATCTCCGATGATAACCTGATATTGTCCGCCTGATTTCATGACATCAATGACACCATCTAGATTTTGCATTTGCTCTGTTTCAGCCAGATTTTCATCCTTCAAATAAAAACGCAAGCGCGTAAAACAATGTATGACGCTGTCTATATTTTCCTTACCCCCAACATGGGCAATAATATCCTTTGCTAATGGTTCATAATTTTTCTTTTTAACCATTTTTTATGCCCCCTTACTTCATGATAGATTGCCTGATTAATTTACCTCTATCCTCCCAATAACTTGACCTACGGTACGCTCACCTTTATCCACACTTATTTCCTTTAAACCTTCTTGTGCATTTGTAACGACCACTATCACTGTAGTTTTTTTACCAGTTGCTTCCACAGCATTAATATCCATCGTTCCAATTCTACTTCCACCTTCTAAAATATCTCCTTGCTTGACGTCTAAAGTAAAAGGTGCTCCCTTAAGCTCTACAGTATCAATACCGAGATGTAGCAACACTTCCAGACCCGATGACATTTTTAATCCTATAGCGTGTTCCGTATCAGCTATCATGGTCACCTCCCCCGCAACAGGACTTACTATGCTCCCATCCTTTGGCAGCATTCCGAATCCATCACCCATTATTTTTTTAGAGAAAACAGGATCTTCAACATTTTCCAGATCAATAATTTCCCCATTCACTGGCGCATACACTTGATTATCCGATTCGATTTCCTTTTTCTTTCCGAACATTTTAAACATCGTATTCATCCTTTTTTAGTTAATAAAAATGCAATCGTTTCATAAGGCTTTAACAGCATTCTTTTTTCGAAAGTATACCGATCATCATTAGTGATGAGAACTTGATAGCTAAAATTTGTATAATCATCAGGTATGACAACTGCGGTTTCCTTCTTAAAAAAATTGTTCATAACAACTAAGATTTGATCTTCATAAGTCCTTACATAAGCAAATACCTCAGGATGGTCCATTAGAATCCCTTCATAACCACCAACGGAAATAATCTTGAATGTTTTTCGTAACTGAATGAGCTCCTGATAATAATGAAAAAGACTACCTTCGTTTAATTCCTTTTCAACATTGATTTCATCATAATGTGCAGGACGAAGCCATGGTTTTGAATGGGAAAATCCTGCATATTTTTGATTGGACCAAGGCATCGGTATCCTACTATTATCCCTAGCTTTTGACTGAACAATTTTAAAGGCCTCTGCTTCAGTTTTACTTTTATTTACTAAATGATGATAAGCATTGATCGCTTCAACATCCTCATAATCACTAATACTCTGATAATCAGGATCAATCATGCCAATCTCTTCACCCATGTAAATATAAGGTGTCCCTCTAAGTAAATGAATGGTTGTCGCCAACATTTTAGCAGATTTTACTCTATACTCCCCAGGATCTCCAAAACGATTAAGCGCCCGAGGTTGATCATGATTATTCCAGAACAAAGCATTCCAGCTCTTCCCCCTTGCCATACCTTCTTGCCAATCATTTAGTATGTGTTTCAACTTCATAAAATCAAAGGGATTTTTTGTCCATTTTTCTCCATTCTCATAATCTACTTTAAGATGATGAAAACTGAAGACCATCGTCAATTCATGATTGTTTGGATTGGCATATCTAATACTATTTTCAATTGTAGTAGACGACATCTCGCCTACTGTTATAGCATCAGGTACATTCCCAAAGGTTTCCTGGTTGAGCTCTTGCAAATACTCATGGACTATCGGTTGATCTGTATATAAATATTTGCTTTCTACGTTCTTAGGAGCATCCATCAACTCCTCATCTTTCCCTATGACATTAATGACATCAAAACGGAACCCCTTAACTCCCTTATCAATCCAAAAATTAATGATGTCATATAACTCTTTTCTAACCTCTGGATTCCTCCAATTTAAATCTGCTTGACTCTTATCGTACAGATGCAAATAATAGTGATCTGTATCGTCAAACTTCTCCCATGCAGATCCGCCAAATTTCGATTCCCAGTTTGTTGGCGGGCTACCATCTGAGTTAGCCTTTCTTAGAATATAATAATCCTGATATTTTTTATCCCCATTGAGCGCCTTTTGAAACCATTCATGTTCAACAGATGTATGATTTAAGACCATGTCTAACATAACATCAATACCTTGTTCCTTTAGTTTCATTACTAATTCCTCAAAGTCTTCCATACTTCCAAGCCTCGAATCAATATTGCGATAATCAGCTATATCATAACCATTATCCTTTTGAGGGGACACAAAAAAAGGATTGAACCAAACCATGTCAATATTCAGTTTCGTGATATAAGGTATTTTTTCAATAATTCCTCTAATATCACCAATCCCATCATTGTTACTATCATAAAATGATTTAGGATACACCTGATAAATCACCTTATCTTTAAATTCCAGCCCACTAACTTCCTTCACTTATTAACACCTCTATCTATCACCCAATCTCAACGCAGTTCAATTATAGCGCTTTCACATAAATTTGTATAGTCATATTATTTATTTTAAAAAACTTGTCTAGATGAATGTTTAGAATCTATCTTTTTATATGTAAGTGTTATTCATATATAGATTAAAAAATCTCTCATAATAACTCCTAAAATAAAGAAAAAAGACAAGACCCTAAGGAAAATTTTCCTCAAAGCCTCGTCATACTGGTCATCCTATAAAAATAATAAACGAATAAGGTACATCACACTTCCACTTGATCGTCGATGTGTTTGATAAACTTAGCAGGATTTCCTCCCATTACGACATTATCTGGTACATCCTTTGTAACAACTGACCCTGAAGCTATCACAACATTATTACCAATGGTCACTCCTGGATTGATAATAGCTCCGCCACCAATCCATACATTGTTGCCGATGTTTACAGGAACTCCATATCCTGCCGACATCCTTTTAAGTGGATTGAGTGGATGAGTAGCTGTGTAAATATGGACGCCTGGTCCAATAAGGCAATTTTCTCCTATGTGAATCTCACAAACATCTAGAAATACGCAATCAAAATTAACAAAAACTTGTTCTTTAGCATGTATGTTATAGCCATAATCACAATGAAAGGGCGCTTCCACGTATATATTTTCCCCACTAGAACCAAACAGTTCTTTTATGAATGCCATTCCTTTGTTATCATCTGCTGATTCGTTGAACAATCTCGTCAATCTACGAGCTTCCGTTTTTTCTCTGATTAATTCCGGATCAAGTGGATTATACAATTCACCATTTAACATTTTTTCTTTTTCAGATTTCATATGTTAACTCTCCTTAAGCTGCTTTATATAATCTGTGATAAATCGTTCATTCTCTATTAATACCATCTATATTATTGGAAATCCACCACATTAACTCTTCATTTCTTTTAAAATAATAAAAGATAATGGCAATAACACCGGCAAGTAAAAATATTTGCTCTTCAATAATCAATAGTTAGAAATTTCTATTAGATTACCATCTGGATCCCTAGTATAAATAGAATTTATTGATCCTAATGCTCCTGTTCTTTTTACTGGACCCTCTTCAATAGGTATGCCGTAACTATTGAAATGGTCAATCACATCTGGCACAGGAACATCTGTGATAAAACATAGATCAGCAGTACCTGGCATAGGTGATTTTGCTTTTGGTTCGAATTCCTTACCCACTTCATGTAGGTTTATTTTCTGATTTCCAAAGCGCAATGCCTTTCTGCCTTCCCCAAATGTGATCACTTCCATTCCTAACGCTTGATTATAAAATTCGCATGTTGTATCAATATTATTTACAGTTAAAACCACATGATCTAATTTAGAGATTTTCATTGGACCACCCCTTTTATTCTTTAAAATAAAATAATACGACTTTCTATTCAAAAATCCATCCAGGGAGGTTAAATAAGAAAAACTCTCACTTCAATACAAGAGTTGCATTTTTTTATTTAACACAATCTCTTTCTATATCACAGACAAGCTCCTAGCCTTCCTTTGGTGAAATTCATATTATAATTCAAGTTCACCTAATTCTTGATCCCGTTGAATGAGACTCATATATCTCTGGAGCTCCTTATATTCATAGTCCATCACAAAAGATAATAAAGGCCCATAATCCTGTTTAACAGCCGCAATATCGAGCACCTTATAATAATCAAAGCGCCTTTCTTGCTCAATAATAATGGGTAAATAGCCTGTTTTTAATAACTCAAAGTTCATTAAAAGTCGAGCTGTGCGCCCATTTCCATCTATAAAAGGATGGATGTTGACGAATTGGCTATGCAATAGCGTTGCTTTTTCAATCGGATGTAAATCCTGTTCTTGGCGATACCATTCCACAAGCTCGTGCATCAAGTCAGGAACCTTCATATAATCAGGTGGCATATGGCTAGCACCCGACATGATGACATTTCTCAAGCGATAGATACCTGCATGCTGGTTATCTATGCTATGCAAAATGATCGCATGAAACTCCTTAATATGCCGTTCGGAAACATCTTCGTTATTATTGATAAGGTCTTCAGTTAAAAGTATCGCTTCCTTATGATTAATAGCCTCCAAATGTTCTCGCATAGATTTCCCAGCCACAGTGATGCCGTCCTCTAAGATCGCTTTTGTTTCATAAACCGTTAAGGTATTGCCCTCTATCGCATTGGAGTGATAGGTGTTTTTAATAAGAAAATCTTTTTGCAAACTCTGAATCAGGTGACTGGGAAGCGGTCGATTCTCATCTAACTTTTGTTTTAAAGCAATGATTGAATCTAATACTTTTGATTGATTATGGAACTGATAGTTGTCCAAAACCATCCTCTCCATTCATGTTTAAAGTTAGAATGACGAACCACTACGCCAGTGGAATGAAACCAAATCGGGACATTCTTCTCGACGATTTTAGCGTAACACCTAATAGAGCGCATAAGTGCGCTATCATCATTTCGTATAGATGTATACTACCGTTATTTTTTCCATCTTACCACACCATGTATCTAACTATTCTATCCATTTCATGTCATCTTCAAATAAGAGATGTGATTTTAATTATCGACTAATCGTTACAAAATATATACTGTATCCAACATTGATATTAAGCCAAGAATCCCATTTGAAGGCATTCATCACATAAATCGTTATAACAACGACATCAAAAAAGTTTTAAACCGTTATGACGAGACGACTAAATTGTATTATGAAAATCGTTCTGGGAAACAGCAGAAACGTACATAGTCCGAAGTAGCATTGGAAGTTTTGCTCGTCTTTTCTTATATCCCATCCAAGCCTTCACTAACCTTATGCAATGACTGCTCAACATCTAGCGGTATCGCTTTCCTGAATTCCACATAAACTCCCCATTTCTTTTGGCATAATACATAGAACAGAACACAAAGATAACAGCAATAACACCCGCAAGTAGAAAAATATAGTTCAATGAAAGATGATTGATCGTTAAACTGCCAATACCTGTTCCGATGATAAATCCAGCAACCGCTACAAGTCCCTTAAAGGCAAAAACCCTTCCAACATAAGCTTCATTAGAAATGCTCTGATAAATAAAAGCATTTTCTATATTGTATTTGGATGTAAAGACACCCAGAGCCATATACAGAAAAATAAATAAAACATATAATTTAGAAATGGCAATCAACATAATAATTACACCCATTAGAAAAGCCGACCGAAGCATAGATGTTAATTGATTGTGTACCTGTACACGCTTACTTTTAAATAAAAATAAAGCCCCCATTAAAACGCCGATAGATTCCACAGAAGTGATAATGAGGTATTTTTCTTCCCCTCCTTTAAACAATTGATTGATAAGTGGCAAAGTATACGGCGTTATCATCCCCAAGGAAATATTTAAACCCAGTACTGTGAAACTGGTTAAGAACACTTTGTGATGTTTTTTGACATAGCTATAACCCTCCACTAGGCCTGAATACCATCGTCCATCCTTTTTGGTGCTTGTTTCTTGTTTTTTGAATGGAAGAGAGAGAACCGAAACGATGGACAAAGCAAGCACAAGCATAACAAATAGCAAAGCGTAAGATGGACCTACGACTATCACCAAAAACCCACCTAATAGCGGCCCAATAATAGATGTGCTTTGGTCTGACAGTTCCAACATAGAATTGAGCTTCATCCACTCATCCTTTTTAAACAGCTGATACATCACACCCATGGCAACAGGATGAAACAAAGGTTCAACTAATCCAAGAATACCTACACCAACAATAAAGTAAACGACCTGTTCATGAGAAATAACCAAGCTCAGACATAGTATGCCTATAATAACTAATCTCGATAACTCGGAAAAAAGCATGAGATACTTATTATTCAATTGGTCCACCATTGTCCCCATTAACGCATGCGAAATAAAACTGCCACCATCATATACCATCCACAACAATGCTAAGAAGATAACATGATGACGGGTTCCTATAATTAAAGTAAAGATATAGATGATAGATGTATTTGAAAAATCTGAAAGAAAGGAACATAACACGATATTCACTTTTTCTCGCATCCTGATCATCCACCTATTTTATGAAGTGACATCATGCATATTTTAAAGTAAAGAAAAGCCCTCAAAAACAAAACATTCATTAACTTATATAATTATTTCAATAATTTTTCTCACCGTATTCTTGCTATAATAATAGCATTAACAATGTTGCTGTTAACAGTCCTAATCATAAAAACAGAATCAGTTCATTTAAATACTTTTCTCCGATGATTTCAATAAAAAATTAAATGACCTCTAATATAAAATCTGTAAATTGAATGAGCAATCTCCTATGATCAAGGAAAAAGTGCGCTAAAAGCAGGGGGCAGCTGGTTTTGCCGCTAGTGTGATATAGTGTTACCTATATAGGTAAATAAGTAAATAGGTGGTGCTTTAAATGCCATTTGTTCGTTATCTTGTTTCATTTATAATCTTGTTTGTTGCACAATATATCTTCTTTACATTTATACAAAGTGATACTTTTGTTAACCTGTTAGATATATTCAGCGTTTCAATTTTATTTGTTATCATTACTTTTATTATTGATAAAGTTTCTAAGAAAAAAATTAACAGATTAAGAATGCTTAATAAAAATCCGTAGTCATCAAAACTACGGATTTTTTTACTAATACTATTCGGTAACCCATCACAAAGTATAAAAATGAGGAGAACAATAAAGATAAGAGAGTCTATCTTGCTCTCTTTTTATTCACTTTCTAATTAACTGATTGAATTGTGATCTTCCTTTTTGTTAAAGAAAACAACAACTGCCCTAAATATCCCTGCAATTAAAGAAAGTTGAAATAGATCTAAAAACACACCATCCATATGAAGAAGTACGCTAAAAATCAAGTAGCTTAAAATGACAGGTGGTATGAAATACGTCAAAAATGTTCTTAAACTTTTAAATATTTTATCCACATTAAAAACCTCTCATATTATTTAGTTGCCTTTTCATAGACTTCATCTGAAACAGGCTCCAACCATTCAGGAGTGCCAGCAGTGATAGCAACATGGACAAACCAACTATCTTTCGTAGCTCCATGCCAGTGTTTAACACCATCATGAGTGACAACGACATCACCCGCTGTTAAAAGCTGCGCAGATTTTCCCTCTTCTTGATACCAACCTTCTCCACCAGTGACTAATAACAATTGAAATCCACCTCGATGAATATGCCAGTTATTGCGGCATCCTGGTTCAAAAGTTACATTCCCTACACCGACATTCACTTCAGGATCTGAAATTAAACCTTGAAGATAACTTTGTCCTACAAAATAGCGTGCATAGGCTTCATTTTTTTCTCCCAATGGGAAAATAACGCCATCTTTTAATTCTTCATGTTTTACCATTTTCATCCCCCTTAATACTATTTATTTTTTATTATAAACTGACTTCAACGGTAAGAATCTTCCTTATTAAAATATCCTTATCATCCATTGCTTTTCCTTGTCAATTGTTGTTTGGAAAGAACCGTAGCATTCCTGATGAAAATAACAATCAAACCGAGTACTACGGATAGGACTCCCACTAATATGACATATTGTATCCCCAATTGTGCAATAAAGATCCCACCTATAAATGACCCAACGGTTGTCCCTATATTAGAGGATGATACAAATAGCCCATTAGCAAAATCAGGCGCTTCAGGTGCTGAAGTAGAAATCAAATATTGATTAATATTCGCTATAAGGCCTCCAGCCAATGTTCCCCAAAATAAAGTAATAATCGCCATCGGTATGGCGAACTGTCCTGTGAAGAATAAAATAACGTACACAACACCTGCTAATAAAGGAAAAAGTACGACGGTTTTCACCGCACTGTGAGTAAGCAGCTTCCCTGTGACAATATTTCCAATGATACTGGCTCCTCCGAAGATGAATAAGGTTAAGCTGATGATATTTGGAGACATATGGGTGACGGTTCTCGTATATTCAGCGAAATAACTATAGACCCCAAATATAGCTGAATTTAATAAAATAACAGTCACGATGGATAGCCAAATGGTCGGTTTTTTCAATACGGAAAGCTGTGTGCCATATGAACGTCTTTCTTTGACCGGCATAGACGGTATCAAAAACACTGTAGCAATGAGGACAATAATTGTCACAACAGCAAAGAATACCATTGCCATTTCATAGGAAAACACATTATTAATGAAGCTAGCAATAGGTATGCCAGCTACCATACCAGCTGATACACCGATAAATATTTTAGAAACAGCCTTTGAAACCTCTTCCTTCCTAACTGAGGATGCTGCCACTGTAATAGCCAAAGAAATATAAATAGGATGAAAGAAGCCTAAAACGATACGAACAATTAATAATGTGGAAAAGTTCGTTGTAAATATCGATACAATGTTACCCAAAAAAAACATCCCTAATACGAGTAACATGAGCTTCTTTCGATTGATCCCCGAAAGCAATAATGGCAGAATTGGTCCAGATATAGCAACAGTGAGAGCGAAAAAACTCACGAGCAATCCTGCCTTTGATATGCTGACATGAAAATGATCAGCAATGGCAGGCAATAGCCCAATAACCCCCATCTCAGTATTGAGAATGCCAAAAACACCTACTGTTAATATGAAAATCAAGATACCATTTCGTTTAGCCAAAAAAAAACCTACTTTCATTCATGTGTTGTAATCAGGCACCAGCTTTCTTCACGCTCTATTTCAGAGACGACCACGTCCCCCCACAAAAGCATAAACTTTAGCCCTATATTTTCTATGTTGCTATTATATGGTCTTTCAATATAACACCTTTATTTCTAGTTCAAGCGCACACCACTTTTAAACTCCTAAGCCTTTTTATTCCATGTCCGTCCAGCTTACAATGACTGTGAAATCCAAGCAACAATATACCTTCGACTGTCATGATCACAATGTGGGGAAAAATAGGTATACCATGACACACCTATTTTTCTTCCTCACCTTCACGCAATCGTAGTTTTCCTTCATAAGATAGCATTGTTTCTTCGTAATTGTTGATTTTTTTATCTAAGGTGTCATAGGTTTTTTGGAGTATAGCAAGTTTTTTCCCTAATTCATCTCTTTGGTCGCTCAATAATTCCTTTCGATAAGGAATGGTATGATCCCCTTGTTTAAAAAGATTGATGTACTCAATCACTCGCTCAATAGAAACGCCGATGTCTCTCATGCATTTTGTAAAGTAAATCCAATCTTGATCTTCCTTATCATAGTCCCTATAACCAGCAGAATCCCTGTTCACAGGAGGAATAGCGCCTATGCGTTCCCAATAGCGTAGTGTATCTGCAGAAACATCATACTTCTCAGCTACTTCTTTTATTTTCATAATCTCACCCACTACGAAGATTAATTGTTGATTGTACAATAATTTCACTAACATTGGTATCCCTTATAGTAAATTCAAGCTAGGTTCTCTTTGAAAAAGCTTGACAATTTCTCGAAAGGAATCAAATCAATTCTATCATACAGGTCTATGTGTTCAGCAGTTGGGACACTATATAACTCTTTGGGCTCGCTTGCCGCTTTATAAGCATCTTCACTAAAGTAACGAGAATGAGCTTTTTCACCAATGATAAACAGAATGGGTCGAGGTGAAACTGCTTCAATATTAGCCAGTAGAGAAAAATTCATAAATGACATATTGCTAGTCAAAGAAAATTGAGTGATGGAATTATGATGATAGCCACGTGATGTAGAATAAAATTCACCAAATTCACGCCAAATAGGATCCGTATTTTCGTCAAATCCAATGGCTGCGCCACGGTCGGTCAATAAAGGCCCTTCATTTTCAAAATCTTTATAACGTTGCTCCGCCATTTGATCAAGAAATGCCTGACGTTCTTCATTCGTCATAGCATCTTTAAATCCTTTAGAAACATTACGCGAAATATCATACATGCTTGTGGTAGCAACTGCTTTAATCCGATGGTCAACTTGTGCGGCACTAATGGCAAAACCACCGCTACCACAAATACCAATGACACCAATTTTTTTTCGATCAACGAATGGACGAGTTCCCATATAGTCGACGGCAGCACTAAAATCTTCAACAAATAGGTCTGGTGAAGAAATATGACGAGGCTCTCCGCCGCTGTATCCATTAAATGATGGATCAAAAGATAAAGCAACAAATCCATGTTCTACCATGTTTTGAGCATAGATTCCAGCTCCTTGCTCCTTCACTCCACCATAGGGAGATCCTACAATAATCGCTGCATACTTCTTAGATTCATCGAAATCTTTTGGAATATATAAATCAGCAGCAATACGAATCCCAAATCGATTCTTGTAAGAAACAGATTGACGATTAACATTTTCACTTAAATCAAAAATATAATTATCTTTTGGTAACATAACTTTTCCTCTTTTCTTCGGTTGATGAATACAGCCTAAACCTTAGAGTCAACTCTAAGTCAAGAGAAAAGTTTAACTTTTTTCATACATATATATTAACGAATAGTGATCATTAAAATTTATGTCATCCGTAATCATGCTGTCCCCCATGGTCATCATCTCTTTTAATTTTTTGGCTAAAATCCTTGACGGAAATTAAACTTTGATCTAATATGTGCTCATAGCTAAATAAGACTATAAAAGCCTGATACTTTAACATTTGTAAGCTCCCCAGCTGTAAAAATGTGTGCTTGTGACATGTATCTTTTATTGTCTCTTTTAGCTAATCACTTGGCTTACATTGAGTATTTTAGATTATTATTTAAAATTAAAATATTTTTTAACTAATAGTTTAAATTTTTTTAACGTAGGCTACTTAGGATGGTTGATATGACAATATTTGAGCGGTTAAAAAAACTTTGCGAAGAGCAGAAAATATCAATAAATGACTTGGAGGATAAGCTAAAATTCGGCCGAAACTCATTATATGCATGGAAAAAAAAGAAACCGAACAGTGTCAACTTAGAAAAAATCGCCGACTATTTTGATGTGTCAACAGATTACTTATTGGGTCGTACAGACAAGAGGAGATACTACGACTTAACAGATAAGGATGCGCGTGACATCCAAAAAGACCTAAAAAAGATGATCAATAACTTAAGTAGCGATGCTGGATATGCCCTCTTTGATAGTTCGACTCCCGATGAGGATCGTGAATTACTTATATCCTCCCTTGAACAAACCTTGAGGATATCTCAATTACTAGCAAAAAACGAAAGCGCACAACAAAGTAGATAATCATTCCGGTTTATAAAAATACACAACGCAAAACATGGTGCTTTAAGATAAGGTACAAAGATATGTATGAACAACTTCGTTGTTGTCATAAATAAATGAGTAAACATTGTCATTCAAGCAAGTCGTTTTGACTTTATATTTTTTTCAGAATTATAAAAGGAAGGTTAACGATATGACATCACCAGGATTAACATTTGGCATTTACCCACTAAGCGTGGCAGGAACCCCTTTTGGCTTAACTGTTGGCCCTAATGATGATTACAAAAAAATTCAATTAGCGTTACGGAATCTCCAATGTGATTCAAACAAACTGTTCCCAAGAACCTATCTCATTTATACGAAGGAATGGGAAGCAAAAATGTTCTCAAATGCCGATCGCTATCTTGAATCACATTTATTAGGGGACTTGACCATAGGTTGTGGAGATTGGACACAGAATCAGGAATCAGATATAGAGCTCAATAGTTGGCTCGGCTTTATTCAAAAAGTCATCAACACATACGGTTCCCATTTAGCTTCGCTTCAAATTACAAATGAACCTAATCTATCTTTTATGGAAGGTTCGAAGCCATACATCATACCAGCTTTAATACAAGGAGTCATCGCAGCGAAAAAAGAAGCCCAATTGCTTAACCTACCTATACAGATTGGATTCGGTTCGGTTCCAGAAAGCCCTGCATCTGTTCCTCATTTTTGGAGCAAGCTTGCTAAATCCGCAAACGATACCTTTATTGAATCCGTTGATTTTATCGGTCATAATTTTTACGTGGATGTATTTGAAGACCGACCACTTAGTTTAAAAGAAATCCCCACTTCCATTGAACAGACACTTCGCAAGTTAAGAAAGCATATCACGCTAGTAGGCATACCTGCTTCAGTCCCCATTCGAGTGACCGAAAACGGATGGCCCACAGGAAAGAACCCTATAACCAATATAGAAAGACCTTATGAACGTCAATCATCAGTGCTTGAAACAGTCATACGGACGATCTATGATTTACGAACAGAATTAACTATTTCACATTACGAACTTTTTGGGCTTCGGGATGCCAATAGTTCTAAAGATGACCTTTTTCACCAATACGGCATTATGCGTGATGACTACTCTCCAAAACCTGCTTACGCGACCTTTAAAAAACTGATACAAGAGCTGGGACATACTACTTGAGAACCATAAGCAATCATTCACAACGATATTGGCAGATGTAAGATCATCACACGTCTTTTGTTTTCTCAATGCCTTGTTAGGGGTACCCGTTCTATGCATTTTCTCAACCCTTTACTTTCATTATAATGACATTAAAAAGGTAATTTACAGAGTGAATCGCGAAGCCGAACCATATGCTATAATAGAAAACAATCTTAAAGAATGGGGGATTTTATGAACACTCAATTTTTCACTACGCACCGCGAACGTTTCACCAACCAGCTTGAAGACCATTCCCTAGCTATTTTCTTTGCAGGACAAGCTCCGCAATCGTCTGGAGATCAGCTTTATCCCTTTATCTCCAATCGTAACTTTTATTATTTAAGCGGCATAAATGAACCACATCTCATTCTCGTCATGACCAAATTTAATGGTAAGATTACTGAACATCTTTTTGTGGAGCGCCCAGATCCCGTCATGGCAAAGTGGATCGGCGAAAGCATCACCCCTGAAGAAGCCACTGACGTATCAGGTATTTCAGATGTTGCATTTTTGGAAGACTTTAAACCCTTTATACAAAATCAATTACTGGGGAAACCTTACGAACATCTTTATCTTGATTTAGAAAAACGTAGCTGGGATGCCACACAAACACCGGCACAAACCTTTGCTCAAGACATATCCAGCCGCTACCCTTTCATTCAATTACATAACGCCTACCATATGATTTGTAATATGCGCTTGATTAAAACACAAGAGGAGATTGCTGAAATTAAAGAAGCAGGTCGCATTACTTCCGAAGGTATCAAACACTTAATGCGCCACGCAAAACCAGGCATGAAAGAATATGAGCTCGAAGCTTATTTCGATTTTATTCTAAAAACGCATGGCGTCAAGCACCATGCTTTCCACACCATTGCTGCCGGTGGACAAAATGCCACGGTCTTACATTATGAGGATAATGATGGCACGGTTAATGATGGTGAGCTTGTTTTATTAGATTTGGGTGCACAATGGCAGCATTATAATGGTGACATTTCCTACACCTTCCCCATTAACGGCAAATTTACAGAGCGACAAAAAACCATCTATAATATTGTCTTAAAAGCACTGCATGAAATTAGTAGCATGATCAAACCAGGCATACCATTTGCTGATTTGCAAACTGCCACTCGACATCTTCTTGCCGAGGAATGCATTAAGATTGGTCTAATCGATGATCCAGAGGCTATCTCTGATTATTATTTCCATGGGGTCAGCCATTCCCTCGGACTTGATACACATGACGTTGGGGCTATTCGAGACAGAAACCTGGAAGAGGGCATGGTCATTACTGTAGAACCAGGGCTTTATATTCCTGAAGAGGGCATTGGTGTCCGCCTGGAGAATGATGTTGTCGTCACTGCATATGGTCATGAAAATTTGACACCTGATCTTCCAAGAACCGTTGAAGAAGTCGAAGCCTTTCTTGCTGAAAACCATTGATGCACAGAAGGACACCGTCTTCACGTCTCGTAAATGATTAAAATTAGTCAGTGAAAAGAGTGGTCATCTCCAATACCTATTAGGAGATGCCACTCTTTTTTCGACACACAGGATGTGCTAGCTTCGACGTTGGCGTACTTATGAATACGCATAAAAAGACATTTTTTTAAATAACGTTCATAAATCCACTCCAGAAATCTACTTCGCTTTCCGCGGAAAGCGAGCGTTCTGTAGCTTCCATCCACGGCTGACTAAAAGAAAAGAGAGTTCGGTTATCCACAACAACGATAATCAAACTCTTTTTCACTATTTCAAGTGATTAGTTACGCTCCAGCATCACTATCATTATCCCTTAAGATGACAATGTTAACACGGCGATTCATCGCTTGATGATTAGGTGTATCATTGTTCACTTCTGGGTGATATTCACCATAACTTGTGTAACGCATACGACTTTCTTTTACATTGTCATGATCGACAAGATAGAGCATGACATTTTCTGCACGTTTGGCAGCAAGTTCCCAATTCGACTTGAACTCCGTTGAATATCTAATGGGATTATTATCCGTATGCCCTTCAACCACAATGGGATTCGATACAGAATTCAAAAGCCCACCTACAGAGTCTAATATGGCATTGGCTTGATTTTTAATATCTGCTTTTCCTAAGTCAAAAAGTATCTGTTCCTTTAAGGTAATCTGCACACCTCTCTGTAAATTCTGCAACTCTATTTCACCCTCTAAATGATTCTTCTTAATATAGGTTTGAATCTGTTTATACAGAGCATCAAGTTGCTTATCATCGGCTCGATCTTTTTTATCATCTTTATCAGCTATGGGAACCTTGGGAATATCAGGTCTAGTTGGTGGCGGATTATGAGTCGTATCAATCATAGAATCACCAACAAACGATGTTTTTAAAGACTGAACTAAGGCATTAAACTTAACATTTTCAATCTGACTCATCGAATACAGAACGACGAAAAAAACAAGTAAAAGCGTGATCAGATCAGAGTAAGTGATTAACCAGCGCTCTTGATTGTGTTGTTCGTCCTTCTTTCTTCTCCCCTTACGCATCATTCATCACGTCCTGACCCGCTTTCAGCCATCTCTTGTCTCCCCGTGCTTCTCACGTCATTACCATCTAAAAAAGCTATCAGCTTACTGCGCAATATAGCTGAATTTTCCCCATATTGAATAGAAAGCAAGCCTTCAGCCTGTAGCTCCATTAATAGGACTTCCTCTTCAAGATTGGCTTTGATCTTATTAAAGATGGGCAAATAAATGACATTAGCACTTGCTACACCATACAAGGTCGCAATAAAGGCAATGGCAATGGACGGACCTAAGGTTTGAGGAGAGTCCAGTTGTCCAAGAATGTGAACAAGCCCCATAACAGTTCCAATAATGCCCATGGTAGGAGCAAAGCCACCTGCTAACTCAAAAATCTTTCCAATCGACGTCATTTTTTCTTCATATTGCTCGACCTTGCGACTGAAAATATCCTGTATCATGTCGGCTTCAACACCGTCAATAATCATTTGCACGCCTTCCTTAAGAAATTCATTATCCCCTTCTTGAATCACATCCTCAAGAGCCAGCAATCCTTCTCGACGAGAAATGTTGGACAAAGTAATAAGCTGCTCAATCGTGTCATTGGGATCAACTTTCTTTTTAAAAAAGGCATATTTTAAAATAAATGGGATTTTTTTGAGTTTATGAAAGGGTGAGCTTAAAACAACCGCACCAATGGTTCCACCAAAAACAATAATTGCTGCCGTTAGTTGAATGAGTGAACCTACTGTCCCACCCTCAAGTACGAAACCTAAAATTAATGAAATAACACCGATCAAAATACCGAGCACTGTTGTAAAATCCATGGGCTACTTCCACCTTCCAAACAAATCCTATATAATTTGTATCGACAGAAATCTATTAGATATTTAGTAAATAACCGAGTAAAAAAGAGTTTCTTTCGTCTCTTTTATGAACGATACCATGTTAATCTCATTCACAGTCGCCTTCTATGTATTCACTATTTTCCACAACAAACCATGTTGCTCTCAAGCTTGAATAGAAAACACCACAATTCCTATAGCTCGTGCTTATTTATGATGATAGTATGTATGGCTAATCCATCGTTCAGAACTCTATCAGGATGAACCATTCTTTGTAAAAGTTATCATGCATAAAAAAGATGCCCTCATTATTAGCAGGGCATCTGGTCATGACCTTAAGCGTTCAAATAAGACTCCCAGTGCTTTTGCGTCGTTAACGCCTTTGCCAGCTCTTTACTTTCTTGTCTGTGACGCATACGTGATTCAGCACGAAACTCCACCATTTCAACCAATTTTTTCTCTTCTTCACTTTCAGGAATGACACCAGGTACTTCAACAGATTTTCCATTTCCATCCAACGCAACAAATGTCAAAAAGGAAGTAGCGGCAATTCGTCGATCACCTGTTATCAAATTTTCTGCAATTATTTTCACAAAAACCTCCATAGATGTACGTCCTGTTGAAACAACGAAGGCTTCTAGACATACCGAATCCTTTTGAGTGATTGGGTCAAGAAAATCGACATGGTCCGTGGATGCCGTCACACAATTATGACGTGCATGACGCACCGCCGCCAGCGAAGCGACGTCATCTATATAACTCATTAACAAGCCGCCGAACAATGTATTTAAATCGTTGGTATGACTAGGGAAAACACGATTTGTTTTAATAACTCGTGAATCTTTACAATATTTCTTCTCCATAAACAGATCATCCTTCATTTTATTTTATAGGTTTATTTTAGCACATACGACTGTCCAAGGCTCAAATTCTAGAAACGTTGTGATACCGTTCGTTTGAAAATACTGTTGAATATCTTCAGTCATTTTTAAGAGCTCGTGATCGCTTAAATGCTGAAGAATCGTTCTGCCTCTTCGTGTTAAAATATCTTCCTGTAGCTCCTCAAAATTGTGGAATGTCTTCCTTCCTTCCATTATTGTGTCTACCTTAACAGTCGTAAATCCACTTCTTTTTAAAAGAGTTTTTAAATCTTCAATGCTGTATCTTCGTTCCTTTTCAATGTCTAGTAGGTGCTGGTGACGGTGATAAAAAAATCTCCTAATGCTATTTGGAGAATCATCCAGACAGTCTTCAAAGGTTCTGTCCTGAATAATCAATTGTCCACCGTTAGTTAAAACTCTGGCGCATTCTCGTAAATTTTTTAAAAGATCCTCTTGTGACAAATGATGAACAAGCGCACGTTCTAAAATGATATCGTAAGCATTTGTTTCTACGTCTAAATTCAACGCATTTCCCACTCTAAATGCTACATTTTTATACTTGCTTTCACTTAAATTATTTAGTCCTTTTTCAATCATTTCCTCCGATGAATCGAGCCCCAATAGACTGGCAGGCTGTAATTTTGTCAAAGCGAAAGTATATAAACCACCTCCACAGCCCACATCCAAGACATTTTTTCCCTTGGGATTAGCCCAATTTGAGATGAAAGTGATCCACTCGTCACTTACGACTCTATCATTATAGGAAAGTTTATCCATATCATTGAAATTTGATTTCTTCATATATTCTCATCTCCTCCCATTATTATTTTTACAAATAATGGAACACAAAAATACTGCAACTATAAATTAACATAACTATATAATTTTTCAAATGTATTGCCCTCGATGCAGAGGATCTGCCGGATCTAACCAAAATTCCTTTTTTATTATCCCGCTATCATGTCCCAATCACATATAAAAGAAACTTTCTAAAGAAAGTTTCTTTTATATGTGATACCTCTTAGTAACTCACCTGCCAGAAAAAATTGATCAAACAATCCCTGCTCTAATTCCTAAATTAAAAAATAAACTATCCTTTTTTATTCTAACAAAATGAAAAATGGCATTGAAAAAACCATTTGGCATACTATATTTAATTAACTCGCTTCTCCTTTATGCTTCACATCAGTGTATTTTTTTGCTTTTCCCGACTCTTTTACTAAACAGATTACAATAATTGAACTTATAACCAAACTTAAGCCGAGTAAAATCATACTAAAATTAAAAGACCCCGTGACGTCCTTAACATACCCCACAATGTACGGTCCGAAAAAACCACCCAAATTCCCCACACTATTAATTAAAGCAATGGCTCCCCCGGCTGCAGTCCCAGTTAAAAAAGAGGGTGGGATAGCCCAAAATGGAGAATAGGCTCCAAAAACTCCACATAATGCAATTGATAAAAATATAAATGCCATAACAAGATTAACGTTGACTAAATAACTGCTAGCAATTAGTGTCACTGCGCTTATTGATAAACATATAGCTATATGCCATCTTCTTTCATTTTTCTTATCTGAATGGGTCCCTACCCATACCATCATTGCCATTGCCAAAATATACATAATCCCGAGAATCCAGCCTAATGATTGCGTACTAATAGAAGTAGCATGAGTTATACCCCTAGTCATTATTGGCAGAAATGTATTGATCCCATAATAACCGAGCATCCAGCAAAAATAACTTAAGGCTAGTACAAGGACATCACGATTTTTTAACGCTTGTAAAAATGTGTAATGTTTAACTTCCTGTTTCTCAAATTGCTCTGTTGTTGTAACGTCAATTAACCATTTTTTCTCATCATTGTTAAGCCATTTTACATTTTCAATTTTATCATCGAGATAGAACAAACAAATGACTCCCAATATAAGCGACGGAATTCCTTCTGTAATAAATAACCATTGCCATCCCTCAAGACTAAACCAGTGGTTGCTTAATAGGAAGGTAGAAATGGGAGCACCTATTGCATTAGCAAATGGTATCGCCATCATAAACCCTGCTATAGCCTTAGCATGGTGTTTCGTTTGGTAAAAACCACTTAAATACGCTACCATACATGGGGAAAAACTCGCTTCGGCAACGCCTAAAAGAAATCTAAGACCATAAAATTCTAATGGGGTTTTTACAAATGCAGTTAAAATGGCAATAACCGCCCAAGTTAACATGATTCTACTAATCCATTTTCTAGGACCAATTTTTGTCATGATAGCGCTTCCTGGAACTTCTAAAAGAAAATATCCTAAAAAGAAAATCCCTGCACCTAATCCAAAGACTGTATCTGAAAAACCTAAAGCCTTATTCATTTGTAATCCTGCAAACCCTATGTTTACTCGATCTAATATTGAAACTGCAAAGCAGATAAATAAAAATGGAACTAATCTAACTGTAACCTTTCTAGTAGTAGAACGTTCTAGTTCAATTTTATTCAATTTGACCTCCCCTTTCCTTTGTCACAAACACATAAATAAAGCGTTTTCATTTTATTTTATTTTAAACACCAACCCCTTCTTTTTATTTATATATTTGTCATCTTGTATAATAAGTTACCTTATTATTTAAATATAATTGTATAGAAGGATGTTGTCAATAAAGTTTTCACCTCTCATTCATTTAAAGGACTAACAATTAACGGGAATAGCCATTCATAAACAAAAAAAATCCACCACAACTTTGGGCGGATAGTTAAATATCATTTTCATTTTCCCTTTAATTAGCCATAAAATTAATCTTTCCAATATCTTTCATTTAAATTTTGCATATGATTGTTCATACTTTCAACTGCTAACTTTTCATTGTGCTCCTCAATTGCCTGAATGAGTCGTTCATGTTCTTTAAAATTAACATCACGATAATCTGGCCTAGTTACTGTCCTATCTCGAATAAGTTTCCATATTTCTTGTTCTTTCATTGCATTAATTATTGTTTCCATAATGTTAATCAACAGGTCATTATGTGAGGCTTTAGCAATACTATAATGAAATTTTTCATCTGTTTCAGGGACATAAACACCAGACTTAGTTTCCTCTTCCATCTTATTGATTGTAGCCTTAAGATCCTCTATATCTTCATCGGTAGCTCGTTGCGCCGCAAATTTCACAATAAGGGGCTCTATGTTCATCCTTACTTCAACAATATCTTCCGGAGATATGGACTTAAAGAAATCTGGGGATTGCACATTACCAGAAACAACCTCAATATTTTTAACAAAAACACCCTCACCCTGTCGCGAATAAATAATACCATTTAACTCTAATGCACCGAGGGCTTGTCTGACTGGTGCACGACTTACACCAAATGACTCACACAATTCTCTTTCTGCCGGCAACTTATCACCTATTTTAAAAGAACCTGATTGAATTTCTGATAAGATCTGATTATAAATTTGCATATATAGTTTCTTACTTGACACTGGATTAAAATTAATAGTAAACACTTCTCTCATTATTTAATGGTGATTTGTTTTTTAAGACAATGATTACAAATCATATTATATAAATATTTAATTAAAAGGGCAATTACTCCTTGGTATAATGGTAAAATTTTAAGATTAAAAAAGCATAATGCCATAAAAATCTTTCTTTAACTACTCGTCTATACATATCAAACCCTTGGCTATGCTATGCACAACCAAGGGTTAAGAGTACAATTGGCTATTATTTTAATAACATTGCAACACAAAATAAACTAATTAAAGTATCATCACAATAACTTTTAAAAATTAATCGATGTGTGATCCACCATTAATGTCAATCTCCTCGCCCGTAATATAGGATGCTTCCTCCGAAACTAAGAAGGCAATAGTTGAAGCGACTTCTTCCGTTTTACCTGGTCTACCTAAAGGTATTCCAGCTATAACTTCCCTCGCCTCCTCCTCCGAAAGGGACTTCCAAATATCGGTATCAACAAGTCCAGGCGCAACACAGTTAACAGTGATTCCATCACGAGCAACTTCACGTGCAAGATTCTTAGAAAATCCTAAAACTGCAGCCTTTGAAGCAGAATAATGTGCTCCTCCAAATACGCCGCCACCTCTTTTAGCTGAAACAGAAGAAAGGCTTACAATTCTACCGTATTTTTGTTCTTTCATCGTTTCCAATACGGATTGTGTACATAAAAATAATCCAAACATATTCACATTAAATATTTTTGTGATATCTTCAAGTTTCATATCTTGAACATTGACCTTCTGCGAAATTCCTGCATTATTAATTAAGATATCAATCCTTCCATATGTTTGTAGTACCTTTTCAACCATAGCTTCATTTGATTGTTGGTTTGTCACATTTAATTCTATCCCTAAAGCACTTCCACCAGACTGCTTAATTTCATTTACAGTACCATAAATTCCTTCCTTATCTATATCAGCTACAATGATGGTCGCACCTTGCTTAGCAAGTGTTAAAGCAATTGTGCGACCAATCCCTTTTTCAGAACCACTTCCAGTGACAATGGCTACTCTATTATTTAATTCAAACATTATGTCCGTTCCTTTCATGTAAAAATTCCTCTTTAAGCATTCCTTTAGCTGTCTTAACTATATTTTCAACAGTAATACCATTTAACTCTAACAACTTTTCGTAAGGAGCTGATTGTCCGAACTGATCTTGAACCCCAATTCGTCTAACTTGACCTACTCCCTCTTCAGCAACGATCTCGCATACTGCACTTCCAAGACCATTTAAGATATTATGATCTTCAATCGTTATGATCTTTCCAACAGATAAACAGTCAATAACTGCCTCCCGATCAATTGGCTTAATCGTATGCATGTCTAAAAGTTTCACAGTTACACCCTCTTCTTCTAGCTGTTCAGCGGCAGCTAAAGCAAGATGTACGGTATCTCCGTTGGCAACGATCGCTATATCTTTTCCATCCTTCAGTTTTTTTGCTTTACCAATTATAAACGCTTCATTCTCATCATATATCATTGGAACAGTATCCCTTGTAAAGCGAAGGTAAACAGGTCCATAAATATTAGCGGCTTGCTCTATCAACTTTTTAGTAGAATAATAGTCAGCGCCCATTATGACAGTCATATTAGGGAAAGTTCTAAGCACTCCCATATCTTCAATACTTTGATGACTCCCTCCATCATTTGCTGGTGTCAGCCCACCATGAGAGCATGCTATTTTTACATTTAAATTAGGATAACAAATTTCTTGCCTCACTTGTTCCGCCATTCTCAATGAACCAAATACAGCGTAAGTGCTTACAAAAGGGATTTTACCTGTCGTGGCAAGTCCAGCAGCCAACCCAGCTCCATTTTGTTCAGCTATCCCCACATTGACATGTTGATTGGGTAGTTCCTTAGCAAATTTTACTGTTTTACAAGATTTCCCTATATCAATATCTACGACATAAATGTTTTTATTCTGTTTACCTAATCGAACGATCTCATCTCCAAAGGCTTCTCTCGTTGCCTTTTTTTGTAATACATGATTGCTCATCAATTTAACCCCCTTTCTAATTCTTCCATTGCTAGAAAATATTCCTCTTCCTTGGGAGCTGCACCATGCCAATCGACCACATTTTCCATAAAAGAGACTCCCCTACCTTTGGCGGTGTTGCAGACAATACATGTTGGTTTTCCATTTTTAACTTCTCGTATACTCTCTAAAGTATTTACAATCTCTTCCATAGAATGACCATTAATTCGTCGCGTATCAAAGCCAAATGATTTAAATTTCTGTTCTAAATCTTGATTAGGCATCACTTCTTCAGTTGTACCATCAATTTGCAAACCATTGTCATCGACAAATACCACTAAATTATCTAATTGATATTTAACTGCACACTGTGCTGCTTCCCATATTTGTCCCTCTTGACATTCTCCGTCTCCAATCATAGAAAAAACTCTATAAGATTTTTCATCCCTCTTACCTGCTAATGCCATCCCAACTGCACACGAAAGCCCTTGACCTAATGAACCCGTCGAAATATCAACACCGGGACACTTCTTCATGTCAGGATGTCCTTGGAATGGCGAACCATACTGTCTTAAAGTATAAACGGTTTCATAAGGGACATATTCTTTTAAAACCAATGCTGAGTACAATATTGGACAAACATGACCTTTTGATAAAACAAATCGATCACGATTCTCCCACTGAGGATTTTTTGGATCAATATTCATTTCTTTAAAATAAAGTGCCGCTATCACATCAGCTGCGGATAAGGAACCCCCTGGATGTCCAGATTGAGCCTTATAAATCATTATAAGCGCTGTTTTTCTAAGCTCAATGGCTTTTTTCTCTAATGTAGCCACAATACTCTCTTCCACAACAATCACCTCTTTATTGTATATTTGTATTCTTGTATAACAAGTATACTTATATGTTAAATATAACACCATGAAATCTTTTGTCAATTTAAATTCTTTATCAAAGATTTTTAAAAAAAGGGCATCGTCAAAAGCAATAAAGCTTTTGACGATGCCCTTTTCATTAATCAATATACTTAATTTGATAACAAATAATTTTCAAGCTGATCGATCATTTTATTAGCAGCGAGAACCCCGCCCGCAGTATTCCAAATAGCATCGCTTACTTCATAGGCATGACCTGCCTGAACACCCTTGAGCCTTTGCCACAACGGATTATCTATAAAGGTATTTTCTTCCTTCTTAGCCTGACCTTTATCATCACTTGGTGAATAAGCAGAATAGAAGATATAATCTCCATCCATTTGTGGAATCATTTCTGGAGTCACATCAAGCGTAGCTAAGTCATTTTTAGTCTGTGACGCTGGACGTTTCAAGCCAAGATCTTTAACAATAGTTCCAATAAAAGTAGCATTGTGATAAATTCTCGCTTGACCTGCCTTAAAACGAACAAATGAAATTTTTTCGTTTAATTTATTGTGAGCCGCAAGCTTATCGTGGACACTTTTTATCTTATCATTATATGCTTTTATAACCTCTTGACCTTTTGCCTGTTTATTAATTGCCTTAGCATAGAGCTTTAGGTTAGGCTGCCAATCTCCACGAAGTTCCTTTGAAAACACCGTAGGAGCAATGGCCTTAAGCTGTTCATACTGCTTTTCCTGCCTCATTTTAGTCCCAATGATAAGATCAGGATGGAGCTTAGCGATGGCTTCCAGATTAATGGAGCTTTCGGTTCCCACCACTTTAACGCCCTTCATCTTACTTTTAATATGGTCATACCAAGGATTGCCTAACCAAGATTGAACAGCACCTACAGGCTTAACACCCATTGCAAGCAAAGCTTCTGTTCCCTCGTTGGTTAATACGACAATACGCTTTGGTGTGCCTTTAATGGTTGTTGTTCCCATCGCATGCTTAACAGTGTAGGATTGGCTGGATGCTGTTGATTTCGCTGAAGCACCAGTAGTGCTACCCGATGAATTACCACAGCCTGCCAAAGCAAAAACGCCTATCAAAAGTACAATGAAAACTAAGTATCTCGTTTTCATGATAAACCCCCTAAGTGAAAATGATTATCAATTACTCACAAGTTAGAATAACCTACAAAAAATATCGTGTCAACATCAAATTGAAAATGATTATCATTTTTATTGACACCGAATTGCTTTTAAAATAAAATGAGGTCGAATCATAAAAGAGTAAGCACTTGAACATTATGTAGAGAGCTTTAAATTTAACGTTTGAAATCTATCTCTCAGAAATTTATCTATATATGATAAAATATATAGTTTCGTAGTGTCCGCTTATAGCCTTTGAAAGGATGACAGACTTTGATCGGAGTTTTTAAAACAAATGCACTAAAAACCTATGGTCTTATCATTATCGTTCTCCTTATGATTCTTTGTGCCATGGGAAGTCTCATATTAGGCTATACCGATATTCATTTCCACACTGTTTATTCAGCTCTCTTTCATTATGCGGGAACAAACGATCAGGTAGTAGTCATCACCACTCGGCTCCCACGTATGTTAATCGCTACAGCGGTCGGAATGAGTTTATCTATTTCCGGAATCTTGATGCAAGGCTTAACACGTAACCCCTTGGCATCACCAAATATTCTTGGAGTGAATGCTGGAGCTAGCTTTTTAATCGTCATTGCAGTCGCCTTCTTTCATACGGATTCCATCAATACTTTAACTTGGTTAGCTTTTGGTGGAGCTGCTCTCGCTGGTGTCATCGTTTATTTTCTCAGCTCTCTAGGTTCTGGCGGTATGACGCCTGTCAAATTGACACTAGCTGGTGCAACCATTGCTGCCTTCTTTACTTCCCTCACTCAAGGTGTTTTGACCATGAGTGAACCGACCCTAGAAAATGTCTTATATTGGCTTGTTGGCTCTGTTCAAGGGCGTGATTTACATACATTAACCCATGTTCTGCCCTACTTTGCCTGCGGGTGGATCATTGCCCTCCTAATCAGTGCTAAGATGAATACATTAGCTTTAGGTGATAAAGTAGCAAAAGGCGTAGGTCAAAATACGGGTATTGTCAAAGGCATTGCTGGTCTCACTGTTATACTATTAGCGGGGGGTTCCGTTGCAGTCGCAGGTCCGATTGGCTTTATTGGCATCATTATCCCTCATATTTCCAAATGGCTGGTTGGTCAAGATTTTCGTTGGCTTATCCCCTACTGCGCTGGATTGGGAGCCATTTTATTACTTATCGCCGATATTTCGGCGCGCTTTATCGTGCATTCCGGAGAAGTGCCCGTTGGTATTATGACAGCGATTGTTGGCACTCCTTTCTTTATCTTTATAGCGAGACGCGGGGTGTTCAGCCATAATGGATAGAAAATATCACACATTACGATGGAACAAAGCCTCTTTTCTCGTTGATCATAAGGCATTGCTAGCACTCATTGTTTTAAGCATACTTTTTATAGTCATTATCATCTTAAGCCTTGGTATAGGTGATGTATTCATTTCACCTATTGAAGTCATCAAAGCTATTTTTAAACAATCAACAACCTTAAATAATCTTGTCGTTCACTCCTTCCGCTTTCCGCGGATTCTGTTAGGCGCATTGGCAGGCATGGGATTAGCTGTATCAGGTGCCATCCTACAAGGATTAGTACGCAACCCCCTAGCCTCGCCTGATATTATTGGCGTAACAAGCGGAGCCTCTCTCACCACTGTCATGTTTCTGACCTTTGTCAGTGCACACGAGGCCTCTTCTATGAACGTCAGCGTTCAATGGCTACCAGTAGCTTCCTTCATTGGCGCTTTACTCATGGGAGGGTTGGTTTTTATACTATCCAGACGTGGGTTTTCTGCTATAAAACTCGTACTCATGGGTATTGGCCTGGCAGCAGGCGCAAAAGCTCTTACAGATCTCATGCTAATTGTAGGTCCCATCTATTTGGCATCGCAATCCTCCATTTGGTTAGCAGGTTCAGTCAACGGTGCTTCTTGGGGTTCAGTTGTTTTCTTATTGATCTGGTCCATCGTCTTTATTGGATTAGCACAAGGATTGGCACGACGTCTCAACGCACAAACCTTCGGTGAAAAGGTTGCTGTCGGGATTGGTAATAACCTAAAAGGCGACCGTATTTTGTTGCTCATTTTAAGCACCGCATTAGCTGGGGGGGCAGTGGCTTACGCTGGGGCTATCGGCTTCGTGGGTCTGATGGCACCACATATGGCTCGGCGACTTGTCGGCTCTAATTTTGGTAGTTTGATACCTATTTCTGCATTAATCGGTGGCATTATTGTCATGATTTCTGATCTAATTGGGCGCACGGTATTCACGCCCCTTGAGATTCCAGCTGGAGTGTTTACGGCAGCGATTGGTGCACCATATTTTATCTACTTACTATACAAAACAAGAAAATGGGGGTAATCAGGATGAACTTGGAAGCTCAGTCTATCACAGTGAGTTATGGGGACGATCCGATTTTAGAAGCGTTAAATTTACAAATTCCCAAGGGAAAAGTAACGGTTTTTATTGGAAAAAACGGTTGTGGTAAATCAACATTACTCTCTACCTTCGCCCGCCTGATTAAACCATCATTGGGATCCATTGTCCTTAATGGTAGAGATATTGCAAAAACGGCCACAAAAAAGGTCGCTCGTGATCTTGCGTTGCTTCCCCAGGGACCAGTTGCTCCTGAAGGACTGACAATTTTACAGCTCGTTCGCCAAGGACGCTACCCTTATCAAAACTGGCTGAATCAATGGTCTGTCGAGGACGAAAACATTATCCGCCATGCCTTAAAAGTTACCAATTTAGAGGATCTCTCTGATCGTCCTGTCGATTCTCTTTCTGGTGGACAGCGGCAACGGGCATGGATTGCCATGGTGCTTGCCCAAAATACAGATATCCTCTTGCTCGATGAACCGACGACATATCTTGACCTCGCTCACCAGGTGGATATTCTTGATCTGTTATTCGCTCTTAACAGAACAGAGAAACGCACCATTGCCATGGTCTTACACGATATTAACCTGGCTTGTCGTTATGCAGATCACATCGTTGCTGTAGGTGATAAAAAAATCTACGATCAAGGGTCTCCCGAAGACATTATTACTGCTCAACTAATGAAAGATGTGTTCCAAATGAACGCTGAAATTATTGTGGATCCCATCTTTGGCACACCCATGTGCATTCCCCATGGTCGTGGTCGCAATTTGCTTAAACAAAAGCAACAAGAAAACGCCCAAACAACAAACCTTCAACGGACACAAGAAAAAGGTTCATAAGCCACACAATAAACAGCCTAGTAAATAACACAGATCTTAAAATAAATCTGAACACTCCGGGAATAGGATCTGTGTTATCTTCAAAAACACACTTTATTTTATATAAAGAGTTTAAGGATGAGAGACAATACAATCACATTGTCCAGAAAGGGCGATATGCTCCACGGTTGCTGGGATGATAAAATGATCCCCCTTACGAATAGGATTGTCATGACCGTCTGTCATGATCGTACCTTCTCCGTCAATTACGCTCACGAGCAGAAAGGATTGATCTTGTTTTCTCTCTAGACAGCCACGTGCCTCCCAACGCTCTACCGTAAAGTATTCTGCTTGGACAAATTCAGTTACCTTTCCTTCACTTAATTGTTCAATTTTGTATGTCAGCTCGGGAGAATGGTGCGGATACTGTGCAACTTGTATCGACGATTCAATATGGAGTTCTCGTCTGTTTCCTTCTTCGCCTGTGCGGTCATAATCATAGACACGATACGTAATATCCGAGCTTTGTTGACTTTCTAAAATTAAAATACCGCCTCCGATAGCATGAATCGTACCACTTGGGACATAAAAGAAATCACCTGACTTGACCTTGACCCGCCTCAGAAGCCTATCCCACTGTCCAGCGTTGATCAATGACCGAAATTCCTCTGGCGATTTCGCGTTATGACCATAAACAATTTCTGCTCCCTCTTCACAATCAATCACATACCAGCATTCTGTCTTCCCATAGGGGACATGTTCAACTGCCCGTGCGTATTGATCATCTGGATGCACTTGAACAGATAGATCGGTTTTAGCATCTAAAATTTTCGTTAACAGCGGGAATTGCTCTGAAGGGTTATTCCCAAAAAGATCCCGATGCTTATCCCACACCTCAATCAGCGTTTTACCTGCTAATACACCGTTTTTCACAATAGATGCTCCATTTGGATGTGCCGAAATCCCCCAACACTCTCCAGTTGTCTTTGCAGGAATAGTGTAGCCGAATTCTGTCGCAAGACGCTGTCCACCCCAAATTCTTTCTTGTAGTTTAGGTTCTAAGAACAATGGTTCCTTATACATATGACACTGCCTCCCTTTAACTTCCTCTCTCTATACATGCCTATCTATCTTCTGAGACGTGCTAACGTTTGCATTTTATCACAACTCCTTCAAAAAATCCGCCATCCATTATCGCAATTTTTATGCTATGAAAGCCAAGGCGTAGAAAAATATGATAAAATAATGGAGGAATTATAGAGGAGGATATGGAATGAAAAATTTTGATCAATTGCTTGAAAATTATGCAGAACTTGCTGTCAAAATGGGCGTGAATATACAAAGCGGTCAGACACTTGTCATTCGAACACCCATCGCTGCTCAGGACTTTATAAGACAGATAGCAAAAAAAGCTTACGAAGTCGGCGCAAAAAATGTCATCGTCGAGTGGGCTGATGAACAGTTGGAACGCATTAAATATGATATGGCTCCCGATGAGGCCTTTAAAGAATTCCCTATGTGGAAAGCCAAAGGATTCGAAGAGCTTGCTGAACAAGGGGCTGCTTTTATGAGTATTCATGCGGCTAATCCAGATCTCCTTAAGGGTGTCGATCCAGAAAAAATCTCAACAGCTAATAAAGTAGCTGGCGAGGCTATGAAAACATATAGAAGCTACACCTTATCATCCAGGGTAAGCTGGACTGTTGTTTCTGTACCGACCCGCGAATGGGCACAAAAGGTCTTTCCTGATCTCGATTCTACGGAAGCCGTCGATGCGCTTTGGGAGAAAATCTTCGAAGCCACTCGTGTTCCAGGAAATTCCCTAGATAATTGGGAGAAACATGTCAAGATATTAGATGAAAAAATGAACTTCTTAAATGATCTCAATATTAAATCACTCCACTTTCAATCACCTGGTACAGATTTAACCATAGAGCTTGCTGATAAGCATACGTGGATGAGCGGAGGCAACGAAAATAGTCAAGGTACTTATTTTATCGCTAATTTGCCAACCGAAGAGGTCTTTAGTATGCCGAAAAAAACGGGTGTCAACGGTCATGTCAGCAGCACCAAACCGCTCAATTATGGTGGCACATTGATTGATAACTTTACGCTTACCTTCAAGGACGGTCGCATTGTCGATTACAAAGCGGAAGCTGGGGAAGAAACACTAAAGCACCTCATTGAAACGGATGAAGGCTCTCATTTCCTTGGAGAAGTTGCCCTTGTCCCTCATCACTCACCAATTTCCGATACGGGTATCATTTTCTACAATACGTTATTTGATGAAAATGCCTCCTGCCATCTTGCCATCGGTGCGGCCTACCCATTTAATATTCAAAATGGTCCAGACATGTCCGAGGAAGAGCTCGCTCAACTCGGTGCCAATGATAGCCTGACACATGTCGACTTCATGATTGGCTCGGATAGCTTATCTATCGATGCGACGACTCATTCTGGTAAAACCCTGCCTATCTTCCGAAATGGTAACTGGGCAGAATAATAGACATACGGTACGGTCACTCTCCAGAGAGCTGACGAAATTCCCTGTTATCAAAATTGAATGGACAACCTCTAAATAAGAGACTAAAATAGGAAAACCATGAGCTCCAAAATCCTTTGATCGCACTGGATTGTAGCTCATGGTTTCTTTGTTAGTAGTGATAAAAAGTTTATTTTGTCACATCTCGCTTTGTAAAAACAAGAAACGAAATCAGGAGAAAAACGATAGTGTAGACGGCTAGTATACACGCTGAAAATACAACATTTTCACCGCTCAGATACTGAGTATATAAATACATGTCAAAAAAGAATAAATACTTCGGCATTTACTGATTAATGGCTGAGATAAGCGCTAAAACTAAGCCCCCTCCAAAATAGATAACAATGCTTTTAAACAAGGTCGATAACATAAAAGCCAAGATTGTGAAGACAATAATATCGACTAAATTCGAGCCATACAATTGTACAAGGTTTAAAAAATTTACTTCACTATTTGTAGGCGTTCTGACAGCTCCTTCGTCTGTCCGTATACCATTTGATAAGTCTTGAACAACTCTTGATACGCTTGAACATTTTCTGGAATAGGAGAAATCTGACGTTCCACTTCAACAAAGGCTTCTGAACAAGCTTCTAAACTTGCGTACATTCCACAGCCAACTGCCGCTAGCATAGCTGCTCCTATACCGGGGCCTTGTTCATTTTTTAATTTGATGATGGAAGCACCAAAAACATCGGCTTGAATTTGTAGCCATTCTTCACTCTTAGCCCCACCACCAATAGCAGTCACTGAATCAACGGTTTTACCGCTTTCTCTTAATATATGAATAGATTCATTCAAAGAAAATGTAATCCCTTCAACGACCGCTCTCGCAAAATCCCATTTTGTATGGACGGCATCAACACCAATAAAAGATCCTCGAATATTGCTATCAACATGGGGAGTACGTTCACCAATGATATAAGGGGTAAACAACAAACCCTTCGAGCCAACAGGAACCTCTTTAATATGCCGAAAGAGCTCTTCAAAAGACTCCTTCACAAAGGTCTTTTTGAACCAGTCAAGGCTGTATCCTGCTGCCAAGGTCACTCCCATCGTATAGAAGCTCCCCTTTTTCGCATGATTAAAATAATGCACCTTTCCTAAAAAATCCTGATCACCAGAAGGCTCATAAGATAGTACGACACCTGAAGTCCCAATACTACACATCGTTTTTCCCTCGGTTAATACACCCGACCCTATAGCACCGCAGGCATTATCAGCACCACCGGCAAAAATCAAGGTGTCTTCAGTTAGACCTGTCTCATTTACAGCCGTCTGTGTCAAATGTCCAACGCAAGCCCCCGCTTCAATAATAGGAGGACATATCACCTGATCTATACCTAGTTTTTCAATCATATTCGCACTCCATTGTCTATTTGAAACATCTAATAGCAATGTCCCAGCAGCATCCGATACATCCATCCCAATCTGCCCAGTGAGCTGATAACGTACGTAATCCTTCGGCAACAGAAATGTTGACGCATGTTGGAATTTCTCTGGCTCATGCTTCTTCACCCACAGAAGCTTAGGTAATGTAAAGCCTTCAAGCGCTCGATTCTTAGTGATTTTTAAAAGCGTTTCCAAACCTATTTGTGCTTCAATATCCTGACATTCTTGCGTAGTCCGTGTATCATTCCAAAGTATGGCACGACGCAGAGGCTTCATGTCTTTATCTAGTAAAACCAATCCATGCATCTGTCCAGAAAAGCTGAGACCTTTTATGGCTTTAGGTACCACTTTCGACTGGCGAACCAAGGACTGGATTGCCTTTTTTGTTTGCCTCACCCAGTCATCCGGATCTTGTTCACTATATCCCGGTCGATCGTGGTATAGAGGAATATCCTCAGATGCCTCTACCACCACATGCCCATTTTGATCAACAAGCAAAGCCTTAACCGCGCTTGTTCCAAGATCAATGCCAATGACATAATTCATATCATGACTTCCCTTCTCAATCTCTTAGCAAAGATTTCTATTTGCATAAAAACATAATCCCTTTATAAAAAAACAGGTACAAGATGTTAATTTGTACCCGCTCAAGCCTTTTATGCTTTTATTTATTGGTTAAAATGTATTGATTAAGCAACCCGCGGATCAGCTCATGATGACTCGATTGATTGTCAATGTGAGCTGTCAGAGCATATTGCTCAAGCTTGTGAAAATCCGTATTGCCATTAACAATGTCTAAGCCAATGCCTTGCGTAAAGCTCTGATAGCGTTCCTCTATGAAGTTATCAAAGACCCTATCTTGGATCAAACGATGCGCTGTTTTTAGTCCTAAAGCAAAATTATCCATACCAACAATATGTGCATAAAAGAGATCAATTGGTTCAAAAGAAGTACGACGCACTTTAGCATCAAAATTCAATCCGCCTTTACCTAAACCACCATTTTTAATGACTTCTATCATTGCCAAAGTAGTCATATGAAGATCTGTAGGGAACTCATCCGTATCCCAGCCTAATAAATAATCCCCTTGATTAGCATCAACTGAACCCAAAATACCGTTGATTCGTGCATAATGCAATTCGTGCTCAAAGGAATGACCAGCAAGCGTCGCATGATTCGCTTCAATATTGATTTTAAAATGATCCTGAAGACCATATTTTTGTATGAAGGCATAGGCTGTTGCTGTATCATAATCATACTGATGCTTGGTTGGCTCTTTAGGCTTAGGCTCGAGCAACAGTTGGCCCTCATAGCCAATTTCCTTCGCATAATCAATCGCCATACGATAAAATTGCGCAAGATTGTCTAATTCGAGTTCCATATTGGTGTTTAAGAGACTTTCGTAGCCCTCACGACCACCCCAAAAGACATAATTTTCAGCACCTAATTCTTTTGCTACTTCTAAGCCCTTCTTCACCTTAGCAGCGGAATAAGCATAAACATCCGCATTACTTGATGTAGCCGCACCATGCATGAAACGAGGATGTGTGAACATATTGGCAGTATTCCACAATAATTTAGTATCAGAGGTTTGCATTTTATCCTTGAGAATCGCCACAATGCTATCAATATTTTTATTAGATTCTCTCAGCGTTTCACCTTCTGGCGCAATGTCAACATCGTGAAACGCAAAAAAAGGAACCCCTAGTTTTTCAAAGAACTCGAATGCCGCATCAGCGCGTGCTTTAGCTGCATCTAATCGATTACTTAATCTATTAAAGGGACGATCCATCGTTCTCGCTCCAAATGGATCTGAACCATCCATCATGAATGAATGCCAATAAGCAACCGAAAACCGCAACCATTCCTTCATGGTTTTACCACCGATGATTTCATCTGGGTCGTAAAATTTAAATGCTAATGGATTCGTCGATTCTCTACCTTCAAATTTAATCTTTTCTACCGTATTAAAATATCCCAACTGCAACAGCTCCTCATTTTAATATTTTCTGAGATATGTCTCATCTTGCGGCCCAGATCATACCTTTGCGCATAAGCGCAATCACTTCGGGCATGCTCACAATATGAGCTGTATGACCTAATGAGCAATAATACACCCTTCCTTTACCCCATTTCTTGGACCAAACGACAGGCATATCCACTTCTCCATTCGTCTCGTGTGGACCGCTTGCCACTGGATAGCGTGTGGTAGCATGAACTCTCACAACAGGATCAACATGCATATAATATTGCTCGGACGTAACCTCAAAGTCGTTCATTCCTTTGGTTAACGGATGATCCCCATCGACAATATGCACCGTATAGGTCACACCGTCGTTTCCCGGGTGAGCCACCCATTGACCACCCACCATGAATTGATACTCCGTTTCCATCCGAAAGGAATCTCCCATCCCACCATGCAGCCCAGCAAGCCCTGTGCCATTTTTTACAGCATTTAATAATGGCTCAAGTTGATCATGTCTAATGGTTCCTTGGGTCCAATTCGGAACAATAAGGTCATATTGACTGTGATCTTCTTTTGCTAGAACATCCAAAGTGTCTGTCACTTTTACATTAAATTGCTCCTCAACGAGAATGCCTTTTAAAATCTCGGCAATCTGCTCTGGCTCGTGACCCTCCCAACCACCTTGGAAAATCAATGCCTTTTTCATGATTTCCCCTCCCCTTACGACGCTATGAACGGCTCTTCACTCATTGATCGTGATCCAATGTTTGGACTGGGCGGATGCTTCAATGGCAGCCAGTACCTTTTGATTTTGGACACCATCCTCAAAATTGGGTTGTGGACTTTTTTTAGTCATCACACCTTGTAAAAATTCATGGATTAAATGAATAAACGTATGTTCATAGCCAATGATATGTCCTGGAGGCCAATAAGCACTCACATAAGGATGCACCTCTTCTGTACAATTGATTGAACGAAAACCTTGAAGACCTGGAGCATCTTCAGTTAAATAAATCTCTAAATTGTTCATATTCTCCAGATCCCAACGAATCGAGCCTTTTTCTCCATTGATTTCGAATTTATTCTTATTGCGATTTCCAGTGGCAAACCGAGTCGCTTCAAAGGTACCCATAACCCCATTCTCAAAACGAGCTAAGACAGACACCGCATCATCTACTGTTACCTTACCCATTTGCTCACTATCAGCTTTAGCACGCAAACCCCCAGCCATTTCCCCAACAGGTCTTTCTTTTATAAAAGTTTCCATCATCGCAACCACCTCCTGGATATCACCAATAAGAAAACGTGCCAAATCAATGCTATGAACGGCGATATCACCGAGAGCTCCAGATCCTGATACCTCCTTATCTAAACGCCAAACGAGCGGGAAGGCAGGGTCAATAATAAAATCTTGCAAATAATTCCCTCGAAAATGATAGAGGCGTCCAAGCACACCATCTTGTATAAGCTTTTTTGCAAATTGAACAGCTGGCGCAAAGCGGTAATTGTGACAAATCATATGAATGACATTGTTCTTTTTCACCGCTTCAGCTATTCTCTCTGCTTGCTCCACGGTCATGGCAAGTGGTTTTTCCATGATGATATGCTTACCAGCTTCAGCGGCGGCAATCGCCATCTCGGCATGCATATAGTTTGGTGTAACGATATCAATGACATCAATATCATCACGCTCGATTAATCGGCGCCAATCCGTTTCGTAGGAAGCCCACCCCATCTTCTCTGCCGCTTGTTTCACCGCAGTTTCATGTCTCCCGGCAATCGCTTGGAGAATTGGTCGTGCTCCCTTATCGAAAAAGAATGGCAAATCTCTATAAGCATGACTATGAACTTTACCCATGAATTGGTAACCAATCATACCAATTCTCACATCTTTCTGTTGTGCTTCCACCCTATCCCACCTAACCTTCTCTTAATAATAGTGGCAAAAACAAGTGTCATTCACCTTTGAATAAACGATCCATTGTATGGATATCAATGCCCATTGGCAATGATTTTGGTCTATCACATTCACTTTCTAAAAGGACATGCTGACCTTGTTCAGAAGAATCTTGGAAACCGTGCATAATATCCAATACATGGTAAGCGAGTTGACCATTGGCACGGTGCTGACGTTCTGTCTGTATGGCATAGGCCATGTCAGCAAGCCCTATCCCACGACTATTTTCAGTAAATCCATGCGTGAGTGGCATCTCTGACCATTGCTTAGCATCGTGCCTCCGCACTAGCACTGGTCCACCAAAGGTATTCGGATCAGGTACTCGCATGCTACCTTCTGTACCATAAATCTCAATGAAAGGTAACTGATGGTGCCAGACGTCAAAGCTTGTAATCATTGTCCCAACCGCACCATTGTCAAAATCTAAAATGCCCGCTATATGAGTCGGCGTCTCAACCTGAATGATCTCCCCGTACTTAGGTTGACTGGTTATCAACCGTTCAGGGAAAGTCGTCCGCACTGATCCTGTCACCCGCTTCACATTGCCAATTAATGAAATCAATGCGGTAATATAGTAAGGACCCATATCAAACATAGGACCTCCACCTACCTGATAATAAAAGATGGGATCAGGGTGCCAGTTTTCATGTCCATGCCCCATCATAAAAACAGTGGCGGCAACAGGATCACCAATCCAACCATCATCGACGAGCTTGCGAGCGGTCTGTAACCCTCCACCTAAAAAAGTATCGGGAGCATTGCCTATTCGCAAGCTCTTTTCTTCTGCTAGAGCTACTATCCTTTGACCATCTTCCCTCGATATCGCAAGGGGCTTTTCTCCGTAGACATGTTTGCCAGCCTCCAGCGCAGCACACGCTATCTCGGCATGCGCTTTTGGAATAGTCAGATTCACCACTATGTCTATATCAGTATCTATAAGAAGCTGTTCCACGGTGCATACTTTTGGAACGCCATATGCTTCAGCCTGCCTTCTCGCCCTATCACCATCTAAATCAGCACATGCCACCACTTCAAGAATTTCAAACGTTTTGCCAGCTTGAAAATAGATTGAACTAATATTGCCACAGCCAATGATTCCTATCTTTACTTTATTCATTATTTCACCCTATTCCCCTCATTAAAAAAGCGGTTACATTTTTATTGTCTTCCTATACTCTATACTCACTCCTTAATGACACTGTCCTAAAAATTTTTTAATGACCATTTTGCATTAGTTTATCAATTAAACTAAGTCTAACCAATCTTTTAATTGTTGTCAATCTTTCCAACAAAATTTATTTATTATCTAGGCTGCTTAGTCACTTTCAGCGCCTACACATTTGCAAAAAATATAAATATCGTTTATAAATAAAAGAAAATAAGGTTTGTTTATTCTTTAAACAAACAATGAATGACCTTTCATCGTGTTCAAAATGAGAAGCACATTCATTTAATACCACTAGACATCATTGAGCATTAATGTTTTATATTTAATACAACTTATAAAGAATACTAGGTGAAACCTATTGAAAACCGGCGACCTTAATTTAGTAAAGAAAATTAATAAATCCATCGTACTAACAACCATCCAGAGACACTCCCCGATCTCAAGAGCAGAGATCTCTGAACAAACAGGGTTAAATAAGGCAACAGTATCATCGCTCGTCGCAGAATTAATTGAGGATCATTTGATCAAAGAAACTGGACCGGGAAAATCCAAAGGTGGCAGGAGACCGGTCATTCTCTACTTCAATCAAAGCGCCGGACATGCTATTGGTATTGATCTTGGTGTCAACTACATCCTGATTGTGTTGACTGACCTCAATGGCGATATTGTTGTAGAAAAGCAAGTGAAATTGAACACCTCTAACGAAAAAGATGTGATCCATTTGTTAAAAGACCTCATTACCTACTTACAGGGACAAGCCCCAAAAAGTCCCTACGGTATCATTGGCATTGGGATTGGCATCCCAGGGATCACGGATAATGCTGAGAAAATTTTATATGCCCCTCACCTCAGCTGGCGGCATATTGATTTGAAAGCAGAGCTTGAAAAGGTCTACCAAATCCCGATAACGATTAATAATGAAGCCAACGCTGGTGCCCACGGAGAAAAGCTCTATGGCGCAGGCAAGGATATTGCAAATCTCATTTATGTTAGTGCCGGTATAGGTATTGGCACAGGCATCATCATTCATGATGAATTATTTAAAGGGGCTTCTGGCAGTTCAGGAGAGATGGGACATATGATCATTGATGTCCATAGCAAGCATTGCCGCTGTGGAAATGATGGGAGCTGGGAGCAGTATGCTTCAGAACAAGCTCTGTTAGACGAAGCGTTAACCTTACCGAGCCTTCACGGTCAGACAGATCTCCATCTTGAAGGCTTAATTCAGCAAGCAAACGCTGGCAACGAAGAAGTGCGTGACCTCTTTTATAAAATTGGTAAGTATCTAGGTATAGGCATGGTCAATATCGCCAACACCTTTAATCCCAATGCCATTATTTTAGGAAATCGTCTCTCAATGCTCAAAAATTGGGTCACCACCGCCATTGAAAAAGAGCTAGAGCAACGCTTATTTCCTTTTCAAAATGTTACCTTTAAGGTTTCTAGTCTTGGCGTATACTCCTGTGCACTAGGGTCAGCCGCTTTTACCATTGATCAATTTTTTGCCAAAAATCGTGTGACTGTCGAATAATCCAAATAATCTATATCGACTTGTCCCCGCTTTTTATTTTTCATTTGAAAAAAAGAAAGTATTTTTGGTAAACAATAATTGACTGAGTTTCAACTTTATCCAGTGATTCAACAACTTTTTAATATGTCTTCCTCATATGTTTGAAAAGGGTTACAATATAACATGAATAGAAATATATTTTGGGAGAGTGAGTGAGATGATCACAAGGATCGGGCATATGGCGCTGACCGTTTCAAACATGGAGACGTCGCTGCATTTTTATTGTGACATATTGGGATTTGAAAAAGCATTTGAAATTCATGATGCTAACAATCAACCTTGGATTATTTACATTAAAATTGGTGATGGGCAGTTCATTGAACTCTTTTATGGCGGTGTCCATCAAAAGCCGGAAATAGACCATTTAATTGGTTTTGATCACCTTTGCTTAGAAGTCGATGATATTCACGCTATTGCAGATCATCTTACAAAAAAGAACTGGCCACTTTTGATCAAACCTAAGCAAGGTAAAGATCTGAATTATCAATGCTGGGCACAGGACCCTGATGGTAATCGCATCGAATTTATGCAATTAGATCCCGCTTCTCCGCAAACACAAGCCTATAAATAAGATCCCCTATCTATATAAAACCTCGTATGTATTGGATAGAGGCTTTGTCATTGTCTGATAATAGGGAGATGCACGGGTACACCTTCAATTAAAAGTGATGCTTTTTAAGCCATAACATACATTGCGTTTGCCATTGGCGCACATGTTCATCCTCGTCAGCTAGACTCATTCCATGGGGACCTTGCTCGAAAATATGTAAATCAAACGGGATATCGGCCTTGCTCAATGCCCCTGCAAACAACAAGCTATTTTCAACGGGAACACTGTTGTCATCCGCTGTATGCCATAAAAAGGTTGGCGGTGTCTCACGGCTCACCTGCAAATCATTTGAAAGTGACGCTAAAAGCTTCTCATCGGGGTTCTCCCCCAACAAATTGACCATAGAACCTTCATGTCTATACGGTGATTGCAAGGTAATGACTGGGTAACAAAGCACCATCACATCAGGACGTGAACTCTCCTTTTCAACGGGATCCTCTGCTTGCACATTCCCTTCATCACTATGCGTTCCTAATGTAGCCGCTAGGTGACCACCTGCTGAAAATCCGAGAATCCCGATCTTTTCCTTTTTGATTCCCCATTTCTCAGCATGATAACGCACATACCGCAATGCCCTCTGAGCATCTGAAAAGGGCGCCGGGTGTTTATGTGGCGCCACTCGATAATTTAATATGAACGCTGAAATACCACAGGCATTCAACCATCTAGCTACGGGTTCTCCTTCACCGTCTGCTCTCATGCCATAGCCTCCACCGGGACAAACGATCACTGCGCTTGTTGGACCATCGGATTCTAAAAGAAAGGGTGTCAGCGACGGAATAAAATCAGATTCCAGTAAATCATGGGATACTTTCCCTTCCCAAAAATTAATCAACATCGGCTTCACCTCATTATATTTGATAAAATAAAAATGCTCTCTCTTTAACAATAAAAAGAGGCTAACATATACAACTCATTTCTTGTCAGCCTCAGAATACGAACACAAAGAAATCCGTCTATTCTTCCAACCACAGGATGCTTGTGACCCCGCGTGGATAGTATTTACTTCCTACAATTTCGCCTGAAATAATTTGATCACTCCAGCTCCAAATAGATAATTTTGGATGGGTTAACCACTTAGCATGAGCGGCATCTGCACGCTTTCCAGCTTCATCCCATTCCACACCCAAAATTTTGCGAGCGATAAATTGGCAAAGGTAAATTTTACTTAACCACGAGTTATTACTAGTGGATGAAATTTTCCATCCCCCGTCTTCGAACAGACAGACGCCTTTAACGAGCACTTGCTTCAAATGCTTTGTCAAAGCTCGCACATAAGCGCCGTATTCCCCATCTACACTTAATGCTGCTTCGCACCCTGTAAAATAAGGAAAAACTAATCCTTCGATAGCCGGTATGATTTTCGAGTCGTTTCCTTCACCTATGACTGCTGGAATATACCCCTCTTCAGTCACATTTTCAACAATGGTGTTCGCACATCTTTGCGCTTGTAATCTTGCCAATTGTGCTAAACCAGTACGCTCATGTTCTTTAAAAAGCTTTTCTAAGGCAACATAAGCAGCCCAGCATTTTCCTGCCAAATAAATATTGTTGCGTGCCTGCCCTAAAGAAACATCTAAACTATCATAGGTTGTTATCTCGGCTCCACCCATCGTCCTTGAGCTATCAAGACCCATGACACCATTGCGTTTATCTGGATCTGGATGGTCGCGATTAAGCATGCTTTGAAAGCAGTCTTCGATAGTAGAAAATCTAGCTTGAAGCCACTCTCTGTCATCCGTATGTTCCACGTAAACCAAAGTACAAAGCAGCCAATTGACCAACTGCTCCTGAGTCATATGCGAGAAACATCCATCAATCCCATATAATTCATAAGCAGAGTAATGAGATCGGGAAAAGGTATTAGCAATCCCCATATCATGAGTAAAACTGATGCCACCAGGATAATCCTTCTCATCCTCCGGGAAGCGAACGGTATCTTTATAACTGTAGCGCTCCACAAATGTATCCAGTACATTTTTTACAGTCCAAGGATTCATCTTCAATTCATAGAATAATTGATCCACAGTAAGATCGAAGGTGTTCATCATCCTATATTCACCTTCATTCACCACCCATAGTGGGCTCCCCTCAACTTCTAAAAGCTGAGTCGCTCCATAATAACTCCTAATAGCATGAGCCATCATAAATTTCTGATCTTCAGAAAGCGATGCGGACTCCATATTTTTATTAGCTTGTTTCATTGTGTCCACTAACCGCTCGAAGTGATTCATTCCATAGCGACCGACAGCCTCAATTGAATCAAATAATCGCATATAGTAGTAACTACTGTTGATGCCTACAGTGGCTTGACCAGATCGGTAAAAACAAACCGAAAAGCGATAGGTTTCTTTTTGACCAGCAGGTGTATCCATGATCAATAGTCCAACCTTTCCCAACCCAAACGCCCAATTTTCTTCAAAAGAATTCGTTAAAATATCCTCCAGGCTAAAATGCAACGCAGACTTTACTTTAGGATTATCCGTGACAATGGCGGTTCGACTCCCCTGTCCAACGCCAATGAGATCTGAGGTATCTGTATCTTGAATTCTTCGCATGGATGAATAAGGATCGCTACCTTCATAACCAAAAAAGGCTCTCCTCACTTCTGTTCCTTGTGTATTATCCACCGTCAATTCTACAAATACGGCTGGAATAATGGCATCCTTTAATTCCTTGTCTGATGCGGTAGTAGGATCTGACACAGATCTAGCCTGAGAATAAATGGTAAAAGTTAGATCCCCAGCTTGCCATGAATCACTCGTTGTTCTAAACACTCGTTTAATCTCTTCTTTTGAGAAAGAAGAAACGATATTCGGCTTATCTAGATTGGGGTCAGGATTCTCAATATCATATCGTCCACTTTCACTTTCATTCTTCTGGAAAAATGGTAAAGCCTGATACTGATTCTTCGCTGTGGATTCCAGACCAATAAAAACGTTTTCCTTTGGAGAGCTTCCTCGTTCAAGATCCAAACCACCAGAACTGCCTGGAAAGCCTAAGGTGAAACTAGCAAAGGCTCCAATTGGTGAATGATGGGCATTAAAAAATTGATTTTCAGGCATGTGATATATCTCCTTTCACTAGAAAGCGTTCATTAGGCATAAGCCTCAGAAAGTCCTAATAGATTATTTGCCAAAGCCCGCCATCATACCTCGACGAATAAAACGACCACCAAAAATATAAGCGATGAGCAAAGGCAAGGCAGACAAAGTCACCGCTGCCATAGTGACCGGAATATCCAATGAATGATCCCCTTGAAACTGCACCACAGCTAAGGGAAGTACTTTGACACTATCACTTTGCGTAAGCACAAGCGGAAATAAAAAGTTATTCCACGCCAAGATAAATTGGTAAATAGCTATCGAAATAATCGATGGCATAGCTAAAGGCGTGACAAGATGAAACAACATTTTAAAATCTGAAGCGCCTTCAATTTCCATTGATTCATATAATTCGTTGGGAATATCCCTAACAAAGTTGACAAGAAATAACAAAGTGAGAGGAATACCAAAAGCAATAGATGGCAAAATCAAACCTCCCAAACTATCATAAAGACCTATTTTTGTTATTAAAACATAAACAGGGATAATAGCAGCTTGTATAGGCAGTGCTAATCCTATTAAAAAGATGTTAAAGATCACCCTCACCATGCTGTTTCTACTACGCACAATAACATAGGCCAAGAATAACGAAAAGGTAACCGTAAAAATAACAGTAACGACTGATAGGATAAGACTATTGAAAAAAAAATGCAAGAAACCTGCTTTCAACACGGTGAGATAATTACTGAATGTCGGATGAAGGGTTGGCAACCACGTCGGACTGCCTGTAAGAAAACCATTTTGTTCACGTAAACTAGACATGAGAATATAGAGCACAGGATAAAACGAAATAATTAACCAAATAACTCCAAATAGCGTAAATGCCACGTTCGTCCATGAATATTTCCTCTGTCTGTGCACGTAGCCCGTTTTATTTAGCATTGTTTGAGGTTCCGTCATATCACATCCCCTCCTTCTGACTATCCATACGATTAAATCCTGTAAATTTTAAAATGAGGAGTGAAAGAACAAGTCCAAACACGGCTAAAATAATTGCCATGACGCTTCCCATTCCCAGGTTAGTATTAATAAAGGCTTGTTTATACATGTCCATTGCCAAAACTTGAGTTGCCGAGCCCGGTCCTCCTCCAGTTAATACATAGATCAAATCAAAGTAGGTTAATGTTCCTGTCAAGATCAATATCGATGCAGTGACTATCGTATATTTTAACTGTGGTAACGTAATTGAGAAAAATATTCGAAAGGGTCCAGCACCATCTATTCTGGCAGCTTCATATAGAGATTCTGGAATCTGTTTTGCCCCGCCTTGAAACAAGAGCGAACTAAATGGGATGAATTGCCATGCAATGATCAAGCTAACAATCAAAAGTGCTAAGTGTGGATTACCCAACCAATTTTCATTGCCATTTCCAATCCCTATAGCCTTTAAAATGGCATTAACAAGTCCAAAATTTGGATTTAAGATATACGACCACGTCACCCCAATGGCTGCTGCTGAAAACAACAAAGGAATAAAATAAAACACGCCAAAAACAGCACGATGCTTTTGCTTACCTGACATAAACACCCCAAGTAGAAGGCTTAAAGGACACTGCGTGATCCAACACAATCCCATCAATTCAATCGTTAATAAAGTGGATTGCCAAGCCTCTCCATCCTTAAATACCGCAATCCAATTTTTCAATCCAACCCAAACGGGCTCGCTAATACCATCCCAGTTCAATCCACTATAATACACAGCAACACACATCGGAACCAATGCAAAAACCACAAAGAAAATTAAAGCGGGAAGCACCATTGTCCATCGTTGCCAGTTCATTCGCATCCCAAGCATTTCTCAACACTCCAGTTGTTCAAAATAGTTAGCAGGGGAATGATCCCCCCTGCTGTTACTTCAAGTATTTATTCATATCTGCAGAAAATTGTTGTGGAGACATTTGATTCAGAAGTACACTGCTTAAATCTTCATCCAATCTGTTGCCTTCTTTCGTTTCTAAAGCTGTATCCCATGATTGTTGGAAATATTTTGCGTTTTTGATGAGATTATATGAAAAACTCATGTAATCACCACCGTTGGAACTCTTTAGCTTTGATTCAATACCATTGACAGCAGGAACATTGCTAATCTTAATTAAATCGCTCACATTTTGATCGTTTAAATTAGCCTCTTTAAGGAATTTAATCGCTGCCTTTTTATTCTTCGTTTTTGTGGAAATGGAGTAAAATTCACTTGGATTCCCCGCCACATCACTTGGATCGCCTTTCCCACCAGCTACTGTTGGGAACGGAAACCAACCTAAATTACCTTGATCAAGGAAGTCCTTAGCACTTGACTCCACGCTTGTAAAATCCCAGCTTCCCATCAACGTCATCGCCGCTTTATTAGTATAAAGCAAAGCAATATCTTCACCATCGCCCGATCCAACAGAGCTAAAACCTTGTTCAAACGCCCCAGCCTTGACCAATTGCTGCATCATTTGTATTGCCTTCTGAATCGCAGAATCTGACCAAGCATTAGCTTTACCAGCTGCAACATTGTTAAATGGCTCTTGTCCGCCTATCCGATCAACCAAATATTCAAAGAACGTAAGATCTGGCCATTTATCTTTGCCGCCAAGGGCGATAGGTGCAATCCCTTTGGATTTAAATACTTTAATGTCTTTCAAAAGATCATCCCAAGTAGCGGGTGGATCAAGATGATACTTCTTAAATAGTGGTTTGTTAGAGAAGAAATTCACCTGTTGTAAATTGCCCTCCGGAACACCATAAATCTTGCCATCAAACGTAACCGACTGCATTATTGAAGATAAATATCTCTTAGAATCATCTTTTAAATAAGGCGTTAAATCTAGAATATCGCCAGCATCAATAAAAGTCTTTAAGCGCCCGCCACCCCAGTTGCTACTAATATCTGGAGGGTTATCAGCACCCATGACAATCTGAATTTTTTGTTTGTATGCGTTCGTTTCAAAAAACTGTGACTGTATTTTGGTTCCAGGATTATCTTTATTAAAACGGTCGATCATCTTATTGGTAACATCCTTGGCATCTCCACTCACATCATTCCACACTTGCACAGTGCCACTCGCTCCCTTACCTGAACTGGAGCTAGAACAACCAGCCAATAGACCCAAAATAAATACAGCGCTTACAATTGACATTAAAATTTTTTTGCTTCCTCTATTCACAACATATCCCCCAATCATATGAATTTGTTTGTTTAATCAATAAACTAATCATATTACAATATTTTTCAGATTGCAAGCAAATTTCTAATAAAAATCTCCCTTAAATTTCAATTTTTAGACATTTATAATTTAGGCAAAACCACGTTCATAATGACAGACATCAATGAACTATTCGATCTCATCACCCACATGAATAATGTCACATCTTCGGACCCTCCTAGCGATTCATCGGCAAAATATGTGCGTATCTTATGCTATGTTTGACAAAAGAGACCTTCTTATATTCTCAAATATTTTTCATCCGGCTAAATATTCAAATCCTTCGGGTCAACATTCAACTCAATCAAATTACCGTCGGGATCATGACAAAATATTTGCGAGAATCCACTTATGCTGTATGGATTTTCAAAAATTTCAACCTGTTTCTCAATCAAATAGTCGCGTGCCCTTCTATAATCTTTAATGCGTATAGCCATATGTCCATCGTTCATATCAAGCGTATTCGTTTTTCTCAAGGTTTTCGCTTCCGGATGGGCGCTCAATCTCAGATAAACCCAAAATTTCTCCATAAAAATGTTTAGCTTTCCTCAAATCTGTCACAGCTAAGCTCACATGATGTAAATGATCGATAGCAATCAAGTGTCTTCATCCTTTCTCGCATTGCAAAGATTAAGATTCTACCAAAGAGCTACAGTATAACTTCTCCTCTCTACATGCATATTCCTTTTTTATAACGACAGCCCAATAGAGTCAAATAATAGGCTAAGACACAACCCAGTCAGTGAAAAGAGTAGTACGTGCACTTGCCAACGCCGCACAGGACGTGCTGGCTTCGATGTTGGTACACGGATGTACCGGGTTTAGTCGAAGTTCCTTAATGAATAACTTTCAATAGCATACATCCACTTCGGCAACCTACTTCGCTTTCCACAGGAGTCTTCGTAGGTTGCTTTCGTTAATGTTTATGTTTGCATCATTGAAAATTGATTGCTTTTTTCGTTCATTTTTATAAAGACATTATTAACATTGAAGTAGATGAGAGCGAAAGAAGCGAGACTCCTGCGGAAACAGCATGTGTCTGAAGACCCCACAAGAAAGCAATTGGTGCTTTCTGAAGAGGCTGAAGCCGTGCCCGCGGAAAGCGAGCATTCTAAAGCCCACATTCACGTGAACGAGAGACAAGGTAAGACTCCTACAAGACCAGCACATCCTGTGTGTCGTTAGTCATTAAAAAAATTCCGATTATCTCTTTTTGATAACCGGAATTTCTTTTTATTATTTCAAATTAATTATAGCCCAGCCTAAATGACTTGTATTCAATAGACAACCACTGGCTCATATTGAGTGATGTTGCCGTAAACTTTTTCCATAACATTGGGCGGCGTGTTTACACAACCACCTGATCCATTCTTAATATAAGCAGTCTTCGTCCAATTGGTTCTCCAGCCAGCGTCGTGAAAGCCGCTTCCACCTTGTGTAAAGGGAGCCCAATAGTGAACTTTAACCGAGTAATTCAAACTGCCCACTTCACTTCCCTTGAGAATGGCGGGAGAGTTTTTGTATTCAATATACCAAACACCCTTTGGGGTATCTTCATTATATATCTTAGTTCCTGTGACAACAGGTGTTGTCACCTTCAAATGACCGTTTTTATAGACCCATATTCGCTGTGCCTGAATCGACACCTCTACATAAGTGTTGCCGATGCCATTGTTGGTTGGATTATGATAGCCGATGCCATTAGGGTTCCATCCTTCCCCATAAATATTATAAGCAGGAATAGAAGACATTCCTTTAGCAAAAGCTGTCCCAACTCTTTTCGCTTCCGCATTATAATTAATTGCCCAGCCATAGGATTCGCCTTTCACTGAAATCATCTTACCAGCATGGGATTTAAACCTGTAATTCTTATGAAGTGTAGATAGGGACTGATCTAACGCATCAAGTTTTTTTGTAATGATACGTGTATCAATCTGAGAGTTCATTTTTCTATCGAAGGTAACATTCTTAATAACATCGCTCCCTTTAAAAATGTAACTCTTACCCTGCAATCTATAATTGACACTTTGCTGGAGCATGGTCTGTAGCTTCTGTTTCTCTTGGCTTATGGCAGCACTGCTTAATCTAATAGGCTGTTGATAAAGAGGTTTCAAATGGACTTCACTATTAAAAGACTGTTTTTGGTAGGCTTTTAAAAGATTCGAAATATCATAGCGCGTGCCCACTTCGCCCTTAAAAACAATTATCTTCCCATTTTCTAAACGCACCGAAGCATTCCGAGGCGCTGATAACCCGCTATTTAATTTTAAAAGTCTTTGCTCTAGCTCTTTTTGTATAGCAACACTGTGATTTTTATCCATTTCAACTGGCTTCAGCCTATAGTTTTTCACTCTTGAAGAGGGGAAAACTGTGCGTTGCTTACGTAATAACGCCCGGATGTGACTTACATCCTTACCTGTAAAAGCCATCTTTGTATCTTTGTCATCAACCAATTGCTTTTGTCCAATATAAATGACGTTTTTTGAAGTAGTTGATCCTAATTTCTCACTTGCTTGAGCTGCTGTCAATCTACCAACGTTGACATGATTAATTTGAATCCGAGCATTGAAATGTGTCATCTGATAATAAAACAATACAATCAAAAGCCCACACACCACCACAACACTGCTAGGAACAATAATCATCCATACACGCATATCCTTAACCTCCAAAATAAATAGATCCACATTTTTTCCATCCACTTATCTGTTCTATTCCTACAAACAAAAAAAATGACATGAAGTTGATGAAAAAGATAATTTACTCTTCTTAAAAAAAGTGCTAACTTCATTAAAGCAAATTTTTGAAGAAAAACAAATTAAAGAGCAACATAAAAAGAGCAACAGCGGTAACGAATACGCACCAGCCCTTGCTTCTACGCACATATTTATCAAATAAAATTTCGACTCTAAAATCTATATTTAGTTTCTGTTTGATATGCCTGACCCGCTTCCAACACACACTGCTTAAAGTTGGGATGATGAACAGCATCTGGAGGACCTTGCGTTTCCAAACAAATGCCTATGTATTTACCAGCCTGCGTGCCGCGAATTTTGAAATGATCCTTCATCATATTGCTCGTATAAAGGACAACACTGGGTTCTTCTGTATCAACAATAAGCTGCCGCCCACTTTCATGATCCCTCAAAACAATCTCTTGGGGCTTCTGCTTATTTAAAAGAAAGGGATGATCATATCCATTGCCGACCAAAACATTTTGAGGATGATCAGAGATTATACCATCAACCACTTTTCGTCCTAACCTAAAATCAAAAGGCGTGCCTTGTACATTTAGCAACTCTCCTGTTGGTAACAGTGCTTCATTAAGTTCAAAAAATTGTTGACTATTCATGGTTAAGGCATGTTCTAAAACATTACGCTTAAGATTCCCACTCAAATTAAAATAGCTATGGTTTGTTAAATTGACTAATGTAGTCTGATCCGTTAGTGCATGGTAGCTTATTTTCAACTGATTATCTTGATCCAAAGTATAGGTTACCCTAACATGCAAAGTCCCAGGATATCCTTCTTCACCATCTGGACTCACATAAGAAAACTGAATGCTCGCTTCATCTTCGCCAGCAATCACAACCGCATCCCACATAACCTGACTAAATCCTCGTGACCCTCCATGGAGATGATTGTTCCCTTCATTTTTTGGCAAAACAACACGTTTACCATTGAGTTCAAACTCTGATCCTGCGATTCTCCCCGCCACTCGACCGACAACAGCACCGAAATAAGCAGAATAATGTTGGTACTCTTCAATTGAATCAAAACCGAGGACAATGTTTTCAAAATGGCCATCACGATCGGGTGTCACAACTTCCGTGATAATGCATCCATAATTTATGCACGAGAACCGTATGCCTTGTCCATTCTGAATCGTATATTGAGTGATAGTCTTTCCTGCTATCTCTCCAAACGCCTCTTGAGATACCTTCATCGGCAAACCCACCCCACTTAATATAAATAAATGAGCATAGCCCTAGTCTAAATCTTTACATATTGTCTTTAAACATTTCTCCATATCAATCAAAGCACATAAAAAAACTAGCTGATAAAATTCCGATATTCGGTCGGTGTCATCATCGTCCGTTGTTTAAACACCTGGACAAAATATTTATAGTTTTGATAACCAACCCTCTCAGCAATCACTGTCACCTTATCAGCGGTTTCTTCCAATAAGCTTTTCGCCTTTTCCACACGAAGATGATTCAGGTAGTCATTAAAATTCATCTGAGTATACTGTTTAAACAGTGCGCTAAAATAGTTTGGCGAGATGTTAATATAATCAGCTACCTCAGCCGCTTTCACATGATATCTATAATAATCTTGAATATAGCTAATGGCTCGATCTATCAACCAATGATGTTGATTCTGATGATCTGCATGTAGCGATGCAAAAATAAGCTGCATATCTTCCTCAAACAAAACTTTTAATGCCTCATAAGAATTATAAAAATGTACATTCACTCTTTGAGCAAAGAAGAGTTCGGGAACAGATAATTCATAACGAGAAAATAACTGCCCATACACTTTTTCTATACTTGCCTCTATATTACGACAGCATTCACAAACTTCTATTAATAAAAATCGCTGTTGTTCAAGGTAAACAAAAAGCTCTTCGACTCCTTCCGTCATTTCAGTTTCATGGGTAGCCTGAAGCGACTTTATAATCGCTTCTTCCAATTTGGACGGTATCTCTTTTTTCTCCCCCTTACCCTTAATTTTTTCCATTAAAGTAGAGCAAGTTTCTTCCCCAATATATACTTTTTCCAAAGCATGCACCATTTGTTTTTTTACATCAGATAGCGAACGAATAGAATGCATCTGATCCGATATGATAAATTGAAAATGTGAATCGCTCTCTAGCGGCGCCTTTAAACTCTCCAGTATTTTCGATGCATTTAAAGGGCGCTCATCTAAGCAATAAATACATGTAAGCAGCAGATTATCATCGACATATAAAGACACACAGGTCAATCCCAACTGATACACTAGAACATCAATCATGTCCTGCCACTGCTTAAAATGCTGTTGGAGAGCACAGTCCTGTAATTCTTGAACAAGCTGGGCAAAATGCCTTGTACTGCTCAATATCGGAAAAACAGTGAGCGTATCCACATTAAATGGCAATGAAGTGTGTTCAAACGGTGTATCAAATAGCGCGTGCTTGATGACCTCCTTCATCTGCAATTGATTAAATTGTTGATGAACCGATTGTTCAGAGAGAATCGTCCTTTTGACCTTGTCTACAGCCTGAAGTAACTCCTCGACATCAACAGGTTTTAATAAATAATCCTTCACCCCTAAGCGTATCGCTGTTTTTGCATAGTCAAATTCATCATAGCCACTTAACATAATGACCTTTGGAGCATGCAGCTGATTTTGTAACTGCTCAGCCAGCTCCAACCCATTCACGATTGGCATCTTAACATCTGTCAGCACTATCTGCACATCCTCGTGCTGTTGAACCTTTTGTAACGCTTCTCGACCATTGCTAGCAACATCAACAATTTCGATATCATATGTGCTCCATGAAATGGTTTCACGTAATCCTTGAATAATAATAGGCTCATCATCCACTATGATCATTTTCATCATTCATATCACCTACACCCTTATAAGGACTTTGAATTTCGGATAACTGAGTTAATAATGGCAGCCGAATTTGTAACCAAGTACCTTGTTGATCCATTTCCATCCATCTCAACCCATATTCTTGTCCAAAAGCTAATATTAAGCGATCCTGTAAATTCTTAAGCGCATGACCTTCATTATGAGTCACCCTTTGTAAGAACAGGCTCTTCTCCATCCCCTTACCGTTATCTATGATGTCGATGCATAATGTGCGTTCAACTGAATAACAATGAATCTCAATACCCTTATCTTCTTGCTGATGCTCAAAACCATGCTTAATAGAATTTTCAACAATAGGTTGGATGATTTGCTTCATAATATAAACACCATGAACACTTTGATCCACAGCCATACTATAGGTCAAAGAATCACCCATTCTCCGATTTTGCAGATCCAGATAGCTTTCTACAAATGTCAATTCATCTTCTATGCGAATGTATAAAACGCTTTCTTTTAAGCTCTTGCGAAAAGTTTTTGATAAAAGCTCAATAAGATGGCTGGTTTCGGGCGCCTTTTCCAGCCTAGCCTTCCAACGAATCATATCTAACGTATTGTATAAAAAATGAGGATCAATTTGGCTCTGCAAAGCTTTTAATTCAGACTCTTTTTGCATGATCTTTAATTTATATTCTTGATTAATATGATTTTGAATCGTTCCTACCATATGATTAAAACGAATGCCTAATCTACCAATCTCATCTTTGACAACGACCGGCACATGCACCGAAAAATCCTTCTGTTCCAATTGTTTTGTCGAGCGAGTAAGAGCAATGATCCGGCGAATATCTGAAAAATAATAACCCACTAGTGCTATGAGCCCTAATAAAGTTAAGATGACAAAGGTATCCCTCATCAATTTACGAATATGTACTAGAGATTGATCAATTTTGTTCTTGCTCACGATCGCTGTCAAATACCAATCAATGCCATGTACCTTTTTTGATACCATTAAATAACGATGTCCGTGAGCCATATAGTCAAATTTTTCTTGGTTATTCTGCAACGTGATATGCTGTAATCGCTGAATATCCTCGCGATTAAATGTCTCACTTCTATTCCCCGGGATCATCACATTTCCATCTTTACTTCTCAAAAAGACCGTGCCTTGTCCTTGCAAAGCAGGAATCTGAATGAGCTTTTTCAATGTAGCTACATTGAGTCGAATGCGCATGAACCCAATCGGATGCTTAATATTATTAAAGTCATTGATCACCCGTGACAAGCTAATCACATCTGCTTTATCATTAATCCCATTGGATAATTTATAAGCATCGCTCCACACAATACCCCCTTCTTTGTGAGTAGCCGAGCGATCCCATTGGGATTCATTCCCTGAAACAGGTTCACCCATTTCAAGGACATTGCCCCCTTCTCCTTTTAAATAAAAGGAATTGATATAGCTCTTAGACATGAGCTGAAAGGTTAAATACCCTTTGATGTTTTCCAAACTTTTCCTTGTAGATGGATCATTAATTTTACTTTCCGGAGTCATCATAAAATGACGAAAATCTTCATTATAAATGGTATATAACGAAACATTTTCCATGTCATCAATGATGGAATTTAAGTTTCCCTCAATCTTATCAACCGTTTCTTTGGTGGATTCCATGGTTTGCTCCTGAAAGGATTGATCCATCTTATGATAGATATATAACCCAAAGCCAATAGTCGGCAATGTCACTAACACCGCAAACATGATTAGAAATTTATACTTAAGGCTTATGTGTAAAAAAGGGAATTTATTTAACATATCTCAGCCCCAGCTCTTCATGCCATTTAACCCTTTACGGCACCTGCTGTCATGCCCTTTACCAGCTCCTTTTCCAACAAGAGATAGACAATAAGAATAGGCACAAGCGCCATGGTAATGCCCGCAAACTGTCCAACGTAATTCGTCACATGATCTCCGGAAAAATTCTGTAGCCCCACAGGTAGCGTTTCCAATTTCGGATTATTAATTAATACGAGTGCAAAGACAAATTCATTCCAATTGTTAATAAAACTCAAAATCACAACCGTCGCAATGGCAGGTCGTGTCATCGGTAAAATGATGCTCCAAAAAATTCTGAGTATACCCGCTCCATCCATAATAGCAGATTCTTCAATATCTTTTGGAAAACTTCTCATAAAACTGACAAGTAGAAAAATGGTAATCGGTAGATTGAAAGCAACATAAGGAAAAATGAGAGAAAGACGCGTATTCAAAATGCCGAGCTTTGACATCAAGATAAACATAGGTACTAAGGTGGCATGAATAGGAACGAGTAAGCCAAAGATAAAGAAATTATAAATGGTTTTACCCATTTTAAAATCAAAGCGTGCAATAAAATAAGCAGCTAAGGCCCCAAATAGCACCGTGATGACAACAGCAGCAACTGAGACAACAATACTATTCCAAAAATAACCCCCAAAGTTTGCGGTATGCCACGCATCAATATAATTTTGGAAATGTAAACTATGCGGTAACCCAATCTTATCCACAGCGTATTCTTTAGCTGTTTTAAAGGAATTTAAAATCATCCAAAGAATTGGATAGGCATTAATAATAGCAAAAAGAATTAACACAACATAAATGATAATCATCTTGGTTTTTCTATTAGCATATGACTCCATTTTCTATCCCCCCTACGCTACGCTTCTACCGATGAATTTATTTAACAATAGGATAAGTACAAGACCAAAAATGAAAATAAAGACAGAAATAGCACTGCCATAACCAAATTGTAGCGATTGGAAGGTTTTATTATACATATATACGGCAGACACCTCCGTCGCATGGTTAGGTCCTCCACTGGTCATGACATAGATTTGGTCAAAGGTTTTGAGGCTTCCGGATATCGCCAATACAAGAGCAGCCATAATGGTATCTTTCATCATCGGAATAATAATCTTCCAAGTTTTGTTCCATTCCGTTGCTCCATCAATTTCTGCTGCCTCCAAAATTTCTCTTGGAATATTTTGCAAAGCAGCTAAAAAAATGATCATATAGAGACCTATAAACTGCCAAATGATCGTAACACAGACAGAAATCATGGCAAGATGCTCATTGCCCAGCCAATTTTGTGCCCAGCTGTGCAAGCCTACCGCTCGTAATAATTCATTTAATAAACCGTCCTCCGAATTATAGATCAAGCTCCATGTCAGCGACACCACAACAGAAGAGAGCACGACTGGCATAAAACCAATCGTCCTAAACAACTTGGCTCCTTTTAATCTGCGATTCAAAAGCAAGGCAAACACCATAGCCAAAGTAAGCTGACCTATGACAGACGCCAAGATAACATAGACATTATTCTTTAGTGAATGCCAAAATAATTGATCTTTAAACAGTTGTTTGAAATTATCCAACCCTACATAATGCATGGGAGAAAAGCCATCCCACTTCATGAAAGAATAATAAAATGAAATGATGATCGGAACAATCGCAAATCCGATGTATACCAATAAAGCCGGACCTAGACCAAGGGCGATCCCCCACTTGATTTTCTTGTCTATATGCATCATTTTCTCACTCCCTAAGTAAAACTCGGACTAAAACACCTCAGCCTATTCAGAAGCAAGTTTTAGCCAAACAGCTTGCTTCATCACATAGTTATCAACTTGTCCTATATGGTCGAGAGGATGCCAGACCGCAAAACGCAAAGGAGCATCCTGCGATCTAATGGCATGACATCATTTTTTAATTCACTTGATCTTGCATCTCTTTTGCTAATTTTTCAGGGGTTATGGAACCAGTCAATATTCCTTGCAACCCGTTATTCAATGTTTCCGTAATGTCCGCTGGTAGCACGCCATCGTACACAGGTGCTGTGCCTCCCGAAGTAGCCTCATAAGCTTCTTTGAAGAGCGGTTCTGCATCCCGTGGAGGATCGACCTTAGATGGGATAAGCAAACCAAGCTTTAATAAGCCCCCATAAAGATCCTTGCTGTAGAAATATTTCAAGAATTCTAGAGCTGCCTTTTTCTTTTCTCCAGATAGATTGCTGTTAATCCCTAATCCTCCTGCGGCGACACCCGAGACCGTCATCGGATTTCCCTTACCTCCTTCAAAGGCTGGCATGCGTGCTGTACCAATGTTTTTATCCTTAGGTTTCTTACCGATTAAACCAGTGGTTGACCAGGCACCAGAAATAAAGATCGCGCTCTTACCTTGAACGAAATTATCCAGTGCTTGATCATCCGTAATCGTATTATCATCTGTATTAAAGGCATGCATATCACTAAGCTCCTTAATCACATTCAGCGCTTTAACAAATTTAGGATCTGTAAACTTAGCTTTGCCATCAAATACGTTAGGAAGGAAATCGCTACCCGTGAATCTATCAGCGATCATAGAAATATAGATGGATTGGAGTGGCCATTGGGGTTTATCCCCTAGTTCCATTGGAGTAATCCCTGCTGCGTTCAATTTTTTAATCAATGTTTTCAAATCAGAATAGGTCGTTGGGAAGCTATCATAGCCCACTTTTTTGAGCATATCCTTGTCATAGAAGACGAGACTTGTATAGCTCACCGATGTCGGAATCGCATACTGTTTTCCCTTTATAGCAAAATCATTTAGAGAACTGGCATTAATCAGCTTGCCCTTCAGTCCATCTGTTAAAGAATTGATAGGTGCCATCGCACCTCCTTGAACAATAGGCTGTAATTCAGAGCCTGGCCATACTTGAAAAATATCGGGTAATTGTTTCCCAGCAGCTCGTGTTTTGAGCTTTGTTCTATAGTTATCATTATCCGTCGTTTCCGTTTTAACCGTGATGTTAGAATGAGAAGCATTGAATTTCTTAACACGGTCATTATAAAGTTTATAATCTGGTCTATCACCAGACCAAGCATTCCATAAGGTAATCGTTATCTTACCATTTTTACTCACTCCACTTGCACTACTGCTGCCACAAGCAGATAGGGCAAAAACCAATACAATGGCTAATAAACACAAACTCCAGCTTTTTTTTATTTTGGAGCGCACAAGACTTCCCCCTTCATTCATTTTTATAAAACGCTTTCATAATTCTATTGTATCGTATATAAATTCAAGGAAAATACACTAAATTTACTATAATATCAATTTATTTATGTTATTTGTAATTACTACCAAAAATCATATTATAGGAACATTAATAAGGCATATACAAGCACCTTCAATGTAGATCTCTTTTATACCCACACGCTATTCGATAACTATAAAGAGGGGCAATAATACCCCTACTCTCATTTCAAACATGCAAGCAAATACCCTAGATACACGTTACACCCTTTACTGATTCACTTGATTTTGCATCTCTTTTGCCAATTTTTCAGGGGTCATCGAACCGGTTAATATCCCTTGAAGACCATTATTCAATGTTTCCGTAATGTCCGCTGGTAGTACGCCATCATACACCGGCGCTGTACCTCCCTCGGTAGCCTGGTAAGCCTCTTTGAAGAGTGGTTCTGCATCCTGTGGAGGATCAACCTTAGACGGGATGAGTAAGCCCAGCTTTAATAAATCCGCATAAAGGTCTTTGCTATAGAAATATTTCAAAAATTCCAAAGCAGCCTTTTTCTTTGCACCAGATAAATGACTGTTAATTCCTAACCCTACAGCACCGACACCCGATACCTTCGTAGGATCTCCCTTACCACCTTCGAAAGCTGGCATACGTGCTGTACCAATGTTTTTATCCTTAGATTTTTTATTGATTAAACCGGTCGTTGACCAAGCTCCAGAAATAAACATCGCACTCTTACCTCGAACAAAATTATCCAATGCTTGATCATCATCAATCGTATTATCATCCTTGTTAAAAGCGTTCATCGTGTTCAGCTGCTTAACCACATTCAGCGCTTTGACAAAATCGGGATCCGTAAACTTAGCCTTGCCGGCAAAAACATTAGAAAGGTAATCACTGCCAGTGATTCTGTCAGCAATCATAGAAATATAGATGGATTGGAGCGGCCACTGAGCTTTGTTTCCTAATTGTATGGGAGTGATACCTTCCGCATTTAGCTTCTTAATCAATGTTTGCAAATCAGAGTACGTCGTTGGAAAGCTGTTATAGCCCACTTTTTTGAGCATATCCTTATCATAGAAAATAAGACTTGTATAGCTTACTGCTGCTGGAATCGCGTATTGTTTTCCTTTTATAGCGAAATCCTTTAACGTGCTGGCATTGATCAGCTTACCCTTCAGGCCATCTGTTAAAGAATTGATAGGCGCCATCGCACCCCCTTCGACAATAGGCTTCAATTCAGCACCCGGCCATACTTGAAAAATATCGGGTAATTGCTTCCCGGCGGCTCGTGTTTTGAGCTTTGTTCTATAGTTATCTGTGTCTGTTGTTTCCGTCTTAATAGTGATGTTAGGGTGAGAAGCATTAAATTTCTTGACACGTTCATTATAAAGCTGGGGATCTGGGTCATCGCCAGACCACGCATTCCATAAGGTAATCGTTATCTTACCATTTTTATTCACTCCACTTGCATGACTGCTTCCGCAAGCGGATAAGGCAAAAATCAACACAATGCTTAATAGATACAAACTCCAATTTTTCTTTGTTTTGGAGCGCATAAAATTTCCCCCTTTATTCATTTTTTGAAGCGCTTTCATTATTCTATTGTAACGCATAGACATTGAAGGAAAATACATTAAATTTATTATAATATCAAATTATTTAAGATATTTATGACCCTCTTCAAAATAATGTCGTAAAAATAAAATTAAACCTATAGTTATAATCTATAGGAGCTATAAGAATAATGGCATTGCTCCCTATTTCTCATTCGACTACAATCAATTTATGCGACTCAGCTGACGCTATTAATGGCGTGCTATCGCAATACTTAACTTAACAAATGGGAGGCAGTCTACTATGTTTGATGCAAAAAAGGATCTACTCACACCTGAAAACTCCGCCATGCTTCTGATCGACCATCAGCCACAAATGATATTCGGTGTACAAAGTGCCGATCGACAAACCGTTATCAACAATACTGTTGGTCTAGCAAAGACAGCGAAGGCTTTTCAAGTTCCTACAATTTTAACGACTGTATCCGCACATTCTTTCTCTGGACCACTTCACCCAGATGTTCAAGCTGTTTTTCCAGATCAGAAGCCCATTGATCGTTCAACTCTGAATGCATGGGAAGATGACAACTTTAGAGAAGCTGTCATAAAGACCGGACGCAAAAAAATAGTTGCTGCCGCATTATGGACAGATGTTTGCCTAGCTTTCCCAGTACTATCTATGCTTAAGGAAGGCTATGAAGTTTACATTGTAGCAGATGCTTCTGCCAGTTCCAGTGTTGAATCACATAACATGGCTATACAACGCATGATACAAGCCGGAGCAATTCCAGTTGACTGGCAATCAGTTATGTTCGAATATCAACGTGATTGGGCTCGTGAAGAAACATATGATAAGGTAATGGAAATAGCTGAAGCACATACAGGCGCTTTCAGTGCAGGTCTTTTTTATGCCCACACCATGTTCGACGGTCAAGAGGGTAAATAATAAGATACTTCCTTTCAACAACTATCCAAACAGCTAAAGAGAAACAGACCCATGCATTAGCATGAGTCTGTTTGTTATGTGTTCAAACCACTTCATTAGAATTATAGCGTATAGATACACTCATTTAGACATTCTTAGTAAGATTAATCATATAAGGAATTAACGTATTGGCGATTAACGGTGTTAATTTCTCTTTATGGTACATAAGCATGATCTCACGATTAGGCTTAGGATCGATTAACGGGATCATTTTAATTCCCGAATAATGATAGCTTTCAATCAAGGGGCGTGGCATGATGGTTACATCTTTTTTGGCATATAATAGATTGACCAAGGAAGTGAGACACGCGGAATCATGTTCGATTTGAATTTTCAGGTTAATACCTGCTTTTTTAGCCAATTCATTAAGATGATTTCCAAGTTTAGGATCGTTCACCGTAATCGCTTGTAGTAGATTTTCAAGCATTTGAAAATTAATTTCTGACTTTTTAGCTAAAAAATGCTCTTCTGGAACAACTAATACGAGTTCCTCCTCAAATAACAACTGACTAACAATCTCTTTTTCAGGAGATACCAGTCTTGAAGTCGTTATGCCAATATTAATTTTATCATGAAGCAATGGCTTAGCATCACCCTCTATCTCTATGAATTTCAAAGTGATATCGGGATGAATTTCGTCAATTTCTAAGAATTTTGGCAACAGATACGTCATCAAATCACCTGCCAAAATGCCGATCGTAATGAGAGATTTTTGATTTTGAAACAGTGTAGCCGTTTCTTCTTTGGCTTCCCCAATCAGTTGAAAGATAGCCTTCCCCTTCTCCAAAAGAATTTTACCTGCCTCTGTTGTCTCTACTCCTCTCCCCATCCGATAAAATAAAGGCGTACCAAATTCTCGCTCCAACAGTCGGATTTGCTGACTCAGTGTAGGCTGCGAAACTAAAAGCATCTCCGCTGCTCTTGTAAAGCTTCCATGCTTGCATATCTGAATAAAGTATTCTAATTGCCGCAATAACACTGCCTTCCCTCATTTCTGAGATGACTTATTGAAAGATCATGATCATTATAATCCAATAACTTAGATTAAAAAACGACGTCGAAATGAAGAATTTTAGCAAGTAATAAGAAAGCTTCTATAAAAGATTTTTTTCTAAAAATGCAAATGCCAAAAAACTACAGGATAGCTTATTGTCGCCCGCTCTCAAATTAAAGACACCCTTATGATGCATTGAATGACTGCTAAGCCCACCACATATCTGCTGGACTTTCTTTAATCAGCACAGATTTCAGATTGGTAACCGCTCGATTAAAACCCTCCTCAATGGACATGAGAGGGTCTTCATGTTCAATGCTGACGACATAATCATAGCCATAAGTCCTTAAAGCGCTCATCATCTCCGACCATTCATTAATACTATGACCACATCCCACTGAACGAAAGGTCCAAGCTCTTGTCTGTACATTCTCATAGGGTTGCATATCGGTTAATCCATACATGTTGACATTGTCTTGATCAATGTAAGTATCCTTAGCATGAAAATGGTGGATCGCACCAGCTTTCCCCAAAATCTTAATGGCACCAACAGGATCAATACCTTGCCACCATAAATGACTGGGATCAAGATTAGCACCAATGGCATCACATGTTATCTCACGAAGTTTAAGAATCGTATGAGGTGTATGAACGAGGAATCCACCATGAAGCTCTAATCCCACTTTAACTCCATGATCTTCAGCAAATTGACCCGATTCTTTCCAATAAGGAACAAGCTTGTTCTCCCATTGCCACCGCAAAACATCATAGTATTCGGTTGGCCAAGTCACCACCGGCCAATTTGGATATTTCGCACCTTCATGATCTCCAGCCACTCCTGAGAAGCAATTGACAACCGGTACATGGAGCATTTCTGCCAATCGCACGGTTTTAATGAAGGTTTCATGAGAGTCCCTTGCATAAGTACGATCGGGAGAAATAGGATTGGCGTGACAACTAAAAGCGCCGATGGTCAGTCCCCGTGATTCCACAGCATTAAGATATTGTTTACGCTTATCTTCACTTTTCAATAAGTCGTCAAGAGGACAATGGGCACTGCCCGGATTTCCCCCTGTACCAATTTCCACAGCATCAAGTCCAGCCTTTTGAGCGATATCAAGCATCGCTTCAAAGGATTGATCGGCGAATAATACAGTAAATACACCTAGTTTCATAAATTCATACCCTCCTAAAATGACATATAATATGATGACCTACACGTTTAAATGTCAAACGAGTGCCTCATAAACCGGTTGGCTACATTTTTTATCTCTGTAGCGCCTATTATGTAATCGTTTACAAAAATTTATTTCAATTATATGTGTTTCCAAGAAAAATAACAACCATTATTTAACATCCAAAAGATATACCCTTAAAAAAATCACAATAGACACCCTACTATGCACACAAAATCCTCAGATAAGGCTAGGAAAAAAATAGGATAGAAACTCTCGTTTTTTTATTCAAAGCTTTAAAGACATCAACTCCGTGTTATAATAAAATTGATTGTCTAAGTAATCTATGGAGGAATGTGTGAAATGCTAAGTGTTAATAATGTCAGCCTACAATATGGTGATCGCAAACTATTTGAAGACGTCAATATAAAATTTATTCCTGGAAGCTGTTACGGTCTTATCGGTGCAAACGGTGCCGGTAAATCCACTTTTTTAAAAATATTATCTGGTGAAATTGAATCACAGCAGGGAGATGTTCATCTAACCCCTGGTGAGCGATTAGCCGTGCTGAAACAAGATCATTTTGAATATGAGGAACATGAAGTTCTACAAACCGTCATTATGGGTTATACACGTCTATATGAGATCATGCACGAGAAGGATGCCATCTATGCGAAGGCGGACTTTACAGAAGAAGACGGCATGCGTGCAGCTGAGCTTGAAGGGGAATTTGCTGAGCTCGACGGTTGGGAAGCAGAGTCCAATGCGGCTATTTTACTCCAAGGATTAGGCATTCAGGAAACCTTGCATACAAAAAAAATGAAGGAGCTGAGCGGCTCTGAAAAGGTGAAGGTTCTCTTAGCCCAAGCCCTGTTCGGTAAGCCTGATATCCTACTCTTGGACGAGCCAACCAACCACTTGGATCTCAAAGCCATTCAATGGCTGGAAGAATTTCTCATCAACTTTGAAAACACGGTTATCGTCGTCTCCCACGACCGTTATTTTCTCAACAACGTTTGTACACATATCGCCGACCTTGACTTCAGTAAAATTCAAGTCTATGTTGGAAACTATGATTTTTGGTATGAGTCAAGTCAATTGGCGCAAAAAATGGCACAGGAGTCCAACACAAAGAAGGAAGAAAAAATTAAAGAGCTACAATCCTTTATTGCGAGATTTAGTGCCAACGCTTCAAAGTCAAAACAAGCGACCTCACGTAAAAAGCTCTTGGATAAAATCACATTGGATGATATCAAACCGTCATCAAGGCGCTACCCTTACATTGCTTTTGCACCAGAACGAGAAGCTGGCAACGACATTCTCGAAGTAAAAGGCTTATCCAAAACTATCGATGGTGTGAAAATATTAGATAATGTCAGCTTTATCATGAATAAGGGTGACAAAATTGCTTTCGTTGGCAGTGACGAGCTCGCACAAACGACGCTCTTTAAAATCCTCACGAACGAACTGGAGCCAGACAGCGGGAGTTTTAAATGGGGTGTAACGACATCCCAAAGCTATTTTCCAAAAGACA
>Ga0154003_1000009_pt1 | contig 64523 bp, 64 predicted proteins | sample TSFL087MetaG_FD_104679 | JGI IMG/M metagenome (GOLD analysis project Ga0154003, IMG submission 104679) | Attine ant fungus gardens microbial communities from Florida, USA - TSFL087 MetaG | ecosystem: Host-associated > Fungi > Mycelium > Unclassified | place: USA: Florida, Lake Talquin State...
AACAGGTACATCGTATTGTCTCAAGAGATCTTTTCCCTGGTACTCATGAATGTTCACGATACAACCTCCTATCAACTTAAGTAAAACAAAAATAGCTACCTTCCTATTGTATAAAAGAATATCGCGATTTGTCCACTATTTGGTCAATTCTTATCCGTAAAAATGAGCAGATAAAAAAATTTGTCGCATAATCTCTGTAATTAATTAATATTTTCAACAAAATTCTCAACTCACCTATTTATCACAGAAACCATACAACACAAATGATACATCCTAACAGCGAAAAAAAAGAGTCAAAGCTTAATTCCAATGTCGAACAACAAAATGGAAGCCAACTACTTCTCTATCTCTTTATCCATCGTATAAATAAAAGAAAAAATCTCAGATACCGCTTGATAGAGCTCGGGAGGGATTGCCTCGCCTAGATCAAGTTCGCTTAGCATAGCAACCAAGGCCGCATCGTTCTGGATTGGGATATGATGGTCTTTCGCCAGTGCAACGATCTTTTCAGCCGTTTCTTGGATACCTTTAGCGGTTAATATGGGTGCCATGTAATTATCATGATAAGTAAGAGCCACTGCCTTTTTTGCCGTCGAATAATGATTACGCTCCTTCATATTCTCACATCCATTGCTTGCTGATTCCCTTTAAACAACGCCTTCATTCGATCAATTTGTCCACTCATTTGTTTAAAAGACACTAGATGGTAACTCAGATTAGCCAGTTTTTGAGTTATCAGCGCTCTATGATGCTCTAATATAGTGGTGAGATCATGGTCATCATTGTATAGAGTAATGGCCATTGTCTTGCCCTGCACTAAAATTTTGATGACCGTATCTCCAAGATTAGAAAATCCAAAAGAAAAAAGAATATGATGATAATCTATCGCTTGTTCTTCATTGCCAGCTTCTTGGTTTTTTCTTTCCCAAAGCATTTGTACATCCTTAAATTGATGCTGTAATAAAATTGGCAAAGTAAAAATATATTGAACCATGGAAGGATTAGAATGAACAGATTGTAGCTGCTGTCCTGTGATCGCTGTCAACAAATTATGAAATAATAATTTATCTGAATTTCCGCCTTCTTCGCTTAACAGAAGAAGTAACAGCGCTTTTAAATTTTGCATCCCTTCCAATTCATGACCCGATCCAGACTGGAGAAGCTGTCCTTCATGAAAATAACCCATCCGATTTAAAATAGTGTACAGCCAATTTCCTGTTTCACCATAAGATAATTGCTCCAAATGTGGCCAAGTAGCTAGTAGGTCTGCCAGCTTCGCCGCATTCGAAGAGCTTGACGGTAAAGCTTGCAATAATTCCATAAGCTGATTGAGTGATTCAGAAGGTTGTGAGACCGTTTTGAAAGCAGAAAGCTGTCGAAATAATGAAGATTCAAGAGGTACTTGCTGTCCTACCATCTGCTCAATCACCTCTAAATCCGCTTCAGTTAAGTTGGTATCCCCCACCATTTTTTGTACTGTTCGAATCAACGGGGCATTGATAGGAAGATTCCTATCTAAAAAAAAGTTTAATAAGACCGTTGTTTGCCTAGTATTAGGAAGTGCCCACTGTTGAATAAGCTTTTGAAAACCAGCGGTGGAATCGTTGCTGTTATTAGACTTTATGGTATCCACCATTTTCAATACAGATCGCTCTCCTTGATTCAAATATTGAAAAAGATAGGATTTACCTGTTTCAACAGGAACTTCCACATCCGATTTGATGATGCGTCCCCCCACCTCTACAAGAACCTCTGTATCCTGATTCACTAAGCCAAGAACGCTTCCTTTAAGTATTTGTCCATCAGAAAGACGCAATGGACTTGGTTGCGAGCCTTCACTTGAACCAACTGGTGGTATTAACACAAATGAGTCACTCCCTTCCTATCAAAGATACCCTACTTAAGCACATAACTTTTTAAAATGATCCTAATGCTCTTTGGAGCTAAGCATTTCCTTTATTGGAGAAAAACTCTTGCGATGCTCTAAACACGGTCCCAAGTCAGTGAGTGCCTCTAAATGTTTCTTAGTTCCATATCCATGATGAACAGCAAAGTCATAGCCCGGATAGCACCACTCTAGCTCCTCCATCATTCGGTCTCTCGTTTCTTTAGCGATGATTGAAGCGCCAGCAATAGAAACGCTTCGGGCGTCACCTTTTATAATAGCGTGTTGCTTAATATTTAGAGGTACAGTCATAGCATCAACAAGCATGTAATTCGGTGTTATTATTAAATGCTGAACCGCTCTCTGCATGGCAAGCTTCGTCGCTTGATAAATATTAACCGTATCAATTTCCTGTGCGGAAGCAGTCCCAACACCAATGGCAAACGCCTTTTCTTGGATCTCATCATAAAGCAACTGACGCTGTTTGCGGCTCAGCTGTTTCGAATCATTGACACCAATGACAGATGATGTTGGATCAAAAATGACCGCTGCAGCCACCACAGGTCCTGCCAAACAGCCACGCCCGGCTTCATCTACACCAGCCACTTGCGTATAGCCTTTTTCATAAAGTGCCTTTTCAAAATATAGTAGTCGCTCATAACGCTCTTCAAGTGCCCGGTTCTTAGTCAACTGTCTATCCCATCTATGTAACAAGGATTGGACACCTTTACGTTCATCATTTTCTAACCGCTCTCGCTCTTCCTTTGTCAATGTATGCTTTCCCTCTAAAAAGCTTGCAATATCTTTTATTGTTGGTAGCCTCATGAAGAACATCCTTTATGTATTCTTAATTATCACTCTCTTATTCATACTATCGGCTCAATCCATCTTTATTTTTAGTTCTGATAATCATCAGGATTTTCCAACGTCACACGTCCTAATTTTTGACTACGAAAATCTCTAATAATAATCTCAGCCGTCTTATCATAATCGACCAAACCTCCACTCATCAAACACCCACGTTTTTTACCAATTTTATCATAAAGTTCAACGAGATCCAGCGCATTCAAATCTTCAGTTAAGTCATAGCGGTCAGCCAAAGCATCAGAGTAGTTCCTCACTAAATAGCGTAGTAGATAGGTCGCAACCTCCTCATAATCAATCACCTCATCCTTAATCGCGCCAGTAGCCGCTAGTCGCAGTCCAACGATTTGCCCTTCAAATTTTGGCCATAATATCCCTGGTGTATCTAAAAGTTGAAGACTATTGCCAACCTTAATCCACTGCTGCCTTTTAGTAATGCCTGGACGATCACCAATTTTGGCGATTTTTTTATTAGCTAATCTGTTAATCAATGTTGATTTTCCAACATTAGGCGTCCCTAAAATTAGCGCGCGATCTGCTCTTGGATTAACGCCTTTATCCATAAGGCGTTTTCTTCTTTCATACGTTAATTGGCTAACACTTGCAGAGAGCCTATCTGTCCCAGATCCAGTTTGTGAATTCACAACAATAGCACTGAAACCTTTCTGCTTAAAATAATCTTGCCACTCTAACGTTCGTTTAGCATCAGCTAAATCACTTTTATTCAAAATGACCAACCGTGGCTTTTGGCCTGCAATTTCATCTACTGCAGGATTTCTTGAAGACTCTGGTATTCTTGCATCAACAAGCTCTATAACAACATCAATTTGTTGCATCTTCTCAATCATTTCCCGTTTGGCTTTTGCCATATGTCCAGGATACCATTGGATCGGCATGAACATTCACCCTCCCTTCAAAGTAATGGTTCATTATATGAAAACACTCTAGGAAATTCTAGATATAACCATGTCAAATTCCTCTTTAATATAAAAAAAGAAAATCTATGAATACCCTTAATATGTGTTATTTTACCTTTTTAAAAAAGGAGCTTTAAAGAAGCTCCTTTCCCAATAATGAAATAATATGTAAATTATATGAAAGAGACTGCTTGACCAAAAACGTCCCGCAGTCTCTTCCCTGATCCAGCCCTAGTCGACTGGATCTTTTTTTTGTGTTAGTAATGGTGTCATTATCTGCTTTTAATACGCGCAGCCTTACCACGAAGATTACGTAAATAATACAACTTAGCACGACGAACTTTACCATGACGGACAATTTCAAGCTTTTCAATTTTCGGTGTATGAATAGGAAATGTTCTTTCTACACCAACACCAGAGGAAATTTTACGCACAGTAAACGTTTCACTAATTCCGCCACCACGGCGCTTAATAACTACGCCCTCGTACATTTGAATACGCTCACGTTGACCTTCGACAACCTTAACATATACCTTAACCGTATCACCGGGACGAAAATCAGGAAGATCCGTTCTTAACTGTTCTTTTGCAATTTCATCAACAATAGACATAATGCCCCTCCTTCCAACAAATGCTCTTATAACGTCCAATAGCCATTACAGCGGAGCACAGTAATCACTGACATTCTACCACAAAAAACATGTTACCATACCATAAGCCTCTGTGCAAGATGAATTTCACTACCTAGCTTCTTAGTATCTCAGACTAAAAAGTTAACATTTCTTTTGTACATATGATTTTCAGATGATAAGGTCCGTATGCAAGATCAACAGATATCATTTATTCATCCGACTGGTCTTGTTCTCGCTTCCATTCATTGATACACACACGTTCCTTGTCATTAAGCGGATAATTCACTAATAAATCCGGTCGTCTATTAAATGTTCTTTTCAGAGATTCCTTGCGCCGCCAATCCTCAATATTTTGGTGGTGACCTGACAAAAGAACTTCAGGCACCTTCATCCCGCGGAAATTCGCAGGTCTTGTATACTGAGGATGCTCCAATAAACCATTGGAAAAGGAATCTGCGATGGGCGATGCTTCATTGCCTAAAACACCCGGTAGTAGCCTAACGACACTATCGATAATCACCATCGCTGGTAGTTCACCACCCGTTAACACATAATCACCAATGGACAGTTCATCCATTGCCAAGTGCTCACGAATCCGTTCATCATAACCTTCATAGTGCCCGCAAATAAAAATGAGATGCTCTTCTCTTGCAAGATTTACAGCTTTTTGGTGATCAAAACGCATTCCCTGTGGGGTCATCAGAATCACTCGAGGCTGTGTTTCAGTCTGCGTAACGACGTGGTCCACAGCATCAAACAAAGGCTGCGCAGCAAGAACCATCCCTGCACCTCCACCGTATGGATAATCATCCACGCGATGGTGCTTGTCCAAGGAAAAATCACGATAATCTGTGACATGAAAAGAAGCTAGATTATTATCTGAAGCCTTTTTTAAAATGGAGGATTGAAAAACACCCGTGAACATATCAGGAAACAATGACAACACGTCAATCCGCATCATCAACCAACCCCTCCATCAAGTGAATCGTGATGCGTTTTGCTTGAACATCGACCTGTTTAACAACCTCTTCAATATAAGGGAGTAAGATATCCTTTTTCCCTTTTCTGTCGACCACCCACACATCATTAGCTCCCGGTGAAAGAATTTCCTTTACCTTCCCTAAATAGCTATCTGTATCAGAGTAAACTTCGCATCCGACAATCTCATGATAATAATAGTCATTCTCTGATAGTTCAATGAGAGCCTCTTCAGGGACATAGAGCGTTTGTCCTTTTAAAGGAAGCACCGCATTGATCCCATCAAATGCTTTGAATTTTAGCAAATCAAATTGCTTGTGACGACGGTGGCTTTCAACGGTGACCGCTTGTTTATCTGATCGATGATTGTTATCAACATATAACACGCTACCCTCCGCATATCGCTCATCAGGAAAATCAGTAAGACTAATGACACGCACCTCACCATGAACGCCATGAGTATTAACAATTTTCCCCACATTGAACCATTCTGTCAATCTTATCAACCTCTTTAACCCGTTTTTATGATTCTTTAAAAGAGAGGACAGATAACTGTCCTCTCTTCTTATATTCATCGCTTTATGTCTGTATTGTTAAAGTGACGTTTTCTTGACGAGACAGACTCACAGCATGAACAACGGCTCGGATAGCACTAGCACTACGGCCATGCTTACCAATCACCTTTCCCATATCCTCTTTATTAACTGAAAGGATATAATTCACCTGTGATGCTTCTTGCTCCGCTATGATACGCACGTCTTCAGGATAATCTACCAGCGGACAAACGATTGCCTTGATAAGCTCATCCATAAAACCGTCTCCTTACTTTGCTAATTTAGACTGATGGAATTTCTCCAATATACCTGCATTTGAAAAAAGATTGCGAACTGTATCTGAAGGCTTCGCACCCTTTGACATCCAATCAAGAGCTTTTGCCTCATCAATTTTAACCTCAGCCGGTTGAGAGATGGGATTATAAGTACCAATTTGTTCGATGATACGACCGTCACGTGGTGAACGTGAATCAGCTACAACCACACGATAGAAAGGACGTTTTTTTGCACCTATGCGTTTTAAACGAATTTTTACTGCCATTGTGTATACACTCCTATTTTTGTAAAATTTATGTTTGTTATATAATGTAAATAGCTAGCGCCAATTACATGAAAGGTAAATTGAACGGATTTTTCTTTTTCTTGCCCTTGGTGCCACCTATCATCTGCTTCATCATTTTCTTCATATCTTTAAATTGTTTCAACAGACGATTGACATCCTGAATCGAAGTCCCACTTCCGTTCGCAATGCGACGTTTTCGACTTGCATTAATAATGTCTGGTACCTCTTTTTCTTCGGAGGTCATCGAGCGAATGATCGCCTCGACATGCACGATTTGCTTATCATCAATTTGCATATTTTGTACGCCTTTTAGCTTATTTGCCCCAGGCATCATCGATAATAGCTCATCGAGCGGTCCCATCTTGCGCACTTGACCAAGCTGTTCAAGAAAATCATCGAACGTAAAGCTCATCGTACGCATTTTCTTTTCCATATCCTTGACCTTTTGCTCATCTACATCCTGCTGGGCTTTTTCAATAAGTGTTAAAACATCACCCATACCAAGGATACGTGAAGCCATGCGATCCGGATGGAAAGGCTCAAGAGCATCAAGTTTCTCACCTGTTGCTGCAAATTTAATCGGTTTGCCAGTAACGGCTTTTACGGAAAGTGCTGCACCGCCACGTGTATCCCCATCCAATTTTGTTAGGATAATACCTGTGAGGTTTAAACGTTCGCTGAAGCTTTCCGCAACATTAACCGCATCTTGCCCTGTCATGGCATCGACAACTAAAAAGGTTTCATCAGGATTAATCGCCGCCTCAATGCGTTGCAATTCATCCATCATCTCTTCATCAACATGCAACCGCCCAGCCGTATCTATCAAAACAACGTCATGATTGTCTGCCTTCGCCTTCTCCACGCCTTGTATGGCAATGTCGACCGGATCGGCTTCTTCCCCCAGTGAAAACACAGGCATATCTAACTGTTTACCAAGGGTTTGCAACTGTTTAATAGCAGCTGGTCGATAAACATCGCCAGCAATGAACAAAGGATTTTTATTAAATTGCTTGCGCACATAGTTCGCTAGCTTACCATTTGAAGTCGTTTTACCAGAACCCTGCAAACCAACCAACATGATAACCGTTGGCGGTTTAGCTGAGAGGTTGAGTTTGCTCTGCTCGCCACCCATGAGTTCAGTCAGTTCATCTTGAACCACTTTAATGATTTGCTGCCCTGGGGTTAAGCTCTGCAAAACCTCTTGACCGACGGCTCTTTCCTTGACGCGATTAATAAAATCTTTAACAACCTTAAAGTTAACATCTGCTTCCAGCAATGCAAGTCGAATTTCTCGCGTCATTTGCTTCACATCAGCTTCAGAAACCTTGCCCTTACCCCTGATCTTCTTAAATGTTTCCTGAAGTCGGTCGGCTAAACTTTCAAATGCCATCTGGCCGCCTCCTAATCTAGATTCTCAATGCTTTCAATCATCTCAATAACCTGTTGTTTTGAAAACGACTCTTTATCAAGAAGCTGTCGCAACTCTTCTAATCGCAAGAAGCGCTCCTTGTATTTTTCATAAAGGTGAAGATGACTCTCAAAATCATTGAGAAGGGTTTCGGTACGCTTTAGATTATCGTAGATTGCTTGTCTAGACACACCAAAGTTTTCAGCAATTTCTCCAAGAGAAAGATCATCGACATAATATAAATCCATATATTTACGCTGCTTTTCAGTTAGAAGAGATTGATAAAAATCACAAAGTGCACTAACATATAATTTTTTCTCTAACATAAGTTCCACCCTGTAAAGTTATTATCCTTTACACAATGATTATCATAAACGACAACCATACTATCTGTCAAGCTTCTTTTATTTTCACGGTTTTATTCCGCGTAATCTGTTTCTCCGTCATGAGCATTCTCAGAGAGCATATCAGCAAACAAACCATAGACAAAAGCATCCGCATCAAATGGCTGAATATCATCAATCCCCTCTCCCAAAGTAACAAATTTAACAGGGAGATCTAATTCGTTCCGAATGGCAAAGACAATCCCACCTTTTGCTGTACCATCGAGCTTGGTCAATACAATGCCCGTCACATCTGTAGCTTGACCAAAAGACTTAGCCTGACTCAGAGCATTTTGTCCTGTTGTGGCATCTAAGGCTAACAACACCTCATGCGGAGCCCCAGGAATCTCACGAGCAATCACACGCTTCACCTTTTCAAGCTCCTTCATCAAATTCACTTTGTTTTGCAAACGACCCGCCGTATCACATAGCAAGATATCGACACCACGAGATTTAGCAGCAGTTACTGCATCGAAAACGACAGCAGCAGGATCAGAGCCTTCCTGATGTTTGATCACATCCACATTTGCTCGTTCACCCCAAATTTCTAGCTGTTCAATCGCCCCTGCTCGAAATGTATCTCCTGCGGCAAGCAAGACATGTTTTCCTTCTCGTTTAAAGCGATTGGCCAGCTTTCCAATTGTTGTCGTCTTGCCAGCGCCATTAACTCCTACAAACAATATGACAGTTAAACCATCAGAATTCATGTGAAGAGCAGGGTCTTCTTCGTCTCTCTGAAGCATTGCCGCCAAAACTTCCGCAATAACTTCTCGAAGAGCTTCAGTATCTTTAATATTTTGGCTTCTCGCTTCATCTTTTAACTGTTCAATGATCTCCATCACCGTGCTAACACCAACATCAGCGCCGATTAAAATATCCTCTAACTCCTCGAAAAACTCCTCATCTACCTTACGATAGCGCTTGACTAAATTATTTACTTTAGAAGCAACTGATTGTCGCGTTTTGGTCAAGCCTGATTTAAATTTGCTTGTTACTGAATCATTTTTCCCGGTTAATTTGCCTTTTAACTTATTTAAAAACCCCATATTATCTTCCCCCACCTATCCTCTAGAGATCAGAGCAATTAACCAACGAGCTCCTGCATCTCTTCCAATCTAACAGAAACGAGCTTGGATACCCCAGACTCCTGCATGGTCACTCCATAAAGCACATCTGCCTTTTCCATCGTTCCCTTGCGATGTGTCACGACAATAAATTGAGTTCCCAAGCTAAACTCTTTCAAGAAATTGGCATAACGATCAACATTGGCATCATCTAGAGCGGCCTCAACTTCATCAAGAACGCAGAACGGAACAGGTCGAACTTTCAAAATGGCGAACAAAAGTGCAATCGCTGTGAGAGCACGCTCTCCCCCAGACAGTAACGACAAGTTCTGTAGCTTTTTACCCGGAGGCTGCGCAAGGATATGGATACCCGTATAGAGTAAATCATCTGGGTCGGTTAAAACAAGATCAGCCTCTCCACCTCCAAATAAGGATTGAAACACCTCTCCAAATTGCTCTCGGACACGATCAAATATTTCCTTAAATCGCTTACGCACTTCTTCGTCCATTTCATCAATAACACCCAAGAGCGTCTCTTTTGCTTGCAAGAGATCTTCACGTTGTTCAGTTAGGAACTGCAAGCGTGTGGACACTCGATCGTATTCTTCGATAGCTCCAAGATTAACTATTCCTAATTCTTCGACTGACCGCTTTAACAAGCGCACATGCTTCTTGGCTTCCTCAACCTCAAGCTCTAGAGTATACCTCTCTTTAGCCGCCTCGTAACTCAATGCATATTCCTCACGCAAATGATTCAGAAGATTATCTAGCTCCACATCCAAACGCTCCAAGGCTATTTCCTCTTGTCTAAGCATCTCTTCCGTACCACGGTATAAACGTTTGAACTCCTTAAGCTCTAACTCTCCTGACTGAAGAACGTCATGAAGGGAAAATCTTTCTTTCCTGCGCTCGCCAATCCAACTCATCAATGCTTCCTTATCTTCTCTGTACGAGGTGATTTGATGATCCATCTCTTCATAGGTCACCTGCTGATTGTTCATATTACTACCTACATCATGTAGCGCAGCCACGATGACCTCAACCTCTTTAACAATGGATGAAAGCTGTTTCTTACGAAGCTCTACCTTTTCTTCCTGACTATTATACGTTTCTTGCTGCCTTGCTACTGTAACTTTTAGATCTGTCAATTCCGTTTGCAATAAGGCTTTCGTTTCATCCTGATTCTTTTTTTGATGTGTAACCGTTTCTATTTCGGCATCCATTTGCACTTGCTTATGAGAGAGTCCATCAAGTTCTGTTTGTAAAAAACTAAGCCTCTCCAGCATTGCTTCATTTTCATGTGCTTGTCCTTCGTAATCCCTCTGTAAAATCTCCAAGCGTTCACGAGACATGCTCAAATCATGTGTTAACTCTTTCAGTGAACCCTCCATTTGGCGCTGATCCTCTTCTAATTGAACCAATGCTTTTTGTTGATCCTCACACTGCTCCTGCTCTACCTTTATGGCATCCTGAATATCTTTTAGCTGAAGCGCATGTTCCTTTTCCTTTTCTCGCAACTCCACAAACTGCTGCTCCAGCTGGTCAATTTCTCTTTGTCGTCCAAGCAAGTTAGTCGTGGTTTGTTTACGACTTCCTCCTGACATGGCTCCGCCCGAGCTGATAACATCTCCATCTAAAGTGACAATACGATAGCGATAATTCACCTTTTTAGCCAATGCTGTTGCACCACTAATATCTGTAGCTATTAAAATATGACCCAAAAGATGACCCACAATCTCATGATATTGATTATCACAATTGACCAATTTTGCCCCCACATCAACAAAAGCTTCATGATCTCTGAGCGCACGTAAATCCACTTCCGAAATTGAGCGTGCTTTAATCACTGAAAGCGGAAGACATGTTGCCCGTCCTGCTTTTTGTTGTTTGAGATAGCGAATGGCTTGCTGAGCCTCGGTTTCTCCACTAACAACAATGTGCTGCATCGCTGTTCCTAAAGCAGTCTCTATCGCAACTTCATGTGCCTTGTTCACTCGAATCAACTCAGCAACGGCTCCGTGAATACCTTTGAGTGTCGATTTGCCTGCCTTAAGAACGGTTTTCACACCACCGTAAAACCCAGAGAAATCATCCGCCATTTCCTTTAACATGTCCCGTCTGGATTCCACACGGTGAATGGTGTTTCTTATGTGTTGAAGTGTTTCACCCAGCTTCTCCGATATTTCTTGCTTACTCTTCAGCTCTAGGATCAAGGTTTCCATAGATTTTTTATTTTTAGTGACATGCGCTTTCATTTGATGTAAACGTTCTTCCACCTGAGCACGGCTAGCCTCAACATCCCTAGTGTGGACTTGTATCTGCTCATAATCTTGACCTATTCGCTCGCCCTTTAATTGCAATTGCTCTTTTTGATTGGTTAAATAACGTGACTCATTCCTAAAGGAAGCTTGCTGATTTAATATGTCAAAATAACCAGATTTAAGCTGTTCTAAATGCGCTTCAACATCTTGTTCAAAATGATTCAATCGATGTGTTTTTTCTTGAAGCTCGGTTTGTGAATTTTCCAGTTGTTGCTTTTGTTGATCACGAATAGCTTGTTCATCCGCTAAAAGATCCTCTTCAGAAGAATGTCGCTCCTGTAGCATCTCCAAACGCTCCTGCAATTGTGCAGCGTTTTCCTTTGCATGCTTTTGACGTTCTTCAAGTACCTTTTTATTTCCCTCATATTTCTCAAGAAGCCCACTAGACAATAAAAGTGCTGCTTGGAGTTCCTCAATGGATTGATCCAAGGCTTGAGTATGTACACGCATCTTCTCATGTTTTGCTTCAGTACTATTAATTAAGCTTGCTTGTTCAATTTCCTTCTCCTTAAATGTTTGAACAACTTCTGTGTGTTCTTCCCATTTTTCGTGTGTCATCTGTATGTCATGAGCGAGCACAGCAATCTCTATAGCTTCTAGCTGTTCTTTTTTCTCAAGATAATCCTTAGCGATGGAAGCTTGTTCTTTCAATGGTTCAACTTGTCCTTCCAGTTCATAAAGAATATCTTCCACACGATTGAGATTTTCCTGTGATTCATCCAATTTTTTTTCAGCGTTTTGTTTACGATTTTTATACTTTAAAACGCCTGCTGCCTCTTCAAAAATTTTCCGCTTATCTTCAGCCTTACTATTAAGAATCTCATCAATTTTACCTTGACTAATGACGGAGTAAGCCTCTCTACCCAAACCAGAGTCCATAAACAAGTCTACGATATCTTTCAGACGACATTTCTGTCTATTGAGCAAAAATTCACTTTCTCCTGAACGAAATACCCGTCTTGTCACGCTAATCTCCGTATAATCAACATTCATATAGTGATCTTCATTATCAAGGATAAGCGTTACCTCTGCCATATTAAGCGCGTGCTTTGAATCACTTCCAGAAAAAATGATATCTTCCATTTTCGTTCCACGCAACGATTTAGCTGATTGTTCTCCAAACACCCATTTAATCGCATCAGCAATATTGCTTTTCCCACTTCCGTTCGGTCCCACAACTGCAGTAACCCCCGACACAAAATCGATGGCTACTTTATGTGCAAATGATTTAAACCCTAATATTTCTAACTGTTTGAGGAACATAATGCAGCCTCCCGATTATCTCGCTTCTTTATTTTATAATAATAAACACAAGAAAGAAAGATGGTTTTCTTTAAGAAAACTTGAGTTTCTATAAATGAACAGGTTAGAATATACTGTAGTATCTAGACAATTAAAGAAGGAGGAACATGAGTGGACTTAACTTTAAAAAGCAGTGAAAATATCACTTTCATGATTGAAAGCATTAAAAGTAAGCTGCAATTAGTCAATCGTGATGTATTACAAGCAAGCTCTTTTTCAACCGAACGCTATGATAAACTTCATGATATTTATAAATTAGTAGACAAAATGCCTTCCTTTAGTATTCGTGACATGGAGGCCATCTTAGAAGAGCTTCGCACCCTTCGTAACGATTAATTGAGTAATGAAAAAACACCTCGGTGTGCATAGACCGGGGTGTTTTTATACGTTTTATAGCATGGTTGCACAGGATAAGATTGATCACATGCTAAAAAACCTTCGCCATTTTCATACTATAAGCTAAATGACATTCCCCTGAATATCTAGATAAATCTTATTCAGACGACAAAGAATACTTTAAGTCCTCCAAGGCTTTTTGAGCAGCTTGTTGCTCAGATTCCTTTTTTGTTCTCCCCTTACCACTGCCAATTTGCTCACCATCTAACAAAACATTCGAGACAAACTCGCGATGATGCGCAGGTCCCTGTTCAGAAATCACTTCATAGCTGAGCATGCCTTTATTCCATCTTTGTACAATTTCTTGTAGCTGACTTTTAAAATCCATCACATGGGAAAAAGCACCCTCATCAATTTTGGGATAAACGATTTTTTCTAAAAACCGATGCACCGTGGCCAAACCTTGATCCAAATATAGCGCGCCGATAAACGATTCAAATACATCTTCCAGCAAGGCAGGTCTATGACGACCTCCTGTCGCTTCTTCACCACGTCCCAAAAAGATCATATCTGCATAGCTCATCTCATTTGCAAACGAAACGAGAGAGGCTTCACAAACAATCGCCGCTCGTAATTTCGTCAAATCTCCTTCCTTCATGGCTGGGTATTTTCTAAACAAATAGTTTGAGATTAATAACTCCAACACGGCATCACCGAGAAATTCTAACCGCTCATTATCTTCTCGAACATATTTGCGATGCTCATTCACATATGATGAATGCGTAAATGCTTGTTTAAGCAAAGTTGCATTATTAAATGACAAGTTATAATCATGTAAGAATTGATGCAACCGTTCTGTTATTGTCTTTTCATACACTTGTGACTGTTTAGCTTTCGACAAAATCAATCCTCCTTTCTGAGCTATAAAATTAAAATGAGGAATCTCCTTGTAACAGATTGCCACTTATAACAAACCTTTGAAGTAGCGAATCTATCTTTTTCACAATGGATTCCAGTCTATACTTTCATTCATAACACTTTATTTACTTTATATACCTATTTTATAAAGAAAAAATGACCCATGTTATCGCCCGATCAAGAATTTTTTAAAATTTGCTAGACAATATCTTAAAAACTCCCTGCACATAACATCATTGAGAGCAAAAATCATATTTCTTTAATTAAATAAACAACATGCCATACTTCCCCATAATATAAATTGAAAGTCCCGAATGAGTCATTCGGGACTTCTTCGTACTGAGAGCTTATTGATGGTTTTTTATATATTCCACAACATCGCCCACTGTAAGAATCTTCTCCGCATCTTCATCGGAAATTTCAATATTGAACTCGTCCTCTAATTCCATAATACACTCAACTGTATCAAGCGAATCTGCTTTCAAATCGTCTTTAAAAGAAGCCTCTGGTTTCACATCAGCTTCATCAACGTCGAGGCGATCAGCTATGATCTTTTTAACGCGATCTAAAATATCTTTATCTTCAGCCAATGATGTCACCTCCCCTCAAACCTTCACTCTTCGTCATTTCCAGCTATCGACTGACCAAGTCAAACATAATTCTAACTGTCTACATTCATCGGGTCAATAACCTATGAAAGATTATTTTATTAAAAACAATCGTTGTCACAACATATAAATATTATCCCATCACCATGCCACCGTCAACACAAATTATTTGACCCGTCATATAATCACTTGCATCACTAACTAAAAACAAGGCTACTTTTGCTACGTCCTCTGGGTCGCCCAAGCGATTGAGCGGAATTTGTGAGAGCATAGACGCCTTCACATCTTCCGGCAGATCTTCCGTCATCTCCGTAGCAATGTAGCCCGGAGCTATCGCATTCACCGTGATGTTCCGGGAAGCCAACTCCCGTGCGGTAGTCTTTGTCAGTCCAATAACCCCTGATTTTGCAGCCACATAGTTAGCCTGACCTGCATTTCCAATAATTCCTCCTATAGAGGCAATGTTGATGATCTTCCCTTGTTTTTGCTTCATCATAGGGCGTGTTGCGGCTTTTGTCGTATTAAATACACCTTTTAAGTTCGTATTAATGACCTCATCCCAATCCGCTTCTTTCATTCTCATGATGAGATTATCCTTTGTGATACCAGCATTATTTATTAAAATGTCCATCGAACCAAAGGTGGTTATAACCTGCTGCACCATGTCTTGAACTGCACCAATATCCGAGACATCGCATTGAACAGCAAAAGCTTCAGAACCTGCTGCTTTGATACTATCAACAACTTCTTGGGCACGCCCTTCACTTCCTGCATAGTTGACTGCTACCTTAACTCCTTTTTGTCCAAGAGCAATAGCAATCGAACGCCCTATGCCTCTTGATGCTCCCGTTACTAACGCTACCTTATCCTCCATTATGCGTCACTTCCCTTTAAATGTTGTACCACCCCTTGAAGCGATTCTAAATCCCCCACACTATGAGTTATGGTAGCTCGACTAATCTTCTTAATGAGACCTGATAACACCTTCCCAGGACCAATCTCAACAAAGGTTGTCACACCCAAATCAATAAGCTTGTGAACACTTTCCACCCAACGAACAGGAGAATAAAGCTGCTGTATTAGAAGATCCTGTATGTCCTCTGCATCAGACACTGTATCCGCCGTCACATTAGCCACTATTGGTATACTAGAATCACGGATTGCCGTAGCATCTAAAATTGCTTGAAATTTCGCCGCAGCAGGTCGCATTAATTCTGAATGAAAAGGACCGCTCACCTTCAATTCTATTACACGCTTCGCACCAGCTTCTTTGGCAAGCTCAGAGGCTTTTTCAACCCCTGAAGCTTTTCCAGAAATAACAATTTGATTAGAACTATTTAAATTAGCTAACTGTACAATATGCCCAGTCTCAGATACAGTACGGCAGACGGTTTCAAGCTCTTCAGCGTTGAGTCCTAATATGGCCGCCATCGCTCCTTGACCATCTGGAACGGCCTCATCCATTAATAACCCACGGTGACGCACAGCATACACCGCATCCTCGAACGTCATTGATCCTGCCGCAACTAATGCGCTATACTCTCCCAAACTATGACCTGCGGCATAGTCGGGAATGATGCCCTCATCCTGTAGTAGGAATTGAAGTGCCACACTCATTGTTAAAAGTGCCGGTTGAGCGTTTTCTGTACGTGTCAATTTATCCTCAGGACCATTTAAAATTGTCTCCGTTAAATCGATCCCTAATCTTTCATCAGCTTTTTTAAAATAGGCATGTGCTTTGCCACTCTGTTCTATTAAATCCTTTCCCATGCCAACAAATTGCGAGCCTTGTCCTGGAAAAACAAATGCTACTTTTCCCATTTCATAAAACCCTCTCTTCTCCACATTTTCTAATCAATTAAACTTTGTTGAACGTATTCTTCCCCCATCTTCAAGATCGTTTCTTCAATGGTACGTACAACATCGCCTTCAACAATACGAACGGCTTGTTGAATAGCAAATAAAACAGCTCGTTCATTAGCAGCACCGTGCACCTTAATAATTGGTGCTACAAGTCCAAATAAACATGCCCCTCCATAGCTTGAATAATCCCATCTGGCTCTAAGCCCCTTCAATTTTGGATATAGTGGCAGACTAATTAACTTTGAAAGCCAAGAAGTCGTCAATTCTTTTTTCAAGAGAGACATCATTGTACTGCCTACACCTTCAATATTTTTAAGAATCAAATTGCCAGAAAATCCATCAGCAACAACAACATCTGTTTTACCTAAAAGCAAATCACGGGATTCAACATTACCAATAAAATTAAGAGGTGCTTCCCTTAAGAGCTTAAACGCTTGTTTGCTCAATTCATTACCTTTGCCAGCTTCTTCTCCAACATTAAGTAGCCCTACTCTCGGTTGCTGGTAACCCATAACTTTTTCAGCATAGATAGAGCCCATGATAGCATATTGCAAAAGATGCTCAGCTTTGGCATCCATATTTGACCCAGCATCTAATAATAAGAAGCCTTTACTTTCAATTGTCGGCAAAGTTGGTGCCAATGCTGGTCGACTAATGCCTTTAATACGTCCAACACCAAGTAAGCCCGCCGCCATCAGCGCACCTGTATTACCTGCCGAAATAACCGCCTCTGCACGTCCTTCTTTCACTTCATTAATTGCCAAAACCATCGAAGCATTTTTTTTCTGCCTTACCGCCCTCGTCGGTTGATCAATCGCCTCAATTTTTTCATCCGTATGCAAAATTTCAAGTTGTAAATGACCCTGCGTCAACGGAGCAATTTGTTTTTCATCCCCCACCAAAACAATGGTAAGATTCTTGTTTTGCTTTACAGCATCCAAGGCCCCCTGAACAATCGCTTTGGGTGCATAATCGCCGCCCATTGCATCCATCGCTAATTTCACTAGTAATAGCTCCCCCTTTTATTAATCGCTAACTTTAGAAATGATTTGTTTCCTATTTTTCAGAAAGACGTGAACGATACATCATAAAGACACCTCGAAACACTTGCTGCCTCTTAACATAACTCTTAACTTCTACTATGGTAAACTCCCGTTCAGCACGTGTCACCTTTGCCTTTGCCATTACACGATCCCCTTGACGAACCTGAAATTTGAAAGCAATCTCTGCTGTGGCAGTTAGTGCCAATTCATCATTAATCACAGCAACAGCTAATGAATTAGCTTGCGCAAACAAATGATGACCTCGTGCAATTCCCGTTCTTGCAAAAACATGCTCCGCACTAATATCTAAAATAGAAATAGCTTCATCATCAAGATTAAGCTCAACAACTTCACCAATGACCTCTTCGGGGTCGAGCGCCTTAACCTTATCAAAATTTGTTTTGGCAACCAATTTTATGCGTTCACGAAGCTCAGGTATAGATAATTCCAGTCGATCTAAACGAATAGTTTGAATGCTCACATTAAATTTTTCAGCCAGCTCCTCATCTGTCACAAAAGGTGTTTTTTCAATGGTTTCTAACAGTTGGTTTTGGCGTTCTTTTTTAGTCTTTTTCATTTTCGCCACCGCCATTTTTATCTTAAAAAATACCTCAATATATTATGACTAGGTACTAAAACTAGTATAATCATAAGTGCACCAAATTTCAAGCTCCTGCGATCTCTTCACCTCATCTATTAATCCAACCGTTCTCCCGAAAACACCCCTTGATCTTCCAGTTTTTTTCTGATCAACATATAGTCTTTACCACTCCAAAAATCTCCCGAATTGAGAATGCGCTCAACATCTTTTCTAGCAACATTCAAGGCTTTAAAATCATGAACGATATCAGCAATTTTAAAATCAGGTAACCCGCTTTGCTTTCTTCCAAAAAAATCACCTGGTCCTCTTAATTTTAAATCAGATTCTGAAAGTTCAAAGCCATCTGTCGTTTCAACCATAATATGCATCCGTTCCTTACTGACCTCAGAATGCGCATCAGAAATTAAAATACAATGCGACTGATGGCTCCCACGTCCAACACGCCCTCTAAGCTGATGAAGCTGTGCCAATCCAAATCGGTCCGCATCATAAATGACCATGACAGTAGCATTCGGCACATTGACCCCAACTTCTACAACTGTTGTTGATACCAAAATTTGCGTTTCGTTGTTCTTAAAAGCTTCCATGACCTGTTCCTTTTCTTCCGACGTTAGCTGTCCATGCATTAATCCGACGACAAATGAACGAAAGGTTTGTGTGAGCTGAGCATGCACATCAATCGCATTTTGTATATCCAATTGTTCAGACTCCTCAATGAGAGGACAAATGAGGTACGCCTGTCTACCTTTTTGTATCTCTCTAGAAACAAAAGCAAGCACATCGGAAAGCTGGTCATGCTTGACCCAATGCGTCTGAATCTTTTTACGACCAGATGGCAACTCATCTATTGTAGAAATGTCCATATCACCAAAAGCCGAGATTGCCAGTGTTCTTGGTATAGGTGTTGCTGTCATATGAAGAACATCTGGTTCTACACCTTTACTGCGTAAAGCTCGCCTTTGGTTGACTCCGAAGCGGTGCTGTTCATCAGCAATGACCAAACCGAGCTTGTTAAATACGACCTCTTCCTGAATCAAAGCCTGGGTTCCAACAATCACATCAATTTCTCCTGCCTGTAATTCCTCCAATAAAGCTTGTCGGCGTTTGCCTTTTACATGACTAGTCAAAAGCGCTACGGAACACCCGAAAGGATGCAGGAGTTCATGAAGGTTTTCAGCGTGTTGCTGCGCCAGAATTTCTGTAGGAACCATTAAAGCACCTTGAAATCCACTTGTCGTCACTGCAAATAAAGCAATACCAGCAATGACTGTTTTCCCAGAGCCCACATCGCCCTGAAGAAGACGGGTCATTCGAACAGAAGACTTGATATCATGAAGAATTTCTTTAGTCACTCTGATTTGTGCTTCTGTCAATTTGAAAGGAAGCGCTTGGATAAAATGGTGTACACTATCGGAGTGTATTGAGATGGCAAGTCCCGATCCTTTCTGACTATTTCTATGTTTAAACAACTGCATTTTTAATTGAAAATAAAAAAACTCTTCATACACCATCCGTCGTCTCGCGTGCTTAAGTTTATGACGCTGATCTGGAAAATGTAGTGTTTGAATTGCCTCCAATCTATCGGGAAGCTGATAGATTTTTCGCAGCTCAATAGGAAGGGGATCCTCTACCCCATGCTGCTTCAATACTTTAAGTGCTTCAAAGACAAATTTTCGAATAGATTTGATTGTAAGATTACCCTTGGTTTGATAGATAGGCTCTATAAGACGCCCCTGCCGTTCCTCACCAAATTGCACCTCCGTAATGGATAATTGCGCACGATGAGCATCCCATTTGCCAGTGACAATCACGCTTTCACCAATTATAATTTTTTTCTTCAAAAATGCACGATTGAAGGCAACGGCAGTAATTAACGAATCGCCTACAAACAGTCGAAAACTTAAACGTGATTTTTTTTTTCCATAAAAACGGAGGGAAGGCTCACTATGAACCTTCCCTTTTACGGTTATTTTATCATCATGCTGTGCTTGGGTCAGATCTTTAATATGGTAACTTTCATAGCGATAGGGAAAATGCATGAGCAAATCGTCGATAGTATAAATACCCAACGCTCGAAGATCGGCTTCCGTTTCCAATCCGATCCCCTTAATCACTGTCACTGGAGAATCTAGCATGATCATAACCTCGATTTCTGAGAAGATGTGTTGAAAAATATTTTATTCTGTAGCAATTTCCCAGTAGGAGTTGCTGCTAGCCCTCCTTCAGCAGTCTCCTTAAAAGCCTTCGGCATCCTCTGTCCCACTTCATGCATGGCAGAAATAACCTCATCACACGGAATTCTGCTTTTCACATTTGCCAAGGCCATGTCCGCAGAAACAATAGCAAGCGATGCCCCCATAGCATTGCGCTTAATACAAGGCACCTCGACCAATCCAGCCACAGGATCACAAATAAGACCCAAGGTGTTTTTCAAAGCCATTGCCACAGCCTCACCCGACTGTTCTGGGGTTCCTCCAGCCATTTCCACAAGCGCCGCTGCTGCCATGCCCGTTGCTGAACCCACCTCGGCTTGACAGCCTCCTGCAGCACCTGAAATTGAGGCGTTATTTGCGATAACATAACCAACAGCTCCTGCTGTAAAAAGAAAGCGCACCATCTGTTCCTTCGTCGGTTTCAATTTATCCTTCATGCCGAACAATACCCCAGGAACAACGCCAGCTGACCCTGCAGTAGGAGTCGCACAAATGGTGCCCATCGCTGCATTGACTTCGTTTGTGGCAACTGCCATACTGACCGCATTCAACAAAAAATCTCCCGACAGAGCATTGCCTGATTTCAAATAGTCGTTGATGAGGACGGCATCTCCACCAGTAAGACCAGAATGAGATTCCACCACTTCATTAATGCCCCTGTCTACCGCTGACTCCATTACTTCCAGATTTTGTTCCATCTGTTGTACAATCATGTCTCTGCTTCTTCCTGTTTCATCGATTTCCTTAAGGATCATCGTCTCAGAAATGGAAAGGGCTTTTGTTTTCGTCATATCGATTAATTCACTTATTGTTTTAAACATCATGATATGTCTCCCTCCTTAACAACCATTCCGATCAATCCAACATGGTGACACTATACATATGAGGAAGCTTGGAAATTTCCTTAGCAACCTCAGAAGGAATCGATTGATCTGTTTCAATTATCATCAATGCCGTTTGTCCCCTTACCTTTCTGGAAACCTCCATATACGAAATATTAATCTCATGTTCTGCTAGAACACTAGCTACAGTTGCCACAGCACCATAGCGATCATGATGCAGAATAAAAAAGGCTGGTCCATTTCCAGACAATTTTAGTCCATAATCATTCAGCTCCGTAATCTCTATCTTACCCCCACCGATAGACACACCCGTGAGTGTCATTTCCTCCACTCCAGAGCGCAGAACGAGACGCACCGTATTAGGGTGCTCTAACTCCTCTTTCTCTTCATAAAAATCTAGACTTAGACCCGCTTGATCAGCATGATCAAAAGCGTGGACAATCCTTTCATCAAAGGTATCATAATCCAATAGCCCACCGACCAAAGCCACATCGGTACCATGCCCCTTATAGGTTTTAGCGAAGGAACCATAGAGATGGATATCTACATGCTCGGGTTGTCTGCCAAAGAGTTGACGAGCTACCCTGCCTATTCGCACCGCTCCAGCAGTGTGTGAGCTTGAAGGACCAATCATAACTGGACCAATAATATCAAAAACACTACGAAACTTCATATTTTTCCCTCCTTCATTCACTATTTGATCACCATCAAATAATCATATAAAGGTTGCCCTCTTTTGTGAATAAACACTGCTCTATTTGCCAATAACGTCCTAATAGAACCATTGGTTTTTATAAAAACAAATCGTTAATTCAATACAGCCATCCTTCTTGTTTCCATATCATAACAGCGTTCTATAATGTACTTTTTAAATGTCATCCTATTCAACACAACCTGTTAGCGTTCGATAAATCCTTTACATTATCAAGAGATAATCTGACCATTCATTTAATCGACCGTCATCAAGCTCATACCTTGGACAAATATATTTACCGTAGCAACTTCGATGCCCAAAATTTGACCCAGACTATACTGAACCTTATGTTGCACATTATAAGCGATTTCGGAGATTTTCATCCCGTAACTGACCATAATGTACATATCTATAATGATTTTATCCTCTATTCGCTTGACAATAACACCCTTGCTAAAATTGTCTTTTTTTAATAATTCCGTGATACTGTCCTTTAAATAACGCTGCGAGATCATACCAATGACACCGTGGCAATCAATTGCTGTACCTCCTGCTATTGTAGCTATGACATCTATTGACACGTCAATAGAACCACATTCAGATCTTAGTTCAATAGCCAAAGGAAACACTCCCTCTAAAATCATCTGTCTCTTCATTTTACTATAAATACTCATTTTATTATACTAAAAAATAGGCTACCAAACCACACGGCTATGTGATCACCGTTGCCAGTAAAAGAGGGAAATGACATGAAGGAAGGCTTTCAATGTCAAACCTCTTGAAATGCTACAAAAACAGTGGTAATGTTAATCTATGTTGTGTTTTAATCAATGTTTGTAATGAAGCCATCTTATAATCATGTCACATTCATAATGTATGCTCATGAGAGGCTGATGCGTTTAAAGGAGGTTTAAAGAATGGGTAAAAAATGCTATGTTACCGGAAAAACAACGAAGTTTGGGCAAAATCGTTCCTTCGCTGAAAATAAGTCAAAGCGTAAATTTAAAGCAAATTTGCAAAAGGTTCGCATTTTGGTTGATGGTAAACCAAAACGTGTTTATGTATCAACAAAAGCTTTAAAATCTGGAAAAGTTGAACGCGTATAAAAGATTTGATGCAAAAAAGCACCTGTTTGGGTGCTTTTTTGTTTAACCTTTTTTCATTGACCCTAAGATCGCTTTGACGAATCCTCCCAAAAACTTCGGCAATTTGATCGTATAAAACTTCATAGTTCTCCTCCTTGCCTGTGACCCCATTTCTGTATCTATGACCTCTAAAAGAACATAATACTTGTTACTAGTATATTCACCAATTCAAAATTAGTACCCTATTTATTCATCTATCTTTTTTCAAATCTAAAGACCGATAGCACAGATAATAATCCTTGCCTTTAGGATCATTCTCCTTCCTATCAAATAAAGTTTCGTCATTTTCCATCAAAAAAATGATGCGCATGGTCAAAATCTGTGCTTTGGACACAAAAAACCATACCATCCTCAATAGTGATTCTAGCCTCATCGTCCACAATTTCATTGCTAATACACAATGAAGAACCCCACTGTAAATGAGCCTGTTGTAAAGGATATTTCACACCCTCAATTGTTAAACCCGCAATAGCTGGACTAAAAGCAATGAGCGACAGATACGGAAAATAGGTTGATTTTCTAATATTATAGGATCCAGGGCATAAAAGAGTGACACTATTTTGTTTATCCACAAGGAGGAATTTTCCAGGGACATTTTTGACTAACATTTGGACATTGATCAACATATGATCTAAGCGCCCACCTGTTGCTCCCACTATAAAACAAGCATCATGTGGATGTTCAAGCACCCAATCAAGAGCAATTTCTAAATCTGTATAGTCTTTCTCGGACTTAAAGTAATCTATATCAATATCCTGACTAGCAATATACCTCCGCTCTTCTGCATTCACTGAATCAAAATCACCAAATGCCTTTATGGGATGTATATGACGCTCCAAAAGAACCAATGTCCCTCTATCAACACCAATCCACTGGACATCTGAAAATAATGGATCATTTAAATCGGGTAATTGGGCGGTAGGTCCCCCCGCCAATATAGCGAATCTCATGGCTACTTCCTTTCAAGCAATTGTGGTGATGATTTTACGAATAAAGATAATACAAAGGCAATAAGGATAAACGAAGGCACGATATAACCTAGATTATAAATGAGGGAGTAAAGAGCAACTGGGGTTCCTTTGGGCGCATAAGATCCAAACCAAATGACACCTGATAAAAAATGGCTAATGATCCTTAAGAAACTCCCTAGAGCGGAGGAAAAAATAATGACAATAACCTTATTTTTATCCGATGTGGTCGATAATATTCTGAATACACCCGCTACACCCACTAATAAAAAAGCAATGGGATAATCTAGTAAAAATTGTATGGGATGAACAACTTCTGGATCAATTAAACAGTTCACAATGCCATAAACAGCACCCATAATCATGCCCCATAGAGCACCACGACGCAATGAAAATAAAACAATTGGAAGCATTTCAAGTGAAATAGAGCCTCCGTAAGCCCACGGAGCGTTAAATTTCAAAAAGCTAAGGATAACAGCTAGTGCTATCATTAAAGCTGATTCAGTTAAAAGCAATACCTTATTGGTTTCTTGATTCATCTTTTTCTCCCCCCAAAAACAAACAACCCGCATATCTTGATCTTGCAAAAGATATACGGGTTTTATTTAACATATAAAACAACACGTCACTCAACAGTGTTATGTTATTACCACGATTCCTTCGCAGGCATAATCCAACAGGTTCAATGGGTCAGAAGTCAGACTTCCCTCTCAGCCTTCACTCAGGCTCCCCACGTGGTTGTATGCGCTATTTAATTGTTTAAAACCGTCCATCATTATACGCTTTTTAATCGCTGGATGGCAAGGTCACGATCTTGTTCATTAAAGATTGCCGATCCAGCAACAAATAATTTTGCTCCGGCTTCGCGGCATAGCTGTAATGTTCGAGGATTAATGCCACCGTCTACTTCTATAGCGATGTTTCTGCCACTCACCTCAATCAAGTGTCGTACAGCTTTTATCTTATCCACCATCTCTGGAATAAAAGATTGACCGCCAAATCCTGGATTAACCGTCATGATCAATATGAAATCAACTTCATAAATAATGTAATCAAGCACACTAATAGGTGTTGCTGGATTAAGTACTACTCCAGCTTTAACCTTATGATTTTTGATTAATTGGATCGTGCGATGCAAATGTGTTGTTGCCTCCACATGTACAGAAAGCATATCGGCACCAGCCTCACAAAAAGCATCCACATAACGCTCTGGATTATCAATCATTAAATGCACATCCAATTCACTGGATGTATGTTCACGAACGGCAGATACAACGTTGGTACCCATTGTGATATTCGGAACAAAAAGACCGTCCATGACATCAATGTGAAGGAGATCGATGCCTGCCTTTTCTACAGAATCAATCTCAGATGCTAGATTTAAAAAATCAGCCGCAAGAAGAGAAGGCGCAATTCTTATCATGTTAATATCGCTTCTTTCTATTAGAAATTTCTTGATAAAATTGTTTGTAGTGCTCATAACGATGACTGGCAATATCTCCCGATTCAACTCTACTCCTCACCGCACAGCCTGGTTCATTTAAGTGTGAACACCCACGAAATTTACAAGCATCTGCTACCTGCAGAAATTCAGGGAAACAAGCTGATAGCTCATCAGCCTCAAGAGATTGAAAATCTAGAGAGCTAAATCCAGGTGTATCTGCCACGAACCCTCCGCCCACCTTAAGTAATTCGACATGGCGAGTGGTATGCTTTCCTCGACTCAATGCTTTAGAGATCTCCCCAGTCTTAATATTAAGCTCTGGATGTAATCTATTCAATAACGAGGATTTCCCAACACCTGATTGCCCCGCAAGCACAGTTGTCTTCTCCTTCAAATAGTGAACAAGCGATACAAGCTCTCGTTCTCTGTGAGGATTGACCAAAAATACCGTATAACCAATCGTCCGGTAAAGTTGGGCATATGCCTCGATAGATGCCTTATCTTCAGGGTGTTCGTTGACTTTATCCATCTTAGCAATGACAAGTATAGGAGGGATACCGTGCGCCTCAATATGAACAAGGAAACGATCCAGTAATCTTGTATCAAAATCAGGCTCCTTAGCTGAAAAAATGACAAGAACTTGGTCCACATTAGCAATCAGCGGGCGAGCTAAAACATTACGACGTTCATGAATCGCTAAAACCATGCCATCAGTTGTATTCGTGGACTCATAATCAACCCAATCTCCAACAAGCGGAGATAACTTTCGCTTCCGAAAGTTTCCCCTACCTCTGCATTGATAAATCATGCCATGATCCTCTATATAGTAAAAGCCACTAAGCGATTTTATGATCTTACCAACTGCCATTTCATCTGTCCCATCTTAATCAATATCGTTATAACGAATGGTCTTATCTTGAATGAGCTGTCCGTCTTTATAGACTTGATAATTGGCTTTACTACCAGGATCTATTGTAAGAGGCAGATTATACACTTTTGTTTTGCTAATGCTTCCATTAACAAACTGTGCATGATCATGCTTAGCATCTGTATAATAGATCACCACATTGACCTGCTGCGATACGTTCTCATTATTTGATGTCTGATTAGCCTGTTGTTCCCCATTGTCACCATCGGTCGATCCATTATTGGTTTGAGTTGTTGTATTATTCACAGTAACCGTGATTTGCTCTACGGTTGTTTTCGGTCTTTCTTCCTTACCTTTTGAAAGATAAACGGTAATGGTTGCCCCTTCTTCAGCTTGGCTGCCTGAAGACGGATCGGTTTTTAAAACGCTCCCTTCCGGAACATTATCAGAATAATCACCTTCTGCAAAAACAACTTCAAACCCAGCATTTTCTAAAGAAATCTCCGCACTACCTTTAGAATCACCTTGAACATTAGGAACATCAATTTGCTTCGGACCTGTACTGTAGGTCAATTTTAACACAGTATTTTTAGGAACTTTTTTGCTCCCGGCTTCCGGCGTTTGCGAAATGATCTGTCCCTTTGGAATTTTGCTGGAAGACACACCAATATAATTGACATCTTTATATTTATTCGCATTGATTAATTCCTTTACTGTGCTAATATCATCACCGACATAATCCTGTATAACTGCTTTCTTAGGTCCCTTACTCACCAACAAATGTACCTTGCTGTGCTCCTTTACTTCGATACCTGATAAAGGATCCTGACTGATGACTACACCTAAAGAGGCATCATCATAGACCACTTTTTTCTTTACAATCAGATTCTTATCCTCTAAACGTTCTTTTGCCTGTTCATAGGTCAGCCCCTTCACCTTAGGAACCTGTACATTATCAACCTGTAACCACTTAGGAATGACAATGATAGCAGCAACAATAAGTGCAAGGATCACGATAGAAATCCACATGATAACACGCTTTTTCCTATTCTTCTTCCCCTTTTTAGCAGGCGAATTTCCTGTTTTTTGTTCTTCACTGTTATCAGGTTCGGAACTTGTATCATCAATAGACAAAACGTCCTTATTCTCCTTAAGAGGTGACATGATCAAAGTTTGATCAGGATCTGCCTCTTTAAAAGGCATAATGCTCGGCTCATTCATTCGTTCTGGACTAAGAGCCGTTGACAAATCATCATATAAAACACTCATGCTTTCATAGCGATCATCTGGATTTTTATCCAACGCTTTGAAAATGATATTTTCTAAGCTTGGCAATATATCTGCATTTAAATCTCTTGGTGGGATAATCTCGTCGTTTAGATGTTTTAAAGCAACCGATACTGGTGAATCTCCAGAAAACGGTAGTTGACCCGTGAGCATTTCATACATGACAATTCCAAAAGCATAGATATCAGATTTGACAGTGGCTTTCTCGCCACGGGCTTGTTCCGGTGATATATAATGTGCTGAACCCATAATAGAATTCGTATAAGTAATCGTCGTAGACGTTAAACCCATAGCAATACCAAAATCGGTCACCTTCACATGATCTTGATCATCAATGAGAATATTTTGCGGTTTGATATCTCTATGAATAATGCCATACTGATGCGCCTGTTCAATAGCTGAAGCAATTTGCTTCAATACAAATACTGCATTTTCAGGTGGAACAGGAGCAAAATTTTTGATGTATGTTTTTAACGTCGTGCCGTCAATATATTCCATGACAATATAATAAAGGTCTTCCTCTTCACCAATGTCATAGATATTCACAATATTTGGGTGCGAAAGACTTGCAACAGCTTCTGCTTCTCTACGAAATCGACGAATGAAGGCATCATCCATAGAAAATTGTTGACGGAGAATTTTAATAGCACAATACCGATCTAAAATAAGATCCTGTGCCTTATAGACAACCGCCATTCCTCCATCACCAATGCGTGAAATAATTTTATAACGACCATTAATTCGTTTTCCAATCATAAGCTTTCACCGTCATCATATTCTACTATTGTTAAAGATATATTATCATTTCCACCAGCATTATTCGCTTTAGTGACCAATTGACTTGCCTTTTCATCAAGAGAATCCACGTTACTAAAAACGGACATGATAGCTTCTTCACTCACCATATCTGACAGACCATCTGAACACAATAACAGTCGATCACCCTTCACCCAACGAAACCGCTGAATATCGCAATCAGGTTCTGAAGCTATTCCCAGAGCCTTGGTAATAATATTCTTTTTTGGATGCACATCAGCGTACTCTTTCGTGATTTGCCCAGCCTTAACTAATTCATTGACAAGAGAATGATCCTCAGTGATCTGTTTAAGCGCTTCTTGATCATGCATTAAATAACAACGGCTATCGCCAACATTCACCACGATAACCTCTTCGGTATTGCATAAAGCTGCCACAAGTGTCGTTCCCATTCCTTTATATTCTGGATGCTTAGATGCTTCGCCAAAAATATAAGCATTGGCAACGGTCACTGTATTCTCTAACCATCGAATAATTGCCGCATCATCCTCCTCAACATCAAATTGATTCCAGCATTCATTAATCTTCTCTAAGGCTAATTTACTAGCAACATCTCCAGCCTGATGTCCACCCATTCCATCAGCAATAACCGCTAAAATATAAGGACTTTTGCGGAAAATACCACCGTTATCTTCATTGTGTTCTCTAAGTTTACCAGGATCCGTTTTAAAAACTGCTTTCATAACCACACCTCATTTAACCATTCATACACTCATATTACCCATTAACATGTCTAGTCCGGTTAATCTCTATGAAAACTAGTTTAACATATTTTACAACAATCTGGTTTTTCACCTTTTAACAAAACAACTAATAAAAAAACCTTCCGTGTTGAAATCCTGCGGCAAGATTTGCACCATGCCCTTTCCATGCCATCGAGAGCGTTCTTGGAGAGCATGGGGCAAACGATTCATTAAAGTCTCATCTTCATAAAAATTCGGAAAGTGTTCTAAAAAATTTTCAACCGTCCCAATATTTTCATCCCTATCAACTGTACAGGTGCTGTAAACCAGTTTTCCACCTTGTTTGAGCAAAGGAGCAACCGTATGTAAGATCTTGGTTTGTATCTCGGTAATCTGTGCAATATCTTGAAGCGTTTTTTGATACTTTATTTCAGGCTTACGTCGTATCACACCAAATCCCGTACAAGGAGCATCAACAAGAATCCGATCAAAAGTAGCTGGTTCAAAAACCTCCTGAGCGCTCATAGCGTCAAGTTCCCGTGCTTGAATACTCTTAAGATTCAATCTAGCTGCGCTTTTTTCAATCAATTTCATCTTGTGTTGATGGATGTCTAAAGCAATAATATCTCCCTCATCCCCCATTCGTTCAGCAATATGCGTTGTCTTACCGCCTGGACCCGCACAAGCATCAAGAATGCGCATATGCGATGCAGGATCAAGCGCCACACTGACAAGCATAGAGCTTTCATCTTGAATGGTCACGACACCTTCTTGATACAAAGGGTCGTTCAAAATCATTCCCTTATTTAAAATGAGGGCATCCTCTGATATCCGTCCCTTTTCAGCGTCCATCTCGGCGTTTAAAAGTGTTAAAAGTGCGGCATCTCTGGACATTTTTAAAGCATTGACACGCAACATCGTTTGCGGCGCCCTATTATTATAATCGCACATCACTTGCGTCGTTTTCATGCCATAAAAATCAATCCAACGTTGTAATAACCATCGTGGATGACTGGTTTCAATAGAAAGCCTCTCCATGGGATCTGGAATGGCTTCAAAAGTGGGTAATCCTTGACGTTGTGCCGCGCGCAGTACACCATTAACAAGCCCTGATATTCCCTGATGACCTCGTTTTTTAGCAATCGTAACCGCTTCGCTAACAATGGCATGGTCTGGAACTTTATCTAAAAAAGCAAACTGAAAAAAAGAAAGACGTAAAAGCAAGCGAACCCACATTTCCATCTTTTTTTCATTTTTGACAAAAGAACGAATATAATAATCTAACGTTAACTGCCTTTGCAGTGTGCCGTAAACGATTTGAGTGAGCAGTGACGTATCTCTCTCAGATAAGTCCGCCGTTTCAATCGCATGGTTCAAAGCCAGTTGACTATAAGCACCCTGTCTTTCAATCTTTTCTAATACATTAAGAGCTACTTCTCGAATAGTCTGCTTCAAACAAATCGTTCTCCTTTATCCAATGCGCCTCCACGTGCAAAGTCTCCCGCGGGCATGCGCTTCTTTCCTGCTGGCTGACACTGGATCACCTTTATAGCGACAGCATCCCCTGTCTGAACAATAAAACCATCCTTTTCAATTGCAATGATTGTCCCTGGCAATGTTGTCTGTTCTCCCTCGACCTTTTCCATTTCCCAAATTTTCATCACTTGATCGTTATAAACAGTATAGGCACCTGGGAAGGGATTAAGTCCACGGATGTGATTATAAATAGTTTCACCTGGCTTATGCCAATCGATCTTTTCATCCTCACGACGAATCGTCGGTGCGTAAGTTACCAATGTTTCTTCTTGAGAGATAGGCTGAATCTCACTCATTAAAAGTTCTGGCAACGTTTCAGACAATAATTGCGCTCCCGCACGACTTAACTTATCATGCATGGTTCCAACATTATCTATTTCCTCAATAGGAATGGTCACCTGCGATAAAATATCCCCTGCATCCATGGCTTTAACCATATACATAATGGTCACACCTGTTTCTTTTTTTCCATCAATGATCGCCTTATGTATAGGAGCCCCACCACGATAAGCTGGTAACAAAGAGGCATGGACATTAATAGCTCCGTGCTTCGGTGCGTCCAAGATAGCTTCAGGCAATATTTGTCCATAAGCACAGGTCACAATCAAGTCAGGACTATAAGCCAAAATAGCATCAAGAACTTCAGGCTGGTTCATTTTCTGTGGCTGAAGAACAGGAATCCCTTGTGTTAAAGCAAGCTCTTTAACTGGTGATGACTCCACACGTTTCTTTCTTCCTTTGGGACGATCGGGCTGCGTAACCACCGCAACGATATGATAGTTATCGTCAATAAGCCGCTGCAAAACCGGGACTGAAAAGTCAGGTGTTCCCATGAATATAACATTCACTGTCCTATGCCCTCCTTAAAAGATGATCACTCAAAAGTGACCATCTGGATGATTTCATACATTTCACATCAAAACATGAGGATCTATATCAACTGTAATGGAAAGCCCTTCTTTGGAAAACGCATGCTGATAGTGATCTAGAACCTCTTTCAAAACACGCTTCAATTGCGGTTCATGTTTATATTTTATCATGCACTGACAACGATATCTATCTTTGATCCTAGCAATAGCTGGAACAACTGGACCAAGTAAAATAGCCTGATCGGATAGTTCTTGCTTGAGCAATTGCACAATTTTCGTCGCTACATCTGACGCCTTGGCAAGCGATTCATGTACTACTGTCACTAAGGATAGATAGTAAAAGGGCGGATAATCATGCCGTTTCCTAGAAAACATCTCCTGCTGATAAAATTGCAAATAATCATGCTTAGCAGCCAACGTCACCGCATAATGATCAGGTGCATAACTTTGTATGACCACCTCACCCTCCAGCTCATGCCGTCCTGCTCGTCCACCAACCTGTGTCAATAATTGAAAGGTTTTTTCTGTCGAGCGAAAATCTGGCAAATGGAGCATCGCATCCGCCGCTAAAACGCCCACTAGGGTCACCTTTTCAAAGTCCAGACCCTTCGCAATCATCTGTGTCCCCAGTAAAATATCAGCCTCACCACGTCCAAAAGCCCCAAGAAAACGCTCATGGGCTCCTTTTTTACGTGTCGTATCCACGTCCATTCTAATCACTCTTGCCTCTGGTAAAAAGGCCGTTAAAGCTTCCTCAAGCTTTTGTGTCCCTGAGCCAAAAAAACGAATGTATTCACTCTCACAGCTTGGACAATGGGTGGGTGCTGGTTCTTCATACCCACAATAATGGCATTTGCTAAGGTTTTGTTCTCTGTGAAAAGTAAGCGAAATATCACAATGCGGGCAGGTGATAACATGTCCGCAATCTCGACACATAATAAAGGTAGAATGCCCTCTCCTATTGAGAAATAATACACTTTGTTCACCACGTTCAAGCCGTTCTTGCAATTTTTCCATTAATTCACGTGAAAACATTGAACGATTACCTGCTCGTAATTCCTCACGCATATCGACTACCGTCACAGGGGGCATCGGTTTCTGGTTCACTCGCTCACTTAACGCCGCATGCTGATACACGCCCTTTTGCGCGCGAGCATAGGATTCTAACGAGGGAGTGGCACTCCCAAGGATAACGGGACAATGATGAAATTCCCCACGGAATATTGCCACATCACGAGCATGATAGCGCGGATTCTCTTCTTGCTTATAACTCGTTTCATGCTCCTCATCAATGATAATAATCCCCACATTTTTAAAAGGAGCAAAAACAGCCGAACGCGCACCGATGACTACCCGCACTTCACCACGATGAATTTTCCGCCATTCGTCATGCTTCTCTCCACGATTCAGCCCACTGTGCAGGACGGCTACTTTCTCACCAAAACGTCCCCTAAATCTCTCTACCATCTGCGGGGTTAACGAGATTTCAGGCACTAGCATAATCGCATCTTTTCCTTCAGCCAGAACCTGTTGTATGGATTGCAAATAAATTTCCGTCTTCCCACTTCCAGTCACACCGTGAACAAGATACACATGATGTTGCTCTTGCTTAACATCACGAATAATCGGATCGAGTGTTTTTTGCTGCTCTTCAGTAAGCTTCGGAGGAGAAGTTGGCTTGATCTCCTGTTTGAAAGGGTCGCGATATACCTCTTTATCATAAGAACGAAAGAGCTGTTTATCAACCAAACTCTGTAGCGTGGCTCGTGACACCTGACATGCTGTCATCAATTCAATAAGTGGTACAGCTTCACTTATCTTATAATCGACAAAATACTTGACCACCGCAAATTGTTTCTTAGCTTGACTTTCCAACTGACTTAATTGCTCTGCCAACGCTTTCCCAGTATATAAGGGTTCCATCACTTTGATCTTTTTAATCGCTTGCTTTTGGTCAATTTCATGACTTTCATAAAGGACATTAGCTTGTATCGCTGCTTTGACAATCTTCAAGTGTCCAGGATGCGCCTTTTGAAGGTATCTCCACTCTACTCCTTTATCCGTGGAAAAGAGAAAAGCAACCTCTGAAAACTGTGTCTCAAGCTGCTGACGCTCTTTCACACCAATGATTTTTTTATAATTAGCTTTCATTGCCGCAGGAAGCATTGCTTGATAAGCTGAAATTTCATAACATAACGTTTGCTCGGCTAGCCATTTCCCTGCCTCTAGCAATTCTTCCGTTAACACAGGAGAATCATCAACAATCGAGTCAATTGACTTGATTTTCTCCATATCTGTATCTGTCGTTTCTTTTAGCGCAATAATAAAGCCTATTAATTTACGTGGTCCAAACGGAACCACTACACGCAACCCTCGCTCTACAATAGGTTCTAATGCTTCAGGTATAGCGTAATCAAAGGGCTTATCAGTCTGATTCAATGCGAGATCAACAATCACCTCAGCAATCATTTGTCAGCCCTGCTTTTTAATAAAGCATCTAACTCCTCACAGAGTGCCTCAGCAATCTTTTGTTTTGACATTAATCCTAAGTCTTTCGTTTCTCCTTCCCTGTAAAAAAAAATGACATGATTAGTATCCACAGAAAAGCCAGCATTTGGCTCTGCCACATTATTGGCGACAATCATATCAAGCTGTTTTTTTTCGAGTTTTTTTATCGCATAATCATGGAGCTTCTCCGTCTCAGCCGCAAATCCTATGAGAAGCTGATGTGTTTTTCTATCCCCTAATTCCTGCAAAATATCCGGATTACGAACAAAGGTAGTCGTCCATTCTCCCTCTGTTTTTTTTATCTTTTGCTCAGAAACGATTTTCGGGCGATAATCAGATACTGCCGCCGTTTTTATCACGGCATCTGTGTCGTCAAAACGCCGAAAGACCTCCTGATACATCTCTTGAGCTGATTGGACATGAATGGTTTCCACACCTTCTGGATCATTTAAAGCTGTGGGACCTGAAATCAATGTAACATCTGCTCCGTGTCGAGCGGCTGCTTCAGCAATCGCATAGCCCATTTTCCCCGAAGAATGATTCGTCAAATAACGCACAGGGTCCAGTGGTTCCTGAGTTGGTCCAGCAGTAACCAACAGCTTTTTGTTATTTAAATGTACGAGTGATGATTGGGAAGTAAAATGAGCAGTCATTTCCTCAACAATGGCTTCTGGCTCAACCATTCGTCCCTTTCCAATCCAGCCACAGGCAAGCAGACCATCCTCTGGATCAAGCAAACGATAACCAATAGCCTTGACTTTAGCTAAATTTTCACGAACAGTTGCATGAGCATACATATTAACGTTCATAGCTGGTGCTACCCATACCGGTGCAGTCGTCGCAAGCAATGTCGTCGTCGCAAGATCATTAGCGATGCCATTGGCCATTTTAGCAATAATATTAGCTGTAGCAGGTGCAACGATGACAAGATCTGCCTGATCTGCTAGATCAATATGTGCGATCTGATGCGGAACTTGTTCTGTAAATAGGTCATCATAAACCGGGTTCCTCGATAAACCATGAAAGGTTGTGCTCGACACAAACTTCTGAGCACTTTCGGTAAGAATAACATGCACATGCGCTCCCAGCTTTGTCAAAGCACTCGTCAGGACACATGCCTTATAAGCAGCAATACCTCCTGAAACAATTAGAACAATATTTTTATTGTTTATATTCATATCCTGTACTCCGCTCCTCCACCTACATGTACAAAACATGTCTTTTAGATCGTATATGATATTAAGCTACTGTTCTCATTATTTTAACACTTGCATCCATTGCTTGATGCAAATAAAAATGCCTACCTAATACATAAGGCTGCCAAGTATTTCCCTAGCAGCCCATTGAGCAGTCTTTAGTGCCCCTTATCTTTCAATATAGTCTTCATGTTCATATTTAACCAAGCCTTCATTAATTTCTTCTAGCGCCGTTCCTACTAATTTATGGGAATTGATATCTTCAATCAGTGGTTCTTCTGAAACGGCTAATTCCCTTGCACGCTTTGCGGATAATGTAACCAATGTATATTTTGAATCAATTTGTTCCAATAATGTATCAATCGATGGATGAAGCATCATGATCAATCGACCTCCGTTAATCTTTTATATTTTTCAATAATCCTCGCTTGTTGACTATGCTCTGCAGTGACCACAGCTTCAATCCGATCACAAGCATGATCGACCTGATCGTTCTCAATGACATAATCATAATGCTTCATCATATCTATTTCTACACGTGCAGCATTCAAACGATTTTCAATTAATGCTAGATTTTCTGTTCCTCTATTGGTTATACGCTTCTTCAATTCGCCAAGGCTCGGAGGAACCAAGAAAATAAATATACCCTCAGGAAAATTCTTTTTTACTTGAAGCGCCCCTTGCACCTCAATTTCCAACAGGACATCCTTACCTTTGTCAAGAGTATCCTGTACGTATTGCAATGGAGTTCCATAACAATTCCCCACATATTCTGCCCACTCTAATAGTTGATGGTTCGCAATCATTTCTTGAAACTCCTCCTTAGCTTTAAAGAAATAATGCACCCCATCTTGCTCCCCTGCTCGAGGCTTTCTCGTCGTCACCGATATTGAGTATTGGAGATCAGTCCCCCGCTCACGCAGCGCTCGGCAAACCGTACCTTTGCCCACGCCAGAAGGTCCTGATAACACAAACAGTAAACCTTTTTCCTTAAACACCATAAGTCTATAAACCCCCGCTAATTAGCTTTCAACAGTCACATCATCTTGAGAGATTAATCTCTGTGAAATCGTTTCTGGATGAACAGATGACAAGATGACATGGTCGCTGTCCATAACGATAACAGCTCGTGTTCGTCTCCCGTAGGTCGCATCAATAAGCTTATTTTGCTCCTTGGCAATTTTTATTAAACGTTTAATAGGTTGTGACTCAGGACTGACAATGGAAATAATACGGCTTGCCGACGCAATATTGCCAAAGCCAATGTTCATTAAAGTGATCATACACCTACCCCCCTACCAACGTTCTCACTATTCAATATTTTGTATTTGCTCTCTTATTTTCTCTAAACTACTTTTCACTTCAACTACCTTCTGAGCAATATGTATGTCATTTGCTTTAGAACCCATTGTATTAATTTCACGATGCATCTCTTGAATTAGAAAATCCATTTTTCTACCCACTGGACTGTCATCTTTTAAAAAAAATTGAAACTGTTCAATATGACTCATTAAACGTGTTAACTCTTCATCGACATTCACCTTATCCGAAAAAAACGCAACCTCATTCAATAACCGCTCCTGATCAACAACGGATCCAGCTTCCGTTAAAAATTCTTCCATTCGTTGGCTAAGGCGTTTCCTATAATCTTTCACAACCAGTGGAGCATATTCTCGAATGTCACTCACGAATCGATCTAATTCGATAAGTCTTTGGCTTAAATCTTCATACAAATGCCGTCCTTCTTGAAGACGCATATCTTGAATATTATACAACGCCTGTTCTAAAACAGAAAATACTAAATCATCAAGCACCGCTGATTCTTTAGTGATACTTGACACTTCGAACACGTTTTCAAGATCAACAATATCGCCAACACTGTACTCAGGGGAAATACGATAACGCTCAACAATTTGCTTAAATCCCTCTGCATATTGATCTAATAGCTCCCAATTCACCTGCACCTCTTTTTGCGTCAATCGTTCGCCAGATAAAGTCAGCTGCACAGTCACCATCCCGCGCTGTAATGTTGATTGGATGATTTTTTTCATCGCATCTTCCAGATAAAGGAGATGGCGTGGACTGTGAAATGTGATATCCAAATAACGATGATTAACCGTTTGTATTTCAATAGACACAGTATGAGAAGCATTGGATTGCGAAGCCCTGCCATATCCAGTCATACTTTTTAACATTTTATCACATCCATACTTTATTCTAAACAAAAATAGTAATCGCAACAAGTACTACTCTTTAATATCGAGCCATTTGAATAGCTAAAACCTCCTCGACTTACAGATATGCTATTCACATGATATACTACCAATTAGATGAAAGAGGGGGATGACAATGTCCTTTGATGGGATAGTTACACGTTCGGTTTGCAAGGAGCTTCATAGTACTTTTTCAGGCGGTCGCATCAGTAAAATTTATCAACCGCATGCATCTGACCTCATACTGGTCATCCGTTCTCAAGGAACGAATCGTCGCTTACTCATTTCAGCAGGTGCACAGTTCATGCGTTTACATATAACATCTTGGCATATCGACAATCCTGCAGAGCCACCAATGTTTTGTATGCTTATGAGAAAATATCTTGAAGGGAGCGTTGTAGAATCCATCCAACAATTGGATTATGAGCGCATCGTTCACATAGATATGAAAGGAAAAAGCGACCTCGGTGATACCGCACATCGACGCTTAATTATTGAGCTAATGGGCAAGCATAGTAATATTATTCTCATCAACCGCGAGAGCGGAAAGATCATCGATGCTGTGAAACGTTTGCCAGCTTATGCTAATCGCCATCGCACGATTTTACCTGGCCAGCCCTATGTGCTACCACCTAATCAACACAAGCTCAATCCCGCAACGATGACTGCGGATGATTTGCTACAGCGTCTAGATTTTAATAGCGGCAAACTTGAACAACAATTCGTTGCCAATATCAATGGATTTTCACCCCTATTAGCTAAGGAAATTATCCATCGTGCTGGCGTGCCTACCCAGCAAGCCGTCATCTCTGCCTTTATATCCGTGCAAAAACAAATTAAAGAAGAACAGTTCCAGCCACAAATCATTCACCAACCTGGAGCAAAGGATCAATTTTATGTGCTACCTCTCACGCATATTGCTGGTGAAGTTGAAACATTCCATTCTCCTAGCAGCATGCTAGAGTCCTATTTTTCATTAAAATCTGAGACCGACATTGTCAAACAACGTGCTTCCAGCTTAACTCATTGGCTTACAAATGAAAAAAAGAAAAATGAACGCAAGCTGGATAAGCTGAATGCAACCTTAAGGGAGGCTGAAGATGCCGCGCGGTTTCAACTCTATGGTGAATTATTAACAGCCCACATGCATCTTGTGACAAAGGGAGATGAGTCTGCCACCGTCGTTAATTATTACGATCCAGAGCAACAGACCCTCACCATTCCCTTGGACCCTAATCGAACACCCTCTGAAAATGCGCAAAACTTTTTTAAAAAATATGGTAAATTAAAGACAGCCCAAAAAGTTGTAGAGGAACAAATCAAAGCAACACATCAAGAGATCGACTATTTCGATACACTTCTGCAACAGATTACTTCTGCTGGAATAAATGACATTGATGACATTCGTGAAGAGCTGGAAGAAGGAGGTTATCTCAAACGGCGTATTTCCAAAATGCGCAAGCAGAAAAATCAAAAAATCAACATAGAGAGCTATACTTCTAGCGAAGGCATTCCCATTCTCGTCGGAAAGAATAATAAACAAAATGAATTCCTAACCAATCGCCATGCCGCTGCTGAAGATACATGGCTGCATACCAAGGACATTCCTGGATCTCATGTGGTGATTCGTTCCAAGGATTTTGGAGAGACCACATTATTAGAGGCGGCAAATCTAGCAGCTTATTTCAGTAAATCTTCGATGTCAAGTAGCGTCCCTGTCGATTACACAACGATTAAACACATCCATAAACCAAATGGTGCAAAGCCTGGTTATGTGATTTACGACCACCAAAAAACAGTCTATGTCACGCCTAACGAACGCTTTGTCTTACAATTAAAGGATCGACAATAACCGCATACACTGAAACGGTATAGTCTATATTGGGGTTGTAAAATATGACAAAACATCTACATTAAACCCGTTTATGATGATGTTCAAGGGTTTGTCATTTAAAAGTGCTTCTTAGACCGTTATAATGTAATTAAAACTATTGAATCAAGGTGACCATATTCATGAGCAATCACTCAGATAATAACTATAAATCAACGAGTAATAAAAATTATGCTATCTTAATTTGGAGCTTCTCCATTGTAGCAGTTGTCATCATTCTCCTACTGTTCTTCTCACCACTTGGTTATCACGGCAAAGTCGGTTTTGACATCAACATTTTGCCAAGGATGAATGCCATATTCAACAGCTTTACCTTCATTTTTCTGTGGGCTGCTTTGTTTGCCATCCGTAAAAAAAATATCAAATTACATAGGGGATTCATTTTAGCAGCATTTATAGCAACATTATTGTTTTTAATCTCCTACCTCACCTTCCACTATATTTCACCCGAGACAGCAAAATACGGTGGGGAAGGCTTTATGAGACCACTTTATTTTACAATTTTGATCACACATAGTACACTGGCTGCCATCATCGTCCCACTAGCACTCTTTTCCCTTGTCTGGGGATGGACCATGCAGATCAGTAAGCACAAAAAGATCGTGCGCTGGACGATGCCTATTTGGCTCTATGTCAGCATAACAGGTGTTGTCGTCTATCTCATGATGGCACCGTATTATTAAAAATACGAAAGTATTCATTTAGTTTTTAAACCGATTATTAGAGATAGAGATTGGAACAAAACTAATAGCTACACTGAAATAGTAAAAAAGACTCTAATTATCCAAAAAAAAACGATATGTCCTGCACCCCAAACATTGGAATCACATTCTAACGTTCGGGGTGTTTATTTATAGCTAAATATAACGAGTGTAGAAACTATGTATTTCTTAAGATCATCTCATACAGGCAACCCATCATTCATTTTTTCTAGCTTAGCAAATAGGTGTCCGCTCTAGAACGCTCGCTTTCCTCTATTCTATCTAGGTAACCTCTTCCATTTTTAAGCAGTGGTTTGTCAATCCTCACTCATCCACCTATCATCAGCTGGATCTTGGTACCAGCGCTCAAGCATTTTCTTTTGCACATCATTAATGATCTGTCTTTCCTCCGCAAGATGGATCAATGTCGAAAAATCAGTCAATGTATGGCAAGATACTCCTGCTTCCGCAAATTGCTGTTTGGCTATTGGCAATCCATAGGTCATGATGGCTAAAGAACCAATCACCTCAGCTCCTTCCTCCCGCAACGCTTCAACAGCAGTGAGAACACTTCCACCTGTAGAGATTAAATCTTCAATAACGACTACCTTTTCTCCTGGATTGATAAGACCCTCAATTTGCTTTTTCTTTCCATGATCTTTCATAGAACCACGCACATAGACCATTGGTAACTCTAATAGATCACTCACCCAAGCTGCGTGGGGGATGCCTGCCGTCGCCGTTCCTGCTACGACTTCTGCCTCAGGATAATACACTTGAACAAGCTGAGATAATCCCTTGGCAATAAATCGACGCACCTCTGGATAACTCATTGTTAAGCGATTATCACAATAGATGGGAGACTTTAACCCCGATGACCACGTAAACGGCGCATCGGGACTGAGGACAACAGACTGAATCGTTAAAAGATGCTGTGCAGTTGTTTGACTAAGCGTTGACATGAACTTCACTCCATTCTTTTTGTACACGTTCATAGGCCGTGAACGGATCTTTTGCTTGTGTAATGCTACGACCCACCACAATAAAATCGCTACCCATTTTCCTCGCTTCTTTTGGCGTTGCTAAACGTTTTTGATCATTTTTATCATCACCTGTCAACCGAATACCTGGTGTCACTGTTACAAACTGCTGTGCAATAGTTCGTTTTATCCCTGCTACTTCTTGAGGCGAACATACGACTCCATCACAACCGCTTTTATGAGCCATTAGCCCATAAGCGTTGACCACCTTTTCCATCGGCATGTTGATCAACAATTCACTTTCTAACATCTGTTGATTAGTGCTTGTCAGTTGAGTCACAGCCAAGCATATTGGACGCGTCCTCCCGGCGGTTATACCCTCTTCTAAACCTTGAATAGCTGCAGACATCATCTCTTCTCCACCAGCCGCATGAACATTCACCATATCAAGATCCAGCGTGGCCAATCCACGCATTGCTTTATAGACAGTTGTTGGAATATCGTGAAGCTTTAAATCTAGAAATACATGAAAACCCTCTGCCTTGAGTTGACGTACCAACTCCGGACCATACTTATAATAGAGTTCCATACCTACCTTGACATAAGGTCGCACTTTTCTTAGTGAGTTTAACAAGTCTTGCAATTCCTCCATTGTCGACACATCAAGAGCAACAATGATTGAGTGGTTCATGACTTCCAACTCCTTCCTACTAACTCTTGTATACATGTCACATGCCATTCCTGTAAACGCTGAGGTAACATCTGGATCAAGTTGGGACACACCCACGGATCTGTGAAATTTGCTGTTCCGATTGCTACCGCACTTGCCCCAGCCAATAAAAACTCAATGCAGTCATCCACACTTTGAATACCACCCATGCCAATGATTGGAATAGTCACAGCCTGACTCACCTCATAGATCATCCGAATGGCAATGGGTTTAATTGCTGCACCGCTCAGTCCACCCATTTTATTCGCTAAGATCGGCGCTTCTGTTTTAAGATCAATGCGCATACCAAGCAATGTATTGATCATCGATAAACCATCTGCTCCCGCCTGCTCAACCGCTGTTGCCATTGCAACGATATCACTGACATTGGGCGAAAGCTTAACGTAAACAGGCAAATGTGACGCATTCTTGACTCTTTCTGTCAACTCAGCAGCCACATCAGGTATAGTACCAAAGACCATACCGCCTTCCTTTACGTTAGGACATGAAATATTAAGCTCTAGAGCCCCCACACGAGGATCTAAAGAGAGCTGTTCAGCTACAAATAAATAATCATCAATGGTAGACCCGGCAATATTGGCCAAAATAGGGGTCTGATAACGCTCAAGCCAACGTAATTCTTTCTCCATGATATGAGTAATACCAGGATTTTGCAGACCAATGGCATTGAGCATCCCCGCTGCTGTTTCCGCAACTCTCGGTGTTGGATTGCCGAACCGTGGTTCTTTGGTGGCGGCTTTAATCGCCATGGCACCAAGGATATCTAGATCATAAAGCTCAGCAAATTCTTGTCCAAACGCAAAGCAACCTGACGCTGGCATGATTGGATTTTTCATAGATAAGCCTGGTAACTCAACCCGCAAATCTACTTCCTCGCTCTTCACGGTCATGACAGCACCACCTCTCCTGCTTTAAAAACCGGTCCATCCCTACATATTTTTTTGTAATGATGACCCTCAGGATCATCTTGGAGATGACAGACACAAGCCATGCAAGCTCCAATACCACAAGCCATGCGTTGCTCTAATGAGAGGTACAGTGGAATGTCACCACCTATAAAACATTCTTCTAAAGCACGGAGCATCGGCAATGGGCCACAAGCATAAACGCGATCAGCCGCTATCTCTCGGGCTGTTAAAATATTTGTGACAAAACCTTTTTCCCCATATGAGCCGTCAGCAGTAGCTACATAAGTATTCCCCAATTGCTGAAAACATTTTTCATAGAAAACAACATCAGCACTAGCGAATCCAAGAATATGGGTCACCGTCGCCCCATGTGCTCGTAAGTGCTTCGACAGATTGTATAACGGTGGAACACCTACACCTCCACCAATGATCAATGCTTCTGTTCCTTCCAAATCCTTCGTTACAGGAAACCCGTTACCTAAAGGCCCTAAGACATCAACACGCTCACCTATCCTTTTTGTAGATAAATTCCATGTCCCTTGACCTTCTACCCTATAGATAAGCGTACATTGATGTGTTGCTTTATCATAATCTGCTAAGCTAATAGGTCTCCTCAACAACGCATCGCCACGGTAGTCCACACGAAGATGAACAAACTGACCAGGTTCACTCATATGTTGCACAAGTTCACCTTCTAAAATCAGCTCATAAATGTTTTTAGCAAGAACCCGCTGATTGACGATCTTCATACCCTCTGAACGTATCATACCGTCACCTGCATCTGTGCGTTCGAGACTGGCATACTACGCAACATGAAGGACAGAGATTCTAACACTTGTAAAAGAGCCTCCGTCGTATCGAGTGATGTTAAACAGACAACACCATTTTCTACGGATTCTCGGCGAATCCTAAAACCATCACGTGTCGGTTTTTTGCCCTTTGTCAAAGTATTGATGACAAATTGTGCCCCTCCTCCACGAATCACCTCTAATAGATTAGCATTAGCCTGTTCACCGGCAATTTTATCAACCACCGTTACTGGAATGTGTTGACTGGCAATATAGGCTGCCGTTCCTTCCGTGGCCAAAATATTATAACCAATGTTGAAAAATCGCTTGATCAGTGGTAAAACCTCTTCTTTATCCTTATCAGCAATGGTGAAGAGTACAGAACCTTCAGTAGGAATGGACATGCCACTGGCAAGCAAAGCTTTATATAAAGCTTTTTCTAATGTAACATCATGCCCGATGACCTCACCGGTAGACTTCATTTCCGGACCTAGTGTAATATCGACGCTGCTTAACTTAGCGAAGGAAAAAACCGGCGCTTTAACAAATACATTATTCGGCTCAACATGATAGCCCATGTCATAACCGAGTGAAGACAAGGAATGCCCAAGAATGACTTTTGTAGCAAGATTAGCCATCGGTACACCTGTAATCTTACTTAAAAATGGAACCGTTCGACTCGAGCGTGGATTAACTTCTAAGACATACACCCGATCCTGATGAATGACAAACTGTATGTTCAACAGTCCAATAATTTTGAGCCCACGGGCAATCTCTATGGTCTTATTAATAATCTCTTCTTTTAAATCTGCATGCACATTTTGAGTGGGGTAGACAGCTATCGAATCCCCAGAATGAACACCAGCACGCTCGATATGCTCCATAATCCCCGGGATATGAACCGTTTCTCCATCACTAATGGCGTCAACCTCTACTTCTCTCCCCATCAAATAGCGGTCGATTAGGACTGGATGCTGTGGGTTGATGCTCACTGCATGGGTCATATAATGTTGCAACTCCACTTCATTATAGACAATTTCCATTGCCCGTCCCCCTAGGACATAGGATGGGCGTACAAGAACTGGATATCCAATACGATGAGCAATGCCTAGCGCTTCTTCTATGGACAGAGCTGTTTTTCCTTCTGGCTGACTAATGGCGAGCCGTTCCATGAATTGTTCAAATTTATCACGGTCTTCTGCTTCATCCATTGCAGCCAACGATGTGCCAAGGATGGTCACTCCACGTGCTTGAAGTTCATCAGCTAGATTCAACGCTGTCTGTCCACCAAATTGCACGATGACACCCTTTGGCTGTTCAAAATCTATGACATGCATGACATCTTCAACAGTCAGTGGCTCAACGTAAAGCTTATCGGAAACACTAAAATCCGTCGAAACTGTTTCTGGATTATTATTGACAATAATTGCCTCATAGCCTGCTTCTTTAATAGCCCAAACCGCATGCACGGTAGCATAATCAAATTCCACACCCTGACCAATGCGAATCGGACCTGAACCTAGCACTAGGACACTTTCGCGATCGCTCCGAATCGACTCGTTCTCTTCTTCATATGTGCTGTAATAATAAGGGGTTTCAGAAGCAAATTCAGCAGCACATGTATCCACCATTTTGTATACAGGCAATATACCATTGGTTTTCCGGAAGTGATAGACCTCTCGTTCCGTCGCCTCCCACAGCTCTGCAAGCGCACGATCTGAAAATCCTAAGCGTTTCGCTTCAAGAGTAGCCACCGTATCCCAAGGTGCCTGCTTAGTCATCTGTTCAGCTTGTATAATGTTACTGAGCTTATGTAAGAAATAACGGTCGATTTCCGTCACCGTCCGTACCTGTTCAAGATGATGACCTCGGCGCAGGATTTCTGCAATATAAAATAAGCGGCGATCATCTTTTTGACGCATGCCGTCCCATAGCTCTTCATCCTCCATCCGAGCCATATCCTCCGAAGACAAATGATAGTAGCCAGCCTCCAGAGAACGAATGGCTTTCAAAAGTGATTCTTCAAATGTTCTTCCCATTGCAAGAACTTCTCCAGTGGCCTTCATCTGTGTTCCTAGTCCTCTATTTGCAGCAGCAAATTTATCAAATGGCCAACGTGGAATCTTTGTAACGATGTAGTCTACTGCAGGCTCAAAACTAGCGTAGGTTGTCCCTGTCACAGCATTTTTAATCTCATCCAGATGATAACCGACAGCAATTTTAGTAGCAATCTTCGCAATAGGATATCCCGTTGCTTTGGAAGCCAGTGCTGAAGAACGACTAACCCGTGGATTAACTTCAATAACATAATAATCAGAGCTATTCGGATCAAGTGCCAGCTGAACGTTACAGCCCCCTTCAATTTTCAAAGCACGAACAATTTTCAACGACACACTGCGAAGCATTTGTAAATCACGATCACTTAAAGTTTGTGTAGGAGCAATAACAATGGAATCTCCCGTATGAATTCCGACAGGATCAAGATTTTCCATCGGACAGATGGTAATCGCCCCGTCATTGGCATCCCGCATCACTTCGAATTCAACTTCTTTAAATCCAGCAATACTCTTTTCAATAAGCACTTGATGAACAGGACTTAGCTTTAAACCATTCGCCACAATCGTCTCTAGCTGCTCTTGATTTCTAGCGATACCACCACCTGTCCCTCCGAGGGTGTAGGCAGGACGTACAACCACTGGAAACTCAATGGTTTTTACAAAGTCATGAGCTTCATCTAGCGTATTGATAATAGCACCTGCGGGCATAGGCTCATTGAGCTTGTCCATGACCGCTCTAAAAGCCTCACGATCCTCTGCTTGTTCAATGGATGACAATTTTGTACCAAGAAGTTCAATATTCAGCTCCTGAAGCACACCACTACGTTCCAATTCCATCGCTAAATTTAACCCTGTTTGCCCTCCCAATGTCGCTAAAAGACCATCAGGTCGCTCTTTACGAATAATTTTACTAACGAATTCAATGGTTAACGGCTCCATGTAAACACGATCTGCCATATTAGGATCTGTCATAATAGTGGCAGGATTTGAATTCACTAAAATGACCTCATAACCTTCCTCCTTCAAAGCTGTGCAAGCTTGCGTTCCCGAATAATCAAATTCAGCCGCCTGCCCAATCACAATAGGACCTGAACCGATAACAAGAATTTTTCGTATATCTGTACGTTTAGGCATGTGGAATCCCAACCTTTCTATGACGCTCAACATCTTCTAGAAAACGAGAAAATAATGACTGGCTATCTTCTGGTCCTGGTGTCGCTTCAGGATGAAACTGCACGCTAAAAGCAGCATGATGCTTATGTCGCAACCCTTCAATGCTTTGATCATTAATGGCGATATGTGTCACTTCAAGTTCCGTTTGAGAAAGAGAGCCAGGGTCAACGGCATAACCATGATTTTGTGAGGTCATATAGAAACAGCCTGTTAATAAATCCTTGACAGGATGATTCGCCCCACGATGACCAAAGCCCATCTTCACCGTATCGGCTCCACTCGCCAATGCCAGTAGCTGATGACCGAGACAGATGCCAAATAACGGAACCTTTCCGAGTAGATTTTTCACTGTCTCTATAGATTCTGGAATATCTTTTGGATCTCCTGGACCGTTAGAAAGCACGACACCATCGGGATGAAGTTGTAATATATCTTTTTCCGTCGCATTATAAGGTACAACACACACATTACAGCCCAAGTAATTGATCTCACGAAGAATGCCCTTTTTCATCCCAAAATCCACGAGCACCACTCTTGGTCCATTACCAGGAATTTCATAAGGTATTTTAGTGGACACACGGCTCACCTGATCACGTCTCCACTGTTTCCTATTCAATTCTTCAACGACCTTAGCCTGATTTTCATCTTCGTCACAAAGCTTCCCTTTCAATGTGCCATGCTTTCGAATCATTTTCGTCAAACGCCGGGTATCGATGCCAGCTAACCCTGCAATCCCTTTCTCTTTAAGCATATCGTGCAATGTGGATTCTGAACGCCAGTGACTCGGCGTTACCGTAGCTTCCTTCACAATCAATCCTGCGATGGCAGGGTGTACCGATTCAAAATCATTGTGATTAACACCATAATTGCCGATAAGCGGATAAGTCATAGTAACGATTTGATCACAATAAGAAGGGTCGGATAAGATCTCTTGATAGCCCGTCATGCTTGTATTGAAAACGACCTCTCCCTTGCGAACTGAGGTAGCACCAAAACCTTCTCCAACAAAAGCGAACCCATTTTCCAAAATCAGCTGTCTTTTCATGCCCAAACACGTCCTTTCTCCCATGCTACTTGACCTTTAGAAATTGTACATACGGGCCATCCCTGACACTTCCAATCAGCAAACGGTGTATTCCTACCTTTGGAAGCAAAGTCTTCAACATTGATGGCTACAGTTTCCTCCAGATCGACAAGTGTGACATCGGCTGATTGCCCAACTGCTAAGTTACCATAAGGTAGACGAAAAGCTTGCGCAGGTTTAATCGTCAGCCAATCAATTAATTGTTCAAGGGAAATAAGCCTCTGACGTTGTACCAACTCTGTATACAGAAGAGGAAAGGCAGTTTCCAAACCAACAATGCCGAAAGGTGCTTCGTTGATAGAACGCGCTTTTTCCTCATAAGCATGCGGGGCATGGTCCGTTGCGATAAAATCAATCGTTCCATCACATAGTCCTTCAATTAGGGCAGCACGATCTTCAGATCCCCTTAAAGGTGGGTTCATTTTATAATTAGTATCAAGACTGGGAATATCAAGATCGGTCAATAAGAGATGGTGCGGAGTAACCTCTGCTGTGACATGAATCCCTGCACGCTTGGCATCACGAATAGTGCGTACAGATTCTTTTGTGCTCACATGGCAAACATGATAATGACAGCCTGTATGCTCTGCTAAGAGGACATCTCGAGCAATTTGTACTGCTTCACAAATATTGGGAATCCCTTTAACCCCATGCTTGACTGCAAAAGCACCGTCGTGAACAGCTCCATCATTAATCAAGCTATTTTCTTCACAATGAGCGATGATCGTCGCATCGATCATCTGCGCCTGTTTCATTGCTGCTAACATCATCCCCGCTGACTGCACACCGACACCATCATCTGAGAAGGCAAAAATCCCCTTTTCCTTTAACGCTTTAAAATCAGTAAGCTTTTCTCCTTTTTGCTGTTCAGTAATAGCAGCATAAGGCAACACTCGTACTTTGGCTGTATCGGCAATGCGTTCATTGACAATGTCCAGAGAATCACTATCATCCAGTACAGGCTGAGTGTTCGGCATGGATGCAATCGTTGTAAATCCTCCTCGAGCTGCAGCTAGCGTCCCCGTCGCAATGGTTTCCTTGTGCTCTCCGCCTGGCTCACGAAGATGAACGTGAAGATCAACAAAACCAGGGACAATGAATTTACCCTGCGCATCTACTATATGATGACCTATCTCATTAATCTCTGAAGCAATTTTGACAATTTGCTCCCCTTCCATCAATAGATCTTGAGTTCTGAACTCCCCTTGCTGATACAGTTGACCGCCTTTAATTAATAAACCCATGAGTTGACATCTCCCCTGTTTAAACATACTTTAATTTCCATTCACACTCTGCACACTAACTACGACTGTTTCTGACAAATCCATTCCATGATTGCCATCCGCACAAACACTCCATTATGCATTTGTTTAAAGATGCGTGATTGATTGCTTTCCACGAGTTGACTCGCAATTTCCACATCACGATTAAATGGTGCTGGATGCATGATGATAGCATTCGTCTTCATAGCTTGTGAGCGTTTTAAAGTCAGTCCATACGCTTGGTGATAGGTTTCCGATGTAAAATCATTCGTTTCTTCATGCCGTTCTGTTTGAATGCGTAACAAATTGACAACATCTGCTGTCCCAATAGCTTCATCCATAGTAACATAAGTTCCAGGAAAACTTGCATCCTGCCATGCCTGTGGTCCTGATAAAATCACTCTTGCACCTAATCTACGTAGAATTTCAGCATTTGAACGCGCCACTCTGCTATGTCGAAGATCACCGATCATTGCTACGGTCAACCCTTTAAACCGCTGAAATTCCTGATGAATGGTAAAGAGATCTAGCAAGGTTTGCGAGGGATGATACCCATCTCCATCACCAGCATTGATGATGGATAAAGTTAAGCGATCTCTCAGATCTCTATAAAAACCCACTGCAGAGTGACGAATAACCACTGCACGTACTCCAATTTCCTCAAGAAGTCTTAATGTGTCATAAAGGGTTTCACCTTTTTTCATGCTAGAAGTTGCTTCTTCTACATCTAGTACACTTAAGCCTAAGCGCTTTTCTGCCACCTCGAAGCTCAAGCGCGTTCGTGTGCTTGGTTCAAAAAAAAGATTGGCAACAAACATAGGATCAATCAACGAATAGTTAACATCGTTCTGCTGCATATATTGTGCACGCTCTAAAAGCCTTTCGATTTGCTCAATCGCTAGCTCTGACAATGATAAAAAATGAGTCACTTTATTTCTCCTCTCAAACCATATTTAGTTTTAGTTAAGATAAGGCTATGAGGTTATTTTTCCCTTCACAAACAGGTTCACAAGCCATAAAAAAACCCCTCCGCTGACAGCGAAAGAGTTGGATAAGCTAGTGGCAGGAACAGATTAAAAATCTGGCGGATAATAGAAGCTCGCCTTGTTTCAATACACCTTGCCTTACAACTCCCTTGTCAGCCTCACAGGACCGCCTTTAAAAGGGCTTTATTATTTTTTTACATATGTCTTTTTCTCAAACTGACTTCATCCATTTTATCGGTTTCTTGCAATTTCACTGCGACAATTTCTTCCTCAGAGGTAGGAATATTTTTCCCTACAAAATCTGGCCGAATGGGCAACTCCCTATGTCCACGGTCAATGAGCACGGATAATTGAATCACTGCAGGACGACCAATATCCATAATCGCATCAATCGCCGCCCTCGCAGTTCTCCCCGTATAGAGCACATCATCAACAAGGAGTACCTTGCGATCTTTAACATCTACAGGGATGTCTGAACCATGAAATTTAGGATGACCGTCACTGCTTTTTTCCTCAAGATCATCACGATATAATGTGATATCTACCTCACCAACAGCGACTTTCTTTCCTTCAATATCATAAATGTTATCTGCCATGCGCCGTGCTAAGTAAATCCCGCGCGTTCTAATACCCACTAAAACAAGATTGTCGATTCCCTTATTCCTCTCAATCACCTCATGAGAGAGTCTGGTCAATGTACGATGAATTGCCCGTTCATCCAATATAATGTTTCCCATGCAAAATCCCTTCCTTGGGCTGATTCGGATGACAAAAAAACCTCTCTACCGTCTGCGGTGGAGAGGTTTGTCAGAGACACTCATAAAAACATCATAATGCCCCTTTACCGTTACCCTTTCCAGCCTCACGGGACTGTTTTAAAGGATCTTCAATTTTCCATCATATTATGACAAAGTAAACATGTGTTGTCAACCCTTATTCACGTTGTAATTCTTCTATAAGCAAGCACATATCCTCGGGAAGTGGTGCCTCAAACTGAAGACGCTCTTGGGTCTGAGGATGAGTGAAGCCCAGCTCAGCAGCATGTAAGGCTTGTCCCTGAATGTTCAACGTTTTTCTCGGCCCATATTTCGGATCCCCTGCAATAGGATGACCGATATAAGCCATATGCACCCTAATTTGATGCGTTCTTCCCGTCTCCAAACGACAATCTACATATGTGTGTTCAAGAAAGTGTGTATTGACAGTAAAATGAGTAACAGATGGTTTGCCATGTTTTATATTAACAGCCATTTTCTTTCGATCTTTTTCATCACGACCGATTGGAGCATCAATGGTTCCATTATGATGTGGGATAACACCATGAACAAGTGCTTTATACACACGATGCGTTGTTTTTGCCTTCAGTTGCTCAACCAATGAACGATGAGATACATCATTTTTCGCAACCATAATCAACCCTGAAGTATCCTTATCAATACGGTGAACAATTCCCGGTCTTAAAATACCGTTTATACCTGATAAATCGCCACAGTGAGCCAATAACCCGTTTACGAGAGTCCCCGAATCATGCCCAGGTGCAGGATGAACAACCATTCCTCTTGGCTTATTGACAACGATCACATCCTCGTCCTCATAGACAATATCAAGTGCCATATGTTCAGGTTGCACATCTAAAGGCTTTGGCTCTGTCGTTATTACTTGAAGCGCATCATCCTTGCTGAGCTTATAATTTTGTTTGATATAAGAACCATTGACAAGAATCTTTTGCTCTTTAATCATCTCTTGTATTTGTGTTCGTGAAAATTCAGGATATTGCTGATCTAAATACTTATCGATTCGCTGTCCAACAACGTCCTCAGCAATAACCCATCTATCAGCTTTTTCCATGCTTTTTTTCCTTGTTTCCATCTAATAATGTAAATAACAATAGTAAAATGACTCCGATAACTAAGGAAGCATCAGCAATATTAAAAATAGGATAACTATAAGAGCCTATGTATACGTGAATAAAGTCTACAACTTCCCCACGAAAAATGCGATCCAGAAAATTACCGAGAGTACCTCCAAGAATGAAATTTAGCGAAATACCCAGTAATAGACGATGACGACCGATCTTCTGCATATAATAAATAACGATAACAAGAACAACAATAGAAATGATGTAGAAAAACCACGTTTGACCTTCTAGTATATTCCATGCAGCACCTGTATTCCTTGATGACATAATATACAGCACATGTGGTTTTATCGTCACCTGTTGACCAATAGTCATGTTATGCGCTACAGCATACTTGCTACATTGATCTATAAAGAGCATGATCGCAGCTAATAAATAATAGTACATACCCTTCCTTTGCCCCCAATCCTGTATTCTTTGCTATTTTAGCATATGCTAAACCAGGTTGCGAGATTAGAGTTCACAATTTTGTTAGAGGAAAAAAGTGAAGAAAATATCACTTCTTCACCTTAAATTTTATTCTTCATCTTCGTCCTCTATAATCTGTTCTTGATTCATCCACTGGTCATATTGATTATTGCGTAAAAACTGTACATGATCATCTCCACGATACCCATAAATATCCGTAGCACCAATAGCTTCAACCATTTCTACGTAACCCATGTCATCATAACCATCCATATTTAATGAATCATCGTAAGTCCTATCGATTTGATTATTGACAGCGACGAGATCGTAGGCATTTTGTTCATTAAACCCTGCCTCTTCATCGTCTATATTGCCCTCTTTTCCCATGTCTCTGATCACAGCTTCTTCTACAGGACGAACATCATGGATGCTCTGATTCGATGCATTATTTATAGCTGTGGAAGCTGTTGGTAATGCCTTGAGCCTCTCATAAGGAATTTTTTCTCCTGTTCTTTCATCAATTCCATAAGTGCCATTTTCTATTTTAGATAGAGCCACCATAATATCAATGAGTTCTGCATGCTTCATTTTTTGCAAGCCAAGATTTTTTTCACGCTCAAATAATTCTGTTCCAGAATCAGCAGGGTGATTATCATATTGAGACAGCTCATCTGAAGAACTACTCGAGGCAAAGGACATTTCTGTACCCGATTCATGAGTAAAACCCAATTCTCTTTCTAAAGCTTCCTTGCGATTCAACAACTGCTTTTTAATGGTATGATATTTGAACATTGTTTTCCTCCTATGTGGAGTCAGGGTCCCTCTCTGATTAAAATAATAAAGCGTTTATAGTGTCTGCATCACCATCTCATATTAATCCTCATAACATTTGTTAATTCATATGCCCATTTCCACTTTTATCAAAACCCTGAAAAAATATAATTAGTCAATCTCTATAGACAAAAAATAAAGCCACCCCGTGGTGTGGGGCGACTTTATCAATAGTAACGGTAACACAGCTTAAGCGTAATGATTTTTTACGATTTCGGCACAGGATTTACAAAGTGTAGGATGTTCGCTATCCTCTCCTACATCTGTTGAAACCATCCAACAGCGTTCACATTTTTCCCCTTCTGCCGGTTTGACGATAACCGCCGCTTCCCGATAAGTTTGTGCTTCTTCTGGAGCCTCATCGATATCTCCTGCAATGCGAACTTGAGAAACAATGAAGAATTTATTAAGCTGTTCAACACCTTCAAGCTTTTCCCGACTGGTTGGCGTTGGATAAAGGACGATCTCAGACTCAAGAGATTTACCAATAATTTTCTGATTCCTCGCTATCTCTAGAGCCTTTAATACATCATCTCTGACAGCCATCAGCTGATCCCATTTTTCCAATAAGGCATCACCATTCTGAACGTCTTCTTCTTTTGGCATGTCTGTTAGTTGCACATATTCCGCTTTTTCACCTGGAATGTATCGCCACACTTCTTCCGCTGTATGTGGAATAATTGGCGTAAGCATTTTGGTGAGCGCCATAACATGTTGATAAAGTAAGGATTGAATTGAGCGGCGCCGATGACTTTGTTCTGGATCAATGTATAATGTATCTTTAGCAATATCCATATAAAAAGCACTCAACTCAATCGTACAATAATTATGAATCATGCTATAGACATTCAAAAATTGATAATCGTTATATGCCTGCATCACTCTTGAAATCAAACGATTAAGCTTGACAGTCATATAACGATCCATTTCGCCACGATCCTCCGCCTTAACAAAATGCTTGACAGGATCAAACCCATATAAATTACCCAATAAAAATCTGAGCGTATTACGAATTTTTCTATAAACCTCAGCGACCTGTTTAAGAATATCATCAGATACTCGCGCATCAGCCATATAATCAACGGAAGATACCCATAGTCTAATGATATCAGCACCAAGTTGTTTCATCACCTTGGTTGGATCAATGACATTACCGATCGATTTACTCATTTTATGACCTTTTCCATCTAAAACAAAGCCATGGCTGAGTACGCTCTTATAAGGTGCTTTACCTGTCATTGCTACACTTGTAGATAAAGAAGAATTGAACCAGCCACGATATTGGTCAGACCCTTCAAGATATAGATCAGCTGGTCGACGTAAATCTTCCCTCTGCTCCAGCACAGCCTGATGAGAAGAGCCTGAATCAAACCACACATCCATGATATCCGTTTCTTTTGTAAAACTTCCATTAGGACTATGCGCAGATGTAAAACCTTGAGGTAACAGATCCTTCGCTTCCCATTCAAACCAAATATTAGAACCATGCTCCCTAAACAAAGCAGACACATACTGAATGGTTTCGTTTGTGATGATTGCCTCACCATCTTCACCATAAAAGACAGGAATAGGTACACCCCAAGCACGCTGGCGAGAAATACACCAGTCTTCACGATCACGCACCATATTATGCAAACGTGTCTCACCCCAGTTTGGTACCCAATGAACCTGTTTAATAGCTGCCAAAATATCCGACCTAAAGTTTTTAATCGAAGCAAACCATTGTTCAGTCGCTCTGAAAATAATGGGCTTTTTCGTACGCCAATCATGAGGGTAGGCATGCGTAAAGAAATCGAGCTTAAGCAATGCGCCCACTTCTTCAAGTTTCTCTGTAATAGGTTTGTTGGCCGTATCATAAAAAAGACCTTCAAATCCAGGTGCTTCTTCAGTTAAAACACCTTTTTCATCAACCGGACATAACACCTCTAAATTATATTTTTTTCCTACATAATAATCATCTTCTCCGTGACCAGGAGCCGTATGCACACAACCCGTACCAGCTTCAAGTGTGACATGATCACCTAAAATCACTAAAGAATCACGATCGTAGAACGGATGGGAAGCAACTACATATTCCAAATCCTTTCCATTCACGGTTTTAATCACTTGCACATCCTGCCATTCTAAAATACTTTTGAGACCTTCTAATAATTCGGAAGCCACAATATATTTCTTGCCCTTGACGTCCACCACGCTGTATTCAAAAGCAGGATTAACAGCAATCGCCACATTGGCCGGAATAGTCCATGGAGTAGTCGTCCAAATGACAAGCGCCTCATCCCCCTCTAAAACATCTTTCCCATCTTTTACATTAAAAGCAACATAAATAGATGGCGAACGCTTATCTTGATATTCAATTTCCGCCTCGGCCAAAGCTGATTCAGAGGATGGAGACCAATAAACCGTTTTTTTATCCTTATAAATATAACCTTTGTTAGCCATTTCACCAAAGACTTTAATTTGCTCAGCTTCATAGTCCTTTTGCAATGTGATAAAAGGATGCTCCCAATCACCACGAACGCCCAATCGTTTAAACTGCGTTCTTTGACGATCAACTTGTTCCAAAGCATATTTTTCACAAAGCCTGCGAAATTCAGCAACGGATAAGCTCTTTCTCTTCACACCTTGTTTTGTCAACGCTTGCTCAATAGGTAATCCATGTGTGTCCCAACCAGGAACATAAGGAGCTTGAAAACCAGACATTGACTTAAAACGCATAATCATATCTTTAAGGATTTTATTTTCAGCATGCCCAATATGAATGTCACCATTGGCGTATGGGGGACCGTCGTGAAGTACAAACAACGGACGGTCCTTTGTACGCTCAAGCTGCTTTTCATACAGGCGTTTATCCTCCCATTCCTTTTGCATTTCAGGTTCCTTATTGGGCAAATTTCCACGCATTGGAAACTCTGTATCCGGCATTAATAACGTGTTTTTATAGTCCAACTCTTTCTTCCTCCACTTCAATTAAGGTTTCGTTCACCTACAACCCTTCATTCAAGTCAAATTTGCAGGGTTCCATTTGACACCTTATACTTTTCTACGGCATAAAAAAACCCTCATCCAAAAGGGACGAGAGGCTCGCGGTACCACCCTTCTCGGCAAAAAACCACAAACCTTTGCCGACTTTATTCTTCTTAACGCAAAGAAAAACGTCATCTCCTACTCATCATTCGGGATGAAACTCCAGGGTGATCTTCGCTACAGGTCATTCATTGGGCTCTCACCTTTCCCAATTCGCTGAACAATAACACCATATAGCTACTCTCCCCATCAACGCCATCATATCGATTTAAAACTATTAATATTAAGTATATGAAAAAATAGCAAAGGGCGTCAAGCTTCTGCTCATTCGCCCAAAGAAACGTCCTCTAATTCACTGTCCTCCATCGTTTCGGATAATTTATCCCATTCATTATTTTTTAGAAGTTCAAGTTGCGCCTCAACAAGCGTCCTAAACCGTATGCGATAAACACTAGCTTGCTTTTTAAGCTCTTCAATATCAAGGGCAATCTTCCTCGATTTACTCAAGGATTCATTGATAATACGGTCAGCGTTCTTCTCAGCTTCTTTAATGATTAATTTAGCTTCTTTTGTCGCATTTTGCTTGACATCTTCAGCAGTTTCCTGAGCCACTAAGATGGATTTATTTAGCGTCGCTTCAATGTCTGTAAAATGCCCTAAGCGTTCCTCTAACTTATGAACCTGTTCTTCTAACACTTTTTTATCATGGATGAGCGTTTCGTGATCTTTAATAATCTGATCCAAAAAATCATTTACCTCATCTTCATCATATCCGCGAAACGATCGTGAGAATTCTTTATTGTGAATGTCCAACGGTGTTAATGGCATAAAACCACCTCCAACTTCAGATATATGTTGATGTTTATATATTACTACGGAAAATTCGACAATCAATAACGTATTTCCTGCAAATTCTATAATTTATTTTACAGATTCAATAGTCCGTCCACAAGTCTTTTTCACAGATCATTCATATTATTTCAAAATGCCGTATGTAATCCAGTGATTTCCTCGCTTAGTTAGCCCTTCAATTGAATGGAGTCGACTTCGCCCGAAACCACGAAGTGAGAGATAATCACCAGCATTCAGTTCAAAAGAGGGTTTGTTGATAATTTTCCAATTCACTTTAACAAATCCTCCTGAAATGAACTCCGATATCTTACTTCGTGATAAGCGATAAATCTCTGCACACACTATGTCTAAGCGTAAGGAAGCCACCGTACCTTCATGTTGCTCCCATTGAGTGGCAACAGGCACTCTATCCGAAAAAGAAACAACGTCACATCGGACCGGATGCTTTCCCACTGCCGTTAAATGCAGACGTACATAATCAGCAACCTCACTTGCGGTGATGAATTGAATTCTTTGCCCCGCAAATAATAGATCCCCAAACTTTTTTCTTTTTATGCCTAATCCCATCAAGGAGCCTAACAACTGCCTATGATCAATGGTCGCAAATTTCACAGCATAATCCAATTCAAATAGACTGATGTCAAACCTATCTTCTTCGACATAAGGAGGAATGAGCAAAGCTCTCACACGCTCCGCCGCCTCATAACCTCCTGAAAATTTCAAGGTTATGTCTTGATTATGTCCAATAACAGCTTTGATTATATCTACCTGTCTTGGGTCGAGAAAATCTGTACGTTTGACGACATAACGCTCATTAATAGATGTCTGCCATTCTAAAACTTGGTCAATAAAAGCCTTTTCTTCTGGACGAAAATGATCATACAGTGACATAGTCCCTCTCCCTATAAATACCAAAAAAGCTGTTGGAGCCCTATTCGGGCAAAATTAAGAACTAGAAAAGCCACGATGGGTGATAAATCCATCATGCCAATAGGAGGAATAATGCGCCTAAAAGGCTGTAAATAAGGTTCACATATTCTCCCTAAAAATCTGCCAAAAGCCGATTCACGGACATTAGGCACCCACGACATTAAAATATAAATAATTAATGCAAAACTATATAATTTTAAAAGCGTTGATAATAAACTAAAAAGATAGCCCACCTATTCACCTCATTTCAACTGTCTCATCCAGCTGATATTCAGATAAAACCCTCTCAACATCAAGCGTCCCCAGAGCAAAAATAAACGTTTGACTGCGTACCTTCATAATTTGAGCGTCCAAAACGTAAACCGCACCACTAATGAAATCAAGCATCCTTTTTGCTTCTATTTTCGTCACCTTATCCAAGCTAAAGATGACAATTTTACCCTGTGTCCCCTCGTCAATGATCATTTGAACATCCTCAAAACTATCAGGGCTCATATAAACCCTTTCATCTAAATTCTCCTCTTGTTCCTGATCAGCAGAGATTTTCTGTCCTCTCTGCTGACTGAACCGACTACGTCTGGTAACTGATCTGCTCATTGAGCGTCCTTGCTCTTCGTTCTGCTCCATTTTTTCCATCTGCTCTTCTAAATCTTCATCAAGATTAAAAAAATGCATAAAAGAATCTTTAAGGCTCATTTTTTTACTCCTTTATACTGTCGTCTTTACCAACCAGAGCGTGCCCAATACGTACAAAAGTTGCCCCTTCTTCAACCGCCAATGCATAATCGTTTGACATGCCCATGGATAGTTCTTGACAGGGGGCATGAGAGTAGCCCAATTTTTGGATACGGAGCTGCCACTGTTTTAACCGTTGAAAAACCTTTCGTACGATCGCTTCATTATCAGTATGTGGAGCCATCGTCATCAAACCGATCACACAAATCTTTTTATAGTCCTTAAGCATCTCAACAAATGGTAAAAGCTCAGCCTCACTAAGCCCACGCTTACTTTCTTCTCCCAAAATGTTCATTTGGACAAAGCATTTTAACACGCCGTCACTATATTTTTCAATTTGGTTAGCAAGCGAAAGATGGTCCAAAGAATGCAGATACTGGATTCGATTCACCACATGCTTAGCTTTTCTAGACTGTAAAGTACCAATAAAATGCCAAGAAACATTTTCAGAAGTCATGATATCTTGTTTCTCATCAATTCCTTCCACACGATTTTCAGCTAAGTGTCGGACACCAGATTGAACAGCTTCTCTAGCTCTTGTAGCTGTCACGTATTTTGTCACGGCGATGACCTTAACTTCAGAAGGGTCACGCCCTGTCTTTTCACAAGCATTTCTAATAGTTGCACGAATCTTTACAAATTGACCAGCTACACTCATTCGACATCCCCACTTAACAATCCTATATAACCTAACATGCGTCCCGTTCTTCCCTTTTCCATACGATGAGAAAAGAACAAATCTGTACGACAACCTGTACAATAATGCGATACGCTAATGTTTTTCTCTAAAAGTCCATATTTTTGTAAAATCAACTGATTAATCAACTTCAAATTCAGCATGTATTTTCCATTATTTTTTTCCTCAATAGCCCTTGAAACATCTACCTCTGGAAGCATTTGAACGGCTTTAATGACCTTATCGTCAACTTCATAGCAACAGCTTCCAATAGAGGGACCGATGACTGCATATATTTCCTCTGGGTCAAGCCTGAATTCATCTACCCAAGCTCGCACCATTTCACCGACAATTTCCTCTGACGTTCCTTTCCAACCCGCATGAGCAATACCAATAGCAGGAAACCTTTTTGCATAGAAAAAAACGGGGACACAGTCTGCAAAACAAGCGGTTAATAGTACATCTTGATCTGTCGTATAGAGACCATCACATGCCGGAATGGCTGATTCAATATCTAGGGCCCCTCTACCACCTTGTCTCTTACTCACCCTCATAACAGCATTCCCATGAACCTGTTCTGGCGTGATCCACTGTGACCCAGATATATGTAATAGTTCACCTAATCTCAACCGATTGTTTGTTACAGATTCAGCTACATCGCCTACATGATATCCCATATTAAAGGAAGCATATGGCATAGTACTATATCCGCCATTTCTCGAAGTGAAGCCTAATCTTATCTGTCCCTTGGAAAAAGCGCTAGGAGAGAGTTCAAATGCTGCTACTGACTTTTGTTCGAACGGTTCTATCAACAAAATAAACCGACTCCTTATTAATCGACATTGACTGACACACCTCAAGTTCTATTAAAAGCTTTCTCACATCTTATCATATCACAGTCTCGCTTAGTAAGGGTTAAATATCATGTTTCTGTATTGCCATCGTTTTCTTTAACTCCATCCTTAAATCGAACAAGAATGACATCATCGCCGACTCTGACAATGTTTTTCCACGGAATAATAACATCGCTTTCTTTACCAAATAACCCAAGCATCTTTCCTGACCCAAGAATAACAATATGTTCAATTTCACCTGTTACCATATTCACATCAAGGTCACCTATGCGACCCAGTAACTTACCATTTTCTACATCCACGATTTCCTTAACCTGAAATTCTGACATTCTCGCCATCATTCAACCTCCTTTAAAACTAGGGTTACACTTTTTATCAGTTGCTCCAGCAGTCGCTATACTTGCTTAAAAATCAATAAAAGGCTTGTATTAATTAACTATATGGAGAAACAGATTAAAAAAGAAGCGTTCAAGATGAATAGATGGACCCCCTAAGATTATTACAACGTAAAAATGCCCCCTAAAGATAGAACTTTGGGGACACCTCCAAATATAAGAACTATTTAGCTTTGAATATGTTTATTCATCTCCTTAATTGCGGCTTTTTCAAGTCTAGAAACCTGTGCTTGTGAAATTCCGATTTCTTCAGCGACTTCCATCTGTGTTTTCCCCTGAAAAAAGCGCAAGGAGAGAATGTTTTTTTCTCTATCGTTTAATTGTGTCATCGCCTCATGAAGAACGATTTCTTCAATCCATTGAATATCCTTATTTTTCTCATCACCAATTTGATCCATGACATAGATTGGATCACCGCCGTCATTATAAATGGGCTCAAACAATGAAACGGGGTCTTGAATAGCATCCAAGGCAAAGATGACATCTTCTAGAGAAATTCCAAGCTGCTGCGCAATTTCTTCAGCCGTTGGTTCACGTGAATGCCTAGAAATCAATTTTTCTTTCACTTGCAAAGCCTTATAAGCAATATCTCTAAGTGAACGTGATACTCGAATAGGGTTGTTGTCCCGTAAATAACGTCTGATTTCCCCGATAATCATCGGTACAGCATAAGTTGAAAATTTGACATTCTGGCTCAGATCGAAATTATCGATGGATTTCATAAGTCCAATACATCCGACCTGAAACAAATCATCAACATATTCACCACGGTTATTGAATCTTTGAATGATGCTCAAAACAAGTCTGAGATTTCCATTGACAAGCTCTTCTCTTGCTGATAAATCACCATCCTGCATGCAAATAAACAACTTGCGCATTTCTTCATTTTTGAGAACAGGTAATGTTGCAGTATCTACACCACAAATCTCTACTTTATTTTGTGCCACGTAATTCCCTCCCTGTAGGAGCTATGTACAACGTAAAGTATCTCCTCAAGGGGGAAAAATATGCATTGATATCTACCCGTTATGCTATTCTAATGAACCAGGTTTTCAACCACCTGACAGATAAGCCCTTATGCCATTTTATTAAACTCTTTTTGCAGTCGTTTAATGATTCTTTTCTCTAAACGAGAAATATACGATTGTGAAATACCCAACTGATCAGCAACATCTTTTTGGGTCTTTTCCTTGCCACCTTCCAGTCCAAACCGCAATTCCATGATCTCCTTTTCTCGGTCATTCAAGAGTAAAATGGCTTTTTTCAAAAGCGATCGATCGATTTTTCTCTCCATATCTCGTGTAATAATATCATTATCAGTTCCTAACACATCTGATAATAATAGTTCATTGCCATCCCAATCCACATTAAGAGGTTCATCAAATGATACCTCCGTTTTACGTTTATTGTTTCGACGTAAATACATTAAAATTTCGTTTTCAATACAACGGGAGGCATAGGTAGCGAGTTTAATTTTTTTCTCTGGATTAAACGTATTAACTGCCTTGATCAATCCAATCGTTCCAATACTAATAAGGTCTTCAATATTTATCTTGGTATTCTCAAATTTGCGGGCGATGTACACGACGAGCCTAAGATTTCTCTCAATCAATGTTGAACGTGCTTCCTGATCACCCTTTACCAGTTTGATGAGAAGACTTTGCTCTTCATCTTTTGACAGTGGTGGAGGAAGCGCCTCACTTCCTCCTATGTAATAAATCTCTTTTGGATGAATACCTAACTTTTGAAGAAAAGCATACCATTTTGATAACATTTTCATTCGCAATCGTCTCATTTTTCTCCCCTACCTTTACACTTATGACACTGACTGTCGATCATTTCCTTTTTGCACCATGTCGGGATGTACAATACAATTGAATGCATCATCCTCAGATAAACGGTGAGCCGTCAAAGCCACAAACACTTTTCTACACGTTAACACACCGCTATCTTCTGATTTCAAAATGACCTGATCAGGCTTAATTGCCAATACCAATTTCTCCTCTCCACTAATTCCTCTGTATGGAATAAGACTTAGACGTGTCAACCATTCATGTTCCATAGACGCTTCATTAAAAATCTGAACAGGATCCTCTTGAAACAATACATCAGGTATTTGCCCAGAGGCAGCCTCATGATTGATAAACATGACAGGTGCATCATTTATAGGGTGATTAAGTTGATTGCCAGTATCAATGATCCCCGTTACATGAACAATCGCTTCCCCAAAATAAATATCCACTGTCATCGCTTGATCTGTTCGCCATTTTCGTATCACTACGTGATCAAGACGTTTTTTTGAAAACAACCAAACACTAGGAAAGAGTATGATAACAAATAACCAGCTTATTGGATCGCCATATGTCGTTGTACCAAAGGTAACTATGTGATCGTATGATGAGCTAGACTGAAGAAAATAGTGAATAGCGAATAAGCCCCCACCCATCATGAAGGTAATAAAATAAAACATGAAAAAACTTTGAAAAAACAATGAAAACCTGCGAAAACCAAACGTAATATAGACTATCATAATGGAATATAGCAATTTGCCTATTGGATTATAGAAAATAAATGACAGTGGTGTAAAAAGTAATAAAATGATAAGAGAGGCAAAAAGGGTTCCCGCTACTATTCGCCAACGATGGATAGATCTTTTTAATACTCCAGCGGTCAATTTTAAAATCATAAAATCAATCAATACATTTAAAAGCCAGACGACGTCCAAATAAATGGTCATTGCAAAACTCCGCCCATCGAAAGGTTGTTTATCCAAAGTATACGGGCTTTTTTATAGGATGTCTGTCAGTTAATGATGTGCAAAACTTGTTATTTTGTATGACAATGCCTATCTATATTTTATTTTGTCGAATAGGATGAAAAATAGAACCAATGATTCATTGGAGAAGTATAAGGGAGATCTAAATAGGGTGTCTCTAAATTAGAAGTTTTGGAACGGAGTCCGACCTTGATTTATAAACCTATGTCCTTCATGGGTTTTATGATTATTTTCATTTCTTTGTTGAAAGTAGATCATGATATACTTGTCAATTGAAAAAACCGCCCCCAAAAAATTAACGGTGACGGTTTCTATTTCTTAAGAAAGTTGGGATATCAAGCGTATCTTCCTCTTCTTCCATAGATGTATGTGAAGGGCGTGGAGGTTCTAATTCTTCACGATGAATCGGTTTATTTTGTGCCGACATTGGATTCATTCGTTCACGTCGGACTGGAGAGTTGCGATTTTCTCCTTCTTCAAAACCTGTCGCAATAACTGTAACAATGATTTCACTCTCAAGTTCATCACTGATAACTGAACCAAAGATCATATTAACCTCTTGATCCGCCGCAGATGCAACGATATCCGCAGCTTCATTCACCTCGTAAAGACTAAGATTAGGACCGCCCGTAATATTCATGAGCACGCCTCTAGCCCCATCAATAGACTTCTCTAACAAAGGACTTGAAATGGCCTTTTTAGCCGCTTCTGCCGCACGATTTTCACCGGTAGCCACACCAATAGACATCAAGGCCGTGCCGCCATCTGTCATAATCGTTTTAACATCAGCGAAGTCTAAATTAATCAGCCCTGGCTTGGCAATTAAATCAGAAATACCTTGTACACCTTGACGCAACACATTATCGGCTTCACGGAAAGCTTCAAGCATTGGTGTATTACGATCGACAATTTCCAGTAGACGATCATTAGGAATCACAATCAATGTATCGACCTTTTCTTTAAGGCTATTAATCCCTCCAGTTGCTTGCGTTGAGCGCTTTCGACCTTCGAATGTAAATGGACGCGTAACCACACCTACA
>Ga0154003_1000011_pt1 | contig 63026 bp, 65 predicted proteins | sample TSFL087MetaG_FD_104679 | JGI IMG/M metagenome (GOLD analysis project Ga0154003, IMG submission 104679) | Attine ant fungus gardens microbial communities from Florida, USA - TSFL087 MetaG | ecosystem: Host-associated > Fungi > Mycelium > Unclassified | place: USA: Florida, Lake Talquin State...
CATCAACCGACCAAAGCAAAGTGCCTTTAGTGAAGAAGCTTATCCCACCATCTGGTTAAAGGCAGCAGCATTATATAGCAGCATTGCTCAGAACCATGCTTTTCATAATGCAAACAAAAGAACGGCGATTGCTTCCATGAAACAATTCCTATGGGTTAATGGTTACCAATTTTTTGCTCCTCAAGAAGAAGCAGAAAATTATACTGTAACCCTTGTCAATACAAAACCACCTATAGAGATTCAAGAAGTTGCTGAGTGGATTGAAAAACATTCAGAAGAGAAACAAAAATAACAGGGTTATAGAGTAAAAAACTCTATAACAAGGGAATGAAATATCTACAATAATAGATTGTCCGAATAAGAGGAAACCCACTTCCAATATTTTAGGAAGTGGGTCGCCATGACAATATACGAAAGTTTAATGTTTGCAATCACTATTATAACATAAAAATCAAGTTTGTATGTTTATTATTCCTTTGACAGCTTATCTAAATTGTCCAAGATATCTTTTAGCCTCTGCGAAGACCTTATGTAAAACTATTTAATTTGTTCCTCTAATTCATATTCTACCGACCACAATCACATCTATTCTTTCACAATATACTCTACAAATGCCTTATTGTCCACCAACGAGCCCCCTCTTTACTCAAAAAATTCAAGGGAAGTAGATAAAACACATCATACTCTGATAGAGTATATAATTAAGCCCAATGGTGATGCAGATGAATTATTAAAAGCTTGTCAAAGTAAAGTATAAGCGCTTTTCCTATAAACAGAAGAAAACAACGTTGAAAAATATAAAGGAAGAAACGTTTAAATAAAGAAAAGAAGAGAACAACATTAGAAGAATTATTGATCTTTTGATATTCTTTTTTTAAAGAATAAAGCTATAAAAAATCAGCAAACATACCCTTAAAACTATGATAGAATATGAATAGAGGGTGTGATACACTCTCAAGCCTCCTATGAAAGGAGGTGATAGATGATGGATCGGGTGATAATTTTTCTGACTTCTGTCGTTAACTTGATCATTGCAGTCATTAACTTGATTACAGTGTTGTTAATTCGACAGAAAAAGAAAAAGAACCCACACCGTCGCAATCGGTGAAGGTTCTAACCTAATCAATGGAAAGGGACTTGTCCCTTTCCTTCCATCATCTTATGTTTATCATACCCTCTTTATTCAAAAAATTCAAGGGAAGTGGATAAAATGTTGGTGACTGCTTTATGTATTTCACTTATCGCTCTTATTATTTCCATCATTACATTATCTCTTACTATAAAAGACCGTAAAAATTAAGAGCCAGAACAGTTCATATTGCTTGGCTCAAGTTTCATTTGATTGATAAGTAATTGCAATCATTTACCGATTAAATTAGTTAATGTCTTAAAAGCTCGTTTTTGATCATTATCCAACTCATGCTTGACGTAAACATCAACCATGCTTTCGATAAGCTCGTAAGTGAATTTGTGATTAGCGAATTTCATTAGTACATCCAATCGCTCTTTGGTTTCCAGAGAAACCTTAATATTTTTTTGTTGATTGATATTTATCTGTTTTGCGCTCGAACTTTCTTGTTTCGTTTCTTCATCTTTTAGTTGATTTTTCTCAACTTTTTCCGTTGTTTTGCTCGGACTTGGATTATCTGGAACTACCATTGGTTGTCTAATTAAACCAGGTCTTTTACCATTACCCCCTGCACTATCTGTCATCTAGGTCACCCACCCCTTCAAAATAATTAATCCGTTGCAATAATTCATCAGCGACAGATGAATAAAAGTCAATCACCCGTTTATCATGTTGATCCACTTCGATGATTCCCGTGTTGTCAAATCGTTTTAATCTGGCCATGTTGGGTACTCTAATTTTAAACATGTTTTCCTCTCCAAAAATTTCAGCCGCACTCTCTAAGATGAATTTATCAACAGATCCATTCCCGTCCATTAATACCGGCAAAACACCGCAAACTTCAAAGTGACCTCCATATTGTTCAGTCAACGTTCGCAAATCATTAATGTACATTTGAGCACCGTCTAGTGATAACTCTTGAGTTTGCAAGACGATTAACACATAATCGGAACACATTACGGCACTATCCGTAATATAAGACTTAGTAGGGGGGACATCTATAAATATATAATCATAATTTGCTTTTAAAGGTTCTAACAGACTTGAGAAATATGTAATTTTTTCTTTTGTTATTGCTTCATAACTGGGATCTTCTTCCTCTACAATACCATATTGAATATCCAAATATGTGGTATAATTCGCAAAATCAATATAAGAGGGGAGTAACCAAAGATTATCCATAATAGGCACTTCTAAGCCTTCTAAATTTCCTTCTCGAACGGCTGCCATGAGTGTTTTGTTAAAGCTAAACACTTCCTCACTATGAGCCTTTTTGGTTCTGATTAAAACTGTGGTAGCATTGGCCTGAGGATCTAAATCAATAACCAAGACTTTATATCCTTTTTGCGCAAGCTCATAAGCATTCATAATATTATTTTTGGTTTTGCCCACGCCACCTTTGTAATTGCCAACACAAATCGTGATAGCCACATTAATTCCTCCTGATTTAAAATTTTTTTATATATCTTTTATCATATAGATAAATATAATTATAGATAAATATGATAATTTTATTATAAGGCACTCATACAAAGATGTAAATATTTTAAAAATTTTATTTTGAATTTAAAATAGGTAAGAATGTTTAATGTGTTGATATAAAAGCTATTAAAGTAATTCTTTTTCTTCTAAAATATGATAATAGATAAATATGATAATTTATCTATATGATGATATATCTTTATATTAATTTATCTTTATATTTATAGTCATATAGATAAATATGATAATAGATAAATATGATAATTTTAAACTATGTACTATTTACAAATAAAAAAATCTATTGTAGAGTAAACTACAATAGAAGTTCAGAAAATAAGTTTTATTTAAGTGTAACGACAATATTTGAAAGTCAAAGAAAATATTGCTAATTAAAATGTTAGCTGATATACTAAATAACAAATAAATCGGACAATAAAAAAGACCTCCAGCCACCTAAGTAGTGAGTCCAACACTCTTAGACGGTTCACCCTAATCGCACTAGGGAAAACACTGACGGGATGTCTCTTTCATTTTTATATTATATGTCTATTCTACAATAATATACGAATGAAGTCAAAGAGAAACTCCTATTAACTGTCTCATTTGTGCAAACTTTTTTAAGCACATTAAAGACGATGTTTTCCCCGAATCCTAAGGGGGATCATCGTCTTTTTTGATTGTTTAAAAGGAGCATAGACAATGTCAGTTTTGGATCATCCAAAAGAACCTCAAACTTTCGCCGTTGATGGTATCAAGTTTTTTAAAAACCATTTGGATAAATTACGCTATGATTCCATAGTAACAGACAAACCAATCACTACTTCAGAAGTAGCAGTCTTTATGCTCTTACACTTACATACAGATGAGATGGGGCAGATCCGATCACTGACTCAAGATACGACTATAAGTGATCGGAAGCAATTATGCATATCCAATCTGGCATCCGAACACGCCTTAACCTATGAAACAGTTAAAAAGGCGTTTGATAGATTGATAGCTCGACGTTACATTGCTGAAGTGTATACAGAAACAAGCATGCACTATGAAATTGTTGATTATGCGACCTATAATCAACAGATTAATAATGATCTCATCACAGAAAAATCAAGTTATTTCCGTATTCCTCGAACACTATTTCAAGAACATCTATTTGGCTCATTGATCCAACACCGTTACCATAAAGGGGCTATCTTACTCCTGGAACTATGTCAGTATTTTACGGTACAACTTGGGACTAACAGAAGATATGCTGAAGATATTGAACATATAAAAGGGGAACGAACGATGGCCTATTTGAAAAAGACCTTAAATACAACGGCCCATCGTGTAAGAGAATTTTTATCTCTCATCCAAAATGTTTTTAACTTTCAGCCCGTATCCACACGCGTCAAACAGCAAGCACACGTCTACAAAAATCGACGCAAGAGTTTTACTCAAGTTTGTATTGATAAATTTTCATTCAGCTTGAATCCTGTGTGTTTTAAACGTTACGACACAAAAAACGAAAGACATGCCTACGCTCGTGTTAAAAAAGAGATGGCTGCACGTATGAAACACGCACGTATCCCTGTAAAGTGGCGTGACATGCGAGACATTGATAAGTCCCTCAGTCGCATGGTTAAAATATCGACACACCTAGATATTGTTAATCAATCTAAAAAGATGTTGACCTACACCATATCTAAAGTGGCAGACACCCTCGAAGACTTACATAATAAAGGAACGTTACATACCATTAGACGACTGGGTGCTTTTGTCAATGTGTGTTGTACTCAAGCTTTTGATGACTTTGCAAAAGGTTTATCAGAAGGGGAGCGTATAAAAATTATGCATGGGTATCATCAGACCTATGGACACTATCCACCTTTCCTAAAATCCCGACATACATAATCTTCAAGATGAACACCTAACTAAAAGATAACCTCAAGCTTTTTCAAAAAATAGACTGAAAGGGCTTTTTGTCATGCTCTCAAATAAAGTTTCATAGAATGGATTATCGTAATAACCATTTTTAATTTCCTATAGTCATTTTTAGATCTCTTATGTGCTTAAAAGTACCTTATTTATACTGTATTTTAAAACATCTATTATATAAAAAAAGTATTTTAAAGTATGTAAAAGATTGCATACTGTATTTTAAAAGATGTAGATTGTGATAACTGTATTTTAGCTGATGTGATTATGTGGATAATGTATTTAGACATAATTAAAAAAGCTATAAACCCTTGATAATTAAGGGTTTATAGCCTCTTTATTTTATTCCTTATATGTTCTTGCCTTTTTATATGTATTTGATCTTTTATATGATCTTGTTTTATTACTTATTATTGATTTTTTACATCAAAATTGTTCCTAAAAAAGAAACGATAATACTATCTATTTAAGGTTAAATATATCTAAGACAAAGGCTTTCTATTCCTAGAATGATCTTATAAAAATATAAGGGGATATGCTATAATAAAAGGAATAATAGATCGGCTTCACATGAGGGATTAGGCACACTATAAACCTTTCATCGATAATCTCATAACGTGAGATTTTTCTGAGAAGGGAGGTGTTGCCAATGGACATACAAACAGCGCTCAGCCTGATGATTTCTTTCGGGATGTTAGTGGCATGTATTATGTCCGACAAAAGAAAATAATCCCTCTTGTGCTTGCCTGGCCATAAGGGATTATAATCATATAGTTACTTATTGTGCCTAACCCCTCTTAATGGGGATCGGTCTATTATGTTGGCCGCACATGTTACAGCATGTGTGACCTTTCATATGTTATGTCTCTTCTCAGATTTAATATTTAATTTAACATCAATATAACATTTTTCAAAAATAATTTCAAAAATAATTATAACATTAATTGATTATATGAATTAATAAAAGAAAATCGGGTATCTAATCTCATAATTTTTCTTTTGGGAACTGTAATATCAGGAATCCTTGGGTATTTTATATAGAAAGGAACTGAAGATTACTGACTATATAAATATTAATTTTGCCACAGATAACATAAAAAACATGCTATAATAGAGATAATAATAGATTGGCTTCGCAAGGGGGTTGGCTCACTTCCCGAAAGATTGGGGGTGATGCCATGACAATATACGAAAGCTTGATGGTTGCAATTACTTTTGCATCATTAGTTGTCGGTATCTTGTCCTTTCACCAAAAAAAATAAACCCCCTTGCGGTTAGCAGACCATAGGGGTTTATTTTCTCTTTGGAGCCTAACCCTCTTGATGAGGATCAGTCTATTATACCGACCGCACATGTTGATAGCATGTGTGGTCTTTATACCATTTTAGCGTTTTTTAATACTTTTTATACGCTCATTATAACATGTCATTCATAACATGTCATTAAGAACATGTTATTAAACTTTGTGTCCCTTTGTTAAAGTAACGGATCGTTTGATACATCGTGTAGCTATTTCATACAAATTAAAGGGAAGGTGATCACTCACACATTAAGGCTGTTTCAACGTTTTATCATGATGACCACAATTTCTTAAAACAATGCTATCGGGCTTTTGAAGTTCAAATGTCATTCGCAAATCCATATTAGCACTTGCTTCCCATATATTTGGATGACGATAGCCCTTCATCTTTTTTACCCTTAATGATGGATTAGAATAATCATTTGCCAATGTGTCTAAGGCTTTTTTAATAACATTTTGTGATTCTATATCTAATTTTTTATATTTTTTTATAAAAGACTTAGTAAACTGAAGATGCATTTATTTTTCCTCATTCGCCCATTTTTCGGATTCTTTGCTATCAAGCCATTTTATAGATTCTTCTAAACTCATTGGGGGACTTAATTGTCCTTTTTTAAGTTGTTCTTCTACTTCACGTTCTTCCTTTTGCCATTCTTCCGACCAGAACCATGCCTGATCTTTTGGAATTTCAATGGTTGGCACAATAACGATTTTCCCGTCCTCTAAGCGACATTCTAATCGATCGCCTTCATGTAATTCTAATGCCTCTACAAACTCCTTAGGAATGGTAATCTGCGAACGTTTTTTAAAAAGAATCGATTCACGTTGCATTCTAACACCTCGTTTTGTTGTTTGTGCCATTATATGTTCTCCTTCATGTGTATGATTATACGAAAATGTGATTTTCTGATTTAATTATAGCATGTATGACCCTAAAAGCATAAAGGAATTGCTTCCTACATGTATAGAAAAATATAGATATTAGTGTTTACCTTCAATCATTTTATTGAATGCTTATAACTATTTATGGTATGTTAATAAAAGCAAACATCTACACATGTACAGACTTTTTGTATTCATATTTATATAAATGGAGTGTTTTTTATGTTTGATGAAAATAGAAAAGATAATGATTCTATAGCAAGAACTTATTATTTAACTTTTTATTATACCTATTTAATCGAAGCCATCAGCAATGTTTATGGTAAAGATAAAGGTCAATTATTGTTATTATTATTTAACGATAAAAAAATTGATGAAGACGAGGTGAGTTATGTTAATACGTTGCCTTTTATGTATAAACACGAAGTGATTGAAAGAGCGTTAATGGATATTTTTCAACTAGATTTTTCTGATCTTAGTAAAAAAATACAGAAATCTCATAGATTGCAACGATTACAAGATAAAATTACTGATGTGAATAAGTTGAATATCTTTGAAAAGAAAAGATCACTGACTTTACGCATATCTTCTGATATAGAAAAAGAGTCACAGACTTTTATTAAACAACATAAACTTAAACCTCAAAATATTGTGGAATTAAGCATTGATTATTTTTTAATGTGCATCGCCGAACAAGATTTCCACTTTATTTATTTGCTTTTTGCACATAAGGTTGAGTTATCTCCTCAAAAATTATAAAAATTGTGTATTCAATTTTCAATTGAATATTGAATAAAATTTCATTAGTGTGTATAGTTATGTGAGAAATCTGTATTATGTCTTTTGACTCACTTTTTGTATTTTAGAACAAGCTGTTTCAGGAACAGGAAGGAGAAGCAAGCCATTATGACAGAGGAACATATAATTAAAGAAGTAGATGAAGAAGCATTATCCTTGTTAGATCACTTTCATTTTTGTTTGCAAACAAATGCTTTGAATGAGAGTGGAGTTATCAAAGAACAACTGAATAATCAGTCATTAATATTTGATGAACAAACATACGCTATTTATCAATTGCTGTCTTTTCGTTATTACATAGCTACTGAAAATAAAAAGCAAGCAGATCATTATAGTCACTGGTTACAAGATAAAGCAACACGTTTAACTATTCATCATTTTGGTGACGTGGAATTTTATTACAACTTCATGAAAGGGTTTTATGCTTATTTTTATAAGGATTATGTATCAGCCTTAGACTATTATCAACTTGCAGAAAAATCTTTAACTTTTGTTGGAGATAATAGCATCAAAGCTGATTTTTATTATCACCTCGCTACATTACATTATCATATGAATCAGCCTGTTAGAGCAGTGGATTATGCGACATCTGCTCGTTATTTATATAGGAAAGATGGACGATTCGCTAAACAATCCATTAGTTGTGATCTTGTTAAAGGAGTATGTCTTATCCTTAACCAATTATATACAGCTGCAGAAACTTTATTTTTACAAGACTTAGAAAAGACAACGGATACACAGCTTCGCTTGTACCTTATGTATAATTTGGGCTATTTATATGTTGAGATGAAAAATTATGAAGAAGCTCTTATTTATTTCAAGGCTGTGTATCATCAACCGGTTGGTGGTCATAAAGTGCTTTATTTCTTAGCTCTCTGTCATTATAAATTAAATAAGGTGACTCAAGCTAAAGCCTTTGTGAAAGAGGGGTTAGACCTTTGTAGGGAAAATCAGGAAGATGAATATGTCCATCATCTGATCATATGTCAAATGTTATATGATGAATCGTGTGATCCAACATTAAAGGATATTGAAGCTGAAATGGCGTATTTTGAAAGCAATCATCTATGGTATTACGTTGAAAATTACTATTTTGAACTTGCAGAAAAATATAATAATAGCAATAATACAAATAGAGCGTTACATTTTTACCATAAGGCATTCCTATCAAAAAATAATGCAATTTAGTAAGCGGTTAAAGGAGGTGAAAAAATGAAAAAGACAAAAGCATTCATCGCCTTTGGTGCTCTGTGTTCTGTTTTGTTATTCGGTGTGTTTCATGCTAATGGAGGCACACATCATCAGGAGGCCATGCATGGTGAACTTCCACTTCTTGTAATAGAGTAAAAATGAGGTTGACTTCTACACATGTGTAGTATATAATCAAAAAAAACAGTATTTTGACATTGTTTTTTTATATTTTTAGTAATTAAATAAAGGCAACCTAAGAGTGGCTTGGTAACCACTTTTAGGTATGGCTCACTCAACAGCAGACTCTGTCAAGTGAACTTGCCTATGTTGTAATATTATACACTGTTTTGCTGTTTTTAACTAGTTGGTAAAACATGAAACGGTGTTGTTAAATAATATTACAATTAGGGGAGCTGTTGAGATATGTATCTCAGCAGCTCTTTTTCATTTTATTTTATAGAAAGGAGGGAGAGGATGGTCAAAGAAAGTGATCTGTATGATCCAGTCAAAGCATGGCTAGAGGATAAAGGTTGGGAAGTGTACGCTGAGGTTTCCGGATGGCATGGTGTTGCTGATATAGTTGGCAAACAATCGGCTGCTTATTGTGTTGTTGAAATGAAAACAAGATTATCTCATGAAGTGATTGATCAAGCGATAAGGTGGGTAGGATGGGCACAGTATATTTTTATTGCTATTCCTCAACATAAAAAACGGTTACCAAAATATTTATCGAATTTATTTAAAGAAAAAGGTATTGGTGTGATACACGTACATGTATCAGATTTAGGAGAAGAATTAAGTGCTGAGTGTCATTTAAAAGCTCAATATAGAAAAGCGTATATGTTAGATAAACACAAATGGACATTAAGAGAAGAACAAAAAGATTTTGTCAAAGCAGGTAGTCCTGGTGGTGCTCACTGGACACCATATAAAGCAACGATGGAAGATGTAGAAGTCTTTTTGAGACATAGTAGAATCCGTGATTCAAAAGGGTGTTCTGATTCAGATGGTTGGAGATCTTTAGAAGGAATATTAGACCATTGCGAAACACATTATGCACGACCTAAACCGTCGTTGTCTAAATCTTTACGTGAGTTTGAAAGTGATTGGTGTGAAACAAAAGTGATTGGAAGAAAGATTCATTTTAGATATAAGGAAAAGGTGGGATGATATGCAAAGTGTTTTTTATAAAAAAATGTCTCAATTTGATTTTGTGCAATGCTATAACCAAGTGACTATACGCACGTTTAACAGACATATTTATAAATTGCGCACACATTTATTGGTACAAAATGTTGAAACAGGAGAATATCGTCCATTATCAGAAATTTATTATATGATACGCTCTGTCCAAACTTTAGAGGGTGAACTGATAGCCAGACGTAAGAATCCGGCAAGTGAATTGTGGATACAAGATGTTGCTATAGGAGACATCATTACAGGAACACAGCAAGTGAATTAGAGATTGATCCACCTATGACCTATACGTTGTGATGCGTGCGATTGATTTTCAATTGCATAAAAATTAGTTTTTTGTATTTTGATGTTGTTCTTTGACAATTGAATATGGTGGTGCTCGATGATTGATCACTCATTGAGTTAACTTTACATTTAACTAGTTAGTGGGGGCGACGCTTAAAATCCACATGTGATCTTAAAATCCGTACGTCGATCCATCGCAAAGAAGGCGGATCGTAAGGTTGTTGATACAAAGCCAAAAATCAACAAAAAGGTTGAAAAGATTATTTGCTAGCTATCCGTGAGACGATACTCAGTTAGTAAATCCTTTTCCTCGACGATTAGTAAAAAATAAACGGAAAGATGAACTGTCTGAGAGTGTTGGACTCACTATTTGGATGGTTAATTATAAACTGGATTATAAAAGTGGCAGAGGTCACTATTATTGGTGGCCTCATGCTACTGAATTAGCTCAATCAATTGAACGCATGACAACGTATAGCACAATAATCACAATAATGGTAAAATAGGGTTATAGAATAATCGGATAAGAGGTGGAAAAATGAAAAGGGGATTAACATATGGGTTAGTACTTGTTGTTGGTCTTGGATTAATCGGTGGTGGAAGTATTATGCACCATTCCAACGTAGTGGAAGCTAAAGAAAAAGCTCAACAAGCTGAACAGCGTTATGTGCAAGCGAACAAAGCTGTCAAGGCACTGTATGCAGACTTGGCCCAAACGATGCCAGCATCGTTGATTAGTCAAAATCAGGTTAAGCAGACGAAGCAAGTCATTCAACGTGTATCGGACAAGAATAAACGTCATAAGCTCATGACAGCACGACATGGGGCACTTACCATGGATACAGCGAGAAAAGCTGTGAATGGTCTCATTGCTCATCATGTTTTAAACAGTCACGCCACTTTGGCTCAAATTGGTGATGTTCAGAAGGATATTGAACCCGTCAAAAATATCAGCGCTCCTTTTTATCACACGTTGCAAACATCTATCGACGAAAGTCTGCAACAGTATAATCATATTCAAAAGGTCAAAACAGATTTAAAGGCTAGTCAAGCGACAACTAATACCAAGGTATATCAAAATTTGGTGGCTGAAGTCAAAGCTATTCCTAATGCCGATGTACAAAAAAACCTGATGGCAACTTGCGATTCTATAAAAACATCCATTGCACAGCATAAAAAGGCAATAGAGCATGCTGTGAATGGTTCAAAACAAACAGGAAGCTCTTCCCATTCTGTTACACATAACAACGCTGTGGCTTCTTCTAGTCAGTCTTCAGGAGGCGTAGCAACCAGTCATAGTTCGGTCAGTCATTCAGATGGGGTTGCTGTTAATCATTCTGTGAGCCAGTCTAGTGTAACATCTTCTTCCAAAAAATCATCGAGTAGCTCAAGTAGTCAATCAAATAGTTCAACGGCTTCTCATAGTTCATCAAGTGTTGGACATCAAGCTTCTCAACCTTCTAAGTCTTCATCAAGTAGTAATCATTGGACATCAACATGGCATCAAGATGGGGGTGGCTCGATCAACAATTCTACCGGATCATATGTAACTGGTACTTTCCCAATCCCAACAGGTAGATAATTGATACATCAAATCTATATTTGGTTTTAAGTGAAATCATTTAAAAAAACAGTTTGGTTTACTCTATTTTATAGGGGTAAATTGAGCTGTTTTTTTGTTTGAAAAATATTTTTTTAGGGGAGATATATATTTGGTTCAGAAAATAAAAGGGAAACTCAAATGGGTAGCCATTTTAATCGTTTGTCTAATGGCTTTTCATTCAATGTCATCGCCGGTATCAGTATTTGCCAATAGTAAAGTTACAGAAAAAATTACAATTAATGATCATGGGATTGTTATGTACGATAATAAACCGTTAGATGTGGGAAGGGGAAATGAAAAAATCCCAGCAAAGTTAGATAAATTAATGCAAGAAGGGATTAGTAGAAATTTAACACTTGATAATGGTAAGCATGAATCTTTGTTTCACAATTTTTTGGGTTCTCATATTACAAACATAGAGGCTGAGAAAGAAATTGAATACCTAGGACAAGTTTCTTATGGAGGATCTATCGTAGGGGATTTTAGAGTGGATGGTGAACAGGCTTTTTGTATAGAACATGCTAATGCAACACCACCTACAGGAACTCCTTATCATGATCCAACACCATATAATAATGCAAAAATTCAAAGGGCTTTGTATTACGGATGGAATGGACCCGAAAATATATTTGGTAAGGACAGGGGTAGGGGCATAGTTGTTACCTCGTTAGTTTTATCAAGACTATACAATGGGAAAAATGCTGGGGGAGAAAACATTACAGGTTATTCGGAGTTGTGGGATAAAGCTCAAAGTGGTTCTGTTCCTAATAATAAAGTTGTTTTCTCAAACCATAGCTTATCTGTAAGTGTTAAAAATGGGAAACAAGTATCGCAGTCAACTACTTTTGATTCTAGTAATGCAAATAGCGTTAAAATTACAGTCCCAAGCCAAATTACACTTGTCAATGAATCTACAGGTAAAAAAGTGACCAATGGCACAATGATTGTAAAGGGTGGTCAAAAAGTTCACCTAGAAGCACCGTTGTCTCTTAGTAAAAGTTATAGTACGGGAAATGTAACAGGGTCACAGGATGAGTATCAACCTCTAGTAGCAATACCTGATTCGGGTGGGTTTCAAAATTTAGCTTTTGGTAGGATCTTTAAAGACCCAAACAATTTCGATAAATTTACAGCAACCTTTGTGAAACGTACATCAAAAATAACCGTTAGCCATGTAGACAATAGGACGGGTCAACTCTTACAGCGACAAACCTTCACGGTAGTACAAGGAGACAAATACTCTTATTCTCCTTTAACCAATCTTAAAAAGGGCGCTTATACATACCGTCCAATTAGTACAAAAAGTATCACAGGCACGGTTGGTAACAAAGATCTGACCTTTACCTTTTACTATGATGTGCCCCTGGTAAATGTGGCGTTGAAGAAGTTACAAATCTACACAGCTCCAGCAGACGACGGATTGCCTGTTAAGTTGGATTTAGATAAAACAAACATTTACCCTAATGATACAAAGGGCATGATAGATGCTGCTATCAACATTAATCTGTATCAAGGAGATAATTTAGTGCTCTCTAACGCTTATACAGCGCAGAGCTTACCTAGTCATATTGACATGACAATCCCTTCGTCGAGTGGACTTCGGGTTAACGATCATCAACCGTATACAGTCAAAATTGAAGGCTTTAATACAAATGATGTAGATGTTGAGAGTGTTGCCAACACTCTACAAACAGATGGGTATACGTCATCAGAGGAAACGTTTAAGCTTAATGTTGCCAATAACTCTAATCTTGATGCCACACGAGTTATTATGACCGAGGTAACACCAACGACCAAAGAAAAAGATTATAATGAAACCTTTCATTATACCTTCTCTAAAGTTCCAACAATGAAAACAGGTTACGGTTATGACAATAACATTTCTTTGGTTTATACAAACGAATTGGGTCAGACACTGGATGTTAGAAGCATGGTTTATAGTGTTCCGAGTCAACTTATAGACAGTTACTTATCTTATGATGTTTCAGGTGGCGAAGCTCATGTGCCAATGAATCAGTTCACACAAAGTTCTACAAAAGAAGATTTAACAACAACAACCGTCTCCTATCAATTACCTCACGTAAATGTTGAAAAGGAAACAGGGTATCTGTTTAGCGATCAAGAAAAGGTTGACCAGGATAGTCGTATTACTAAACCCTTAATTGATGGAGGAAATAAATTTTATCTACCACTTTGGATGGATTTAGGTAGTTATTCTGTTGAGAGTACTTCCAGTGATTTAGGTGTCAATAAAATTAACGTCACAGCATCCGATACGCTTAAGGTGAAAGCTTATATGATTACAACGATGGATTCACCCACCGAAAAAGACGATGAAATCTTAATGATGCCAGTTAATGGTGATGATCCCTTTCCTGATGGATTACCTGATGGGTGGACACAAAATGATGTGCAGTGGATTGAAAGTCATTAATTATAAAGAAAGAGAGGAATACAAAAGTGTATTTCTCTTTTTTTATTGCCTAAATAGTAGATTTTAAAATATTTCATAGAAGGAGAGGATTCAGATGATAAAAGTAGACATAGAAATTGAAGAGCGTTTTAGATTCACACGTAGAGTAGAACTTCTTTTCCCAAATAACATGTCTGACGAAGAAATTGAACAAGCCCTGCAGGATGCTGAAGCAAAAGCTACAAGAGAAGCTGAACAAAAGGCTGAAGATATAGTTCTTGAACTGGATGAAAAAATCGAAGTAAGATTTGGTCCCGATGATGATTTAATGTATCCTGATGGCGTTTCGGCAGAGATTACTAACTTTACTATCGTAGGAGGGCTACCCGAATGAAATCAGGACTTGAGTTAGACGTGTTGGTGACTACTAAAATTATGGGCGTGGTAGACGATGTAGATAGCTTTGTGGATGGCCGTATTTATGTATTTTCTCCATCTATAAGAATCCAAGATGCATGGCAAGTAATTGAGAAAATGGAAGCAACGGGGTATAGATTTGTTATCCACACTGATATTAGTACTTATGGTAGTGGTAAAAAATTACCTTTAGTACGTGTTTTTGATAAAAATAGTAACTTCATAACTAAAGGTGTTAGTGATTCAATCCCTCGTTCAATTTGTTTAGCAGCGCTTAAAGTGGTAGGCGTAGAGGTGGATGAAACGGTACAGGTTGAGGAATGAAAGCTATCACTATAAAACAACCTTGGGCAACATTGATTGTCATGAGTGCTAAAAAATTTGAAACAAGGTCATGGCAAACAAAATATCGTGGGCAGATTGCTATTCATGCAGGTAAAACAGTAGATAAAGAAGCTTGTTCTGATTTTTATATTCAAAGAACATTGAAGGAAAATGGTATGGAAACATATGAAGATTTGCCAACAGGTGTTGTTTTAGCCATGGCCCAATTAACAACATGTCATAAGGTCACTTTAGATTTTGCTCATCAACTTGTTAAGTTAGAAAAAGAATTTGGAGATTATACAGCAGGGCGCTATGCTTGGGAATTGAACAATGTGCAGTTGTTATCAAAACCTATTCAGGCTAAAGGTCAGCTGAGTTTGTGGAATTGGGGTCTCAATTAACCAAGGGAGTGGGAATCTGAATGTTGAATAAGCAGCTGGGTTTGTTCCGTGAAATCATAGTAGATAACTTTGCCGGTGGTGGTGGTGCATCCGCAGGGATAGAGGCTGCTACCGGTCTTAATGTAGATATTGCAATCAATCATGATCCTGCTGCTATAGCGATGCACAAGGCAAATCACCCCGATACTGAGCATTATTGCGAATCGGTTTGGGATGTTGACCCTATTGAGGTTGTACAAGGGCGTAAGGTTGGACTATGTTGGCTCTCTCCTGATTGCAAGCACTTTTCCAAGGCAAAAGGTGGCAAGCCAGTTAGTCAAAAAGTAAGAGGGCTGGCATGGGTAGCGATCAATTGGGCCATTAAAGTTAAACCAAGAGTGATTATGCTAGAGAATGTCGAGGAATTTAAAACGTGGGGACCACTAAAATTAAATGAAAAAGGGAACTGGGTTCCCGACGCTGATAAAAAAGGAATGACCTTTCAATCTTTTATTAAATCTCTCAAAGCACTTGGATATAAGGTGGATTATAGAGAATTAAGAGCCTGTGACTACGGCGCTCCAACGATTCGCAAAAGGTTTTTTCTCATTGCGAGGTGTGATGGTCAGTCCATCATGTGGCCCGAATCAACACACGGAGATCCCAACGAGTCCAATGTGCAACTTGGTCTTAAGAAACCATGGAGGACAGCAGCAGAAATTATTGATTGGTCTCTAGAGTGCCCTTCTATATTCGATAGGAAGAAGCCGTTGGCTGAAAACACACTGAGGCGCATTGCACGAGGCATTAAACGGTTTGTGATGGATAATCCAAAACCATTTATTACACAAATAGATCAGAGATTGATTGCTCCTACGATTTTAGTTAATACAACAGGTCATTTAGGGAGCAAAATGGATGAACCACTTAAGACTGTTACTACTGGTGGTCATCATGCGCTTGTCACCTCATTTTTAGCAACTTATTATACGGAAACAACAGAAAATGGTGTAAGAGGTCAAAAAGTCACAGAACCAATTGCTACAATTCCTACAGCTAATCGATTTGGGCTTGTATCTGCCTTTCTAGCCAAGCATTACGGAGGTAATTATAGTGGATCTGGGATTGGTGTCGATGAACCTTTACACACTGTGACCGTAAAAGATCATCATGCTTTGGTGACGGCGTTTGTTGCACAACATTTTAAAAGTTCAGTTGGACATGAATTAGATAAACCGTTGAATACAGTCACCACTGTAAATAAGGCGAGTTTGGTCTCTGCCTTTTTATTTAAATATTATGGTTCCAAAACGTCTAAAGATCACTTGGGGATGGTTACGATAGCTGGTCAGGACTATCAAATTATAGACATAGGCATGAGGATGCTTCAGCCACATGAGCTATTTGCAGCTCAAGGCTTTCCGAGAGATTATGTGATTGATAGGGACTTTCAGGGCAATAAGTATCCTAAGACACAGCAAATTGCCAGATGTGGCAATGCGGTGCCTCCGGTTTTTTCAGAGGCACTGGTTAGAGCTAATTTGCCTGAGTTATGTGTAAATAGAATTGCGATGGCACAATAAAGTAGGTGGTAGGATGAAAAGAATCTTAAATTATCCAGGTAGTAAATGGGGAATGGCGCAATGGATTATCGATCACATGCCAAAACACGGAGTTTATCTGGAACCCTATTTTGGGTCCGGAGCTGTTTTTTTCAATAAAGCACCTGTGAAATTCGAAACGATCAATGATATAGATAGTAGGGTTGTTAATCTCTTTCGTGTGATCCGAGATAATCCAGAAGAATTAGCACGCCTCATCTCTTTTACACCCTTTTCCAGAGAGGAATATAAACGGAGCGACGAAGTGTCTCCTGATTCTTTGGAAGATGCTCGACGGTTTTTAGTTAGATGTTGGCAAGCCATCGGGGCAAAGACTTCAAGTATTAAAGGTTGGCGATCCTGTATATCCTCGAACGGTCCTAATAACACCAGACAGTGGAACAATATTCCGGATGTTATTCTTGCTATCACGCATCGGTTAAAAACAGCGCAAATTGAAAATCAAGATGCCTTACAGCTCATGCAGAGATACAATCGTGATAATGTCTTAATCTATGTTGATCCACCTTACATGAGTTCAACTCTTAAAAATAGACATTATGCCTATGAAATGAATGAATATGACCATATGGATTTGATTGAAGTATTAAAAGATCATAGTGGCCCAATCCTTTTATCGGGTTATGATAATGCACTCTATCAAAAATATTTGAGCAGTTGGCATGTTGAAGAACGGATGGTATCGGCAGAGTCAGGAGCAAAGAAAAAAGAATGTCTTTGGCTAAATCCTGTAGCTGCAGAACAGATGAGTCAATTGAGTATCTTTGATTTAGTGGAAGGGTGAGAGAATGGCAATTAAAACACTGGAAGTAAGCCAATTACAGGCTATATCTATTATTCGACCAATGGAAATTTTGTCTAAGGATGAAAAAGAAAAAATCATTAATGCACTTGTTAATAAAGAGAATTTTAGTTTTGGTGATGATATGTGGTTCACCTATGAAAACGATGGAAATTTCATCATACATTACGATGAAAAATATATGGATTAATCCTGAGTTTCTGGAAGGAGAAAATGACAATGATTGATGAGTTTAAAATGAAGTCTTACAAAGCACCACGAACGGTTAATGACGACTCAAAACATCAAGTGCTACTTACATTTCAATTCAACACAGGATTTGCTCAGCTAGTAACTGAGTACAATGGAGAAATCGCTGGTGCTGAACTATTAAGCACGATAGCTGAATGGGTAGACGAAGTAGCGAAAGTAGAAAACGACCTAGTTGTTTCTTTCGACAACGAAATCAATAAAAAACACGCCATATATTTTGCTGGTGAGAAAAAATCCCTATTGCATCCTTATGGGAAAGTACAAGCAATTACCTTCTACCATCTTTCGGAAGTAGCAACGTTTAATTTGGGTATTGAAGAAGCTGTGGAGTACCTCATCGGCGTACAGATAATTGGCTATGAGAGTGGAAAAGAATCAGAAGGGGGTGAAGATTGATGATTAATCGAGTGGTGCTAGTAGGTCGTCTTACACGAGATCCGGAACTTCGTTATACGCCAAATGGAGCAGCGGTGGCTAATTTTACATTGGCTATCAATCGTAATTTTACGAATCAACAAGGGGAGCGTGATGCTGATTTTATACAAATTATTGTTTGGAGAAAGCCAGCAGAAAATGTGGCAAACTATCTTAAAAAAGGTTCTTTGTGTGGTGTAGACGGCAGGTTACAGACACGTAGCTATGATAGAGACGGACGACGAATATATGTCACAGAAGTTATTTCAGAATCAGTACAGTTTTTAGATTCTAGAAATGGTTCAAATTTGGATTCAACTCAAAACAGGAGCGATGCTGGTAATCTACCAAGCTCTTCAAATTCGAGCGGTCAAGATTACGATGATCCATTTGCAGATGGCAGTAACCCTATTGATATATCAGATGATGATTTTCCTTTCTAAGTATATAGATGAATTATATGAATGCAAAGAAGTCCTTTGAATAGGGCTTCTTTTTTATGGGGGGAATGCATCGTTCTACTGTAATATCGTGTTTCTTTTTAAAAATTTTTTAAAATAATTTAAATGGAGGAACAGTATATGTTAAATTCTTGGACACATCTGGTATCTAATTATTTTTGGTGGGTATTGATTATTGCTTTTATTATATTAGGATTTTCGATTTGGAATTTAATAAAAGTTAAAAGTAAAGGTCAAAAACGTTTAAATGGATTTTATGTTGGAATTTTATCTATCATCATTATTTTTATTGTGTTTATGAAGTAGGTGTAACCATGAGGCATTTTCCAAAGTGGATCATTTTAGTTGTGATCGGATTTGTTTGTGTGATGGTGGTTTTTGCATTTGGTTTCCAGCAATACAAAAATCATGATTTAAGAAAAACAATGAACGAAGCTGCAAACATTGCTGCTAACCAAAGTTTAGATAAGAGTGTAAGAGTAGATCCAGGGCAAGTTGTTATCACCCCAGAAACATTTGAACAAGTATTTAAGGCACAAATGCAGAAGGTGAATATCAAAGCTTCAATCAAAAAATATCAATTTGATTACCTAACCACAGATGATGGCACAACGAAGGCTATCATCATCACGATTATTGATGATGATAACACACCTTATTCAGTTACTTATATTTCAGACGTCAATAATAATTAAATTTTAATGGAGGAAATGACAGTGATTCAAGACAGCTTATTGGTAGAAATCAGGAAAGATTTACGGACACATCACCCTGATATTTTTCATGAGGCACTAACAGATCAAGAAACAAAAGAAGTCTTAAGAAGTTTAATCGCTAACGAACACCAAGATATATTGGATACAGAAGAAAAAGTAAATTATGTCATGCAAGAATTGATTGATCTAAGCTTTATTGAAAGACTTAAAGAAGATGAGCATGTAACGGATATAGGGTTTAATGGCAAGGAATTAATTCTTCAGGGAAACGGTATGGAAAAAAGAATCGTCGATGAATTTGGTGACATTACACCTGAGCGCATGATGCGACTTGTGGCTAAATTTTCAAATCTGACCGATAAAGAAATATCGCCAAAGAACCCTATTTTAAATTCTAGTATGCGTAATATGCGTATCAATGCTGTTCATAAAACCAACTCTCCTTATGGCATGACAACAGCTTTTCGTATTTCAAGACCAACGATGCGAATAAGAGAAGATAATTTTGAATCAAGTGGTTTTGCTCCTGCGTATATTTTGGAATTACTTAAAGCCCTTGTAAAAACGAGAAGTAATGTAGTGATTGCTGGAGAAACAGGAACAGGGAAAACAGAGTTTCAAAAATTCATTTTAAGCCTCATTCCCTTTAATGATCGTGTGATTGCGATTGAACAGGTCATGGAACTTTATTTACATGATCTGTTTCCTAAAGGGAAAGATTTTTGGAATTGGGTAGCGAGTGAAACCACGTCTATTGAAGATTTGATTCGAGCAGCTTTGAGAAGTCATCCTAACTGGATTGTGGTGGGCGAAAGTTTAGGACAAGAAGCTTACGAAATGATGCAGGCTGTTTTAAGTGGTCATCATATTGTAACGACTCTTCATGCAGTTGATGCTAGAGCCATTCCTCAAAGGATTTTGAACATGGCAAAAATGGGTTATAAGATTGACGAAAAAGCTTTCCTCGATAATATTTATCGTTATTTTCAATTTGGATTTTATACGAAAATAAGACGAGGTGTACGTTATTTAAGTGAAATCGTGGAGTTTCATTCTGATCACACCGCAACAACCGTTTTTGAACAGGTCGTTACACCTTCAGGTCTTGAATCAAGAACGGGGGAACTTAGTGATGAGTTTATGAAAAGGCTCATCGAATTTGATAGTGATTATAAAGGCTTTGGAAGATAAGTAGAATAGGGAGGGAAGACATTGAAAAGACGGTTTTTATCTCTTGATGAGGTCAATGCGTATCGATCAGCTTATGGGAATCCTTTTCTTAAAAAGGAGTTGTTTGCTGCATTGATTGCGCCTTTTTTTGTTGCTGGTTTTTATGTCATGATTCTAACGTATTATTGGTGGCTAGCTTTAATCGGGGGAGTTATTGGTGCCTTATACGGTTTTTTTGTACTCATTAAACAGAGTGTCAAACGTGTGTATGACCAACAAGCTATTCAACAAAGAAACCGTTTTGTGAATAATATGCCCCATATATTATCTAATAAGGATGAAACGGTATTTTCAGCTATCAAATGGTGTGCACGTCCAGAAATTTCTAAAGGCGAGTTTAAGAGAGATTTAGATATTCTTTTAGGTAATTTGATGGATGCAACAGACGAGGATATTAAAATGGCTTTTGAAGAATTTTCGGATAAGTATAAGTCGGACATACCGTTTACGCTCTTTATTGAGCATTTAGTGACAGCCATGCTAGAAGGCAATATCAACGTGAAAAAACTTAAGGAAATAACATCTATGCATAATGACATGCTTTATGAAAGAAATTTATTTGTCATTAATAAAAGTTCTTATTTGAAACAATTAAAAATGTTCCAACTCTATGCGATTGCAATCATTGGTATATTAACTTTCGCAGATGGATTTAAAAATTATTTGATTAATTATGCTCATAATCCTATTGGTTGGATATGTTCGGCTGTATTTTTAGTTGTTTTGGCGTTTTTGTATCATGGATTACAAGTTAAGATGTCTGATGATGAAGTGATGGAGTTAAAAGTATGGAGAAATTAAATATTCGGGAAAATAAAAATACTAAACATAAGCTGTTGTATTTTCTTGCTGAAGCAGACTTATTTGAAATGGTAGAGAAGTCTGGTTACGGAGAAAGAGAGTTTCTATTATTTCAGAAACGACGTTTAATGAAGTCTTTAATGGCATCACTCGTAGCGCTTATTCCTGCATTTCTTATTAATCGGTGGTTCTTGTTATCGGGCGTTGTATTTGGTTTGTATATGTGGCGAGCTATTTATACAAAGGAAAAGAAGGAATATCAAGACGAATTGGTTGCTAAAACGCTTATTTGGTATATGTATGAGCGCTTGATGGTTGTATATCTTTATGAGAATGTTAAATCGGTTTACTCGGCTACTAAAGATATTTTGGATCGCTTGAAATCGAGTGAGTTTAAACAGGATTTATATCGTTTTGCGTTGGACATGACTTATGAGCCTGAAAGCGTAGAGCCTTATATTATGTTTGCAAATAAAGGAGCTGGGGGTACAGATAAGGCCCAATCTTTTATGATTTCTGTATATAACTATCAAAGAAAAGCTAAGGACAGTAGTATTTTAGATGAATTGAGCGATACAGCCCGTAAAGAAATGATTGAAGGGATGAAAACCATCCGAAAAGCGAAAGAAAGACCCATATATATGGTTGCGACATATTTTACGATGCTTAATGTTATTCCTATGTTTGGATATATGGGTGGGTCAGCACTACACTTATTCACAAATAGCGCAAATTTTTAAAGGGGGGATCATTTTGGGAAACATGGAAGATGCAAGCGGTGAATTCTTCTCTCAGTATATCTTAATGCTCTTTGTTTTTTTGTTATTAGGACTGACTATTTTTTTAAATCAACATACACAAACGGTTGATTTTAAAAGTTATGTGAGTGATGAAATTCAGAGACACGGTGGATTAACTCTTTCAGCTCAGACAGAAATCCAAGATTATTCCAATGAACATTTCAACGGAAGGTATTCTGTCATGAGTTTATCAGGAAATCAAAAAGTCCCATATGGAGAAGTTGTTAACTATGAAATAAAGGGGAATATCAAGATTTATTTGTTTGATCTTCCCAATCAGATTGCTATAAGTAAAGGATCTGCCGTAAGCCTAGTGAGGTGAGAGAATGAGGAACATTTCTCGTAGCTGGATGTTGATGATTTGGGCAGTTATTGCTTTGAGTATATTAGGAATTGCCCATGATTATATAGGAGAAATAAAGGATCATGCCATTGAATTTTATCGATCATTAAATTATAAGTAACGCTCATTATTGAGCGTTATTTTTTTATGCGAGATGTGATGATGTATTTGAAAGGAGGTGAGAATGTGACTTTTGAAGCGAACGCAGATCGTTCAATTAATGGCATTTTTTCATTGATTATTGGTGTTGCGGTTGGCAGTCTTTTAGCCGCAGCTATTCCAGAGATTTTTCAACATCTGATTAACATCATGAATGCAAAAATTGACACAATAGGTTAAGTTTTTTCCGTACTAATTGTTAGTCATAAAGGGGGGATTAAATGAAAGTCAAAGATACAATCATTGAGATTGATGTAAATCAAGAAGAGTTTCAGAAAACGGAATCACAGTTGAGTTGTAGATTACCTGTTGGGCACCGGGTTTTTAAAGGGATGACCGTTGCTGTGGTTTGTAAGCAATTAAAATTAACTAAAAAATTTCGTATCAGGAAAGTGAAAATTCTTGAAAATCATATTGTTCTTGCTTTAAAACACGACACATTATAGATAATGAGGGGGATTTAAATGGCATCAATTGAATATAGAGATTGGAATACTTGGGAAACAGAAGATTTTGTGAATCACTATGAAGAGGAAATTATAGAACGTGCAGAACAAATCAACAACGGTAAAAGAGCGACAACGGATGACATCCGTACTTTTATTTTCGAATTGATAGGAGAATTAAAGGAAGCAGCAGCAGGTACTAAGTACAGTCTTATTGACAGTAATATTGATCGAACACTCGGAGAAGTTGATGTTGATGAAATTGCTGAGGTGGTCATTAAGGAAAGGGATCTTGCTAAGATACAACATCAAGAAATTGAAAAGAAAGAAGCTTTGCCTGAAGTAAAAACAAAAGAAACAGACGTTGAATTGGAATTGTAAATACTACATTTAAGCAAGCGCTAATTAGGCGTTTGCTTTTTTAATTTAAGGAGCTGGTAATCTATGTCTACGTTAATTTTGAAGAAGTTTGACAACGTCTATTGGAAAGTAGCTGGTTTAATAGCGTTGTGTCTCATCTTATTTATGATTATACCTGATTTGAGTTTTGCGGCAACAAGTACAGCCCAAGTTAAAAGTAAATTGACTTCTGGGGAGACGGCCATACAAAGTGTTATAACGGCTATTGTTGTATTAATGGCTATCATTGCTGCATTGATAATTATCGTTAAACATTTACCTAGTATTTCAGACCCTCATATTAAAAATGAAATGTGGAGAGGTCTTAGTGCTGTGTTAGCTGCAACTATTGCATCAGCAGCTTGTATTTGGATACTGCCTTGGGCTTATTCCCTGTTTACCTAATTTTTTAGAGAAAGCGTTAGGGCTTTCTCTCTTTTTCTCTATTTTTTGAATATGAAGGTGGCGAATACATTGTGGAACGTGATGAGTTTAAGCAAGCATTTTTAGAATTACTCGATTCGGATTGGAAAAAAGGGCGTAAGTGGTTTTTCCCGAAGAATGTTGATAATCAGTACATCGTTATTGCTAATATGACACTAAAAGATTTAGGCACGTTTATTGTCCCCTCTTTCGCTGTATCTTTTGGGGTAGCTAGTATCCCACCGTATCATTCTGTTGCTTTGTGGCTGATTAAAGCTTTTTTAATTGTTTTTATCATTGTGATCCCTCTAGCCTATGTCACTTACAGACCGATTAAGTATAGAGATAATATACGCTCGAAGGATTTTGTAAAAGAGTATATAGATTACTATAAGAAACCAAAGGTATACTTTGTTAAACCTAAAAACAATTTTAGGAGTGGATACATTGAGTGAAAAAGAGGTATTCTTTAATGATTTAAGTCCTATCGCAGGTGTCTACTCTGATTTTATTTATTTAAAGGAACATGCTCTTGTGTCCATGATAAAGGTAAAAGGGGTCAATGTTGATTTAATGTCTGACTTTGAACAAAATGTACTTTTTGATGAATATGGGGCTTTTTTAGCTCAAAATGTGCAATATTATCCTGAAACAGTCTCGATGACCACACCCATCAAAATGAAGGACTATTTGAGGAAATGGAAGGTACAGCACATCAAATCTTCTCAAGATCCGGAAGTGAGTGACCCTTTAAAACAATTAAGAGCGAGTTATTTATATGAATACCAAAAAACAGAAACGGATTTAAACATGGCCGTGAAGTCTCACTTTATCGTGCTGAAGGAAACGTTGAAAAAACCGACATTAGATGATCTGCATGTCGCAGAAAAAAAACTGAGGGAAAAAACAGAAGAAATAATGAGAGCTATCAATCAAGTGCTGAGCGCTTATGATGGTTTACAAGAAGTTTTAAGTGCTAATGAAGCGTTGTCTGTTTTACATCAGTTATTAGATTATAAAACATCTATATATCAACAATGAAAGCAGGTGAGAGGAATGGGCTTATTCTCTTTTGTGGGAAATAAACCCAAAAATCGACTTGAGCCAGTAACTGAGGATCAAATCGAGGGTATGATTGATAAGGACGTTGTTGAAAGTCGTTATCCCTTTGTCTTTGAATTAAATAGGGAATATATTGCATCAGCAGGAAATTATATCAAATCCTATGTGATCGTGAGTTATCCTACGGAGCCTGTTGGCAATTGGTTATCTCCATTAAAACGATTAAAAGGGAATATCACCTTTGCTCAGCACCATGAACCTGCAAATGGTGAAATATTGAATCAATACTATAATAAAACCATCCAGAACAAAGAAGCTGCCCTTTTAAAAACATTGGATCATTATAGGCAACAACAAATTAAAAGGGAGTTAGAGACAGCTAAAAAACAACTTGAACAATCCTTGGATGAGAAGAGTGCCTTTTTATATCTTTACACATATATCGTATTACAAGCACAGTCTGAAGCTGAATTAAGATCATTAGAAGAAAGTTTTAATCGTGTGTTAATCAAGACACGCTTAAAAGCCATATCACCTTATAGAAGAATGGAAGATGCCTATTTTTCAGCATTTCCAATAGGTATCAATCGTATGAAAGAGTACACGTACTCTATGACCAATACGGTGAGTGCGAGTTCCTTCTTTCCTTTTGATGATAACGAAATTTGCTATTTAACACCTAGTTCAACGATTGAGGGAACGAATAAAGAAACGAACTCCTGGATTGCCATTGACTATAGGGATAAGAGAAGAACCTTGAATCGCAATAAAATTGTCTTAGGAACGTCGGGTGGTGGGAAATCTACCTATCTAAAAAGTAATATTTTCAGAAGGATTGCTGAAGGAAAAGATCATATTTATATTATTGATCCTGAAAATGAGTACACGAGAGATGTGCTGAAGCTTGGTGGCACAGTGATTGAATTATCAAGCGCAAGTGTTACACGTATGAATCCTTTTGAAATTTTATCACAAGCATTGGATTCCGATGATGAAGGGTTTATAAGGGATCGGCAGTTAACAGACAACGAAGTCGATAATTTAATTCGACAAAAAGTGAATCGTCTCAAGGGGTTTCATAAGGTGAACATGGAGGACATGGATCAAGTTCAATTATCCATTGTTTCGAATGTTTCCATGCAATTATACGGAACATTTAGACATAAAAAAGACCTAGACCATATGAAACACGAAGATTGGCCCATTTTAGCTGATCTTCTTAAAGCGTTACAAGATTTAAAACAGACAGACATCAAAAAGTATGAACTCATTGAAAAGTATTGTTTTATTTTAGAGGATATGGTGTTTGGTTCAAGTACGCTTTTTAATGGATTTACGAATGTCGATATGCACGCCAAGATTATTTCCTTTAATTTAAAACCTTTACAAACAGAAAAAGAAGTCCAAACAGCTGCTTATTTAAATACGTTTAGTTATCTATGGGAATTGTTCACGAGTGATGTGATAAAATCGGATGAATTGTTTTGCGATGAGTTTCATTTCTTGTTAAAAAATGCGGAAAGTGCCGATTTTTTTTATCAGGCTTATAAACGTTTTAGGAAATATAATGCTGGTGTGACTGTCACCACACAACAAATTGAGGATCTTCTTAAAGCTCCTGAAGGTATTGGGCAAGCGATTGTCGGAAATAGTTACACTAAACTATTGTTTGGATTTGAACCAAACGAAGTGGACGATGTGATGAAACGATTGAAGATTCCATTATCGGAAAAAGAAGTGCATTTTTTACGAGCGAAAAGACAAGGAGAAGCCTTAATTATTTATGGTTCACAGCGTGCTTTACTGAAGGTTGTTCTGACGGATGAGGAATTAAGGTTACTGAATCCAGAAAAGTACGAAGAAAAAACAGGGTTGAGTGCTAAAGAGTTACCTGATTGGTCAGAAAAGGTTCTTCTTGCACAAAATGAAGTCAGTCAAATTACAAATGAATTGAATAAAGTTGAGGGATTTTAATGAAGAAAATTACGATGATGGATAACCTCACACTATTCATTGATAAAAGGGAACACAAGATTGAAATTGATGACAAATTCACAAAGGCCACACGTATAGATGAGATCGAAGACCTGGAGCATTCATTACCAGGTTTTTTTGATGTTGAAACGATTAGTCGGCAAGATAACAAGTATTACCTTATTTATAATTTGCCTGCTGGTTATGAATCTTTGGAAAAAGCGAAACATCTTGTTCCTGTAGTCAAACTTCAGTTGATAAAAAATCTTTTAGAATCTGATCCGTTACTTGAATCTGATGGGATGACGTATTTGGATCTCAATAATATCTTTTATAAAAATTTTAGTGATGTCAAAGTGCTTTATCGTTCTAATGGGTTGCTTCCTTATCACAAGGGCATAAACAATCTTGAACAATATAAGCTTTTTGTTTTGGGATTTTTCAGCGATAAGTTCTCTTATAAACGTTTTTTGGTCAATAAGGATCATCTTCTGCAGAAAGAAAATAAAGAATTTATGTTTGCAATCAATGCAGTACGTTCCTTTGCTGAATTAAAAGCTCTAGTAGCTCAAGAACTTGAAAAAGAGCATTTAAAATTTTATGAAAAAGTGCAGTTAGATGACACTGGTCGAAGAAAAAAGGTTAAAAGGAAACTCTACATTGGCAGTTTTGTTGTGATTATGTTGATTTTAGTCTTTGTTGGGGGTTTGAAGCAAGAAAAGAAACACATTGCAGAGGATTTTAAGCAAGAATTGGCTGCACAAAAAGCAGATAATGAATTAACACGTGCGCTATCGAGTGGAGATACGGATACAGCAGAAAAGTTAATGAAGGCGAAAGGCGAGGGGCGTTCGGCTATTGCCAATATGCTTCTGAAATCTGGAAAGTATGATGATGCCATAGCCTATGATAAGCCTATACAGAAAAAAGTTGTGGCTTATCTTTATAAAATAGGTCAGCAGGATAAAATTAGCGATTTGAAATCTAATTCTTCCTTTTTAACCTATGAAAAAGACATTGTGAATTTTGATGCTAAGGAAGACGATTTGGTGTCCAAAGCATCACTTATTCAAGACAAAGATACGCTTAAGAGATTAGGTTTAACTCTCATGAGACATGAAGACTTTGAAGATGCCAAAGAGGTATTAGAAAGATTAAAAGACGATAATTCAGAAACCTTTCACCTCAGTAGAAACGAGAAAGTAAAAATAGGTCAATACATTAAGAAAACAGATTTAGAGCTTAAAATAAAAGATTTGAATGAGCAAATATCAGATCTTCAACAAGATAATTTGTTTGATGATGGAGACAGTTCAACAAAAGATGCACAAGTAAACAGTTTAGAAGATAAAGTGGAGAATGTACAAAAAACATTGGTTAAGTTGGATGAGAAATTAGGGATGGATGAATAATGGATGTCGTAACGGTTAAAGTTGCTCTAACACTTGCGCAACAAGTGCGTAAGCACTGGAAGAAGATAGTACTTATTGTACTGTCTTTTTTTATGTTACTAGTCATTGGTGTGATCACTCTAGTAGAGGGCAGTCCATTAACAACTGGAACGGCTAAAGTGAATGCAGCTGTCCGAGCATGGGAACCGGTTGTGGAGCAATATGCAGATAAATATGGGATACCCGATTATGTGAATGTCATATTAGGCATCATGATGGTTGAGTCGGGAGGAAAAGGGCTTGATATTATGCAAAGCTCAGAATCGTTAGGGTTACCCCCTAACACGATTTCAGATCCCATTGTTTCCATCGACGTAGGTGTAAGGCTTCTTGCATCTGTTGTGGATAATGCACGTTCTAACCATTTGGATTTTTGGACACCTGTCCAGAGTTATAATTTTGGGTCTGGCTTTAATGCATATGTAAAAAATAATGGCTCACATTACTCATTTAAACTAGCAAGTGACTTTTCTAAAAATATGGCGAGTGGCAAAAAAGTGAATTATAGCAACCCCATTGCAGATTTTAACGGAAATTATCGTTATGCCTACGGCAATATGTATTATGTCATGCTTGTTCAACAGTATCTGTCTCCTGGGGCTGGAGAAAATATAGGCAATGCAGATGCTTCAGCTCTAGGCCCAAAAGTATATAAGAATTTGATGGCTGAAGTCATGAAATTTCAAGGGTGGCCGTATGTTTGGGGAGGTTCTAGCCCACAAGTTGGATTTGATTGTAGTGGGTTAGTGCAATATGCTTTCAAGCAATTAGGTTATGATCTCCCAAGAACTAGTGCTGAACAGCAAGTTCAGACACTTCCGGTAGCTGATCCGCAACCAGGTGATTTGATTTTCTTTAAAGGCACGAATTCTGATCGTTCTCCTAACGCTATCACCCATGTGGGAATTTATGTAGATGCCAATAGGATGTACGATGCTGATAATAGTGGCATTGGTTATGTTAAATGGAACCAAGGGTATTGGAAGCAACATTTTGCTGGATTTGGTCGAGTCTTCAAATAGGAGGGGAATAGGTGAATATAAAAGTTTTTATTGTTGTGAGTGTTGCTTTAATCATGTCTTTGTTTGCTAATATTGCTTTGGGATTCAATGTTGGGAGTAAAAACCACGAAAATGATAAGCAAAGATCTATGTACCAGGAATTAAAGGGAAAAAATAAAAAATTAGAAAAGCAGTTAAAGACTACTCGTGAATTAGTGCCTCAGCAAGAATTGACAGGAAATGAGGAAGCTAAAACTACCGTGGAAAATTTCTTCAACATTCAATATCAGTACAATTCTACAAATTATAAGGAGCGCTTTACCAGGATAAAACCTTATGTTAACCAGGATGTCTATGGTCAATTAACAGCAGCAGGTATTCCGGATACACCTCAAATTAAATTTGAAAACAAAATTAAGACGATGAAGTTATATTTAACGGCTGAAAATAAAGAGTTTTCAGGCCTTGTTTTGCTTGATACAGTGTATCAAATTGACAGTGTTGAAAGTCCTGAAACGCAACAAATATTCCAAGTGACTGTTGCTAAGGATGGCGGACACCAAAAAATCATTTCCTTAAAAGCATTGGGTACGTTCGCACCTATGTCAAAAAGTTGAGGTGTTCATGATGAAAACAAAAATAGTCAGTTTTACGTTGCTTTTGATTTTTTTATTTTATTTTTCTTTGTTTGTAGCAGGCTTTTTTCCTTTGGTGGCTAAATACAAACTGAATTTTAACTCAGTTACCGTACTACGCTTTACAAAAAGCATTTGTTTGCATCCCATTAGTAATATCAAATATATGTATATGACACATAATCCCTTGTTGTTTGGTACGACGGGAGCAGCGTTGATTTTATTTATTTATCTTTTATATAAATTACGCACCAAAGATTATGAGACGGTTGGAGAAAAGTATGGTGTTCAGGGGTCTTCTAGATGGGCTAAGGATTCGGAAATTTTTAAGGTCTCGAAGCAATTGGCTGTTGTGCCTATTGAAGATATGTATGATGCTGCTCAAAAAAGTTTACAAAATCGTGAGGTGGAGTGATGAAGGAGACTAAAGAATCAAAGCAAAGTGGTATTGTATTAGGAATTAAAAATAATAAGGTGTTAATTCAGAATAAAGAGAGCAAATTGCCTAATCGTAATGTGTATGTGGTGGGAGGGCCTGGTTCTTACAAAACACAGTCATTTGTTTTGACCAACATGATCAACATTACAGACTGTAGCATTGTCGTCACAGATCCCAAAGGGGAAGTGTATGAGAAAACAGCTAAAATTAAAGAAGCTCAAGGTTATGAGGTGCGAGTGGTTAATTTTAAACACATGATCCTATCCGATCATTATAATTCTTTTGGCTATGTGAGACGTGATTTAGATGCATCTACTGTTGCCAACACAATGGTAAGTGTTAAAAATGATCCTAAAAGAAAGGATATTTGGTTTAATGCTCAGTTTGGATTACTCAAGGCCTTGATCCTCTATTCTACAACAGAATTTCATCCTGATAAGAGGAACATGGAAGGCGTATTAGATTTTCTTCAGGAATTTGATCCTGAAGTGAATAAAGATGGTGAAAGTGATCTCGATATGGAGTTTATGATTCTTGATAAGCGACACCCGGCTAGACGTAGTTATGAGCTAGGATTTAAGAAGGCTCCTGAAAAAACTCGAGCGAATATTATTCTCAGTTTACTTACAACTCTTGGCGATTATGTCGACGATGAGGTTGCTCGTTTTACACACAATAATGATTTCTTTTTTGAAGATATTGGTACACGAAAAGTCGCTCTTTATGTGTTAATTCCTACAATGGATACCACATGGGAGGGACTTATTAATTTGTTCTTTTCTCAAATGTTTCAGGAATTGTATTTGTTAGGGGATAAACACGGAGCCAAACTCCCTATGCCGACTGTGTTTTTGCTTGATGAATTTCCTAATTTAGGTAAATTTGAGAATTACGAATCCTTTTTAGCCACATGTCGAGGGTATGGGATTTCTTGCTGTACGATTTTGCAAAATAACACGCAATTGATGGATAAATACGGAAAAGATAAAGCTGAATCTATTTTGGGTAATTGCGCCATAAAAATATGCCTGGGCAACGTTAATAATACAACGGCAAACTATTTCAGTGATAATATGGGCAAAACAACCGTCAAAGTAGAGACAGGTGGTACGTCCATTTCACGAAGTGGAGCAGGCAATTCGTCAAGTAGCTCTAATTTTTCTTATATCCAACGGTCACTAATGAATGCAGATGAAATTTTAGCAATGAACGAAAAGGACAGCTTGATTTTAATTGCTGGCAAGTACCCGATTAGGGCTAAAAAAGCGATTCAATTTGAACTATATCCAGGCTTTGTTGAGCAATATGAGGTCTCACAAATGGATTATCAAAGAAAAATGAGTCCCGAAGCTTTAAAATACTATGAACGTCAAGTAGAAGCTTATGAAGAGACCTCTTTGAATGGGGAACATTCAGATAAAAGTATGGATGAAGAATGGCTTATAGAAGAGCAAGATGAAGCTGATTCGGAGCAGAATGAAGCTGTTGAAAAATATCAGGATTCTCTAGCTGTTTTCAATGTCATGGCGAAAAAAAATCATTCTGAGAGCCGTCGGGGTGATTAAATGTCTATATTTGGTTGGGTAGCAGGAAAACTCAATGATCTCATTGAAGGGGCACTTAATAAGTGGATAGAAGAGTTTATGAACTGGGTCTTGGCATTGATTAATAAACTTGTATTTAACTTGCCTTCATCTAGTTTTGTCAATGATGTTATGACGTTTTTGTTTTGGTTTACAGGTGTTTTTGCCACTGTCGTTGTCGGTTATAAAATTCTTGAATATATCATCAATACGATGAATGGCACACAGCAATATCCACTAGGAGAGATTATTGTACGGATATTTAAAAGTGCTGTGGCCATGTTAGTATTGCCCTGGTTTCTCAATATACTCATGTTAGACATTGCACTCCCTATTGCCAATTATTTTAGTATAGCCGGAACAAATTTTCATGGTAAGGGTGGTGCTGTAGCTATGATTACAACGGGCTTAGTTGGTCTAGGGGGTCTTGCTGGAGCCACTGTTAGTACTGGGGGTATTGTGCTTATTATCGTTCTGTTATTTTTTGCGATTGTATTCGGGATGTTTTTTTATTCAGTTTGTGTATTTTATGCAGACTATATTGTCATGCAGATTTTAATAGCGCCAGTCGCTTTATCTATGATTGCCGATGAAAATAATTATTTTCAGGTATGGTGGAGAGAACTTCTGTCGATTGTGACGTCTCTCTTAATTAAATTATTTTTAGTTACCTTGGTGATTAATACCATATTTTCAGGTGGCAATCTACTTTTGGCAATTGGCGCAGGGGCTTTGATTATTAAAACCCCATCGGTCATAAAAAATATGTGGTACGCCGGTGGTGGTTCTAGAGGTGTTTCAAGAGGCATGGGTGTTGTGGGTGCAATGGGTTCTCGTGCCGTATTAACGAAGTTATTTTCAACAATGTCGAAAGGAGGGGCTTAAGTGTTTCTGATTGCATTTAAAAAAGGCTCTAATTCGGACAAAAGTAAAATTGATTTTAGTCGGCCGTTTCCTTTTTCAAAAGCTAATGATATGTTTATGAATGCTATTTCTCGCTATCATCAAACAGGTCAAAAAATGAAATTCAGTTATAAAATTATTGACATTCAAACGGGCGAAAATGTATTTAATTCAATTATTTTAATCGATCATGACACATCCAATTTGTATCAAATCATTAAAGCAAATACCAATGCACCAAAGGACGTCATTGATTATGTTTCCAAAGTTGAAAATGGACAAATTACCGAATCAACCGATGCTATTTCCTTAAATAGTCATGTTGAAGAAAAAGCACGACTAGAACAATTAAAAGCAGAAAAAGACAACATTTTTCATCAGTTAAAAAAGGGTGAAAAAGAACAACAACAACATGATATGGAATTTCAAAAGCAGATGAAAGATCTTCAAAACGATATCAAAAATCTTGAAAAAGCAACGAAATTAAAGGAAAAGGAAGCATCTGATAAAGAACTCCAACACATAGCCGAACTCCAAAAATTAAAGGAAGAAAGGGCAAAGGCTATTCAGCTCATGGAAGAAAAGCAAAGCCTTGAAAAACAAAAGAAAGAAGAGCATGAGCAACGCTTAAGTCAAGTGGATCAGGAAGCGCAAAAAGCCGAGCTAGAACTTGCGAGTATCGAGGCCGAGTTGGAAAAGAAAAAGCTTGAAAGACAGAAAGAACTTCAGGACATTGAGCAACAAAAAGCTGCGGCGAATAAGAAATCCATTCTTTTAAAAGCTGAAGAGAATAAACATGAGTTGGAATATCAACAGGAAATCAAGCAGTTCAGTCGTTCTGAAGAACCTATGGAGTCAGCGATCGCTGTTCCTGGATTAACTTTAAAGGAGCGATTACAGGAGCTTGATTTTCAGCAATTAATGGGGTTGTTGGTACATGGCACGTCTGTTATAGCAAAAGGCTCTGTAAACGGCTGTATAGGAGCTTATAAGCTTGCTAAAAAATATCAAATGCAACGCCTAGCTATCAAGAAAGAAAAGTTGAAGATTTTAAGTCAACAAACGAAGCTTGAAGAGCAAGTGACACTTGGAAAGATGGCGTTCATGGAGGAATTAAAAAAAGAACGTGTTAAGCAAGATAATGATATTCGAAGAGAGACTCGACAGAAAGTAAAAGAAGCCCAAAAACAGGCGAGAATCGAAGCACGGTATATTGCAGAAATGAAGAAACGACCACATGGCCGTTCTTTTTATCACGGATCGTCCTTCAAATTTTTTATGAGTATGGTTATTTTGGTGGTTATTGCCTGTGGTTCTATTCGTTATTTTCATCTAGAGAATACATTTCCAGCTTTGAATCCTATAGAAAATGCCATGGATGCTGTTAAAAATTTTGTTGGGAAGCTAGGTAACTAGCTTCTTTTTTATGTGAAGTAAATAAAAGGAGGTAGATGAAGATGGTTGAATATGTTTCTGAAGAACAGAAAAATAACGCCAACAGTGTGAATATTGTTGAATATTTGTTATCTATTGGTGAGCCTTTAAAAAGTGATGGTCATTTATTTTTTAGGCATGAAGATCACGATAGTTTAGTTATTAACGCCAAGAAAAATTATTTCAGCTGGAACAGTCGAAATATCTCAGGGAATGCTGTGACCTATCTTATGCACGTGCATGACCTTTCTTTTCAGCAAGCTGTACAAAAAATTAATGAAGATATGAAAACATACGATATTGCTAACTATAACCTGTCACATCAGACCTATCCTCATACATTTAATTACAAAGTGAATGAAGTACCTACGACAGAACATATTGTTCATTATTTAGTTGAGGATAGACACATTGATCCTGTGTTAGTTCAATCATGCATCAAGGCTGACTTGATTAAAGAAGATTCTTTTAAAAATGTGGTATTTAAGTGGAAAGAGAAAGGGGAACTCATTGGTGCAAGTTTGCAGGGGACACGAGAAATTCCTATAGAAAAACGTCTGTCTCCTGATCGTGCTTATTTTAAAAAGGTTTTACCAACCACTCAAGATGCGACACACAGTGGTTTCTCGATTACAAAAGGCTATCCAGAAAAGCTTTATTTCTTTGAGTCTCCTATTGATTTGCTCAGTTATGTATCGCTGAATAAGAGTACGTTGACTAATTGTCGATTACAAAGTATGGAAGGTTTAAAACACGAAACAATTTTGCGGACTGTTAATAAAACAGAGAAAGATTTGAATAAAATTGGTCGAAAACTTGAATCCATCATGCTGTGTGTTGATAATGATGAGGCTGGTAAAAAATTTGTTACTCAATTACAAACCAATGAAATTCAAAGAACAGATGGTCGTGTATTATCTGTGAAAAGTGATATGCCAACGTGTCCTAATGGACAAAACAAATGGGATTGGAATAACGTTTTAAAAGAAAAAACGAAGCAATCATTGAAAAAAAAAGTTGAGATGTCCCTAGATTTATAAATAGATAAGTACCCTTTATAGGGTGCTTTTTATTTTTTAAATAAAAATAAAAGGACGTGTGTAATCATGAATCAAGTGTTTGTTTGTGAGAAACCTAGTGTCGCCAGAGAACTCGCAACGGCTATCTCAGGTGGTTATAAAGAGGAAACAGGCTATTACAAAGGGAATGATGGAAAACTGTTTACCTACGCTTTTGGTCATCTTGTGAGTTGTGTCAATCCAGCATCTCTTAATCTTGATTGGGGATGGAAAGGAGACGTGTCCAAGTTACCTTTTTTCATCAAAAATATCCCTTTAATGGTTATTGAGAATCCAGGGGCAAAAAAGCAATATAAGATTATTATCACTCTCATGAAGCAATCAGACATCGTTTATATTGCGACGGATGCTGGAAGAGAGGGTGAACATATCTTCAGAAAGATTTACTCCTTGAGTGGTGTTCAAAAGCCTTTAAAACGTATGTGGATTCAAGATATGACAAAGGAAGGGATTAACAAAGCTTTCCATGATGCTAAAGATGGTTCGTTGTACGAAGGGTTGGCTACTGCTGGAAGATTAAGAGAAGAATCAGATCTTCTTATTGGCACGAATGGAACCATGCTCATTACAAAATTAAGTAAAAGTTCTAATCTATTGTCTTTAGGACGCGTTCAAACACCAACATTGACGATGATCGTTAATCGAGATAAAGTCATTGAAAACTTTTCAAAAGTGATCCACTACTCTATTGCAGCAACAGATAAAAATGGAGCAAAATATGAACTTGTCCTGGATAAGGAAGCGCATTTAACAAAAGGTGCTGCTGATGCCATTTTAAAATCACTTGGAGATCGGACAGCCTTTACTATTGACGTGACAACTAAACAAGAAAAACCTGAAAAACTGTTTGATTTAACGGAACTTCAGAAATTTATGAATGGAAAATATACGTGGAAAGTCAATCACACGTTAAACATAACTCAAGCTTTATACGAGAAAAAATATGTCACTTACCCACGTACAAGCTCTCAATATATAGCAAATGACTCTGAACTTCCGGATCTTTTAGAAAAACATACAAACCATGACTGGGTGAAAAAAATTATATCTAATGGATATAAAATAGAACCCTCTTTTGTTGATCCATCAAAGGTTACTGACCATGAAGCCATTACCATTACATCAAAGATAGCCGAAAATTTATCTAAGGATGAGGCGCTCTTATATGATGTCATCTTTACGAGATTTTTAGCTGCATTTTATCCTCCTGCCATTAAAGAAGAAACTACGGCCATCTTTTCAGATAAAGAATATACTTTTAAAACAAAAGAAACGGTATTGATAGAACCCGGATGGAGAACACTTTACAAGGAAGAAATTCAAGAAGGTGTACTAAAACATACGGATCTCAACAGTATCGGAGCGTACACTTTAATTCAAAAAGAGACAAAGCCTCCTAAACGTTATACTGATGGTACGCTGCTAAATGACATGAAACATGCTGCAAAGTTTTCAGAAGAAACATCTGACAAAAAAATATTAAAAGCAACGGAAGGTATTGGTACAACAGCGACACGTGCAGATATTATTGAAAAATTAATCACACGTGGATTTATTGAAAGAAAAAAGAATCAGCTTATTTCTACTTCACTTGGGAGAGAACTCATTGACATGATGCCACGCAACTTTTCTTTATACAATGTTCAACTAACAGCTCTTTTTGAGACGATGTTATCTCAAGTTGAACAAGGTAAATTAAGTGAAGAAGTCTTTTATGAAAAGCTTGAACGTTTGATAAATATAACGGCCCAAGAAATTAGGAGCAATGTAAAAGAGTTGCCCAGAAATGCACCTTCAGTAAAAGAACCTCTTGCGAAATGTCCCAATTGTCAAAAGCCAGTCTATGAAAATAAAAAAGCTTATTCCTGTTCAGGGTGTCACGTCACCATTTGGAAAAATGCATTGGATAGATTAGGGAAAAAGAATGTCACCAGTAATGAAGCTAAGAAACTTTTATCCGGAAAAACCATCAAGGTCACTTTAAAATCTAGGAAAGGGAATCCATTTAAAGTGGATATGGTTTTTAATCCAGAAAAAAGCAGGATTGAATTTACAAGTAAATAAACAGGCTAGTTAAACTGTTTTATTAAAAAGGGGGTGATAAAAAGGGGGTGAAGCTTACCATATTAGTATCTGATAAGGACTTAAAAAATGTTGAAATTATTCTTTGTCATGTGAAAAAAACTTACCAAAATAATTGGAGGATGGTTAAAAATGAATATGAAAAAATTTCTTAGCACTGCATCTGTTGCAGTGTTTTTATTTTGCTTTACGGCAGGTCAAAGTTTTGCAGCTACAACAAGTGATACCAAAGCAGATGTAACGATTACAGCCGGGGACAGAGATATTACGATTGATTCTGATCAGTCATTTGATCCTGTGCAACTGAACGGACAATCTCAAAACACTGAAGCTACTCCAGGTAGTTTGAAAGTGGTCGATGCAACAGGATCTGGGTCAGGATGGCATGTCATGGTGAGCGCTGATCAAATGCATTCAGACACCCATAAGATTCCTGCTGGTTCGTTGACATTATTTAGCCCAAGTGCTGTCACAGCTGAAGGTACAACATCAGCAAAACCCATTGCAACATCAGGGAAATGGTTTATAGATTCAGGAAGTGCGGTGAATGTTTTATCTGCTGACAATGGTACTGGTATGGGAACGTTTGAAACTACATTTGATAAATTAGCATTAACAGTGCCTGCTGACACGTTTGCTGGAGATTATCAAACAACACTCAACTGGGAAATTGTTACGGGGCCATAATAAAAAGTCAAAGAATGATGGGTAGAAGAGTTAATGTCTCTTCTGCCCTTTTCAATATTTAGGAGGATGAATGAGTGAAGAATAAGAAAATGAGAAAAGTCATTGTATGGGTGTCTTTCGCCCTGCTGTTTACTTGCTTTTATCACTTACCGAAAGCTTCAGCAAGTGAATTAAATTTTAGTGTCAATGCAACAGGAAGCAATGCTCATGGTGGTTACTATCAATTAAATGTAAAGCCACACTTTACTTACACATTGCCTGTGACGATTACAAACATATCTGATCGAGCTATCACTGTTATGGCTGCTCAACAAAATGCCTTAACCTCCATTTATGGAGGGATACAGTACGTTAATTATACTCATGGATTGCACACGTCTTTATTGGATACTAGGTATGCTTTGAAAAATAAAATCAACGGCCCAAAAGTCATATCCTTGCAACCTCATGAATCAAAAATCATCACATATCAAGTTACCTCTAGTGATCTTACGGGGGTAGAATTAGGAGGCTTGCTTTTTAAAGAATCCTCAGAAACATCCAGCCATCAAAAGAAGCGTGACGGTACAAATTTCACAACGCAAAATCAAGTGTCACGTGTCATTCCCATACAATTAAATTATCCAAAATCTGAACAAAAAAAGGTGACAATATCACAGCCTGTTTTTGATTTAAAAGGTTCTAATCCTATTATTTTTATTCCCCTGCGTAATGAGCGTGCGACTATTACAGATAACCTTTCAGGCAACTATGCTGTTTACAAAAAAAACAAACGGATATTCGAAGGTAAATTGAATGTGAATGCTTTTAAAATGGCACCAAAAACTGAGATTGGCTACCCTCTTAGTTGGTCAGGTAAAACCATTACAGATGGCAAATATCACATAAAAATGACTTTGCACACAGGGAATCAAATCATCAAAAAAAACTTTGAGCTTCACGTACCAAAAGAAACATTAGTAACTTACCAAAAAGAACAAGACAGTCATCCTATTGTCACCATGAACAACCGAATACTGTTTGTTGTAATAGGGGTATTAGTATTGATCATTTTAATTTTAGGGTGTTTTTTGTTAAGAAAATTCAATAAAAAAAGTGACAAAAAGGAATGATGTCATGATGAAAAGAATCATTAGCTTATGTTTATTATTGACCGTCTTATGTTTAATGATAGGTATGACTAAAAGTGCAAATGCAGCAACAACTGACGGATTAACGTTTTCCAACAATCAATCCATTATTACAAATGGATTAGATGTCGATACATCTCCTGGAGCAAAAACAACCGTAGAATTTTGGATGTACTGGAATGGGGACAATAATGAAATGCCTTTTTCCTGGACAGGTGCTGACTACAGTCTATATTTATCGAGTGGGTTGTTTGGTTTTAATACTAACCATACTGACATTACAGGTATTGATAATGCCGATTTAATAAATAGATGGGTGTATGTGAGTGCCGTTTTTGTGAACGATGCCCCTAATCTATCTAACGTTAAGCTGTATATTGATGGTCAACTTCAAACCTTAAAACAGTCCCTTAAAAATAGACCACCAAGCTCCAACACAGTGTCGTCCACTGGTCAAATAGGGCAATTTGTTGATGGTAAATATGGGTTTGGAGGACAGATTCGTGATGTCAGTATTTTTAATGGTGAGCGCACAGCTTCAGAAATAAAAGAAGACATGAACGGTATCACTGAAGATGAATCGGGGCTTATAGGGTATTGGAAACTCGATCCGATCACAACGAGCCAAGTTTATGATATGTCGGCCCATCATCATGATGGCCAAGGACAAGGGTTTGATTCTACGCTTGATTTAACGACTCATTCCGTTAGTGACATAGATATGAATTTAGGATGGACAGGTTATCCTGGAGTGACCTATACCCTTAATAGAGATGGCACTAATATTTATCAAGGAACTAGCAATGTCTATCAAGATGATCCTCTTACCTCTGGCACAGCCTATCACTATACACTTTCTGCAAAAGATGCCAACGGAGAAAGTCTTCCAAAGGAACAAACTTTTTCTACTGAAGAAGGGTCGCTGGACATCTTATCGACACCCACACTGTCTTTCCAGTCGACCCGGCTCAATGGGCAATCTCAAACCTTAACCGGAACTTTGACAGGGCAGTTAATTGTCAAAGATACTCGTAAAATTAGAACGAGTTGGCACATAGATGTCTCGGCTGATTTGTTGCAAGATGCTGACGGCCATACTTTACCGAGTCAGTCTTTGCAACTTCTTGCGCCACAAAGTGCTGTTTTAAATGATGGATCCGGAACGCCACCTACTTTAACTCAAAATGCTTTTAATATCGATGACAAAGCAGTAGAACACACGATTGTTTCTCAGTCTAATGTCAATGCCTTTGGGGTTTATTCTATTAACTTTAATGGGATTAAACTCAACCTGAAACCAAGTAAGACGTTTGTTAATAAAGAAAATAAACAATCTACTTATCAAACCGTTATTCATTGGCGTATTGTAGACGGGCATTAGAAAATTAAAAAACTAGATATTTTGTCTTGGAATATTGTCATCTATTGTGATACTTAAGACAAAATTTTAGGGTTCAGTATGTTGGGGAGCGGGGAACCCCAATACTGACCCTATTTATAAATGGTTTATTATAGATAAATTATCTATCTAATTACTAAAATAGCATGTTAGACGTAAGTCATAAGTTTCTTTTAAATAAGTATCAGCCGCCATAATAATTTGTTTCATTGAATTTGTAATTTTCGATATAGATACTCCTGGTTGCACAATTGATATTTCAAATTTTGCTTCGAAACCAGATTTAACCATCCTTTTTAACTTATACAAAGTTTGCAAATCACCCTTCTCAAACCGTGTTTCATCATAGTTTTTTTGTCTCGTGTTTTCACGTTCAATCATTCTTTGAACAGTTTTTAATACATTATCCTTCCATATAATTGATTTTTCTGCTTGACCACATACTTCATGTAAGTCTGAAACTCGAGAACCGGGAAGTTCTTCTTGCGAGTATTTACAATGGTACAGATGAAATACGACTTCATGGTGTTCCATATTAATTTTTACTGAAATGACATCTGCGATTTCCCCAGAACCATCATCATCAAAAATAATATCGGATGTCTGGTCTACAATATTATGTATAGTAGCGTATTGAATTGTATCGCTCTTCCTTCTTCTTCCTTGAGATTCAGATTTAATATTGACCCCCAATCTATTCCAGTCGATAATAAAAAAAGAGCTTGATGGTAATTCAATTCCACGTTTTGGTTTAATAACTGTCTTTAAATTTTCTTGGACTACAATAATAGTTCCATCACTTTGTATAAATGATATTTCTGGTGAATATTTATAAAAATAATCAGTCATTCCAATGATTTTATTACCATATTTCACCTTTATATCTTCTCCGTCTATTTGTTTGAATCTGTATGAGGTATCAGTAATAATCTGCTCAAAGGTAATTTTTCTTTCATTTATCCAAAATTCAAAATAAAGATTTTTATTAATCAACCTTGGATTTTTTAAATCTGTTTGAAAGAACGAAAATGTCTTTTGTTCTTTAGAGATATACAACTGTTTTGTAGATGAATGGGAAGCTTCAATTATCTCAGGCAACAATATTTTATAAGGAGTACCGTCCGGAAATTCCTTAATAACTTCTAGGGTAAGAGAATTATCTAATATATGATTCGTATCAATAGTATCATTCAATACCTTCCTGCCTATATCTTGACACCAATCTGTCCAAAAGTTTATTCGTTCTACCCAGCGCATCCAGACTTTCCCTTTATACGAACAACCAATACTAATGCGTTCTCCATCTTGATAGCCATACCCGAACAAATTGGATTTAGTCGAACCTGACACAACTGCCTTGCTAATTCCAGACTTAATATCAGTTCCAGCAAACATTCTAAAACTAATCCTTCCACTAGGTTGTTGCTTCAACCCCAAAGTTCCAATCATCAACCGATTAATCCCATCTAAACTTCGATATATTGAGTCTCCCTTGATTGCTAAGGCATCAGGAAACATACTTTCCACAAGTCTATTTCCTTTTCCAGCATCAGTTTCATTAATATGGACGACTCCATTCTCTTTATCAAAAAACAGTACAAAGAAATCATAATCATACTGCACTATATCCTTTTGATCTGACCAGACAACTTTAGTTTCAATTTCTTCAATGAAAATATAAACAGAATCTACTTCATTTATAAATGGTGTAGTTTTATCAGAATTCAAGACTTGTTTCCATCTGTCTACAAAGGTTCTTTGTGAAGGGTGTCGAAACATTCTTGTACTTACTTTCATCTTTAGTTGGGATAAATCTATCTCCTTCATGTGGCTCTTTTCAAACTTACTAAAGAATTCATTAAGTTCCACTTCTTTATCTATAGCTTGATGTGAATGTATATTAAGAAGTTGATTCCAGTCAGAATCTTGACGATACAGTTCTTCAATTGATTCCTTCAAATCGTCCAGTGCTACATTTGTAATTAACTTTGCATTACCCAAATGATTGCCACTCGCTCGAGTGAATCGTCCAATGAATTGAAGTGTAATTGGAAGCGACTTATATTTATCGTGAACTGCAGCGATTTTCAGTGTTGGAATATCAATACCTTCACCAAACATATCTACACATACCACAATTTTTACCTTACCCTCTTCCACTTGCTTCAAGTATTTATTTCTCTGTGAAACTGGAATTCCAGTGTGAATTACGACTGGATTATACTCTTTATACCGAGAGTATATTTTTTCATATAACTCATCAGCACGTTTACGGCTTTTCGCTCTTGCTAGAAGTATATGCTCGTACCCTTGTTTCAAATCTTCATCCAGATGCTCAATAGCAATTTTTGCGATTTCTTTATCCGACTTTCGCTCGTCAAATTCTTGAATTGGATAAAACTCGATTGGATTGAAATATCCATCTTGTTGTGCCAATGCTAAACCATAATTAAAAATTATTTTACCATCAATCTTTTTGCCATCATTTCTAAATGGAGTTGCAGTAAATTGTAGAATTTTCTTTCCTATAAATCGCTCTCTTACCGCTCTCCACTCTGGAGCCGCGAGATGATGTGCCTCGTCAAAGAATACTACTTCTACTTTTTCAACTAGTTTATCCCAAACAGATGAAGGCATTCTATTTATCATACCAGGGGTTGAAACAACGATATTAGCCTCGTCAAGCGCAGCAATCAAAGCTATTTGATCCCTATCTTCTACTTTTGATTTATAAAGAAAAGTAGTTGGGAAAATAACTTTATCAGAGATCATTTCTAATTTTGGAAGCATACCGAAATGACTTGCCCCTTTAAAAATTTGTTCCCTTAAGAGATTGGACGGCACAATGATTAATGCTGAAGATATTCTTTCAGAAATAATTGTTGCATACATTGTTTCTGATTTTCCTGTTCCAGTAGGTAAAACAATTGTTGCTGGTGAATTTGAGATTGCCCAATGTGCACGAATTGCAGATAATGCTCCATACTGGGGTAAACGTAAACCATTCTCATCTATGTTTCGAGATACTTTCTCCTGGTAAAATACTTTCCAACTATTAATAATTTCTTCTCGACTAAAAGTTTTACCATCATGCGTACAATGGCTTAACTTATTGCCATGACCAATTGTCGAGATAATGTTTTTATAATTCACCAAATAATCCCTTCTTTTCGTTATAAGATTAAACAACTTAATTTATTTGAAATAATATATTTATCACTAATTATTTATGGTTAAATTTTAAAATATTATTGATGAAATTTGTTAGATATGATAAGTTATTTATGTCTCATAAAATGAGTTATGAGGGCAATTGGTGAATTACTGTCAACATTTATCCATACCATAGTTGTTATTAAACAGATAACGCTTACAATGGATAATTCTAATTTCATCCAGACATCAACACCTTCTGTTGCATTAATTAACCTATCCAATATACTAATTAAAGTATAACACAGCTGCGAATTTAGTAGTCCTATTATAGACTAATAGTTGTCTATAAGTGAATTAAAGTATGCTTGCGGAGGTAACTGATGATGAATCAGAATAATAGACTACGATTATACACCTTTGCAAGCTCTGCGAAAATACAAGAAGGAAAGTATTATACTAAAAAATATTTACACTTCGATAACATAGTTTCCTTTCAAAATATTAAAGATAAAGTAACAAACCCATGCTGGGTATCTCGGCATGGGTTTTACCCTTTTATTCATTTCCAAATGAAATTTAGTAAATATAATAAGAAGGAAAATAAAAAAAAGTCAAAAGAGCGCGAAATTTACTATGCGTCTCATGTAGATAGTTACATTTATAAATACTATGGAGACATCTTAAATTATAAATATAATGACGTAGTCGATAAACTAGGTTTTAGCGAAGTATCTATAGCATACAGAAACAATTTCCCTGGAAAAAGTAATATTCATTTTGCAAAAGAAGTAATTAGCTTTTTAACTAGCCAAAATGAAGCTTTTATATATGTTGCTGATTTTACTAAGTTCTTTGATAAGATAGACCACAAATATTTAAAAGAAAAGATTAAGTCAGTTTTAGGGGTAAAAACGCTTCCGGACGACTTTTATACAGTTTTTAAAAATATCACTAAATTTAGCTGGATTGAAAAGAAAGATATTGATGAATATCTCAAAGAAAAATATGGAGTAAACAAACCTAATTTGACAAGATACTTTAGTGAAAAGGAATTTAGGAATTTTAAAAAAGGAAATACATATAAAAATACAAAAGACTTCGGTATTCCTCAGGGAGCAGGTATTAGCTCTGTTTTTTCGAATATTTACCTCCTAGAGTTTGACCGTCTACTAAATGCTTACGCTAAAAAAAATAATGGACTATATAGGAGATACTGTGATGATCTAATCATAGTTATCCCTATAAAAAATAGTCACCCGTTTAACCGTGAAGAACATGAGAATATTATTGAAAAAGCAAGAAAACAGATTCCTAATTTAGAGTTACAAAAAGAAAAAACAGAAAAATATTTTTACAAAAACAACGAAATAACTAACATGGAAAATCAAACAACAAAATTGAATTATTTAGGCTTTAACTTTGATGGAGTTAATGTAAAAATAAGAGAAAAAAGCCTGTTTAAGTATTTCAATAGAGCTTACAAAAAGGTAAGAATATGCAACAGACTGACTCAAAAAACAAATCAGAAATCACAGAGAAGAAAATTATATAAAACTTATACCCATTTAGGCAAAAAAAGTAGGGGATATGGGAATTTTTTGACATATGCCTCAAGAGCTCAAAAAGAGTTTGACAAAAATTCAACTACAAATAATCTTATGGAGCATCAAGTAAAAAACCATTGGAAAAGAATAAACGCTCGCTTAAAAAAATAATATATTATTGTGTATACAATCTCAAACTTCACAAAATTTATTAATAGCAAAAAAAATTTTTCAGGATACTACGGTGACTATGCTCTACTTAATTATTCATACTATAATTCAGGTTCATCTAATTCTTGCTCCCGTTTAAATGAGACTCATGTACCTCTGAAGTTCCTTATATTCATAACCCATCACAAAGGATATAAAAGGCTCATAATCCTGTGTAACAGCTGCAGTATCCAACACTTGATAATAGTCAGAACGCCGTTCTTGCTCAATAATAATGGGCAAGTACCCCGACCTTAATAGTTCAAGGTTCATTAAAAGCCGAGCCGTACGCCCATTCCCATCTATGAAAGGATGGATATTAACAAATTGACTATGCAATAAGGTTGCTTTTTCAATCGGATGTAAATCATGTTCTTGGTGATACCATTCTATAAGCTCATGCATGAGGTCAGGCACGTTTATATAATCAGGTGGCGTATGACTTGCACCCGATATGATGACGTTACTCATACGATAGATGCCCGCGTGTTGATTATCTATGCCATGTAAGATGATCGCATGAAGATCCTTAATATGTCGTTCGGAAATACCTTCTTTAGTGTTGATCAGTTCTTCGGTTAGAAGAATCGCTTCTTTGTGATTAATGGCTTCCAAATGTTCTCGCATGGATTTCCCAGCCACAGTGATGCCATCCTCTAAGATGGCTTTTGTTTCATAAATCGTTAACGTATTACCCTCTATAGCGTTAGAATGATAGGTGTTTTTGATGAGAAAATCTTTTTGCAAGCTCTGGATCAAATGATGTGAAAGAGGACGCCGTTGATCTAATTTTTGCTTTAACGCTGTGATTTGGTCTAGTTTCGTTTTATAATCCGTCATTGGTCATCACCCGAACGATCATATAACTCACTATACTTCCCCTCTTCAACTTCACCGTAAGCAATCACATCACCTGTACTCCTGGTTCTCTCATGAGTTACATTGGAGAGATTTTCCCATTCTCCAATGAGAAATATGGGTTTTCCATTCGCCTCTATTTCGAATAAGTAGAAGGTTTTCATGTTTCATCACACTCCTGATCCGTATTTGTATTAAAGGGAAAGATCACGTTCCCATTGACCCTTTTGTGGTCGATTAGGACTCGTATCTACATTATCTGGGATACCATCCTGATCCGTATCTGGGTTTAATGGATCTGTACCTAATCGCAATTCCTGAAGATCCGTTAATCCATCCCCGTCTCGATCACGCATAGACAAATCTTTTTCCATTTTTTTAGATTCACTCATTGTTTCGAACAGCGCCTGATAATAATGTATAGCGCCCTCTATATCAGGAGTCAGATTGGTTAAAGCTTTAACATTTGTCAAACTAGGAATGCCTACAAAGTAGAATTCCTCATCGTTTAAAGATCTTTTATATAAATAAACCTTTTCTTTAAAATCTTTATTATCATCTATTTTCTCAACGTGTTGGAGTGGTATATGACCTTTTTGTAATTCGAAAGCGTACACAGCAGCTTCTTTTTGATCAAAGGATTGCCCTAGACTCTTAATACTTTCAAGATTGTTTAAGGAACTGTCCTTAAAATCACCTTTAACTATCGTATAATGATCCCCGTATTGAATGAAAGAAATAGGCTGTTCTTTATCCTCTACAGATGTTGTATTTGTTTTTAAAATAACCGGCACATTGAAAGAAATATCCTTTTCAATCACAATATCTTCAATTTTACTAATCAATTTAGCACTCTCTCGTTGAATAGCTTCTTGATAACTTAATAAAAGCTTTTCCTCTTTGTCATATGACCAAGCCTTAATATAATCGAAACTGTAATCACTTGTATCCATCCCAAAACTTTTTGTCGTAAGATATGCCATGCTTTCAGCCTGTACTTCTTTTGATTCTTTATCATAGTCCACATATCGACCTGTCTCACTATGAAAAACAGAATGCGCATACTCATGAATCAATGTTTCGAATTGATTGGTTATATCCCGATTTTCCTGAGCATTGATCACAATTTTATGTTCTAAACGAGAATAATAGCCATTACCATCCCTGTCATAATTATCGTCTAATTCTACAGGAAGTTCATCTCTCAGATGCTCCAACAATGGTAGAAAGAGTTTGTTGGCAAAGTCACTTTCCTTAACGTTTTTAGGAACAATCGAATGAATAGGTAACGGCACACCTTTTGTATCACTCACATCAAACACATTCACTGCTTTAAAACCTTTAATAACTTTTTGCTCTACCTCTTTTTGTGATTTTTCGTCCATTACTTTTTCTTTTTTAATGATAGGCGAAAAAATTTTAATGGCCTGCGATCCCTTTTTGACTTGTCGTCCAAAGGTGTTCCAAGTTTTTAATCCTGCCACAAGTTGTGCATCTGGTCTTTGTCCATATATGAGCAATTGATTCCTGATAGAGCGTTGTGGAAATTGACTGATGAAATTTAAATACTTCATATAATCTTCAGGATTAGAAACAAACTCCTTAACACCTTGAAGTAACTTTTCATAGTTCTCTTGAAGTTCTTTCTCCTTTTCTTCAGTCGATTTTCTCTGAAAATGACGTTTGTTCAAATCAATTCTCTCCATTCATTTTTAGATTTATAATGATGGCCCACTATGTCGATGCTGTGATCTTTTCTTAAATTTCGATTTAAGATCTTCCTCGAATTGCTTCTTGGAAGCTCGACTCCTATCTTGCAGTAAGCCGTGTAGCAAACCATGAGTCACGCTCACCCAACCCGAAATTGTGGCATAATCGACTAACTGCTCATTCATCTGTTCATCGAGTTGCAACACGTCATCATAATGATCACGATGAGCCACATAAGCCAATGGGTCAATGCGCTTAATCAATGCCAGCCCTTCTTTTTCATCGGGATAATCACTCACATTATTCAAACACTCGTCTTTAAAGAATAAAAGATGACGAGGATTATCAATTGCTAAATGGTAGGTATCTAAAAGGAACGTGTCCTTATTGACCATGTCCTCACTAGAAAGGATTTTCAGAATATCGAGCTGTTCTTGAACTGTGTATTTTTGAAGTGTTCCAACAGATTCAAGATGAATCGGTTGTTCATAATACTCTGCACCACTCACGAGAATATCCTTCTCTTGAATGGATAATCGCTCACTATCTAAAGCAGGATATAAGCGTTTCAATTGAGCCGTGTACAACTGGTTCATTAAGTCTCTGGATTTAAGCGCATGATCCATATGGTTAATCAGCTGTCTAAACGCCTGGAACTCTTTAGGATGGCGCAAGGAAGCTTGTTGCATATCAGTAGGTGATGAAGCAGGGGAAAGATTCAACACTTTTTCTAGATGACCTCTTCTATCTGTTAATGTTTTCAATCTCTCTTCAATTGTCAAAGCAAAGGAATAAGAATTGGTATAGATGTGATCCATTTCAACATCCAATGTTTGTTTCATCGCCTTCTCTTCCATTAAGTCAATTTCATCATCAGTTAATAACCTATGGTTAGCCATCGTCTCTTCTACCAAAAGAACTTTTTCATCAAACGACAGAGCGTCACTATCCCATGTTGGATAGTAAGCTTTAATGAATCGCTCGCTTTCTGTCAGTAAAATATTGTCCGCTTGTTGTAATAGAGCTTCTTCTTTATCCACTCTTGATAATTGTCTTAATTTAGAGTCATTTGTTACCGTAAACTGTATGGACTGCTTCCAATTCTGTAACTGCCTCTTTCGTTCGCTGACTGTTTTATAATTGACAAAAAACTTCAATTCACGGGCAATATCAGACAGTTGTTTTTTCTCAGAGGGAGAAAATTTTCTATATAGCTTTTGTTCTCGCTCGACCATCCTTTTTTGTTCTTTAAATCTTTGAATATGAGTCACGTATTGATTATGTTTTTTAATTTCCTGATTGATGGCTACACGATCAGATTCTTTTCCCTCTAATACCATTTTTCGTGCTGTAAATCCTTCATGAATAGTTGGAAGTTGTTCAATGCCACGTGCTTCATGTGAAAGGTGTGATAATGGATCATGGAACCCATTATTTTTTAAATACACATTCGCTTTTTCTGACCACAATTGGCGCCATCTATTAAAAACATCTTTTTGATTCCAGTCTGTTGTTTCAAATTTCACAAATGTTTTTTTCCCATGTTTATCTAAAATGTGATTTCCATTTTGGTCTAATTGATAATCTCTTCTTGCTTTGGCTCCCCAAGAACCGTCCTCGTTAAATGGGCGAACCGTCAATAACACATGAAAGTGAGGATTCCTTTCGTCATCCCTATGTATAGCAATATCCGCAACCATGCCCTTATTAACAAAAGCTTCTTGACAAAATTCAAGAGTTAAAGCTTTTTGCTGTTCATCAGACAATTCAACCGGTAAAGCAATATTAAATTCTCGTGCGAATTGGGCATTATAATTTTTTTCAATTTTATTAACTTCATTCCAAAGTCGTTCTCGGTCAAACACCCATTCAGGCGCATGACTGGGTGCTAGTATAGTCGTATCCGGTTTCACTTCACGTTTATAATAAAAAGATTGATTGTCTATTTCATCGACTAATTTGTCACCTGATCTATAAGCAGCCACAGCTAATGGACTTTTAGAACCACCTGTCTTAGATAGTCGACTCATAATTTGTCCACTAAAATGATAAATAGCCAATGTTATCACATCCAATCTATAAAACATGAGCGAAGCGAATTTTACAGACACGCCTGACGAAAACTAAGCGAGAACGTTGTTCTCGACTGTTTTAGCATAACACTCTATAGAGTGTATAAGTGCGCCATTAGCACTTTGTATGGATACATCGTATCATCATTTTTATTATTTTACAATCATTTATATATCATCCTTAGCGTTCAATTGATGTTTTTATATTATTTTGTTAAAATAAAAGAAAAGGAATATGAAAGGAGAATGGGTATGGCTTCAACTACGCAATCTAAAATTTTATCCATTGATGAACAAATTAAATCCTTGAAGGAAAAAAGAAAAAAAGAGTTGATTAGACTGGAGCAGAGCACTGGAAAAAAATTTATCGAAACATTTAACCTTGAAAATCAGTCTCTTGAGGATATTTACACACGTATTGACTCACTTAAAACATTATCACATGATCATTTAAATAATCTTTCTACAAATGAAGATGGAACAAAAAATGACCAACCAAATAACTAAAATAAATGAACAAATAAAAAAGTTAGAAAGAGAAAAGAAAATCTATGAACTTTCTCTTAGTAAAGAATCACGAAAAAAACGCACAAGAAGACTGATTCAAATCGGCGCTTTATCAGAAAAATACTTTGATTTATATGAAAATGATTTACATGATGTTGAAGAAATTTTTTCTCAATTTTCTTCTTATGTAAAATCAAAAAAACTAGATAAACATCATCCTGATAACACTCACTCTATTTAGAAACGAGGAATCACTATGGGTCAAGTAAAAAAGATCGATGAAGATGCTTTTCGTAGAGTCAAACATTCTTTAGAAGTTGAAGGATTTAACATGTCTAAAGAAGATGAAAAAGAGATAAAGGATGTTATTTTAGGAAAAAAAACACAACAAGAAATGATTAAAAGCCTAACACAAAATGCATAAAAAGGGGCTAGTTAATTGAGATATAATCACAATTCAAAGTATTGTTATCCCAACACTAACGTCTTAATAAATAAATTAAATATTCGAGACGAAGAACAGCTTGAAAAGGCTGAATTAAGGATCACAGCTCTTAGAATGTATCAATTAGAGACAACGCATCCTTTAGCTGAAGAAACCTGGGATTTAAATTATTTAAAAGCTATACATGGTTATATTTTTCAAGATATCTATGCATTTGCAGGAGAAATACGCGAGGAACAAATCGCAAAAGGTGGCTTTCAATTTGCCAGCCCACTTTACATAGAAGAGCAAGCAAAAGAATTGTTTAATCAATTAAAAGCAGAACATTATCTTAAAGGTCAAAATAAGGACAAGATTATTCACAGGCTGGCTTATTACTATTCCGAAATCAATGTATTACATCCCTTTCGTGAAGGTAACGGAAGAACCCAAAGGACATTTTTACATTCATTAGCTGCACACAATGCTTATAAATTAGATTGGTCGTTAGCAAACAAAGACACCCTCTTAAAAGCAAGTATTGAATCTACTCATAATCTCACACCTATTACAGAAATTATTCACATGTGTTTAAGTGAAAAAGAATTACACATTGATTTTGAAGATGATGGTTTAGAATTAGAATGAAAAAGCAATCATGAGGTGAATAAAGATGCTTTCCTTAGAAGAATACATTGCACAAAGGAAAAAAGAAGATAACTTAAATGAATTCAACAAAGAACAGCATGTAAAAAACATACAGATATGCGTGAACTACATCTTTGAATACTTTAATAATTATTTAGACATCTCTCAATTAGAGGAGCAGACTATTCTAGGCAATGAAAAATTAGATAAATACAGAAAACAACTTAACATGTTTGATGACGATGTCCAAGATTGGCTTGTCAACATCCTATCAAACCATGATAAACAATTAAATCGTTCCATTATAAGTATTTTGAAGAAAGACGAGCTTTTTCTTTTATATAGTGAAGAAAGTGAATTCCGTACTGTTTCTTATGATTGCTATGCCAAACTTATTAAGAAACATCCGTATTTAAAAAATGATACTGAGATGTTATTCCGTTTTATCAAAAATTATCATAAGTTACGGAGTCAACCTTCTACAGAGTATCAACAATTGTTTATTTCAAGTGAGATTTCTGAATGGTTTGAGTCGACTTGGCATAAACACCACGTAAATGTTTATGCTTTTGCGGAAGATTATATAATTAGGTTCGCCGATTCACCTGAAATATGGCCCGTTAAACACAAAATTAAGCTGAAAGATTCCTGGCTGGACTATGAGTACGACTACAAGCAAAAAAGCAATTTATTTAATCTTGATAACCTTTACAAGAGATTACCCAAGAAGGCTTTTATACGGGGAAAGAAGCAGCTATTTGAAATTATTTTTATGTATGACTGGCTTCATTCCATAGTCGGAGATGAAGAAAATTACTGGCAAGAGTATATGGAAAAGGTTATTAAATAATAAATTCCTCAAGGAAATTAGTGAATTACTCTGGACATAGTCATAAAAATCACAAAGTATCACATACAGAAATATTTAAGTAGAACTGAATCCTCGATACATCTTTTAAAACATTATTAACTTCTTTTATAAACCCCTATGACTGTTACACCACAAAGAATTAATATGATACTCAATGTAATCACAATAAATGATTTAAAAGGATAATTTAAAAAGAAACGAATAACAACAGGGATGCTGTGCCATAATACAGTGGCTAACAAACTACTGATAGCCCCCATAATTAATGTAAAGATCCTAGATTTCATCGTATGCTCTATCTTCCCTTCAAATTAGAATCATATTTTTTCTGATACTTATGGCTTTTTCTTGATAATATAATTTAAAAGGGGTATTTTACAATGTTTCACATGTTCCACAGTAGAAAAATTAATATATACTATAAGAGAAACGAAAACAAACCTTAATCCTACAGTTTTTTGGTGTATCCCTTGTTCAGAAAACTATGAATAGAAGAGTTATTTTTTACTCTCATCAACTTTTATTGCATGTCCCTAGTAAAAAGGAATAGACTCACCATTCTGGTGGTCTATTCCCAATCGAATATATTTTTGGAGATGAATAATCAATATATTTAACCTGGTGTATCTCAAATGAATTAGACTTAGACGGTCTTTCTTGATAATATCGTTCTGTAGCTCTACAAATATATTCACACAATTTATTGATATTAATTCGTACTTTTATTGTTTTTTTCTCTTGGTATCCCCTCTAACAATTTAGATCCTTGTGATAACTTCAGAAAGAATTGGTATGAAAATGACGATGAATTCGGAGATACCTAAAAAATGTCCGTCAGTTATTGAGCTATCATTTTTTATTTAATAGGATTCTCTTGAACGTCGATACCACTTTAAGGCTTTTCGATCAATTTCTAATGCGAGTTGTTCCTTCCCTTTAATATATGATTCAATATCACAGGAAAAACGTTGGGCTAATGCCTCTTTGCAGTCTCCATACTTTTTTGCATCAGAGGGATGGACGCACAAATGTACACAATATCTTTAAAATTGTCTTGAAGGTTATCTAAGTTGTTGATATTCTTTTACCTTTCTATAAAATGTCGTTTTAGACATATGAGATGCTTTCATCGCTTCCACGGCCGAAATTTCTTTATTCATCCACTTATTATAAGCCTCTTCGAATTCGGAAGTAAGGACAGTCCGAGGTCGCCCTAAATGCTTTCCTTGTTTTCTAGCTATCTCAATCCCCTCAGCTTGTCTCTCCTTAATATCCACCCGTTCTTTTTCAGCGAACGCAGCTAGTACGGTTAAAATGACACGTTGGATAGCTTGTTTGATCACGTCATCCTGCTCATGAGAGGTATTAATCATGGGTTCTTTAATGAAAGAAAGTTGAACACCGTGCTCAGTGAACCATTCATATTCCTTTAATGTTTCTTTCATCGATCTTCCCATGCGAGTGATGGAATCAAAAACGATCTCATCTCCTGGTCGTACTAACTGCTTCAACAATTGATATTCAGGTCTATCATAATTTTTTCCACTCACTTTTTCAACAAAGAGATCACGCTCATCAATACCTGCCTTTTTCATTGTTGCCACTTGACGTTCTTCATTTTGATCTTTACTAGAAACACGTATGTATGCAAATCGCTTTTCTCCCAAATTTTAGTCCCACCTTTTATCTTTCTTCCCTTCATTATACTAAATTACGTTTCAAAAGGTAGTCTTGTTTTTAAAAACGTTCTTAAAATAGAAAATAAACCTTTTGAAACAAATAAAACCCAACAATCACAAGGACATCATTAAGGAGTAAAAAGGTATACCTTTTAGAACGCTATTTATGTTTATTTCTTAAAAAGTATTTAATTATTGGTATAATTAAACAATGAGACTGTATTGCAATAATTTTGGCCCAAATCTATTAGAGTGATAATAGGAGGATATTATGGATGTTAAAACTCAGATAGATAAATACGTTAATGAAAATCCAGTTAATTATATGAACTTATTAAAAAATTTCGATCAATTTTCTATTTATGAGATCCAGAAAATTCTTGGCAACATTATGTTATATGTGCCCGATAAAATATTTAAATATTATTCTTTAACAGACAATGAGGAACTAAATCACAAGAAATTCTCCACATTAGAAAATAAAGAAGTATATTTGTCATACGCTAGTGATTTTAACGATATTTTTGACAGTAGCTTCTATCATTACAATCCTAAGTCTTTTGACCAATATAAATTTGGTTATGTCTTTAAGAAAAGTTTTGTAGAAGATAACATAAGAAAGACAAGATTAGCCTCTTTTTCGAAGTCAGAAAATAATTCAGTAATGTGGACACACTATGCACACGATCACCACGGTTATTGTGTGAGCTACTTAACTAATTCTAAGAGCAACCCGACACTTTCAACCTCTTTACGCCCTGTTCAATATTCAAAAGAGAGAGTGGATGTGACAGAGTATCTAGTAAGTTTTTTAAAAAGCATGGAAAAACATGATGAACACACAATACACAAGGAACCCAAAATTTCAATTAAAAATTCAATGGTTGGATGGGTTATAATGTTTTCCTATTATATAAAAGATAACGCTTGGGCTTACGAACAGGAATTTAGGGTTACAAAACACACTAAACAGCCTAAGTCTGAATATATGGAAGCAAATCCATCAGCAATCTATGTCGGTTATCGATGTAAAGATAAACATATTGTTCGATTAGTTCATATCGCCTTTCAACTTAATATACCCATTTATAAAATGGAAATAGGTTCAAACTCTCAATTAGTACCAAAATCAATTTGTTGAGATCTAAACTCATTAAATGATGATTTTATAAGGGAAACACATGAATTTAAAAGGTTGTTGCTATTATGCTGATACGGCGTAAAAATTTATCTTGCAAGCAACAGAATAGGTGTCTTATAATAAGGACAGTAATAGATCGGCTTCACATGAGGGATTAGGCACACTATAAACCTTCTGTTGGGATTATTCCCTGAGGAGGGAGGTGTTGCTAATGGACATACAAACAGCTCTCAGCCTGATGATTTCTTTCGGGATGTTAGTGGCATGTATTATGTCCGACAAAAAAAAATAATCCCTCATGTGCTTTCGCGGGCCATAAGGGATTACAATAGTTACTCTTATCATGCCTAACCCCTCTTGATGGGGATCGGTCTATTATGATGATCACACATGTTGATAGCATGTGTGGTCTTTCTTATGATACGTTCTTTCTTGTCTTATTATTAATACTATAACATTTTTCAAAAATAATTTCAAAAATAATTATAACATTAATTTTATATATGTCCACCTGATGACTTAGATTGCTCATTTTTAGAGCAATCCCCTTCTGATTAACACCTGGCGTAATGCTACATTAATAATTTTTGACCTCATTCCTCCCTTTCCTTACAAATCTCCTAACATTTAAATACTAAAAACACTCAATGGAGTAATGATACTACCAATAATACAAGTAGTATTTTTAGTAAATTTATAACTATGAGTGGTTTTACTGAAAATAGGTTTTATATTGTCTATTTCCTCATTCTAAATCTTTTCAAATAATTTTCGAAGAAACAAATAAAAGTTGTTTTATTGCAACGTTTATTTGTTATACCCTCTATAAGTTTTTATTGAATATCTAAAAAGGAATAGACTCACCCTTTAGATGATAAATCAATATATTTAATCTGATGTTCCTTAAACAAATGACACGGTCTTTCTTGATAATATTTTTTTGCAGCTCTGCAAATCCTCTCACACAACTTATTGATACTGATTCGTGCTTCTTCTGTCTTTATTCTCTTAGTGTTTCCTCTAAGAACAGTGTTATCCCATGAAGCACCAAACATCTCTACTTCACCTACTGATAAGCTAAATTCATATGAATATTTAAATTCGTTGTCCTCTTCACCTCCAAAGGGTTTTATCTCTGTGTTTCCAGAATGAAAAAATGCACAACGTAAGTCATAACACATATCTCCTGTAAAATATGGATTTTTTGCTTTTGAATAATTCTCTATCCAGCCTGTACCATCTTCATAGTATTGATTTACCCATTCGTCAAACCACGTTGCATATTGTTTCCTTATATTCCTCTTACCCTTCTGAGGGTATTCAATCTGCCCACAAATATCAGGTAAGGTTAAAGCAAGCGCAAGAGCTGGTAAATAATTCTCACATTCAAGAGCATCTTGAATAGCCTCTATTTTTTCTAGCATACTAATCCCTCACTGACTTATATTATTGTAAATAAAACAATCTCCCTCTAATATTTAAATATTCAAAGGAGTAATGATACTAATAATACTAAAAGTGATAATAATACTTCTTTTAGTAAATTTACTATTATTAGTGTTTTTACTAACAATAGGTTTTATATCACCCAATTCCAAGTCTATTCAAATAATTTTCGAAGAAATATATAGACATTGTTTTATTGCAACGTTTAATTTTTATACCCTCAAAAATAATTATATTATTTTACGAAACATCCTTAAACTCTAAAGATAGTATATAGAAATTTTACTTTACCCCCTTTCCCCTATTTCAAATCTATTAGACTGGTTAATGGTATAATTTTCTATAGATAGATTTCTTTATGTCAGGGGGACAATAATATGGATGATAAATTACTTTCATTAGCTTTTTCTGTTGAAGCAGGTAAAGGAGAATATGCCTTATTGTTAGGTTCTGGTCTATCTTCTTCAGCTGGCATACCCACAGGTTGGGAAATATTAACTGAATTATGTAGAGAAAGAATGATCTTAGAAAAACAAAATTCAGAGAAGGATCCTATTATATGGTATAAAAACAAGTATAAAAAAGAACCCCTGTATGACGAGGTTATTAAGAAATTGGCACAAACACCCACTGATAGAAATAATTTGCTTAGGGAGTTCTTTGAACCAACAAACGAGGATAAAAAAGAGGGACGGAAAATACCTACAGAAGCTCATCATGCTATCGCAAAAATGGTGCAACAAGGATATATCAAAGTTATTGTGACAACCAATTTTGATAATTTAATTGAGAAAGCATTAGACGACCTTAGTATACCATTTCAAACTCTGTATCATGATTCTGATATTAAAGGGTTGAAACCTTTGACTCATTCAAAATGTACTGTGTTAAAAATTCATGGAGATTATAGAGATACACGATTTAAAAATATATCGAATGAATTAAATAATTATTCTGGACCACTAACTAAACTTCTTAAACAAATTTTTGATGAGTACGGAATGATAGTCTCAGGTTGGTCTGCCGAATGGGATACTGCTCTAAGAGATACCATTACATCTGTTAGGAGCCGTCGGTATTCTTGGTACTGGCATGCATTTACCGAAGAGTTGAAAAATGAAGCTGAACGGCTTATTAAATTTCGAGACGGGAATAAAATTGTCGACACTGCCGGAGCGGAGCATTTTTTTAAAGAACTCAAGGACAGCGTATCGGCTATCGCAAAAAACAAAAGGGTCAATCCTGAGAATTCCCAAGTGATAGTAACTCGATTCAAAAAATATATCTCCAATAACCGTGAAATAGATGTGAATGATATGATATTGAAATACACTCAGGAAATAACTTCCTATCTCGAACAGCAAGAATATCAGGGGGAGTCGTCAAATAATAAAGACATACTTTGGGACAGAGTAAAAGAAATCAAAGAAAAGTGTAACACATTAGCCATGTTATCGGCTATTTTGGCCTACTATGGCAAAACGAATGACCACAAACACCTATTATTTCAAACTCTAGAAAGATTGACAGACATTGAGAGAAAAAACGGAGATTCCCCCCGTTTATTGGCATTACAACATATACCATTACAAGTAATCCTATATAGCATTGGCATATCAACAGTAATGCGAAAAAATTATAAGTTTCTATATCAAATTTTTAATAATCCTAAGCTAAGGAATCGATGGTATAATCATTATACTTTTCTAAAATACACATCACCTTATATGGGATTGCAACCTTTATTTAAATATTTGGATACAAAAGACTATCTTCTTCCCCTTGAATCTATTTTTATAAATCCATATATGAAAGACATTTTCATTAATGCCCATTTAGCCCTTAACGAGACAGAATTTGATATCCATTATGATATTTTCGAATTTTTAAGAGCCATTGTATATCGTTGTTCTCAAGAAAAAAACGGCTATTTTAGTGGTCTTTTTGGCATCAAAGATGAAGAGAAGAGACAACATATTAACCAATTATTAAAGGATGCAGCAACAATCGAAAATTCTCCAGTTTTAGATGTATGCAATGGAAATAAGCAAACGTTTCATGAAGCTTTACAACTATTAGTAAAGGATCTGCATACATGGCCTTTTATACATGATGGGTTATTAATCGCTTATGAAGATAATCACTAGAAAAAGATAAAAATAATCATAAACTCTGCCTCAGGGAACTTAAGAGATATGCTATAATAGAAGTAATAATAGATCGGCTTCGCAAGGGGGTTGGCTCACTTCCCGAAAGATTGGGGGTGATGCCATGACGGTATACGAGAGTTTAATGATCGCAATCAATTTTGCATCGTTGATCGTTGTCATATTGGCTTTTCGCCAACAAAAATAAACCCCCTTACGCTTAGCATGGCTTAGGGGATTTATTTTGTCTCAGGAGCCAACCTCTCTTAATGAGGATCGGTCTATTATGTTGACCGCACATGTTGATAGCATGTGTGGTCTTTACTATAATATGTTACTTTTTCTTTCTTTTATACAATCATTATAACACAAAATTTTTATATGCACACCTGGTGTGAGCACACTAGGTGTGAGTAGCTTAGTTTATTCTTTTTTTTAGAGCAATCCCCTTCTGATTAACACCCGGCGTAATGCTACACTAATAATTTTTGACTTAGCCCCTCTCCCCTTTCTTACAAACCTCCTAACATTTTAATACTAAAAACACTCAACGGAGTAATGATACTATAAATACTAAAAGTATTATTTATAGTATTTTTAGTAATTTTATAACTATGAGTAATTTTACTAAAATAAGGTTTTGTATCACCTCTTCCCTTTCTAAATCTACTCAAGCACTTTCCAAAGAAACGAATAACCGTTGTTTTATTGCAACGTTTATTTCTTGTTTTATTTTCCTAAATCTATGTTTTTAAGTAAATTAAAGGAATATATAAGACCACCGTTGAATGTTTAAAAGAAGAAATGAAGCTATCAACGTTTATTTATTTCTGGGGGGAAAACAATGAGTATCACCATCACTATGGGGATTCAAAAAGGTGGTTGTGGCAAAAGTACAACCACAGGTGTCCTGGCTTATTTATTAAGTGAGCATTATAAGGTTCTAGCTATTGATCTCGACTCCCAAGGAAATTTATCAGAATTACTGTCTCAACGACCGTCCAATGACTTTATCGAGCACTCCGTTTTAGAAGCCATGCAACAGAAAAATCCACAAGACCATATCATTCATCTATCAGAAAATCTAGATTTATTGCCAGCCAACAATTTCCTGGCCACGTTTCAAAGATGGCTATACACAGGGAAAACCTATTTAGGTACAGTTATTCCTCATAAAGGCAATCCTAGTTTGGTTTTAGATACAATGCTGAAATCTGTACAAGATGCGTATGATTTTATCGTCATCGATACGGCTCCTTCTTTATGTGAACAGACCACGAACGCTTTATGTGCAAGTGATTATGTCGTTGTGATGTATGAATGCTCCAACTGGTGTTATTCGGCTATCCCTAATTTTATGGATTCGATAGAGGGAGCACGAACTGTGAGTCATAAAGAGGTTCAAATCGCTGGCATATTACGAACAATGAATGATGCCAGAAGAAGTGATGTGAAAGCCTTTAACGAATTAATCGAGGAGGATTATCCTGAATTAGTATTTAAAACAGTTCTTACAAGAAAAGCACCCACAGGAAGAATCTCCTTGTATGGATTTAATAATAATACTGAATTAAACCAGGCATTACATCACTATAAAGATTTTTATAAGGAGTTGTTAGAACGTGTCCAAAATGAATGACATCAAAATGCATAAGAGACAACAACATCAAGTCACTCCTACTTCTGTTTTAAACGAACCTTTAGAAGAAATAAAAGAAGATAGAAAGGAAGAAAACAACGTTGGAAGAAAAGAAGAAAAGAAAAAAGATATAATAGAAAGAAAACGTGTCTCTTTTGATCTACGTATTGATCTCCATAAAAAACTTAAAATGGCAGCCCTCCTTAAAGAAAAACATATTTATACTCTCATTGAAGAAGCCATTGATCATTATTTAAACGAATAAATAAACGTTGATAAAAAGAAAAGAAGATAACAATCATCCTTTCTATAAAAGAATATACGAAGAAACGTTTAAATAAAGAAAAAAAGAAAACAACATTGGAATATTTATTCCTTTAATATACAAATTACTAAATATACTACTTTTGCTAAAAATAATATAACAAGTAATATACATAAATATAGTAATATTAATAAAAAGAGTAAAATTACTATCATTACTAATAATCTTTCCTTTAAAAACTGCCCTCCATTTTTATATTTAACCCAAAAAATACTACTTTTACTAAAATTACTTATTGACGTAAAAAGAGTAATTAAAGTATAATAAATAAAAATACTAAAATTAGTAAAAATATTATTTATAGTAATATTACAATTAGGAGGGTATTATACTAACATGGCAAAGATAATTAATGTTGCAAATTTCAAGGGTGGGGTAGGGAAAACAACAACAACTGTTTTATCAAGTTATGTTCTTGCAAAAAAAGATTATAAGGTGCTGGTTGTTGATTTAGACCCACAGGCTAACGCTACAGATATGTTGCTCAGAACAGCAAACGTTAACCAGGTAAACAAGACACTCTACCAAGGAATGCAAGAAAAAAATCTCACAGATACGGTGATTTCAATTAAGGCTAATCTTGACTTAATTCCTTCAGATTTAGATTTAGTCGGATTTCCAATGTTACTAAACGACGTCGTCAAGGATGACAATTATCAGCGAGCGTATTTTGTTGATTATCTGTTATATCCGTTTCATGAGAAGTATGATTTTATTATTATTGATGTCCCACCTACAATCTCAGACTATACAAACAATGCTGTTATAGCATCCGATTTCGTTGTGGTTGTGATGCAAACGCATGAACGTTCCTTATCTGCAGCTGAAAAATTTATTCCATATCTACAAGGTATGATTGATAATTATGATGCAAAAGTAGATTTACTTGGGGTTGTTCCTGTACTCATGAAAAATGATGGTACAATAGATAGTTATGTAATAGATTTAGCCAAAGAATCATTTGGAAATTCTCTTTTTAATACCACAGTTAAAATACGTGAGCGTATAAAAAGGTTTGATGTGAATGGAATCACTGAAGAAGATCACCATGATAGCCAAGCAATTGGCATGTATGAAAAACTGGTTGAAGAAATGCTAAAGCGAATCGAAAGCGAGGAATAACACATGGCAAAACCACTGAACAGAAAATCAAGAGAAACGACTGCTACGAATCCATTTATGGACGTTGAAAAAAAAGAAAAAAAGGTTGCCTCTGAACCTTTAGCAACAATGAAAGTTCCGGCAAGCAGTCATGCTAAAGCTAAAGCTCTATCAAAAACAATAGACACTAAATTAGTTAACATCATAGATGTCTTAGTTGATTATTATGCTGAAACAGCACTCTCAGAAGAGCAAAAAAACATTTATAATTTCATGAAAAGCCAAGAAAAATAATAGAGGAGGTTGCTATTACACAACCCTTTACTTAATACGTTATAATGTTATTATGTTATAATTGTATATACACGAATATAGTTGCTTATAATGAGGAGGAAAACAAAATGGCGGTGACTCATGTGGAACGTAAAATTACACGTATCGGCAATAGTCTAGGTATTACATTACCTCAAGAAGTACTTGATCACCTTCAAGTGAAACAAGGC
>Ga0154003_1000014_pt1 | contig 60293 bp, 58 predicted proteins | sample TSFL087MetaG_FD_104679 | JGI IMG/M metagenome (GOLD analysis project Ga0154003, IMG submission 104679) | Attine ant fungus gardens microbial communities from Florida, USA - TSFL087 MetaG | ecosystem: Host-associated > Fungi > Mycelium > Unclassified | place: USA: Florida, Lake Talquin State...
CGCCTGCCTTGAACCCAGCCTTGCAACGTGATGATTTGTCCGATATGCTCAGTTGTCAAAGTGCCACACTGTATTCCTAATTTCATCATTTATCCCCCTGCTGATCTACAATTGATTTTATATAGTTCGATAAATCGCTAAAAGCAACTTCCTGTTGCTCTCCAGAGGTCATGTTTTTGACATTGACCACAGCCTTTTCTAATTCTTCATCACCTAAAACAGCAACCGTCATGGCTCCGAGACGATCTGCTTGTTTGAACTGACCTTTTGTCTTGCGATGCATATAGTCTTTATCCGCTGTAACACCAGCTTGTCTAAGATTAAATAGCAGCTCTGATGCTTTGTTGTTTGCCGCTTCTCCAATCGTCACAATATAACAATACAGTGGATTAGATAGCTCAGGCTCAATCCCCTCAGCATTTAATGCTAAAAGTAATCGTTCAAAGCTTAAAGCAAAGCCTATTCCTGACGCCTCAGGCCCACCAAGCTCATGAACTAAGCCTCCGTAACGTCCTCCACCACATAGCGTTGTGATTGCTCCAAAATCTGCACCCATAATTTCAAAGACGGTGTGATTATAATAATCTAAACCACGCACAAGCGTCGGATCGACTTCATAATCCACACCCATTTGATCGAGCGCTCTTCGCACATCTGCAAAATATGTCGCCGAAGCCTCATTTAAATACTCTAATATGGACGGAGCCGTTGCCATCAGCGGATGATCTCTGTCAACCTTACAATCTAGAATACGCAACGGATTTTTATACAAACGACGTTGACAATCATCACAAAACTCATGAATAGAGGGCTCAAAATGACGAATTAACGCCGTGCGATGTGCTTTACGACTCTCCAAATCCCCTAAGCTATTAATAACTAATTTTAGTTTAGTCAAACCCAAGCTCTTATAATAAGACATTGCTAAGGCAATAACTTCCGCATCAAGCGTGGCATCCTCTGCGCCAATAACTTCGACACCAAACTGTGTCAGCTGTCTCGTTCGACCTGCTTGAGGACGCTCATAGCGAAACATCTCTCCTATGTAGTAAAGCTTCACAGGTTGATCCGCCCAGCCATGCATTTTATTCTCCACATATGACCTAACAACCGGAGCCGTTCCTTCGGGCCTCAATGTCAAACTCCGATCTCCTCTATCCTTAAAGGTATACATTTCCTTTTGAACAATATCTGTCGTCTCTCCCACGCCACGTTGAAAGAGATCTGTTGCTTCAAACATAGGTGTTTTAATTTCTTCGTAGCGATATAATTGACAAAGCTGTCTAGCTTTATCAATCATCCACTGCCATTTATCAGAGGCATCTGGCAAAATATCTTGTGTTCCTCGTGGGATTTGTATGGTCATGCTCTCCCTCCTCATCCATTCTATACTTCAATTGTTTCATTTTAGCTATCTACATATCTAGCCCTTAAAATAGAAAAAGTCCCTTATCCACATCCAACGACGTGAATAAGGGACGAGTTTACCCGTGGTACCACCCTTTTTGAAGCAATAATCTTAAAAAATAAGGCTTCCGCTTAACCAGTTAACGCCTTGGTTACGGTCTCCCCTGCTGGCTTCATGCATTCAACTCTTCAGCGTTCGACAAGACACCTCAGAAGTGTCATTCATTACATGCTCTACAGAAACGCTTCCAGCCTCTGGCGCCTCTTCTCTATTCAAAGCACTACGTAATTACTTTTCTTCCTCACCGGTTATATTCTTTTATTAACTTGCAATAAGCATACGGAGTCCACCGCAATTTGTCAAGTATCACTTGAACATCTCAAAGACATTGCTATCCCTATGCAAAATAAAAATCTTTAATGGTCAGCCTCGAGACAAGCTCTTTTTTAAAAAATACACACTTTGGCGTTCAGCAAACAGAGGAGCCCACAGCACTTTTTCTATGTCCAGCTTCTCCCCCTGATGGTCAAAATGGAAGTGCTGACGCTGTGCTTGCTTTTGTGAAATACGCATAATCCCTTCCGCCCTTCCTATGACATACATAGGTTAACCAGAAATGGATCATTCTATGCCTTTTCAGGGAGCTTTACTTTCAACAATTAAGGTCACCGGTCCATCATTGACAAGATGGACAGCCATATCTGCACCAAAAATTCCTGTTTCCACAACAAATCCAGATGCACGTAATTCATCATTGAAACGCTCATATAATGGCTCTGCTTCACTAGGTAGTGCTGCATCAACAAAGCTCGGACGACGCCCCCGACGAACATCTCCGTACAAAGTAAATTGAGAGATTGAAAGCATATCCACCCCGACGTCACTTGCGGAAAGATTCATCTTCTGATCATCGTCTTCAAAAATCCTAAGTCCGGCTATTTTTTTGACCACATAGGAAACATCAGCTTCAGTATCTCCCTTTTTAAGGGCAACCAACAGCACCAATCCAGCACCAATGGTCCCAACGGTTTTATCATCTACAACCACTTTGGCACTGCTCACCCGTTGTACGACAACCCGCACGCCCATCAGTCCCCTCTTGCCTACCTTAAACTAAGCAATTAATCCATAACACGCCTAACAGCATAAACATCTGTCAGACGCTTCACCCTGTCCACCACAGCTTTAAGATGATTGACATTATGAATGGCAATCTTTATATCAATGAACGCCACCTTATTTTTAGCCGTTTTTCCTGAAATAGCGCTGATACGTGTTTTCGTTTCAGAAACAGCTTGTATCACGTCATTTAATAAACCGTTACGATCATACCCAGTGACCTCAATGTCCACATCGTAGTTTTTCGTTTCTTCTTTGGATACTTCCCACTCCACATCAAGCAACCGCGCTTCATCAGCATTAAGATTCGAACAATTTCGCCTATGAATGGATACCCCACGCCCTTTTGTAATATAACCAACAATATCATCTCCAGGCACCGGATTACAGCATTTTGATAAGCGAATCAGTAAATTATCGACACCTTTTACATGAACACCCGTCTCTGTCCGTCGTTTAGCAGTATAATCTCTTACATCAGGAAACGCATTAAGCAGTTGCTCAGCGTCAGGGGCGGCTTTTCTCATTTTTTCAGTGAGGCGTGTGACAACCTGCTTAACCGTAATACCGTTATAACCAACAGCAGCAAAAACCTCTTCACCAGTAGAAAAATGAAATTTTGAGGCAACACTCTCAAGATTTTTTTCTACGAGCAATTCTTTAGAATCGAAACCTTGACTTTTAAGCTCTTTTTCAACAAGCTCTCGTCCCTTTGAAACATTTTCATCACGCCGCTGCTTTTTAAACCATTGACGAATTTTATTCTTAGCATGAGAACTTTGCGCCATCTTAAGCCAGTCTTGGCTGGGACCATAGGAATGCTTAGAAGTCATCATATCAACAATATCACCAGTTTGCAGATGATAATCAAGCGGAACAATTTTCCCATTCACCTTCACACCAACGGTCTTATTGCCAATCTCCGTGTGGATGCGATAAGCAAAATCAATTGGAACCGACCCTCTCGGCAATTCAATGACATCGCCTTTTGGCGTGAAAACAAACACCATATCAGAAAATAAATCTGCTTTCAATGATTCAATAAATTCTTTGGCATCCTCTGCATCATTCTGCCATTCCAAGATCTCTCTAAACCAAGCAAGCTTATCCTCAAATTTATTATTAACGTTCTTTTGTTTACCTTCTTTATATGCCCAATGAGCTGCAATACCATACTCCGCTACCTTATGCATGTCCTCCGTGCGAATCTGAAATTCTAACGGATCGCCCCTTGGTCCAATAACAGTCGTATGCAAGGATTGATACATGTTGGCTTTGGGCATAGCAATATAATCCTTAAACCGCCCCGGCATGGGCTTCCATTGCGTGTGGATAATTCCCAGCACAGCATAACAATCTTTGATACTCTTCACGATAATACGGGCAGCTAAAAGATCATAGATTTCATTGAATTGTCTATTTTGATAGGCCATCTTCCGATAGATACTATAAATATGCTTGGGTCTCCCGGAGATATCTGCTTCCATTCCCAATTGATTGAGGATATCCTGAATAATATCAATAACCTCAGAAATACACTCTTCACGATCGTCACGCTTCCGTTTCATAAGATTAACAATTCTATAATACTGCTGTGGATTCAAAAATCGCAGAGAAATATCCTCAAGCTCCCATTTTATTGCAGATATACCTAATCGATTTGCTAATGGGGCAAAAATTTCTAACGTTTCATTAGCCTTCTGAATCTGTTTTTCGGTCGACATAAATTTTAACGTCCGCATATTGTGCAGGCGATCAGCCAGCTTGATTAACACACAGCGAATGTCCTGTGCCATTGCAACAAACATTTTGCGATAGTTCTCTGCTTGCTGATCTTCCTTAGATTTGAATTCAAAGTGACGAAGCTTTGTGACCCCATCAACGAGCCTTGCCACCTCTTCACCAAAGTGCTCCGCAATATCTTCTAACGTCACGTCGGTATCTTCAACCACATCATGTAACAAGCCACCAATAATCGTTGTCACATCCATTTCTAGGTCGACAAGAATACCGGCAACCTCAACAGGATGGCTGATATATGGATCACCCGATTGCCGCAGTTGCCCATCATGAGCCTCCTCAGCATATTGATAAGCAGACTTGATACTATTGACCTCTTCTTCAGAGAGGTAACTAGAGGCTCGCTCTATAAGATCATTAATCATCATTCAATCCATCACCTTAAATAACTATATAGGTACTATTATCGTGAATATTGACGAACATGTAAAGTCAGAAACAAAAAATTGTCAAGATTCATTATAAAATGGCGACTCTACATTCCTTACGATTAAGCACATACATTTTTTTTAACGAAGTATTTTACTGAAATAAAAAAAGAGCGCCCGGCCTTGAGCAGTCTCCTTCTTCAATCTTGTTTTAATACTTCATAAGCGTAAAAATATCATAGTCCTTCAACTTTTTTCTACCATTAAGATACGTCAACTCAATCATAAATGCAAGACCCACGACATCTCCACCCAATTGCTCAACCAATTTTATCGTGGCATCAATGGTCCCTCCAGTAGCTAACAGATCATCCACGATAACAATCTTTTGACCTGGCTTAATGCTATCCCTGTGAATGGTCAGCGCGTCGTTCCCATATTCCGAACCATAATCAACCTTAATGACCTCACGAGGAAGCTTCCCATTTTTTCTTACGGGAACGAAACCGAGCTCCAGTGAATAGGCAACTGGACAACCAACAATAAAACCCCGTGCTTCTGGTCCAACAATCATGTCAGCACCCTTTTGCTTGACATAGGTTGCTAAGGTATCCATTGCCTCTTTATATACCTTACCGTTCTGCATTAAAGATGTAATATCCTTAAAAAGAACCCCTTTCTTTGGAAAATCCTCAATAATGTTAATATGATCTTTGAAATCCATCTTAACCAAAAGCCCCCCCAATGAGCGTCGCCTCATGATAAAACTGATTAAACCATTCTTTTAATTCTCTTCTCGAAGAATAGCAAAAGAGTTCTTCTATGTTTGAAAGCTCTTGTCTCTGAATGTATAAACGTGATTCTGTTAAAGATTTTTTATTAGGATTAATCGATATGTGAACCATATCCTCATCCATTGTAGCAAAATCCAACTCAAAAAACACTTCAAACATAAATGTTACAAGCTCTTGACTCCATCCTTTATGCTTCGGAATCGCCTGCAAAGCTTTGCTATAACTAAATTGCTTTTTCTTAAAAAGCAAAGCATAGAACCACTTAAATTGTTCTCTTGTTGGAAAATTCGCAAAAAAGGTCTCGCTATTTTGATAAAAGACCGCATAGATTCGCTCGGGAAACGTCTCTCTCTGCTCAAGCAAAGATACAAGCTCCCCGATAGTAGGAGGCAAGTCTAACAAAATCAAATAAGGTGCTTCGGATTCCTTTAAGGAATCCGAACCCTTCTCATTGCTGAGTTCTTGTAACTGCAAGGTCTGTAGAGTACCGTCACGAAAACATACGAGCTGACGCTTCTCCTTCGGAATCTGTTCTATATCACCTCTTAGCCCTTTTAGGTTTCCCCTATAATCAAAAAGTTGCCAATGTGGAACCTGAAGATCCTTAATCATCAATTGTGGTTTCCTATAGCCATTCCACTCATTAATCACCAATTGTCCAACGATTGACAAATGCGCATCAGGAGTCATTTGGTGATACAATTTACCTATTTTAAAACCAATCGCCTCAAGCGTCATTTCATCCTTTACTAAGACACATTTTAAGTGATCCTGATAACTACCTATCTGCCTTATCGAGTCAATGGTCATCTGTTCAAATAAAAACTGTGGTTTAGGATTTCCCGTGCCATAAGGGGCTAATTGTTGCAGTTCTTCAATAGCCTTAACCGATAATTCTTCCAAAGCGTAGACATGATCGATGATCGTTCGAGGTGTGCACACATCAGAGGTTAATATTATTTTTCCATAGGCGCTTAGTTGCTTATGTAATGCTACAACATCATCACAACGAATCGTTACTCCTGCCGCCATCGGATGCCCGCCAAAACGAGTCAGCATCGTTTTACATGTGGTTAATGCTTGATACATATCAAATCCTTCTATACTGCGCGCAGAGCCCTTTGCCATTCCTGTCTGTGAATTCATTGCCAATACAATAACCGGACGATAATAGATTTCAACCAATCGTGATGCAACAATCCCAATGACACCTTCATGCCAATCCTCACCTGCTACAACGATAACATCTCGAAGCTCTTCTGGCATGAGTGCTACCTTTGTTATGGCTTCTTCTGTTATCTCCTCCACCAACTGTTTGCGTTCATTATTATAATCATCGAGTTGCTGTGCTAACTTTTCAGCATCATCTGCTGAATTCGCAAGCATGAGTTCTATAGCAGGACGCGCATGATCCATGCGCCCTGCCGCATTAAGGCGTGGTCCAATACCAAAGCCAATATCATCCTCTGTTATAGATTGCGGCTGCTTATCCGCCACTTTTAATAAAGCAAGGAGTCCCTGTCTAGGATATCTAGAAATCAATTTTAAACCCTTCATCACCAGCAGACGATTTTCATCCACAAGAGGAACCAAGTCTGAAATCGTCCCAATAGCGACCAAATCTAACAAATCCTCAGGGGGGGCGCCTAACAAGGCATGAATGATTTTAAAAGCAACACCAACTCCCGCCAAGCTCTTGAAAGGGTAGGAACATCCTGGTTTTTTAGGATTAATGATACAATACGCATCAGGCAATTCTGCTGGTGGTTCATGATGATCAGTAATGATGACATCCATTCCCATCTCCCGTGCTGCTGCCACTGGTTCTACCGCAGCAATGCCCGTATCAACCGTAATAACCAATGATATGCCTTGTTCCTTAGATTGTGTAAACGCAGGAATATTAGGTCCATAGCCCTCAGTAAAACGATGGGGAACATAGTAATCCACATCGGCTCCCAATTGTCTTAAACCGAGAACCATAACAGAAACACTGCTTATACCATCTGCATCGTAATCCCCAAATACAAGAATTTTCTCATGATCCTCAACCGCCTTATTTATACGTGCCACAGCTTCTGACATACCATCAAGCTCAAATGGTGAATAAAAAGGCATCTTTTCAATATTAAGAAAATCACGTGCCTCCTCAACTGTTCGACAACCACGTTTCAGAAGTAGCGTTGCAAGAATCGGTGAAATGGCTAAAGCATCAACCAACGCCGCAACCTCATGCTCTGATTCCTCTATGAACTCCCAGCGCGTTTTTGCTTTTAGCATAAGGCTACCTACCTCATTTCTAATGAAAAATTGCTTATGTTCAATCGTCCTTTTGATCAGTACTTATATCCTCGTTCACCATCGTATGACTATTAGTTTCTATTTCCTGAACGGGTTCCTGTTCTTCATATTCACTCAGACGCTGTGTCAAATGCTTCACTGTGCGCTGGAGCTTATAAAGCTTGACTAGTCCAAACGACCCAACGATCAGCGCCCCTACTAAAACAGAGCCTAAAATCACGAGAATGAGCGGCCACTTAGCATGACCAAACAAATAATGAACGGTAACTGAATCAACATTAATAACCGAAAAGATGGCAATGATTAAAGTAAATACAATACCTAAAATAATTCCCCATTGTCGCTTCATATTAACACTCCTTATAGCAGTTTTTGAATTTTTGAATCAAAACCCTTCTCTTTATGAAATCTACATAAACCTCTCTATTTAGCAATAAAGAAGACTCGCATGCTCACTCCTAAAGCATCGCATGCTTGCCTTCATCTCTTTATGAATGTTGTGGTCGAGCCTTTTTTTTCCTATTTTGCCGTCCAATATTCCGAAACTTTAGCACAGCCCACAAAGGAGCGGCGATAAAAATCGAAGAATAGGTTCCAGCAATAAGTCCGATAAACATAGCAATCGTAAATGTGCGAATAGACGGACTACCGAAGATTAACAAGGCAATGACAGGGAGCAAAACGGTAAGCACCGTATTGATCGAACGAACAATCGTTTGTCTAATGCTGACATTCACAATCTCCTTCAACTCATCAAAACTGCGAATCTTCTTATGCTTTTTCATATTTTCTCGGATACGATCAAAGGTAACGATCGTATCATTAATCGAATAACCGATGATAGTCAACACAGCCGCTATAAAGACGACATTCACTTCAATGTGCAAAAGACTAAAAATCGTAACAATAAAGAAGGCATCATGCAACAATGCAATGATCGCAGTTAGTCCCTGTAGGAATTCAAAGCGAATCGTCACATAAATGATGATAAAAATCGAAGCAATTAACACAGATAAAATGGCATTCTTAGCAAGCTGACGACCAACAGTCGGATCGACCGTACTCACAGATGGTTTGACTCCAAATTGATCCTGCACTTTGTTTTGTACTTGGCTGACTTGATCTTTGGTCAATACTTGATTGAGGTTAACACTAGCAAAATTATGATTATTGCCTGATAACGTTGGTTGTTCAGGTGTGTAACCCAGGCTCTTCATCACCTGTGTTACTTTATTAATGGATATGGAGTTATCAGTGCGAATATCAACCCGTGTTCCACTTGAAAAATCGATACCCAGATTCATTTTAAAGACAAATAAGCTGACTATCCCTAATATGACCAGAATCGAAGATAAGATGAAAAAGAACCGTCGCAACTTCATATAATCCATCGTTTTAAAGTTCATTAATATCACCTTTCTTCACACCGAAAACACCTGGCTTTTTATCAAGCACCCGACTTTTTATCCAAAGAGATAAAAAGAGTCGAGAGCCAAACACTGAAGTTATAAATGTAATAACGATGCTGACAATCAACGTGACGGCAAAGCCCTTAACCGAACTGGTTCCATAAATAAACATGACAGCCGCAGCGATCAGCGTCGTCAAGTTGGCATCTAATACTGTACCGAAAGAACGCTTATTTCCCGATTTATAAGCAGACAGCATGGATTTCCCAGAGCGCAGCTCATCTTTAATCCGCTCTAAGGTAATGATGTTGGCATCCACCGCCATCCCGACCCCGAGTATGAGTGCGGCAATACCCGGCAAAGTCAGCACGGCTTCTATACCTACAAAAACCGCAATAACAAGCCATAGATACACACACAACGATACCACTGCAATAAAGCCACCAAAGCGGTAGAACAGAAGCATGAATAAAAAGATTGCAGCAATGCCGATAGCTCCAGCAACTAAAGTATCCTTCATGGCATCTTGTCCAAATTGTGCACCAACAGAATTTGAATAAATTTCCTTCATGTTAACGGGCAGTGCCCCTGCATTGAGCAAATCACGAAGATTATTAGCCTCGTCTATGGAAAAATCACCAGTAATCTGTACATTATTGCTATCAATCTCCTCATGAACAGCAGGTGCTGAAATAAATTCAGAATCCGGCTTTGACTTAGTAACCTCGTCGTTATAAGTTAATCCCTTATGCCAATCAAGCCAAATCACCAATTTATTATTTGGATCACCTTTAGCAGCGATGGTTTTGGTCACGTTTGCAAACTTATTAGCATTCTTCAGTTGCATCGTGATCACCGGCTGGTTGGTTTGATCGAAGTCAACCTTAGCACTGCCAGGCTTCAAATCAGATCCATCAAGCATTTTTTTATTATCGACATCTCTAAAACTTAGCTTAGCTGTTGTCGATAGTAACTTTCGAGCTTTTTTTTGATCTTTAACCCCAGCTAATTGCACACGAATATGATTTTTTCCTTCAATTGTTACATCTGGTTCACTGACACCCAGAGTGTTAATCCGGCGATTGATTGCCGTAACAGCATCCTGCAATGTATTACTAGTAACCTTTTCATCCTTATTAATTGGAGATACTTGATAGAGCACTTCAAAACCACCCTGAAGATCAAGACCAAGCTTTACATTATGTATTAATGGCTTTGCTGTCACGGCAATTAGCCCAGCAAGTATAACTACGATGACAAAAAAGGATACGATCCTCCCTTTTTTAACCATGACCTTTCCTTACCTCCTCCGCATTAACCTGCGAGTCTGTTCAATTGATCCATAGCTTTCCTATCAAAATGGCATCTATCTATAGAAAAACTATAACAATTCTTGAGTTATTTTCAATAAATCCTCACTGTGAAACATTTCTAAACGAATTTTATTCATATAGTCATTAACCGTAACGCGCATCACCTGACCAACAACTTCATAAAAATGCCATTCGTCTTTCTGTTGTTTCTTAGCGTTCTGCTCCATCGTTTCCTTAATGAACGCCCACAGCTCCCTCTCTTTCATATGCGTTAATCCCAACAAGTGAAACTCTTCTAATTTACTGTCCATAAATGGTTTCAAATCCTGTAAATGCTCGTCCAAATTGTCACGCGTAATCGGTGTATCCATTTTGTGCATCCCACTCCCCATCTATGCTATGCCTTTAGTGCGCCTAAATTAGAGAAAGAATCAACCGCTCTATAAGACGTTTTCAAAAACTTTGTACCTACTATCTTACCACACTCTAACCTGCAATGATAAAAACTATTTTGCCCAAGCAATGATAACTTGTCATGCTTGACCCAATACTCCCATATATATGAGTCAGCAACACCTTTTGCAAACACTATGAAATTTTTCTAATGAAGGACGGATAACCCATGCCAAGACAATCGTTTTTAAGAGGAGCATTCACCTTAATGTTTGCCGGTATGATCACAAAGATACTTGGTTTTATCAATAAAATCATCCTTGCTCGCATCATCGGGGATGTAGGTGTCGGACTTTATATGATGGCTTATCCTACTCTCTTACTAACAGTCACACTCACTCAATTAGGTCTTCCTGTAGCCATTTCTAAACTTATCGCAGAAGCATCTGCTCACAATGATCGTCAAAAAATCAAACGGATTTTAACTGTCTCCTTCTTTATCGTCGGATCATTGAGCATTATTTTTACCATTGCTTTAATAAGCATTGCTCCCTTTGCAACTCATATATTGTTTACAGATAAACGTACACTGTACCCGCTTCTTGCCATTGCACCTATCATTCCCATCGTCGCTATTGCATCGGTTTTACGTGGGTATTTTCAAGGCATGCAAAATATGAAGCCCTATGCCTATTCACAAGTTATCGAACAATTTGTCCGCATCTCTCTCGTTGCCACACTCGCCCAAGCCTTGCTCCCCTATGGTATTGAATTTGCCTCTGGAGGAGCTATGATTTCAGGCGTTATTGGAGAATTAATCTCCCTTTTTTACATGCTGTGGTCCTTCAAACATCAAAAAAAAATACGCATACGAAGACAGTTCATGAGCTATTTAAGTGAGGGGAAGACCACCTTCAAACAGCTTATGAATATCGCCCTGCCGACGACAGGTAGTCGCTTAATCGGATCGATTTCCTACTTTCTCGAGCCCATTGTTGTGGCTCAAAGTCTGGCTTTAGCTGGGGTCACAACATCAATGGCTACAAGTCAATACGGAGAGCTTGTAGGCTACGCCCTACCCGTTTTAGGTCTCGCTGGATTTAGCACACATGCTCTGCATGTCTCACTTGTACCTACCATCAGCGAAGCTGCCGCTCACAATCGCTTCTCAACCATTTTTTTCAGATTAAACCAAGCATTAAAAATCGCTTTAATCACAGGAGGATTCTCGACGATTATTTGCTTAGTATTTGCTAAACCACTAATGGAGCTTATGTATCACTCTGCACATTCTGCCATCTATATCTATGTGGTTGCACCCTTCTTTTTGTTACTCTATTTTCAATCACCACTTGCAGCAGCCCTGCAAGCCTTAGATTTGGCCAAAGCAGCAATGATCAATAGTTTGATTGGTGCCATAATCAAAATTTCTTTCGTTTTTATCCTAGCCTCTCGTCCAGAACTCGGCATTATTGGTGCCGCATTAGGATTTTCGGCAAGCATCGTCCTCGTAACCCTACTCCATTTTGCCACAGTCGTGAAAGCCATCGGATTTCGACTCAATACAATCGTCTTTATTAAAGGAGCCATTCTGCTAATGATAACAGGCTTCATCGCCCAATTGATCGATCATTTCTTATTAATAGATTGGACTCTACTACCAAGAACACTCATTTTAATCTTCATTGTTTCTATTGTCTACATTGTCCTTTTAATCACCCTACGCATGATGACAAAAGAAGAACTATCCCACTTTCCTATCATCAACAAATGGGTGGCGTAGTCCTATTTCATTTATTCCTTCGTCAATTTAACATGAAATATTTTATTTTGATCGAGAATGCAACAGGAGATATCTTTTATTTGCCGATAGCCAAATTTTCTAAGCGTTTGCCTCAGCCACAGTGGATTTTTTTGTAAACAATCTAACGCCTCTTCTTGAACACTTCCATTTAAAATCAAGGTCAACGGAAGCAAAGATTCTGTCATTTTTCGATTTAGTGTCTCTTGTTCGTTCATTTTCTGCAATACTGAAAGCTTTCCTCTAGAATCTAAAATAGCCAATTCAACATCGGCAATATCTCGAACGTGATTCACCTGTAGCTGCCTCATCAGAGCCTTATAATGATAGCGTTGCTTACGCATTTGCTTGTGATTAATCTTTCCCTCTTTGATAATGGTTGTTGATTGACCAGCAAAAAGGTAGTCAAAAAAACGAAAGGATAACCCTATAATGACATACAGTAATAATGCTGTTAAAACACCAGTAATCATTATATAATCTCCTTTTCCATCATCCGTACAGAACAGAGCACGCCAGTCTAAGTTTCCCCGTTCCTATTTTCTTCACTTTAAGTCTCGTATCTTCTTAGTATGAGCAAAAAACAAATGATTATCAGACTAGCCATGTAAAAGTTCAGTATTCAAACAGATTTCACTTCTAAATCGAACAAGCCTGAATAATTATAAATTAAAAGAAGGTACATAGGAGGGTAAAACAATGGCAAAAAAAATGGTTGCTGCAACAGGCTACGGAATGTTCACTGCATTTATCCTTATCATTGCTGCCGCTCTCGTATTAGCTACTCTTTTTAAATTGACATCACTAGATGAATTTTCCATTGGTCAACTGCCGATGTCGCTCATCTCTTTCTGTGCTCTATTTATTGGTGGGATTATTTCGGGTACAAAAATGAAGGAAAAGGGTCTCTTCATAGGAGCTAGCACAGGCTTTTTCTATTCTTTATTGATCTATCTGATCCTCTATCTAGGCTATAATCATCCGTTAGGGCTAGACCAATACTTAACTATCATAGTGAATATTGCCGTCACAGGAATGGGAGGCGTTATTGGCGTTAATCTTTCTAGTTCATCGCAGAAGCACTAAGCTAAGGAGCAACATGCATCCTTTCTATTCTTGAAAAAACCAGTAAAAAGGCAATTATTTTATAAGAATCAGAGAGAATAACAGAGCTTCAATGGATTTTTCGAACATCAGACACCAACATATGTCATCTAAGCACAAAGAATCAAGGTAAGCACAGTAGCTTCTGTCGCTTTAGTTATTTTATTTATACAATATATTAGCCCAGCGTACAGCATGTAGACAAATGCGAGGGTCTAGGTTTGGATTATAAAAAGAAGCTCTTTTAAAGAGCTTCTTTTTTCATACCATTTAGAGTAGCTAGAACAAAACCCAATCATGGAGAAGTGATGAACACTCCAGAATGCTCAACATGATAGACTTCATTCAAACCAATGGTAATCTCTTTCGATTACGTACTTAACCTTTTACCTCATCAAACATCAATCAATTAAAAACAGCCCCAATCATCAACCTCCGCTGATTGGAACCGTTTTTAAATTCTTTGTGGCTAAAAATGTCTTAGCCTTTGGTGATTATCAATCTTGCTTTTCTGCTTCTACTTCTGCTGCTTCACTTGCAGGTTCTTCAATTTTTTTAACTTCTTTTTCATGGACATTGACTTTCTTCTGTAGTACCTCGCGAATCGCACTGCGATCAAAATCTAACTTCGTATTGCCGTGGCATTTAATCGTCACTTGAGTATCATCGATCACGTCCACAATACCTCGAAGACCACCGATTGTTACGACCTTGTCACCCTTTTCAATGCTACTTTGCATTTCCTGTGTTTTCTTCTGTCTCCTTTGTTGAGGACGAATCAACAGAAAATAGAAGATTGCAAAAAAGATTACCAACAGGATAATTGAACCTGCTCCACCCATTTCTATCACTCCTTATGTAGTAGTTACTCCTAGACTTTAAAAATTCTTAGCGTTTGGCTGACTAAAACCATATTGTTCAAAAAATTCATCTTTAAAATCAATGAGACAATCTTCGCGTATGGCTTCACGGACACGCTCCATTAATTTTATCAAAAAATAGAGATTATGGTAAGTAGTAAGTCGAAATCCAAATGTTTCATTTGTTTTAACAAGATGTCTTATATAGGCGCGACTATATGTTTGACAGACATGACAGTCACAGTTCTCATCAATCGGCCTGAAATCACGCTCATATTTTGCATTGCGTATTACAAGTCGCCCTGTACTGGTCATACAAGTGCCATTGCGGGCAATTCGCGTTGGGAGGACACAATCAAACATATCAATGCCTCGAATAGCTCCCTCAATCAACGCATCGGGAGAACCTACACCCATGAGATAACGAGGCTTATTTGTCGGTAGCAAAGAATGCATGCCTTCCAGGATCTCATACATTAAATCCTTTGGCTCCCCAACAGAAAGCCCTCCCACAGCATACCCAGGGAAATCTAATGACGTCAATGCCTCCGCACTGCGTTTGCGTAAATCTGCATGCACCCCGCCTTGAACAATGCCAAACAGCGCTTGACGATCAGGATGTTGATTAGCTTCCAGACATCGCTCAGCCCATCTGCTTGTGCGTTCCAAAGAGTCGATAAGATAGTCTCGCTCAGCAGGATACGGCGGACATTCATCGAAAGCCATCATAATATCTGAGCCCAATGCATTCTGAATGTGAATGGATTTTTCGGGGGTTAAAAACAGTTTTTCTCCACTAAGATGGTTGCGAAAATGTACGCCTTCCTCGGTAATTTCCCGTAGATCACTGAGACTGAACACTTGAAACCCACCAGAATCCGTGAGAAGCCCCTGATCCCAGTTCATAAACCGATGTAAGCCACCCGCCTCTTCCACAATATCTTCCCCTGGGCGTAACCAGAGATGATAGGTATTGCTTAAAATCACGCCGGCGCCCATTTCCTTTAAATCCTCAGGACTCATCGTTTTCACCGTTGCCAATGTACCCACTGGCATAAACATGGGTGTGTCAAATGTCCCATGCGGGGTATGAAGCTTCCCTAAACGAGCACCTGATTGTCGACACGTTTTAATTAATTCATAGGTTACTGCTGCTGTCATTTCTTTTATTCCTTTCTAGCACTAGCATCGCATCACCAAAGCTAAAAAATCGATAGCGCTCTTTTACAGCTTCCCTGTAAGCAGACATGAGAAATTCATGTCCGGCAAAGGCACTGACAAGCATAATAAGCGTGGATTTCGGCAGATGAAAATTGGTGATAAATCCATCCACACCTTGATAATGATACCCAGGATAAATAAAGATATCCGTCCATCCTGATGACCCTTTAAAATGACCATCATACTTCGTAGCAATGGTTTCTAAGGTACGAATTACCGTCGTCCCTACTGCAATAACACGATTGCCTGCTTGGCGCGACCCATTGATCTGATCAGCTACCTCGTCCGGCATATGGTAAAATTCCGCATGCATTTGATGGTCTTCAACCGTATCCGTTTTTACAGGACGAAACGTTCCCAACCCCACATGAAGCGTGATGAAGGCAATATGAACACCTTTATCCTTAAGCTTCTGCAATAGCTCCTTTGTAAAGTGAAGCCCTGCTGTAGGAGCCGCCGCTGAGCCTTCATGCTTAGCAAAAACCGTCTGATAACGATCACGATCATCAAGCTGTTTGCGAATATAAGGAGGTAGGGGCATATTGCCTAATTCATCGAGAATTTCATTAAATATTCCTTCGTATTCAAACTGAAAATAACGTCGCCCTTCATCTGCAGTTTGCACGCAATGAGCGCTTAATTTCCCATTCCCAAAATCAACCACAGTGCCGACGTCAATGCGTTTAGCCGGCTTAACCAAGCATTCCCATTGATCTCCCTCAAGTCGCTTAAGAAGCAAAATCTCCACCTTAGCACCGGTGTCAGACTTGACACCCAATAACCGTGCTGGAAGAACCTTCGTATCATTGAGGACTAACGTATCGCCAGGATTAACATAATCGACAATATCATAAAAATGCTGATGATCGATTTGACCTTCATTTGGATGCAGTACCATAAGCCGCGAAGCTTCTCGATTTTTCAATGGCGTTTGCGCAATTAGTTCCTCAGACAATTCAAAATCAAATAACGAAATATCCATCGTTTACTCCACCTCAAAAAAATTAACAAAATCATTTGATACTATAGACGACCCAAGAGAGCACCATACTGGTAGCAATTGATGTTATCATTGGAAAATAGAAAATTGTATGCCCCTTTTAATCACGATATTCCCGAAAAATTACTACAAATCCCCAAAAAGAAACGCACCAATATACATCAAAAGCTTATCTCTACCTTATAGCGTCTAAATTCCTTTAATATTTAAGTGTTCATAGACCAAAGGTGTGACCACTCTACCCCTTGGCGTTCTTTGTAAAAAACCAATCTGTAACAAATAAGGCTCATAAACGTCCTCAATTGTATGCCTTTCCTCCCCAATCATTGCAGCGATGGTATCCAATCCCACTGGTCCTCCATTGAATTTATGAATGATGCTCGTCAATAGTTGGTGATCCGTATGGTCAAGGCCTTTTTCATCGACTTGAAGCCGTTCTAATGCCTGACGAGTTACATCTAATTGAATAGATCCTGTACCAGCAATCTGTGCAAAATCCCGTATTCTTCTTAAAAGTCGATTAGCAATCCTGGGCGTTCCTCGAGAGCGACTGGCAACCTCCAAAGAAGCCTCCCCACCAATGTCTGCATTGAAAACCTCAGCTGTCCGTGTGACAATAGCAGCGAGCTCACCCACCTCATAAAATTGCAGGCGCAACATGACCCCAAAACGATCCCTTAAAGGCGGGGATAGATAACCTGCCCTTGTCGTCGCACCCACAAGGGTAAAGGGGGGCAAGTCGATCCGCATCGAATGGGCCGTTTCGCCCTTCCCTACAACAATATCCAAACAAAAATCCTCCATGGCTGGATAAAGCACTTCTTCAACCGTGCGTGGCAAGCGATGGATCTCATCAATAAACAAAACATCCCCTGGTTCAAGCGCCGTTAACATTGCCGCTAAATCGCCTGGGCGTTCTATCGCCGGACCAGACGTTGTACGGATGTTCACTCCCATTTCATGGGCAATGATCATCGACAGCGTGGTTTTCCCAAGTCCCGGCGGACCATATAGTAACACATGATCAAGAGTTTCATTACGCTGCTTAGCCGCCTCTATAAAAATCTTAAGGTTCTCCTTTGCCTTCGTTTGACCTATGTAATCATCTAGACTTTGTGGTCGTATGGACGTTTCAATCAGTTCTTCATCAGCACCAGCTTCCTGAGAAACCATGCGCTCCTCAGCCATTAGGCTCACCCCCTAATTTTTCAGCATGAGCTGCAGCGCTGCTTTAACATACTGCTCAGGTGTTAAATCCTGATTCTCTAGCTTTGGCATAATCTTTTTAATTTCTCTCTCAGAATATCCCAGCACTTGAAGAGCATGGCTCGCTTCTTCTAATCCAGTATCTTGATCAGGCGCTGATTCTGAAAAGAGAGAGTATTCCGTAAGAACGCTTGGCAACTTCCCCTTCAAATCCAAAATGATTTGTCTGGCTGTTTTTTTACCCACTCCAGGAAATTTCACAAGAAATTCCTCATTCTCATCTTCTATAGCCCGCATCACAAGCTGAGGCTCTCCAGTTGCCAAGATAGCAAGCCCACCCTTCGGACCTATCCCAGAAACATTTAACAAATGCTTAAATAATGAGCGTTCTTCTCTTGTTCTAAAACCATATAAGTGACTGGCATCCTCACGAACATAGTGATATGTATAAATCGTCAGCTCTTGTCCCACCGGTTGGAACGAAAAAGGATTAGGGCAATAGATAAGATAACCGATCCCTTGATTTTCAATCGTGACCGCCTCACCAGTTACATAGGCAATTTTCCCTCGAATAAACTCAAACACCGACTTTGCCTCCATCTTACCCATTAGGAAATACAACGCGATAGTTAGTCGACAATTTTCCCGTCAATATGACTTTCCTTTTATAAAGGAAAACATATGTGCTTATTTTAATCATAACATCTTACAATACAACGTACAACATAATATATAACATAAGATCAAATCATCTAAATGCCCTCTATCTCCCTCCAGCAAAAATTTTAACCCTTTCTCACACGTGATCACATCACAATATCATGAACAGTTCTTTTAATAACTTAAAGAACTCACCGCTTACTGGTGAGTCATTTACCATGTATTTCATACTTAGTAAGCATATGAAGCATTTTTTGATACGACTTTTTATTCGTGATGGGGATTCCAGATTTTAAAAGATCATATTCACTCGCTTGCAAGGCCTGTACATCAATTTGAAAAAAGGTTTGGATAATGCGATTTTGCGTAGGATTTCCCCTAAAAAGCGTTAGTGTATGACCATTCTTTAAACCAAGTACTCCCACCGCTTTTGCAACAGGAGAAAGATCATTCACTGTCCGTTTTAAAAATATATGCGTGTTGTTTTTTCTGATCAAGGTCCATTGGGAATGCTCATGCAAATAATCTTTGAGCGATAAAATATGCTGATCCACCGTTTTATATATGGAAATCCCATCTATGTATCGAGTAGTCATATGAATATGTGACACTGAAACCGCTTGAGCTTTTATTTTTTGACTCTCTGCACTTATCTTGGGTATTCCTCCCCAAAACGCCACAAGCAACATACAAGACAACATTAACAAAACACGTAGGACTTTCTCCATGGAAGTCACCTCTAAAACTGAGGATTGTTTAATTAATCATTAGTTTATCCAGCATAAACATTATTTATCCATGCTTACGACGCACAGGATGTGCCAGCTTCGGTGTTGGCACATGGACGTGCTGAGTTTAGCCGAAGTTCCGAGACACAGGATATGTCGTCAGTCATCCAAAAATTCCGATTATCTTTTTGATAACCGGAATTTTTTTACTATTTAAGACGAATTCTGTCTTTGTATACTCAATACTACTTATTATTTGGCATTATTTTGGAAAGGACGTTGTAAAGCATTTCCTAAATCATTGATAATACCGCTTATATCCGAACGTACTTCTTTCATAGGTGTGCCATTGTCTAAGCGATCACTAACATCGGCAATGCGGTTGACCATTTTACGATCCGTCACAACTTGAATATTTTTATTAGGCGCCATTTGTTTAGCTGTTGAACGAATACTTTGCTCAACACCCTGTTTATGCCGAACACTCTTATCTAAAGTTACACCAATGACAACAGTATGACCATTGATAAAGACACTTGCATTATTAACTTTATTCAATCGAGCAACATGGCTGGCAATTCGATGCGAAAGCGCACTATCAGCAGTATTGGAACCATTATCGTTAACATCATTAACATTTCTATTATTATTTAATGCCGCATTATTGTCATTCATGTTGTTTCCGGGCATAACATGAGATCGATGTTGGTTGGCGTGATAACCAACATTACGGATACCATGACCTCCCATTGCATTATTATTGTCTTTATTCATACCACAGCCTGTCATTAGTCCTACAGCCATTAAACCAGTAGAAAACAATGTGAATGTTTTATTCATGTGTTAAATTGCCCCCCTTTCACCTTATAGAATGCGTAGAGGGCAATGAAAGTAAACTAACAATTAGAGGGGATCATGTTATTTTTCTCCAAAGACATTCATGTGCTTTAATAGCAATCCTTTTTCGATAATTCTTTTCAAAAATATATGTCTAATGCTATTGAAAAAGTCATCCTGTACTTATCATTATGATTTCCAATCCCTATTTTTAGGGAAATCAGGAATATTGATTGAATTATGATAGGATTCCCATAAGGAATAAGGATTTTCATCCCTATGTGGTAGCTCTGTCAATCCAGAAGGAGGCTGCAATGTTGAAAGGTGAGGTTGACCTTGCCCCACCTGACTCATCGGATAACCGTAGCCTCCTTGCATCTGCCCTCCTGCACCCATTTGTGGCATTTGAGGAATTGGCTGTGTAGCTGGCATAGCTCCTGAAAAAGATTGTTCACCTGATCCTGACATCAAGCCATTCTGAACTCCTGGATAGTCATAACTGCCTTGCTGAGGATGCGACGGAGATGGTACGCTCGCATAACCATAACCATCAGATGACATCCCTTGTTGCAAAGCTGGCATCTGAGGTTGAACACTTGGAGCACCATCCCCCATTCCTTGTTGTTCTTGATGATAGTGAATTTGAGAATCCTCAATAAACGGATAATAAGGTTGAGGATGCTGATTGAACGTCTTCATTTTTCCATATTGTGAGCTATTACTAAAGGGTTGTTGATGAAAATAAGGATGATGTCCTTGTTCATAAACAGTAGAACTATTGGGCATAGCGTGGGACACCATTCCCATTTTCAGATCAGGAAGCTTCCATTTGCTTTCAGGTGTTGAATCAATCGACTCTTTGACTGTTATAGCATTGGGGTAAGGGTCTTCCATCATTGGCAAGTCCTGCTCTTCTTTTGCTTCCATTGGTTTAATATCTTCATTATTTTCTGACTGTGCTAACGCCATGTTTTTAGAATTTGTCATTGGCAATTGATTTTCCTCAAGCTGCTTTTCTGTTTCTTCTTTTTCAACAGGCTTTTTCTCTAATTTCACATTTTGCTTTACCTTCATGTCCGTTTTTTTGTCCGCAACATTTTCCTTAACAGAATTCTCTTTTATGGCATTTTCCTTAATAGGCATTTCTTTATTAATCACGTCTTTTTTAGGGGATTCTTTAATAATTTTGTCTGCTTTTACTTTTTTCTTTACGTACTTTGAATCAGATGGTACTTTTATTTTCATTCCTGGTTTAATATGATCGGGATCGGTGAGATGAGTATTCAGCTTTTTTAAGTCTTCTAAAGATACACCATGCTTTTGTGCTATTTTGTACAATGAATCGCCCAATTGAACAATATATATTTTCACTCGTATCCTCCTCCACGCACAAGTTACTACAGTATATGGATGATATAGACTGATTGCCACTGTTTTTTTATGTGCCAAACTTTTTTATGGGCATTCATCAATGTCTTAAATGGAAGGAATGATAGCTACGATAAGCTGTAAAAAGGAGGGCATCATGGCATTGGCATACGGTAAGAGGCACTATGATTCAGGAGACAACCGAAGATATGTGCATCCTAAACAATGCAAGGGACAGCACATTATGTTGTTAAAAGGAAGTAAAAAGAGGATATGTCAATTATCAAATAAAAGTTGTACTAAATCATTGTTACACTCCTCCTGTTCCGGCAAGAGTGACTTTTTTTACACCTTGTATTTCTTTCAAATTTTCTATAATTAAATCAAGCTCAATATGCATGCCCGTTGCACCAATGGAAAGCGACACATGTTTCGATAGATAAATGGTTAAAATGTTCTCGTTAGACTCAAAAATGATATTTAAGAGGCTTTTTAAAATACCTGTGCGATCCTCCAGATGGTTCTTACCTAGACTATTATCAAGCTTTTTACCATTTTTAATATTAGCCTACTTAACCACAGTATGTACAAAAAAGAGAGAAATTTCTCTCTCTCAATTAACAAATTCAAACTCAAAGTCACGAATTCTCACCGTATCTCCATCCTCAATACCACGTTTACGAAGTTCATTATCCAACCCGATACTTCGCATCTTTTTGGCAAAGCGCTGTACAGATTCTTCTCGATTAAAATCTGTCATGACAAAGAGCTTTTCAATTTTTTCACCAGAAACAACAAATGCACCGTCATCATCACGAGTAATAATAAAAGCCTCTTCCTCTGCCATGGCTCGATAAATCACTTTATCTTCTGCTTCTTCAGAATCTCCAAGAGGAAACATTGGCGTCTGTCCAACAAGATCACCAACATAATTCACAAGAGGTTGCACACCCCATTTAGCAACAGCTGAGATCGAAAAAATAGGCACATCTTCTTCAAGCTGCTCCTTAAAATGCTCAAGATTTTCTTCAGCACCAGCCACATCCATTTTATTAGCAACAATCACTTGTGGACGTTCCATTAAACGGTATTTGTATTGTTTCAGCTCGTTATTAATTTTGACATAATCATCGAAGGGGTCACGTCCCTCTAAGCCTGACATATCAATCACATGAACGATAACACGGGTTCGTTCAATATGCTGCAAAAACTGATGGCCTAAGCCTGCTCCAAGATGAGCTCCCTCAATTAATCCAGGCAAATCGGCAATCACAAAACTTTTATCCTCATCAACTGCAACCATACCTAAATTAGGAGACAGCGTTGTAAACTGATAATCAGCAACCTTAGGTCTTGCAGCTGAAACAACCGATAAAAGTGTCGATTTCCCTACATTAGGAAAACCTACCAAACCAACGTCAGCCAAGAGTTTTAATTCAATGCGAATATTTCTCTCTATGCCCGGCTCACCATTTTCAGCATGATAGGGTGCGGGGTTAGCGGCGGTTGAAAATCGCGTATTCCCTCTGCCTCCTCTGCCTCCTTGAGCCATAATCGCTTCCTGACCTTGCTCTGTTAGATCAGCGATCAATGCCTCCGTGTCCTGATCATACACAATGGTTCCAGGAGGCACGCGAACAATAAGATCTTCGGCATTCTTTCCATGTTGATTTTTAGAGCTACCATTTTCTCCACGCTTAGCCTTAAAATGCCTTTGAAAGCGGAAATCCATCAATGTACGGAGCCCTTCATCAACCTTGAAAACCACACTTCCGCCTTTTCCACCGTCACCGCCTGCCGGACCACCATTAGGAACATACTTCTCGCGACGAAATGCAACGATGCCGTTGCCACCATCGCCGCCTTTAACATATATTTTAACCTGATCTACAAACATGCTTCCACCCCAATTATGTGGTGATAATAAAGGCTAAAATCGCCTTTTCCTTATGTATATATTTTGTTGTGTAATGCATATAATGTTCCGCTGCTTGCTCTATAAAAAATCGGTCTGCTTCCTCAACATTGACAAGTTGTCCTACGAAATCCAACGTAAAGACCACCTGCTTCTCTGTGAGATCCATCCGAATAGTCACTTGATTATCCACTTGCCGTTCAACCTTATCATTAAAATAGGTTAAAACATTACAAATGTAAGCGTACAGATAGTCATCCTCAGTTGATAAATCCAGCATCTTTCCCACCACTTCATATTTTAAAGATACTGCAGGTCGATACAAATTATAGGTCAATAAATAAGCCACTGTTTTCGGCGCACATAAATTAGAAAGCCGCGCCTCATTTCTTGCCCTCGAAACAAGCATTTCCACAACCTCTGATACACGTTCTACTCTATTTAACTCCAGATTAGCTTTAATAAGCTGCAAATCATTCAGCCAATCATGTCTAATGGCTCGAAATACATCAATCATCTCTTCTGGATCATTCATCACCGAAATCTCCTATATACAGACTTTCCACTACAAAACCCTCACTTACAAGCCATTTTCCCTCATTTATAGAAAATGCTCTAAAGCTGTCAAAAAGCCCTATGATGTCCTCTGCCTTTGGATCATATTTTTCAAAGTGTTAAAAAACCAGTCAAAAGACTGGTTTTTTGTAATATTTATGCTTCTTTTGCTACAGGATAAACACTCACTTGCTTACGATCACGACCAAGACGTTCAAACTTCACAACGCCATCAACCTTTGCGTAAAGCGTATCATCTCCACCACGTCCAACATTGTTACCAGGATAAATTTTTGTCCCACGTTGACGGTAAAGAATAGAACCACCTGTTACAAACTGACCGTCGGCACGCTTAGCACCAAGTCGTTTCGAAATAGAGTCACGACCATTCTTTGTACTACCGACCCCTTTTTTAGAAGCAAAAAATTGAAGATCAAGCTTAAACACGCCATCCACCTCCTCAATCATTAATTTGTATGTGTTCAGAATAAGCAGCCTCAATTGTTTTCAATGAAGAAATCATGCCCTCAAGCAACAAATAAACATGCTCATTCGGGTGCTGTTGTATAGAATCAGGAACCGAACAAAGGAGATAACCCCCATCTTCTTCCTGCACAACAACCAATTCAACATGGCACAGCTCTTCAATGGCGTTTATAGCCCCAAACGTCACAGCAGAGACCCCAGCACAAACCAAATCGTACCCGAATGGACCAGAATCAGCATGCCCAGATATTTGAACCGATTGTAATTGCTTATATGCATTGCGCTTCACTTGAACCTGAATCATAAGAATATCCTACTTATGCATTAATTTTTTCAACAGTAATCTTCGTATAAGGCTGACGATGTCCTTGCTTACGACGATAATTCTTTCTCTTTTTGAACTTGAAAACAACGATTTTATCGCCTTTTCCATGCTCATCAATCTTCGCCGTCACCTTCACACCTTCCACAAATGGCTGTCCAACTTTCACATCATCTCCGCCAATGAAAAGAACCTTGTCAAAAGTTACTGTCTCTCCTGGTTCTGCATGCAATTTTTCAACGAAAAGTGTTTGACCTTCTTCGATTTTTAATTGCTTGCCACCAGTTTCAATAATAGCGTACATACCTGCACCTCCTCTAATTCTCAGACTCGCCCAAACGGGTAGCCCCTTGGCATTTATAACCCATTTCGTGCGGTTGGAGCTGGTGCTCCAGAACTTTAACGTTAAAAATTTTATCACAATCCTCATTATACTGTCAATCCTCAGGAGGATTAACTATGTAACCAACAGAATTTTTTACTCTTTAAAACTGACCATTGCTACAATAGCTTACCAATCGCTTGATCATAATAATTCCCATTGAAAAAAGCGTTCAAAAGGTACTTTTCTGTCATAATATGCTGATCTTTTTTTCCTTCAACCATGATCTTAATATGATGATGACGATCCTTATAAAATTTTTCTACAACATGCATCAGTGTCATATCATTTGGAACACAGACCATAACACCCTCTAAATGATCCAGAGTTGTCCTTTGCCAACGATCTAATAAAAAACGCATAAAAACATAACGTTGCTGTCGCCATTCTTTTATTAACACCGCAAAAAGAAACAAGGCAATAACAAAATAATTCAAAAGAATCATCCGGTGAAAAGCGACCCACATTGTTAAAAGTATTAGAAACAGAAAGGAAAACAATAAGGCAAGCCGGTATGCCTGACGATACGGAAAGTATCTAGATAGCATAATTAAAAGCAATTTCCCACCATCTAGTGGCCAAATTGGCAACATATTAAATAATAAAATCATCCAGTTTTTTTCTAAAAACATCTCATGATTAGCCATATTCCAGTATGGCGTTAAAAGCAAAGCAGAAGAGACAAATGGAAGCCAAAAATGCTGCATAGGACCTGAAAGCGTCACGATCAACTCTTCTTGAAATGGACGCGTGCCACTTTCGTCAACCTTTGCCACACCACCAAAGGGCAGTAACTCCATAGAGGTTAAGCGCCATCCTAGAAACAGAGCAGCATACGCATGCCCTAGCTCGTGCATCATGACAATAAAAAAAGTGGCAGTGACATCCCAAAAATGTCCCGTAAGAACACCAGTACCAAACACAACCCAAAAAACTGGGTGAATATGTACCTTTTTTCTCAACATCCTTATTTTCTTAATCAAAGGAAATCACCTGGATGGGATCAACAAAGGTTTTCCCATTTTTGATAGCAAAATAAAAGGTGCCTTTATTTTTCCCACGCTCGTCTGTCACTGTGCCTAATTTTTGATCCTTTTTCACATTATCATATTGCTTTACATCCACATTCTCCAGCCTACCGTACCACGATTCCGTTCCATCCTTATGCTGAATCACAATTGTTTTACCAATGGATGCCTTATTCCCCACAAAGATAACCAGACCACTATCAATAGCCTTAACCTCAGCGTTCACAGCCGCCTCCACCGTTATGCCTTTCTTCTTTGCTGAAAAGTGTTCAGTCACCGTCCTATTTCCGCTAACAGGTACGGCAAAATCCTTAGAGGATTCACTCTCTTTATGTCCTGAAAAAATTTGACTCTTGCGCTCATTCGTAGGAAGAAAAGCGAGGGGGTGCCCAAAGATCTGCTCATACCAGTGAGAGACCATCGTAAAATTCATATCATCAGTTAAAGCTGCTGACACAACACGCTTTGTCTTGGGAACTGAAGCAAACATATCTGTTTTGTAAAGAACCGCCCCTCCTAAAATAAGCACGGCAGCAATCAAGCATTTTACAACAAAAATATTCGTATTAAACAGCGGATGATACTCATTAGGAGATGTCTTATATTCCTGCATTGAAGGATTATTCAACACGTCATCCATCGGCAGGCTTGGTCGTCTTGAACGCTGTTTATGGCGTCTTTTAATCTCATTGATTCGGTTCATGTCATAAACCCCCTACCCTTGCTTAGTAACACTTTATGAAGAGTAGGGACAAGTTATGACAAACAAAAAAGAGAATCCTTCGACTCTCTTTTTTAGCTTTAGCGCATACCTAATAATTTTTTCATTCGAGAAAAAAATCCTTTATTTTCATCAAAAGACATAAGCGGAACCGATTCCCCCAATATACGACGCGCAATGTTTCTATAACCAATCGAGGCACGTGAAGAAGGATTAAGTGCAATAGGCTCTCCCTTGTTTGATGCTGAGATAACTCCTTCATCATCGACAATCACACCCAATAAATCAATGGCTAAAACATCGAGAATATCATCTATTTCCAACATGCCACCCATTTTTACCATATGAGGACGAATCCTATTAATAATCAACTTCGGCGCAGCAACGGTTTCCTCTTTCTCCAAAAGACCAATGATTCTATCAACATCCCTAACTGCAGAATTTTCTGGTGTCGTTACAACGATAGACTGATCTGCACCAGCAACAGCATTTTTGAACCCTTGTTCAATACCGGCAGGGCAATCGATCAGAACATAGTCAAAATCTCTCTTAAGCTCATCAATAATACTCTTCATTTGTTCAGGGGTGATCGCTGTCTTGTCTTTTGATTGTGCGGCTGGAACAAGCTGCAGACATTCGAATCGCTTATCCTTAATCAAGGTTTGACTGAGCTTACAACGTCCTTCTGCTACATCGACAATATCATAAATAATGCGATTTTCTAGTCCCATAACAACATCGAGATTTCGCAGTCCAATATCTGTATCAACCAAACACACCTTCTTATTTTGAAGAGCTAAGGCTGTACCAAGATTTGCTGTTGTAGTGGTTTTACCCACTCCGCCTTTTCCTGAAGTAATGACAATAGCTTCCCCCATATACTTTCACCTCTCTACAATCTCTCGTCAGATTCAAGGGATCTTCGAAATAATGCCTGCAATCGTTCTACCGAAATCTGCTTCGTTTGCTTATCAACAAATGCATACTCCATCATGCGATTACCATCATTTGCAATATCTGGAGACCGACTCAGAGAATCAGCGATCATAAGCTGGGAAGGTTTCATGACTGAGGCAGCAATCACCTTATCCTCTCGACCCTTACAACCAGCATGAGCAATTCCTCTTAATGAACCCATCACATAGATATTTCCCGTCGCGAAGATCTTACCACCAGGATTGACATCACCTATCAATAACACATCACCTTCGATTATAGCTTCTTGACCAGAACGAATGACCTGCCTTAAAGTCGTCAGCTGCCCTTGCTTTCTCAACTCTCTAGCTTCATCTTTTGACAGTACATTTGAAACGATTTCCGCTACAAAAAGCTGTTTTTCAGAACGAATAATATTTTGAATATCTTCTCGATCTTTTTTCGTCAAATAGCGATTGCCTACTTCAACCTTGACAGAAATAAGAGGCCCCTCATGATAAAAGCTCCCTTGAGCAGAAAGCTTATCCCGTAATTCCAATACAAGCTCATCATAAGAGCAACGATCATTTAACGAAAAAATGAGCCCATCTTTTTTCCCTTTAATTGTCACGAATGGTGGTTTATTTGTCATTTTGTTGTTCACCTCAACACTCTATGTAAAATGTTTCGACACTGGAATGACAATATCCTTTTTATAAGAGAATGGTTTGAGATAGGTCAATTCCCGATCCGCTTCCAAATTTCAATAAGTTCCAACTCCTACCTTATTATGTAGCTTATCTTTTTAAACGTTCGCACAACGCTCTCAGTGGATAGAAACAAATCACTGTAAAACCACTGTTTAAAATTAATGTAGGTACTAAATGTTGATGAATATACGCTATAAAATTTTGCTTCGCAATGCCAAGCAATGTATAAATACCATACACTTCCAGATCCACTAAAAACGTAGCAATTATTGCGACCAGTAACACGACAATGATATGAATATTAAAATGTTTTCCTATTAAAAGCAAGATGTAAGAGGTAAGTGTTATACAAAAAGCATAAACACCCCATACATCTGTGTAAACAAGATCAATAAGAAATCCAAAAACCACGGCGTAATAAAGAGCCACAGTTTTTGAATAAAAAAAGCCAATCATAAGAACAGCTATGAGAATAAAATAGGGTGATGCGACAAGATCATAACCAAAGGAGCGCAGGGAAAATACTTGAAACACCGTACCTTGTAGTAAAAACAACACCAGCAAGACGATAAATAATTGCAACTGCTTCACTTTACCTACTATCTCCTTCCGAGCCGTTACAGGTCAATGCTTGTCGTCCAACGACATCCACATAATCAAGATTATCAAAATTTGCAGCGGGCTTAATTTCAGCAACCTTTGACAAACCATAGCGATCAGTAGCAACACTTTTTACCTTGCCAATATATAATCCTGCCGGATAAACACATCCGATTCCTGAGGTTACAACCTTATCTCCTTTTTTTAACTTTGAATTCACACGTAATTTTTCTAATAAGAGTACATTTTTATTAGAATCATAGCTCTCGATCAACCCATTGGTTCCAGCCTTATTGATCACCTTAACCGATATTTGGTTATTGCTTTTTTGATTGGTGATCAATGCCACGGTACTAGTAAACTGGCTGACATTTTTAATCTTTCCAATAAAACCATCAGCGGTAACCACCGCATCGTTCTTTTTAATACCTTGCTGTCTCCCCTTATCAATAGTCAACTGCTGATTCCAGCCATCAAAGGAACGACTAATGACCAAGGCAATATGCGATTTGGAAGCAAGGACATCTGTCTCTGAATTAATATGTAATTGCTTTTCTAATGAAGTATACCTCTGTTGCAGATCACCATACTTCGCACCTAATGACGCATAATCCTGCAAATGTTTTTTTAATACCTTATTCTCTTCATATACATTTTTAACATCTTCGACATTTTCAACAAAACCCATGATATACTGTGCAGGTCTATTGAACACAACCTGAAGCCATCCTGATGTATCATGAATGATTTGCTCCGGCCAAGATAGTTGCTTGCGCTCTTTTAAAGAAAATCCGATAAGTGCAACCAGCAATATCAAGCTTGTCAATAATAAAATCAACTTTTTATTAAAAAAAAAGGGTGGCATACTCACACCTACTTCAGATTACTTTGATCTAGGTACTTTACTTCGATCCAGACCTTGATGTTATTCCTGTTCGTGATTTAAATACAGCAAGATTCTCTAGTGCACGTCCTGTTCCGATTGCCACGCAATCCATAGGGTTTTCAGCAATGATAACTGGCATCTGCGTCTCTTCACTCAATACTTTATCAAGATTACGCAACAACGCCCCTCCACCTGTTAAAGCAATGCCTTTATCCATAATATCAGCCGCAAGTTCAGGTGGTGTATTTTCCAACGTGTTTTTTACAGCGTCAATTATCTGATCAACAGTATCTTTTAATGCCTCAGCAATTTCCACGGCTGTCACATTAATCGTTTTGGGCAAGCCTGTTAACAAGTCACGCCCACGGATTTCCATATCTTCGTGCTCTTGTGGATTCCCAGCAGAACCTATTTGTAGTTTCAATTGCTCAGCCGTTCGTTCCCCTATCATCAGATTATAATTCTTCTTGATATATTGAATGATATCATCATCAAACTCATCACCAGCAGTCCGTATAGATTTACTGGTAACAATCCCACCTAAGGAGATGATGGCAACCTCCGTCGTTCCACCACCAATATCAACAACCATACTCCCCGTAGGCTCCCACACAGGCAGATCGGCACCAATAGCCGCCGCAAACGGCTCCTCAATTGTAAAAGCTTCTCTAGCACCTGCCTGCTTCGTCGCATCTTCCACAGCACGTTTTTCTACGGCAGTAATTCCTGAGGGCACGCCAACCATGACATTCGGTTTTCTACCAAACATTGATCGCTTATACGCCTGCTTGATAAAGTACTTTAACATGGTTGCTGTGGTTTCAAAATCAGCAATAACACCATCTCGCAAAGGGCGTTGTGCCACAATATTTCCTGGGGTTCGTCCAATCATATTCTTGGCAGAATTCCCCACAGCTTCGATGGTGTCCGTATCTGTTCTCTTAGCGACAACAGACGGCTCCCGAAGGATAACACCCTTCCCTTTAACATAAGCAAGTGTATTTGCAGTTCCAAGGTCTATACCCATATCTTTGGAAAATCCGCCTAACATCTATGTAAACTCCCTTCGTGTTGCGAAATTCATAATTTAAATTATATCCTAAACAGAATCACTTGAATAGTCTTAAATAACACCTTTTTCCTTTAAACTAATAAATTTTCTATCCCCAATGACAATGTGATCTAACACATCGATCCCAAGCAATAAGCCACATTCCACTAAACGTGCTGTCACATCAATATCCTCACGACTTGGGGTTGGGTCTCCACTCGGATGATTATGAAAACAAATGATGGATGCCGCTGAGCGTTTAATAGCTTCTTTAAAAATCTCTCTTGGATGAACAATCGATGCATTCAAACTTCCTATAAATATAGTTTGACGATGAATCACTTGATTTTTCGTATTAAGAAACAGGGTAACAAAATGCTCTTGAGAAAGAAAACGCATATCGTCCATGACATAATCAGCGCCGTCTTGGGGTGAACGAATGACACAGTTTTCCTCATCCACTTCTTTCATCAATCGTTTTCCGACCTCGATAGCCGCAAGGATTTCGATAGCTTTAATCCGCCCGATTCCTTTAACAGCCATCAATTCTTCAATAGTAGCAGCCCTTAACCCACGAATTCCTGAAAATTGGGTAAGCACACGTTGAGCTAACTGCATAACCGATTCATTTCGCAGACCTGTTCTCAGCATAATGGATAACAACTCGAGATTGGATAAACGACCGGCTCCTTCTTTCATCAATCGCTCCCTAGGACGCTCTTCCCTAGGGACATCACGAATCATCAGCATTGACTTTGTCAAGGTATTCCTCCTTATAAGAATTTCCATGACTGACAAAGAGGCCCCAGTGGAAACGATCCGCTGCTCGGCTTGAACACATATATAAAAGAATTATCCTCATCTAAGTTGGGAAAATGATGTGGGAAACGCATATAGAAAGAGGTAAGTGAAGGGAATACATATCAACAAGGCCATGACAAGCCATTTGAGAGGCGTTTTACTGTTATGTTAAATGTAACGCAATCCTGCTCATTTGTCACTAAAAAACTGGCGACAATTCCCTATTTTTTTACTTTACTCTAAACCTTCGTCAAAATCAGCCATTTTATGACCATTACTGCTAAAAAAGAAATGTCTAAGCACCAGAAATAACCGTGTTATTTAGAAAGATTTTGTAATATTTTTTGATAGCTATTTAAGGCACTCAAAAGAGGCTGCTGTCCTGTTCCTCCACCCTTAATCTGATTAAAAGCAGCTGATAATGTATCATGAAACATTTTTAATTGTGACCTCAGTGTCCCTCCTGCCTGTGATTGATTAGGCAGTTGAAAATCCGACAAGCTTTTATGTGCTTTATTCAAAATGGACTGGCTTGGCTTCTCAACTGCCAAGCGTTGGCTAGATACATCGAGACAAGCTAAAAAGGTCGCTCTTCCATCTTTTAAATCTCGATAGATAAAGTCTGTTGTATGTAAGGTCTGAATATGATAAGACCAGCCTTTACTATACACATCTATCCCTTTTGAAGCGAGCGTGTTTTGTAACTTAGCTTTTGCCGAATCACTGGTAACAATTCCAACGAATACAGTATAGCGACTCCCCTCCTTAATCATCACCGACGGGATACCCTTCTTTTGAGCAAGCTCACTTACCCTTGCTTCCGCAGCTTTTTTAGTAGAAAACACCCCTCCTTGAATTTTCGTCAGCGAAAGCGCTAATAATTGGGCTCTTCGACTGCCATTCTGAGTAGCTGTGGAATGCGTAGATACCTGATTGCTACTCACTTCCATTTCAGCCTTTGCTGGTGTCCTACCATTATGTGAAAAGAGGATGAGTATTGTAAAACCAATACCAAGTCCTACAATAATCGCTGTGAGAAGAGGCATCCATAGATATTTTAAAAAAATTAAAAACATCATAAACAATCCGTGATAATCTCTTACTAAACGATTCTTTCTCTTATTTTTCTTTTTTTTATGTTGGCTTGTGGTAACTGTTGAAGCGGACTCATTATCATAATCACTATCACCTCGTTCATCAATGCGCTTCTGATCTTGAAATGTTTTTTTCCAATCTAAAGCATGATCTTCCTCTGTGGCTGCTACTTGCTTTTTTGTCCATTCTTGCAAACGATACTCTTTGCCATTAAAGCTTACGATAATATCCTCATTTTCATCATGTTGTGATTCATTTTGGTCAACACGTGTCATCGACAGATTCCCCTTTCAATGACGATCTCGAATGAAGAGTAGCACATAGACAAAAAAAAGGGACAAGACAATTGTCGTCTCATCCACTTTATTTATCGGCAAATTATCACATTTTTTCTTTAAGCCGATATATAAAAAACATTATGCTTTTTTTATATTTATTCATTGATCATGCTTTCATCACAGAAACCCCATCATTTCATTACAAAGCGTAATGTTGCTTGTAGTATTCACGCAGCTGTGCAATGAAATATAACGATCCCGTAATTAACAGCACAGCATCTGACCTTCTCCCATCCTCAACAAGCTGCTCCAAAGCTTCTTGCCATGGTGATATCACTTGAACCGACATGGATTTAGGAACAAGAGGCACTATTGCTTGAGGTTCGATAGCTCGTTCTAATCTAAAATCTGTCAAGACAAGACGCTCGCTAACCTTAGCCAATTCACATAACAATCCTTCGTGATCCTTATCCTTTAAGGTAGCAAAAAGCACTGTAATTTTTTTATTTTTAAAATGCTGCTGTACAGTTTGAACGAACGCTTGCATCCCTTCTAAATTATGAGCACCATCGATGAAAATAGAGGGCTTATCAGAGAGCTGTTCAAACCTCCCCGGCCACCGCATTTTTTCCAATCCTCGACGCACCACTTCTTCTTCAAGTTGAAAGGAATAATAGACTCGTAAATAATCAGCAGCCATCACCGCTAAAGTAGCATTTTTCACTTGATGTTGCCCAATCATATTGACTTTCAAATCAAGATAAGTGTGAAAGGGTGTTCTCACAGAAAACACTTCTGCAAATGCCTCGCTGTTCCCCGCAGGCTGATCCATAAATGCCTGCCCCAATTGATACATCTTCACATGCTGTTCTTTGACCACCCCTTTAAAAACCTCCAAGGCTTCGCCTTCTGCTGCCGTAATTAAAGGTCTACCCGTCTTAATAATCCCCGCTTTTTCAAACGCAATCTCTGTCAATGTCGTGCCAAGCTGTTTCATATGATCATGACCAACATTTGTAATGATGGTCAGCATCGGCTGAATCACATTTGTCGAATCATGTCGACCACCAAGACCCACTTCAAAGAGCACAATATCACACGGATTAATTTTGGCAAAATAAACAATGGCGATCATCGTGATCACTTCAAACTCCGTCGGGGCACCTAAGCTTGTTTCTTCAAGAGCCTCAGCCACAGGCTTGACTAACTTCACCGCTTCAATCAAGTCAACAGTGGAAATAGGCACCCCATCCTTCATAATACGATCATTGAACACATGAAGGGAGGGAGACGTAAACGAGCCAACTTCATAGCCAGCTTCTCTTAAAATATAACTTAAATAAGATAACGTCGATCCTTTGCCATTTGTCCCACCAATATGTATGGTTCGCAATCGACGTTCAGGGTGATCAAGCTGTTCCAACATCCATTCCATTCTGTCAAGTCCAAGATTCATGCCAAAAACCAGCCACTGATCCAACCATTTTTTCACCTCGGAAATATCAGAAAACATCATTCCACCTTCATTCTGTCACTATCCATAGGATAGAAATCGAACTAGAAAAAGCCATGGCATTCAAGCCACCACTCCTTCTTTCAATACAAGTGAGTCATCAACAACATCATTTTATGCATTTAATTCAATCAAGCGTTCTTGGACCTTCCTCTGCTTCTCCAAATAATCCTCTTCCTTTGCACGTTCCGCCTCAACAACCTTATCAGGAGCCTTGGAAACGAAACCTGGATTGCTAAGCTTTTTCTGAACACGCTCAACCTCATCTGTCCACTTTGCAAGCTCCGCTTGTAATCTATGCCGTTCCTCTTCAATATCAATCAAGCCAGATAGTGGAAAGTAAAGTTCAGCACCAGTGACTACCGTTGTAACCGATTGTTCAGGTGCGCTTATAGATAAGGATAATGTCAGCTTTTCAGGGTTGCAAAAGCGCTCAATATAATAGTCATTACTCTCTAAAATCATGAGCTCTTTTTCTGACGCAGGCTTAATCATGAGAGCAATTGGCTTACTTGGTGCTACGCCTCTTTCAGCCCGAAGATTTCTCACGCTTTTAATGATATTTTGCAACAGCTGCATATCGTCGGTTGCTACTTCCTGCTCTTCCTTCGGTTCAGGCCAATTTGCCAGCATGATGCTATCACCTGCATGTGGAAGTTGTTGCCAAATTTCTTCTGTAATAAATGGCATAAAAGGATGCAATAATCGCAAGATATGGTCAAGCACATGTACCAATACAGATTTAGTGGTCATCTTCTCTTCTTCATGGTTTCCATATAACGCAATCTTTGCCATTTCAATATACCAGTCACAGAAATCATCCCAAATAAAGCCATATAACTTGCGACCTGCTTCTCCAAAATCATAGTCATCTAAGTGCTTCGTAACCATTCGAATCGTTGTATTCAGTCTCGAAAGAATCCAGCGATCAGCAACTGATTGCTTACCAGCTAAGCTCAGGTCATCGGCCGTATAACCATCGAGATTCATGATCAAGAACCGTGAAGCATTCCAAATTTTATTGGCAAAATTCCAGTTTGCCTCGACCTTTGTCCATTGAAAACGCAAATCTTGACCTGGAGTCGTTCCAGTGACTAAGGTAAAGCGCAACGCATCCGCACCATATTTCTCAATCACTTCCATCGGATCGATGCCATTGCCCAGCGATTTACTCATTTTTCTTCCTTCTTCATCACGAATCAATCCATGCAACAAAACATCTCCGAATGGCTTTTGATCTGTAAATTCGACAGATTGGAATATCATTCTTGTCACCCAGAAAAAGATAATATCGTATCCCGTAATGATGACATTCGTTGGAAAATAATGCTTAAAATCTTCAGCATTGACGTCTGGCCAACCTAGTGTTGAAAACGGCCATAAGGCTGAACTGAACCAAGTATCAAGAACATCCTCATCTTGCGTCCAGTTGTCACTATCTGCTGGTGCCTCTTTGCCGACATAAATTTCTCCTGTTTCATTATGGTACCAAGCAGGAATACGATGTCCCCACCAAAGCTGCCTAGAAATACACCAGTCACGAATATTTTCCATCCAATGAAAATACGTATTTTCAAAACGATCAGGAACAAAGTGAACCTTACCCTCACTCTCTTGAAGCTTAAGTGCAGCTTCCGCAAGAGGTTGCATTTTAACAAACCACTGGGTAGACAGATACGGTTCCACCACAGCATCCGAACGTTCGGAATGCCCTACGGAATGAAAATGATCCTCTATTTCCACAAGCACACTTTCAGCTTGCATATCTGCAACGATTTGTTTACGACATTCAAAGCGATCAAGCCCCTGATATTTTCCGGCGTTGTCATTCATCGTGCCCGATTCATCCATAATAAGAATACGTTCAAGATCATGACGATTCCCCATATCAAAATCATTAGGGTCATGCGCAGGAGTAATTTTAACAGCTCCAGATCCAAAGGTCATATCTACATACTCATCTGCAACGATAGGAATTTCCCGACCTATGATTGGTAAAACAGCTTTTTTACCGATCAAATCTTGGTAGCGCTCGTCATCTGGGTGCACAGCAATCCCTGTATCACCAAGCATTGTTTCCGGGCGAGTCGTAGCAATTTCAATATGGCCAGAACCATCAGCTAATGGATAGCGCATATGGTAGAGATAGCCTTGAATATCCTTATAAATAACTTCAATATCAGAAAGTGCCGTTTTCGTCACAGGATCCCAATTAATGATATATTCGCCTCTATAAATAAGCCCTTTTTCATATAGACGAACAAAAACCTCCTTAACCGCATTAGAAAGACCTTCATCAAGCGTAAAACGTTCACGTGAATAATCTACAGATATGCCCAATTTCGACCACTGCTTACGAATCACATCAGCATAGTCTTCCTTCCAATCCCACGCAGCTTTCAGAAATTTTTCCCGACCAAGCTCATAGCGATTTGTGCCTTGCTCCTTAAGACGTGCATCGATCTTGGCCTGGGTTGCAATACCCGCATGATCCATTCCTGGTAAATACAATGTGTCATAGCCTTGCATTCTCTTAAAACGAATGAGCAAATCCTGCACGGTGTTATCCCATGCATGCCCAAGATGAAGCTTCCCAGTAACATTTGGAGGTGGGATCACAATCGCAAACGGTGTTTTTCCAAAATTACGTTCGGCTTTGAAATAACCATTTTGTTTCCATATTTCATACCATTTTTCTTCTGTAGCAGCAGGGACATACTTCTTTGATAACTGCTGTTCTTTAGACACTATCTATTCCCCCCTTGAAATCACTTATGCTTATGCAACTTTTTAACCAATAAAAAAAGCCCTCCTCGTCAAAAGGACGAAAAACGCATCGCGGTACCACCTTTATTTGCACAAAAAACATGCACTCTTTGACAGAATAACGATCTGTAACCGGCTCTCACTATCAAGACATCTTGTCTGTTCATGAAGAGCAGCTGAATGGGCGACCTTCTGTGACTGTTCACTTAGGAAGCCTTGCAGCTAAGAGCTCCCCTCTCTATAAGTTTCCAAGTCACATACTCTTCCCTGTACGCTGATAGCATTATATCCAATCACGACACTCTTACATACATTATTCTAATGATAAAGCCTCCAAAACGTCAAGCTTTTATTTTTAATAAGGACATACAATCTATCTCTTAAAAGAGACGAGGCGCATGCACCACCTCACGATCAAAATCATAGACTAAGCCAAGAGGTGATCGGACGATGTTTAATCGAAATAAAGGACCCTTCAATCGCTATAATTGCCCTTTTTGGTTTCGAAGACTCATTGAAGGCTTTGAAATCATTGTCCTCCCATTAGCCGTATTTCAAATGATTCGCACCTTCTTCTTTCCAACAACCTTTGATGTCTTGGTTCTTGCCTGTCTCATGGCACTTTATGTTCTTTTCTTAAAAAAATGGATCTAGGAGGAATGATCATGTTGATCGTCATCGTACTTCTTTGCTTCCAAGGCTTGGATCAGTGCCTCACGTTGCGGTTCTTGGTGGTGCACACGTTCAAACTGTTCAACAAAAGACCATTCTCTATCCACAGATTTTGCACTTTCATAGGCTTTCACCGTTTCAAAAATGGATCCTGGGTAGTGAAGAAAACTTATCAAAAGCTCCTTTTCAATGCGTCTAAGTGGAAAGGTTGTCTCATATAAGTTAAACGCTCTTACCCAATCCCTAATACAAAAATGAGGTGAATCAAACATTGTCGCCAAATCCTTCAAAGGAGTATCGATTCCACCGTGCTCCATATTGACTGCCATTAATCTTCCAGCACTGAAAATAAAATGCGAAGGATCCGACTTACCAATACAATAAACAAGCCTTTGCATAGATGATTTTTTAGCATGCTCTCTCCAGACTTCTAATCGCTTCATAGCATGATGAGTTTTTTGAATAAATATAGCATAATGAGCAACGACGAGCTGTTCAAACGGAGAAGGATAGATTCTGTGATCCGCTCGATAAATGAAGGTCGCTAGCCAATCCAATCTCTCCTGCCAATGCCTCTTCATCAGTTCAAGTCCCTCGTCTATTTTTTTTATATTTTCTATGGGTTCGAGTTCAACCGTTGCTTGATGCATATAACTAAGATAATCAATGAGCATGTCACCTTTTCTGTCGTTGGAAAGAGGCGTTTCCTCTAACCAAGGCGTCACATAATAAGTCTCTCCATCGACAGTTGCATACTGTAGACCTTCAGTCGTTGTAAGAAGTGGCAGAATATTTAAGGACAAACTCAATAATTTATTTTGCGTTTGCAAGGTACACCGCAATCTATCTTCAGTGGCTACTTTTTTAAGAGAATAGACCTTATCTTCTGTAAACACTTGAAACCTCTTACCATGCTGTTGAATGGTAAGGGGCTTCAATCCATAGTAAAACAAGACGCGTTCCAAATTATTTAGTGTCGATTCTAACATATGCCACCGCCTACGAAAAAAGCATTTTCACCAGCATGACTATCTTTTTGTTCCTGGTATATAAATGATTTGGCCCTCTTCAAGAGATTCCGAGTGCAATTGATTTCTCCGTAGTAGACTTGGTACAGGAACCTGATACCGTTCAGAGATACTTTCTAAAGAGTCTCCGACTTGAACGATACACATCCTCATTTTTGAAAATTGTTCTTCCGCATCTGTTAACATCTTAGTAAGATAAAGCGCATTCTCAGATATTTTTTGTTGTTCTATTGAATGATTGACTTCTTCTGGCTCCGCCGTTTTTTCCTCGAAAAAACTATCAGCCTCGCTTGAAAGCTTCTCCTGTAATTCTAAGCGATCATCAACGCTTTCAAAATCCTGAGCAGCTGTCTCAATCTCTTGAGGGCTATTCGAATACTCTTTACTTTCCTCTGGTCGTTCTAAAAAAGCTGCCTCTCCTGTCTCTTTTTGTTCTTCCTCTTGAGCATTTAATCCAATCTCTGGGGCTGTCCCCCCTTGCTCACTTTCCTCTGCTGGCTCACGATAAGCTTCAAAATTCACACTTTCTGTTGGATCAAAAGTACTCTCGTCATCACCCTCTTCCACCTCTTCTTTGACCTCGTCAACTTCAGATTCATGACGGTTTTCCGTTGCAGTCGCTAAGCCTGAAATGACAACCTCTGCTTGAAGTTGAATACAGCCGTCCTCCGGAAGAATATAATCAAAGGTTTCCACATTCACATGCAGATCATCAATATCATCGACACGATTCGACGGAATCGTGATATCAACTGGAAACCGATGCTCAAACAACATCGTTCCTTCATCCGATGTTTTTATAAGATCAACGATTCTAAAATCAGGTCGTTCAATTGTATCATCAAGCAAATCTCCTTTTTGAGTCCCCTCCCTCGGATGATATTCCCCGTTCAACAAAAGCTCGCCTTTGATGGAGACATAATGAGGATTTTCTTCTATTGTGATGTCTGGTTCCAATGCCATAGACAATACATCCTCTGCACTTTCACCATTCTTTAACCAGACAGACTCGTTGATTGAAAATCTTAGATCTTGACTAGAAGACTGGGACATGCTATTCACCCTTTCCACGGTTATCATTACAAATGTATGCAACTCGTCTTGGGGTTATGATACAAAAGTAACAAAGTTAACCCTATTCATATGATCCACAGAACAATCCTTACCTTTTTCCCATAAAAAAACCTATGAAAGAGTATCCAACCGCTTCATAGGCTTTGTTTCATGATATAGTTATCGCAAATTAGCAATTTTTGAAAAGGCACTATCGACAACAGAAAGGGTCGTTTCAATATCCTCTGCACTGTGTTCTGTAGATAAAAACATACCTTCAAATTGCGAAGGAGGTAAAGAAATTCCTTCCTCTAACATGGTATTAAAATATATCTTGAAGTAATCCAGGTTAGCTGATTTAGCTGTCTGATAGTTTATCACTTCTTCATCAGTGAAAAAGACCCCAATCATTGAACCAGCACGATTCACCGTTAATGGCACATCATATTTTTTAGCCGCTGCTAAATAACCCTCTTCAAGTCGATCGGCAATCTTCTGAAAGCCTTGATAATCCGCTGGCTTCAGCTGGGACAAGGTCTCATATCCCGCCGCCATAGCCAACGGATTGCCCGAAAGTGTTCCTGCTTGATAAATCGTACCGCTTGGAGCAATTCTCTCCATGATATCACGACGCCCACCATAAGCCCCCACCGGTAGCCCGCCACCAATCACCTTGCCCAAGCAGGTGATATCAGGAATGATACCAAAATAACCCTGTGCACAATTATAATCCACACGAAATCCAGTCATGACTTCATCAAAGATTAAGAGTGAGCCATACTTCTGTGTAATCTCTCTCAATCCCACTAAAAAGCCTTCCTGTGGCGGAACGACTCCCATGTTACCAGCAACTGGCTCCACAATGATCGCGGCAATCTCCTCACCAAAATGATCAAAAGCCATCTTAACGCTAGCAAGATCATTATAAGGCACCGTGATGGTATTTTTCGCAATGCCTTCTGGAACACCTGGACTATCAGGTAATCCAAGCGTGGCAACACCCGATCCTGCCTTAATAAGAAGTGAGTCACCATGCCCATGATAACATCCTTCAAATTTTAGAATTTTATCTCGTTTAGTAAAGCCACGTGCCAAACGCAAGGCACTCATCGTCGCTTCCGTTCCTGAATTAACCATGCGCACAACCTCAATGGACGGAACACGCTCAACAACAAGCTCCGCTAGCTTGGTTTCTAATAAATGTGGCGCTCCAAAGCTAGTCCCTCGTTCCGCAGTTTTTTTGAGAGCATCCACGACTTGCTCGTTGGCATGACCAAGAATAAGCGGACCCCAGGAAAGCACATAGTCGATGTATTCATTACCATCAATGTCTGTAATCTTTGACCCTTTTCCTTCAGTAAAATAAACAGGATTTGTATCAACTGATTTAAAAGCACGGACAGGGCTACTAACCCCACCAGGCATGACGCGTTTTGCAGCCTCAAACGCCCGTATTGATTGATTCATTGGTCTCAATGTGCTACCTCCTTTAACCACGTAGCCGCATCTTTGGCATGGTAAGTAAGGATGATATCTGCACCTGCTCTTTTCATGCTTGTCAACAATTCAAGGACAACTGCCTTTTCATCAATCCAACCATTTTGACTGGCTGCCTTTACCATAGCATACTCTCCGCTCACATTATAAGTCACTAGCGGGAGACGAAAATGATTCTTTAAGTCACGTAGCAAATCCAGATAAGAAAGCCCAGGCTTCACCATCAAGAAATCAGCGCCTTCCTCTACATCAGATTCTGCTTCCCTCAAAGCTTCTAAACGATTAGCTGGATCCATTTGATACGTTTTGCGGTCTCCAAATTGTGGTGTGCTGTCAGCAGCGTCCCTAAAAGGGCCATAAAAAGCCGATGCATACTTAACCGCATAAGACATGATTGGCGTACTTTCATAACCAGCCTCATCCAATCCTTTACGAATCGCTGCCACAAAGCCGTCCATCATATTGGAGGGCGCAATGATATCCGCACCAGCATCAACCTGAGAAACAGCGGTTTTCACCAATAACTCCAAGCTTTCATCATTAATCACATCACCATCACGAACAACACCACAATGCCCATGATCCGTATACTCGCAGAGACATGTATCAGCGATAACCATCAATTCCGGAAAATTTTCCTTAATCACTCGTGTGGCTTCTTGAACAATACCATGTGTATGGTAAGCCTGTGTTCCGACAGCATCTTTTTCACCTGGAATACCAAAGACCATGACGGAAGGGATCCCTAAAGCCACAATCTCAGCCATTTCCTCTACCAATCGATCCAAAGAAAATTGGTAAACACCAGGCATTGAAGATATTTCTGTTTTTATATTTTCTCCTTCAATAGCAAATATCGGATAAATAAAGTCATCAGCCGTGAGAACAGTCTCTCTTACCATACGTCGCATGGTCGCATTTTGTCGCAAACGACGATGACGGTGAAATTGTAAATCCGTCATGAATAATTCCTCCTAATCGGTTTTAATTTATCTCTTATAGCGAGCAATAGCCTGAAGTAACGCAGAAGCAGTGTGTTTTGCAGAAACTATATGTGCGGTCAATCCATGATGTTCGACCTCCTCTGCCGTCACTTTCCCAATACAGGCCACAACAACACGCTGCCAAAATAGCTTCATATCCAACGATTGTGTTAATATCAAAAAAAAGCGAACCGCCGATGGACTAGCAAAAGTCACCACATCGATAGCATTGTCTAAGATAAGCCGGTGCAATCTAGGCTTGATCGCTTCATTACATAAAGTGTCATAAACATTTAAACGTTCAATAGAAAAACCAATCTTTCGTAATTTTTCACCCAAATTATCCCTAGCTAACTTTCCTACTGGCAGGAGGATACGAACAGATGGCTCCTGTCCCATTCCCTCTGCCAAAGATTCAGCTGTATAAACCTCTGGAATAAAATCAGCGGAGTAGCCATAATCCTTTAAAGCCCTTGCCGTTTTCTCTCCAACTACGGCAAATTTCATCTCCTTAGGAAGAGAGAGAGACAGCTGCTTAAGATGTTCCATAAAAAAACGGACGCCATTAGCACTTGTCCACATCACCCACTGATACTGCTCTAGCTTTTTCATTTTTTGCTTTTCATCGGTCGTTAACGAGAGAGGCTGAAAGGTCATAACAGGAGCAACAAGCGATTGACCACCACAGCGCTCAATGTCGGTAATCATTGATTGTGCTGCTATTTGAGCTCGAGTAATGAGAATGTTCAAGCCATTCAAGTTCTCTGTCATGATGGCTCCAGCCCTTCTTTTACATCATTAAGAATTTGTGCCGCTCCCTCTTTTTTCAATTGTTCAGCCAAAGCAACACCCAATGCCTCTGGGTCTTCTCCAGTCAAGATCCCCTTGATCATGGTTTGTCCATCTGGAGAAGCGACAAGCCCTGTTAAATGCAAGCGACTTTTTTCATGGATGCAGTGTGCAGCTATCGGTACTTGACAGCCTCCTTCTAGCTGTCGCAGGAATGCTCGTTCAGCGGTCACCGTTTGTGCCACCGCCTGATCATGAATAAGCTTCAATACAGCAATGATATCATGATCATCACTGCGACATTCAATTGCAAGAGCACCTTGTCCGACCGCCGGTAAAGATACCTCTTGCGGCAAGTATTCTGTGACGACTTCCTCATTCCATCCCATCCGCTTTAATCCAGCTGCGGCAAGAACAATGGCATCATATTCCTCCTCCCTTAATTTTCGAAGGCGCGTATCAATATTACCACGCAACGGGACAATCTTTAGATCGGGACGTGCAGCAAGTAACTGCGATTGACGTCTTAAGCTACTCGTTCCCACCACAGCGCCTTTAGGAAGCTCTTGAAATGTTCGTCCATCCTGAGAAATCAATGCATCCCTATCATCTTCTCTAAATGGAATACAAGCAATTATTAAGCCTTCAGACAGCTCTGCAGGCATATCTTTCATACTGTGTACCGCCATATCAATGTCATGATTCAAAAGTGCTTGCTCAATCTCTTTGACAAATAGTCCTTTGCCACCCACTTTAGATAACGTTACATCCAAAATACGATCTCCCTTGGTTACGATATGCTTCAAGTCAAAAGAAACATCTTGACGCACAGCTGCCAATTGTTCCATGATCCAATGCGTTTGTGTAAGGGCCAGCTTACTTTTTCGTGAACCTACAATGATATTAACCATATAAGATCTCCAATTCTATTCTATTAATATGTATCTAACCATCCCTTACTTACCATAGATGAAACCCTGTAAGCACCTCAGATAAAAAAACATTGATAAGAACGAGTAAAAAAGCAATGATATTCCAAAAAACAAGAGGTTTCCCATGGACATTTTTACCTAGTTTTTGATAGAGATAAAAACAATAAGCCAACAAAACCAAAAAAGAGGTAACGATCTTAGGATCAAACCAATTGATATGAGAAAACACATCCGCTACCCGAATAATACCAAGTAAGAGGCTGATGAGCAACAAGGGAACCCCTAGCAAATTACAGTAGAAAGAACCTTGTTCTAATCTTGCTAAACTGCCAAAATGAAGCAACCGCTGACCCCATTTTTTCTGTTTTAATAATTGATATTCCACCAAATACATCATCGATAAAATGAAGGAAATCGCGAACGCTGCATAAGATAACAGCGCAATCGTGATGTGAATGATCAACAAATCCGATACGAGTCGCTGACCTAAAATAAGATCTGCCTGATCATTAGGCTGAAACAGCGTAATCACCATGATAGCCAACCCAACAAGATTGGCAAAAAATCCAAAGAAATGGAATTTAAAAAAGCGGTGCATGACGAGCGATGCACTGACAATAATCCAATCAACAAAAAACAGTCCATCAATTGGCGTCACAATCGGAAATTCTTGAATATAGAAAATTTTTACGACAACCGTACTCAGTTGAAGAAACCACACAATTGAAAGCAACCAGAATGCCAGCCGATGGGCCTTCCGGTTGTTCTGCAGAAAATCTATAAAGAAACCACACACACATGACGCATACAAAATGACCGTTACATCATAAAACCACTGCACTCTCATGAGGGAGACTCCTTTCTTTAAAAGTTAGCTTGTGCCTCCCCTAATGTCTTGCTGTCTGTAGATTGTCGGTTTCCCTCATCAAGATATTGTTTTTGCCGCTCACGAGCTACCTCTTCTTCAATGCCAAAAATGGAGATAAAGGTCTCAAGATTTGCATTTTTATGCGCCTCGCCGCTAAATTCTTTGACCTTAGCAATCGGATCACGAAGAAGCTGATTAATAATGCTTTTGGTGTGCTTGCTGATCACCTTTCGTTCACGCTCTGTTAAATCAGGCATTTTCTGTTCAATGCTTTTCATCGTATTAGCTTGAATATCCAGAGCATGTTGTCTTAAAGCAGTAATAACTGGCACGACGCCAAGGGTTTGCAACCATTCAGTGAAAGCCCAAAGCTGTTCACTGATCATCTCTTCGATGCGCTCCGCCTCAATTTTTCTTTCCTCCAAATTGGAGTGAACGATACCTTCCAGATCATCAATATCGTATAAAAAGACCCCTTCAAGAGAATGAACAGCAGGATCAATATCTCTGGGCACAGCAATATCCACGATAAATAACGGACGACCCCTGCGCACCTTAAGCACCTCTTCCACCTGACTGGAGGTGAGAATAAAATCACGTGCACCCGTAGAACTGATGATGATATCAACATCCTCTAAAACCATTGTTATTTGCTCCATAGTATAGGCTTGTCCTGAAAAACGAGCAGCCAATTCCTGTGCTTTTTCCAAGGTGCGATTTAATACGGTCACTTGCGAAGCACCATGACTTTTCATATGATTAGCAGCAAGCGCGCCCATTTCTCCAGCACCAATAATCATGACCTGCTTATCATCCAAACGATTAAAGATCTTATTCGCAAGCTCGACAGCAGCATAACTGACCGAAACAGCATTTTCATTGATAGATGTCTCCGCATGTGCCCGTTTGGCGACGGTCACAGCCTCTTTAAACAATTCATTGAACAACGTCCCTGTAACCTTTAAGCTTTGCGCTTTCAAGAAGGCTTCACGTAATTGTCCTAGAATCTGTGTTTCTCCAATAATCAGAGAATCCAATCCGCAAGCAACCTTAAATAAATGCTCGATAGCCGTCTCATTTTCCTCAACAAACAAGTACTTTTCCAAATCTTCCTTCTCAATGCCAAACCACTTTGCCATGAAGGCTTTTGTATAATAACGACCCGTATGCAGTTGATCCGCAACAACATATATCTCTGTACGATTACAGGTTGAAAGAATGACATTTTCAAAAATACTTTTTTGTTGTCTAAGCTCCAATAATGCCTGCTCTAAATCAGACTCCGGAATCTCAAATTGCTCCCTGATCTCCACTGGGGCTGTCCGATGATTTAATCCGATGGCCAGAATATGCACTTTACTTCACCCCGTCAATTTATCAAAACTGAGATTTACAAAGGAAATACTGAACTATTCCCATTTCTTATTTAGAATAATTATAACATAGTATGTCCAACACTTATAATCTGTAATATGAAGATTCAATGAATAGAAAGCACCTAACAACTATTTTTAAATGCAGCTCCACCCGTTAGCACTCATATGATACTATTAAGTGTGTTCGGCTACTTACACTATAAAATTCCTCTCAAGTATAAAGAATGGCTGGTAGCTTGCCAAGCATTCTGTTTGCTGACAAATCCCATATGTGACATGGAGTGACAGATTTATATGAAAAAGCAACATGTATTTATAGGCATCATCCTCATTGCCATAGGAGGCTATTTTCTTTTAGAAACACTCCATCTCTCTTATTTAACCTCCTTTAATAATTGGCCAACGCTTTTAATGCTCCTCGGTCTAGCATTTATACTGTACTCCTATTTCTCGACGGATACCGATTCCATTTTTATCGGCGTACTCTTATTGACGCTTGGAATCCATTATCATTTTTACCAGCTTGTCATTTGGTGGCCAAATGATTGGGCAGCCTATGGCTTCTCGATTAGCTTCGCTTTTCTCTCTCAATATTACAAAACGCGCAAGAAGGGTCTAAAAATCGGCTTATTTTTGTTGATTTTATCTCTAATCGAACTGTTTTATTCGGGAGCTCAAACGTTCACCTCTCACATCACTGCACTGGTAGGCAATTTTTGGCCCATCGCTTTAATTCTAGTCGGATTTTATCTCATCTTTAAGAAAAAATAATCCGATGCGTAGGATGCGCTAGCTTCGGCGTTGGTACACGGATGTACCGGGTTTAGTCGAAGTTCCTTATTGTAACCTTCTGTAGCGCTCATTCATCCACTCCAGCAACCTACTTCGCTTTCCGCGGGCAACGCCTCAACTCTTAGTGTTTCACTTCCGTGCCACACTAAGGATTTTCAGCTGTTGCTTTTCCCGCAGGAGTCTACGTAGGTTGCTTCCGCTCATAGTAGAGCGGATGATAATTTCAGAAGTTGATTAGAGCAAAATACCCTAATCTCTTTCGAGTGAGCGTTTTACAGCGTGTAAATGAATCTTTTCAATAACTGATGTTAATCATCTCTAAGAAGTGAAAACGGTATCTTCTTTTGAGTACACCGTGATAAAGGCACATTCACACACTCAATCAGTACCGAGGCTAAACACCTCCTGTGCGTCAAAAAAGAGTGGTACGAGCCGATCGGCTCGTACCACTCTTTTCAATGATTAGAGGTTATCTCTGCTTCTTTTATCATCAGATAAATTTTTCAATTTCAGCCCACAAAGCCTCCTGACCGATATGTTCTGATGCTGAGTACATGACGAAGGGATCTCCAGAAGCAATGCCTAACTTCTCTCGAATAATCTTAGCTTGCTTCAACCGTTTAGTCTTTGGAATTTTATCGCATTTCGTCGCCACAACAATGATAGGAATCTCATAATACTTTAAAAACTCGATCATTTGTATATCATTATTGGTCGGAAGATGTCTAGAATCAACCAAAGAAACAACAACGCGAAGCTGTTCATTCTCAGAAAAATAGTGTTCCAGCATTCTGCCCCAGGACTGCCTTTCTGTTTGTGAAACTTGAGCATAGCCATAGCCTGGCACATCAACAAAATAAAAAGTTTCATTAATCATAAAATAATTCAATTTTTGAGTCTTTCCTGGCTTTTGTGATGTTCTAGCCAGATTTTTTCTGTTTAATAAGTGATTGATCAGTGAAGATTTACCAACATTTGAGCGACCTGATAGAGCAATCTGTGGTTTACCGTCGGTTGGCCATTGTTCCGGACCAACCGCACTGATTATATAATCAGCCGTCTTCACCTTCACTTCTTCCCACCACCTAAGGCATGCTCAAGAACTTCATCCAAATGCTGCACGGGAATAAAAGTAAGATCGTCTCGTACACTTTTAGGAATATCATCTATGTCCTTTTCGTTGTCCCTTGGGATGATGATCGTTTTCAATCCAGCACGATGTGCACTAAGTGTTTTTTCTTTCAATCCACCGATCGGAAGCACACGACCACGCAAGGTGATTTCTCCAGTCATTCCTACTTCCTTCTTCACGGGACGTTGTGTGAGCGCCGAAACGATAGCTGTTGCCATTGTAATCCCGGCGGATGGACCATCCTTAGGTGTTGCCCCTTCAGGAACATGAATATGAATATCCATTTTTTCTAACAATTCTTCTGAAAAATCTAAGGCTTCCGCACGTGAACGTACATAACTTAAAGCAGCCTGTGCCGATTCTTTCATGACATCGCCTAATTTACCTGTCAAGGTTAAGTTTCCTTTTCCCTTAGACAAGGAAACTTCGATGAACAATGTATCCCCACCAAATGGTGTATAAGCAAGTCCAGTTGCCACACCGATTTGATCTTCTAATTCTGCCATACCATAATAAAATGGCGGTTTGCCCAATAATTTTTCAATAGTCTTCGGTGTGATCGTCACCGTCTTTTGTTCACCAGCCACAATCATTTTCGCAACCTTACGACACAATGAAGCAATGCGTCTTTCTAAATTTCGAACACCGGCTTCCCTCGTATAATGTCGAATTAAAAATTGCACGGCTTCCTCTTTAATCCGAAATTGATTTTTCTTCAAACCATGCTCTTGCAACTGTCGAGGAATGAGATGCTCAGTAATAATATGCTGCTTTTCAATTTCCGTATAACCGGCAATACTAATCAATTCCATGCGGTCAAGCAGAGGGCGAGGAATGTCCCCAACGTTATTAGCCGTCGTGATAAACATGACCTTGCTTAAGTCATAGGGTTCTTCAATATAATGATCACTGAATGCATGATTTTGTTCTGGATCTAGCACCTCGAGCATTGCCGCCGCTGGATCACCACGAAAATCATTCGACATCTTATCAATTTCGTCAAGAAGAAAAACAGGATTCACCGTCCCCGCTTTTTTCATACCTTGAATGATTCGTCCAGGCATTGCTCCAACATAGGTACGTCTATGACCACGAATCTCAGCCTCATCACGTACTCCACCAAGTGACATTCGCACAAAATGACGATTGAGCGCCTTAGCTACAGTACGTGCCAGCGATGTTTTCCCTACTCCAGGAGGACCTACTAAGCACAAGATCGGACCTTTTAGCGATTTGGTCAGCTTTTGCACAGATAAATATTCTAAAACACGTTCTTTCACTTTATCTAAACCATAATGTTCTTCATTTAATACACCTTCCGCATGGCGAATATCTAGATTATCTTCAGTTTCTACCTGCCAAGGAAGTTGTAACAACCAATCAATGTAATTGCGAATGACACCACTTTCCGCAGAGCTCGTTGGGATTTTTTCATAACGTCGTAATTCCTTGAGCACGGATTCCTTCACACTATCTACCATCTTCAAATCCATGATTTGAGTTCTTAAATCATCAATTTCTTCTTCTTTACTCTCACGCTCACCTAGCTCCATCTGAATCGCCTTCAGTTGTTCGCGAAGATAGTATTCTTTCTGCGTTCTTTCCATTGACCTTTTCACTTGCTGACTAATCTTCTTTTCCAGGCTAAGCACTTCCTGCTCATTGCTTAAAATACGGACTAAATGGCGCAAGCGTTCTTTCACATCAATGATTTCTAATAAGCTTTGCTTTTCTCGAACCTTAAGCGGTAGGTGATAGGAAACGATGTCACTCAATCGAGAAGGATCTTCAATATCTTGAACCGTTCCTAACATCTCAGCATTCATTTTCTTGGATAGATTAATATAATGGCCAAACTGATCAACCACTGTGCGCATAAGTGCTTCAGTTTCTGCGTCTACAGTCGCCTCATCCTCAAGAATCTCTACCTCGACTTCAAAACAATCTGTTGTATCTTTATAAGATAAAATGCGTACACGTGATTCGCCTTCAATAAGAATGCGAATCGCCCCGTTTGGCAATTTAATCATTTGTTTTACAGATGAAATCGTACCTACTTCATAAATATCCTCCGGTTGAGGATCTTCAGTAGCAATTTCTTTTTGTGTTGCGAGTAAAATTTTATGATCATCCAGCATTACTTTTTCTAGAGCTTCAATCGATTTATCACGACCCACATCTAAATGCAAGACAACAGATGGATAAACGAGAAGACCTCTAAGTGGAAGAAGGGGGATGGTCCTCATCTCTTCACTAGACATTAAAGCACCTCCGTTTCATTGCTCTGTACAATTCTACCTATAAAGTCGTACCATGTCTAATATTACAACACAAAGATAGAAATAAAATAGCGAGATGACGAACTTTAAGAAATAGGGGAAGAAACCTATAAAAATTCCTATGAAAACACACAACTGAAATCCATTGATAAAAGCTAGTTGCCAACCTCAGAGCTAGCACCCATGTGTCAACAAAAGCCATTTTATGGGCGATGTTAATTTGACACATAAGTCATAGATATAGCCACAACATGTATGACCATGTCTATAAGCATTTTCAAAAAGTGATAACACCCATTCACAGCTCCCAAGCAACCCATCTACCCGATGTTAAGGGTCGATCCTCGTGAAAACACGATAAAGCCAGAGTAATTATAGCCTATAAAAAAAGATGGCAAATTCCCAAAAGCGAATGATTGCCATCTTTTTAAAACATTATTCTTTTATATTGAAAACAGTCATGACATACAAATGGAATGGCTCTTATGCAGATTCTTTCGGAGATTGATCATTTTCAATCACCGTACCATCGTCCAGAACAAAGGTAGGACCGACCTTACCTTCAACAATTTTTTCCGTAATAATACATTTTTCAACATCTTCACGTGAAGGCAACTCATACATGATATCCAGCATAATGCTTTCAATGATTGACCGTAAGCCACGAGCACCTGTTTTGCGTTCAATGGCTTTATTAGCAATCGCCTTAAGAGCCCCATCTGTAAATTCAAGCTCTACATTATCAATCTCAAGCAATTTTCTATATTGTTTAACCAAAGCATTTCTCGGCTTGGTTAAAATCTCAACCAAAGCACTCTCATCAAGCTGTTCCAGGGATGCCACAACTGGTAATCGACCAATAAATTCAGGGATTAACCCGAATTTCAATAAATCCTCAGGTAAAACGCGCTTTAAATAATCATCACGGTCTAAATTTTGTTGCGTATTATCAGACCCAAAACCAATCACCTTTTTGCCCAAACGCCGTTTAATAATCTGTTCGATACCATCAAAAGCTCCGCCGCAAATAAAGAGAATATTGGTCGTATCAATTTGAATGAACTCTTGATGCGGATGCTTTCTACCGCCTTGTGGAGGAACACTTGCTACCGTGCCCTCTAAGATTTTAAGCAAGGCCTGCTGTACACCCTCGCCCGAAACATCACGCGTAATCGATGGATTTTCAGACTTACGAGCAATTTTATCAATTTCATCAATATAAATAATACCACGTTCAGCCTTTTCCACATCATAATCAGCCGCTTGAATAAGCTTCAATAGAATGTTTTCAACATCCTCACCTACGTACCCCGCTTCTGTCAACGACGTCGCATCAGCAATGGCAAATGGTACATTGAGAATTTTAGCCAGTGTTTGTGCCAACAACGTTTTTCCACTACCTGTTGGTCCAATCATAGCAATATTACTCTTTGCTAATTCTACATCATCACTCTTTTGTTTAGCGTTGATCCGCTTATAGTGATTATAAACAGCAACGGATAGGTTTTTCTTTGCCTCTACCTGACCAATAACATAATCTTCAAGAATAGAACGAATTTCTTGTGGCTTTGGAATGTCTTTAAATTCAACCTCCGCTTCGCCACCAAGCTCCTCTTCCACTATTTCAGTGCAGAGCTCAATACATTCATCGCAAATATATACACCTGGTCCAGCAACCAACTTCCTTACCTGATCCTGTGTTTTTCCGCAAAAAGAACATTTTAATTGTCCTTTTTCTTCATTGAATTTGAACAATACTTTCACCCCTAATCTCTGTCTTTTAAGCATGGGCAGAAAAGAGCGAATTGGTTTTCTCTATAATATCTATTTCCGGCCGACACTTCAAACAAATTGCATGAAGTAAGCTACTAGCAGTAGTTAAGCTATGTAAGCATTGTAACATAAATGAACAAGCGGCAATAATGTTTAGCCCTAAAAATAGAATATGTATAACGTTTAAAAATTACACTTATTTTCTCTCATTCTTTATTACCACATCTTACCTTACTACAGCTAAAAACAAAACCTAAAAACGAGAAGCTTGTTTTGAAAGAGCAATTGTGACGAAACTAGGCATGTTAAACATGCCTAGTTTGTCCTTAAATATCTTATAGCTATATCTCGTCCTATCCTTTACCTCACACTAATTCTTATTCAGCCTCCACGTCGCTTTCCTCAGCAACTTCTTCAGCTTTAGGAACAGGCTTGCTATGATCCACAAGGAAATCAATCGCTTTACGAACTTTTAAATCACCTTTAATCGCTTCATCTCCACCTTGAAGTGTCAACATTTGTTTTATTTGTTCAACATCCATTTTATAAGTATCTGCCATACTTTGAATTTCAGCTTCTACTTCTTCGTCAGAAACCTCAATGTTTTCAGCTTCAGCTATCGCTTCAAGCGTCAAGTTTGCACGGACACGCGTGCCTGCATTGACCGCCATTTGTTCACGCAATTCTGTTTCATCTGTGCCAGAAAATTGATAGTACATTTCCATCGTCATACCTTGTGATTGAATTTGTTGTTCAAACTCACGCACCATGCGATCTTGTTCATTTGTGACCATAGCCTCAGGTACATCAATGGTAGAATTTTTAGCCGCTTGCTCAACGACCGCATCACGAATTGTATTCGTTGCCCCTTGTTCCTTTTGATCTTTTAATTGCTTTTCATACTTTTCCTTAAGCTCAGAAAAGGTTTCTACTTCTTCGTCAACATCTTTAGCGAATTCATCATCAAGCTCAGGCAACTGCTTCACCTTAATTTCGTGAACCTTAACTTTAAAGGTTGCCTCTTTGCCTTTTAACTCTTCAGCATGGTATTCCTCTGGAAATGTCACATTGACATCTTTTTCCTCTCCAGATTTCAAGCCTATCAACTGCTCCTCAAAACCAGGAATGAAAGAATTTGAACCAATCTCAAGAGAATAATTCTCTGCCTTGCCACCTTCAAAAGCTTCACCATCAACAAAGCCCTCGAAATCAATAACAGCTGTGTTGCTTTCTTCAATGGCTCCATCTTCTTTGATCGCCAATTCTGCATAACGCTCTTGGAGCTGTGTCATTTGAGCATCCACTTCTTCAGCGGTAACATCAACAGTTTGTTCTTCTACTTCCAAGCCTTTATAATCGCCCAATTGAACCTCTGGCTTCACGGTAACTTCTGCTTTGAATGCCACCGCACTGCCTTTTTCAATTTTTTCAATATCAACATTTGGTTGATCTACTGGTTCAATCATTGTTTCTTCAACCGCTTTTGAATAAGCTTGTGGCAATAAAATATCGACCGCATCCTGATAAAGAGACTCTACGCCAAAGCGTTGCTCAAAAATCATGCGCGGAACCTTCCCCTTACGAAATCCTGGGATATTTACTTCCTTAACCACCTTTTTAAAGGCTTGATCAAGTGCTTTATTAAAACTATCAGCATCCACTTCAAAAGTAAGTGTACCCTGATTCCCCTCTTGTTTCTCCCAATGTGCTTTTACATCCATATATTCTTACCTCCAACATCCAACTTCATACTTTATTTACTAAAACGACTGTCAGTTTTACAACCACTACATTATAATAAAGTCTTACTGGAAAATCAATGATCCTATGTATTTTGTTCAATCTCCCAAATTTCTTGTACAAACGGCATGATTGCCTCTTTAGTTACAGAAAACAATACCTTTATTGTCTCCTCATTCATTTCCATACCCATTATCTCATTGGAATAGAGATAGCAGGCCGCTGCCCACAAAGTTGGTTCACTCAATTCTATGGGTCGGGGAAATATCGTCAAGACAAAATGATCCCAAACTTGCCACGCCATCTCTTTTAAGGATGGATTATTGGATGCCAAGACATCCTCTAATAGCTTTTTTACACCTTCCGAAAATTCACGATAAAATAGCGGCTGACCGAGAGCAACTTGATACGTGTTACCGAACTTTATAACCTCGACAGACCCCAGATAACTATTTTCTTGCAACACCTCTAACATCAAGCTTTTAAGAAATGCATCGCCATCACCTTTCAAAAACTCAAGCATCGCCTCACTTACAATGCCAAAATCTCTCGCCTTCTGTATGACAGCAAGCTGCTGATCATAGACCTTGCTTTTTAAGCCCTTATCAATCACATCGACCATTGCTAATCCATCATCCTGCAAATAATGTGCACCATTTTGCTGTTCTTCTGCATCACCTGCTGTCACCGACTCGTCCACCCTTTGCTGGGAAAAGTAAGCAAGTTGCTGGAGCATTTGCCGAACATCAGTGGATACATCATCCTCACTTAAAACAGCCTCTATGAGCGTTAGTACCTCTCGAAATTCCTTCATTTGAATAAGAACAGTGACGTGTAGCTTCAGCACATCGTAATAATGCCCGATGCCTCTTTGCATCATCTCTTTAGTCAGATCTCGGGCTTCTTTATAGAAACCAAGCTCTACATAACAAACCGCTAAACCATAAGCTGCCTGCGGATGCTCAGGATCCATATCATGTAGCTGCTTAAAGAGCACAATAGCCTGACGATAATTCTTATCCTTTAAAGTCGCAATCCCCTTATCGAGCAAGCGAATAGATAAATTTGGAAATTGGACAATATTATCGCATTTTTCAAAACGCATGCGTCCATCCCCTACTTCCTTAACTCATGATAGCTTCTTACAGTTTAGCAGGTTCATGTAGACAACACAACGCACAGGTGAGTAAAAAACCTATCAGCAATTATGACAAACAACCTTGAATGATAGTGTAAAAAAATTCATGTTATAGCTTTATTCATCGTGTTCTCTAAAAACTAAAATCCTCTCAAATATGGATATAACATTTGAGAGGATTACACTTTGGTCAACATTCAACACAATTTTATTCAATGGCGTCCCAGAAGGGATTCGAACCCCTGACCGACGGCTTAGAAGGCCGTTGCTCTATCCAACTGAGCTACTGGGACATCGTCACATGATTAGTTGATTGGAAATGATTCACTTGTCCATCCATTCACTGGGGTTGATACATGGAGCGGGTGATGGGAATCGAACCCACGACCAGAGCTTGGAAGGCTCTTGTTTTACCACTAAACTACACCCGCACATCATAACGACAATAGTAAATGTAATACACATTTACTAATACGTCAATAGAAATTATCATTTTAATGGGATTTTTCTATGCTAAAGCTGGTAGCTAGTCGTAAGATCATCGACAACTTGTCCATCCATTTCATAAAAATTGACAGATAAAATACGTGTCTTCTTCTCCAAAATTGCAACAGCATAAGTCGCTTCACGTCGTCCACGCGGTACCCGCATGCTTCCTGGATTGATGAGGACATGCCCACCAACTTGCTCTGAGCCAGCTAGATGTGTGTGACCAAAACACACGATCTCTGCTCCCATTTCTTCAGCTTTATATAACATATTCATTTCAGTCATTTTGACATTATATAAATGACCATGAGTAACAAACAGCTTATGCCCATCCAAATCAATGATAAGATCATTGTGAAAACCAGCACTTGGCATGTCACAATTACCGGCCACCACCTTATATCCTACCAAAGATGGATGACCGGATGACAGCTCTGAATCACCACAGTGAATGAACATTTCCGCATCGTGATGGCGCCTAGATAACATCTGTAATTCATTTTCCAAACCATGACTATCACTAACCATTAATACCTTCATCTTAAGAACTCCTCTTCAATTGTCAACAACATATCTTGCAATTCCTTCATTGCTAACGCACGATGACTCAGCTCATTCTTTTGATCAGCCGCCAACTCTGCAAAGGTCTTTTTATGTTCAGGAATATAAAAAATAGGATCATAGCCAAAGCCATTTGTTCCCATCTGTTGGGTTGTAATCAACCCCTGACACTCCCCTTCAACGAAACGCGTTGTAACATTTGGAGCACTGATGGACAGCACACAAATAAACCGTGCCGTTCTTTTTTCAAACGGCACCCCTTCCAGCTCTTTTAAAACTTTCACAATATTGGCCTCATCATCTTTATCTTCCCCAGCATAACGAGCAGAATAAACGCCTGGTCTACCGTCAAGAGCATCGATTGCTAACCCAGAGTCATCAGCGATTACAACTGAATTGAAGATCTTGGCAATCGCTTCAGATTTGAGCTGGGCATTTTCGTAAAATGTCGCTCCTGTTTCTTCCACATCCATAACATCCGGATAATCGAGCAACGACTGGATCGACAAACCAAGCGGCTGGAACAACTTGTGAAATTCTGCTATTTTCCCTTTATTTTTGGAAGCAATCATAATGGACGTCACTTCTAACCCTCCCGGTGGTCAGGTATGGTGAAGGCACCGATGATTGACTTTTGATAATCAATGAGTTCGTTGATTCCTTTTTTACCTAAGGCAAGCATGTCATCTAATTGCGTTGCTGAAAATGTTGCTTCTTCGCCAGTTCCTTGAATTTCGACAAATTCTCCCTTACCAGTCATCACAAGATTCATATCAACTTGTGCTGAAGAGTCCTCTAAATAGCACAAATCCAATATAGCACCATGCTTCTGATCAATACCAACAGAAGTAGCTGCCAAAAAGGTTTTGACAGGCATTTTATTAATAGAGCCCTTCTCAATTGCCTTTTTAAAAGCAAGCACCATGGCAACAAAGGCCCCTGTTATAGAAGCGGTTCGTGTCCCTCCGTCCGCTTGAATCACGTCGCAATCTACCCAAAGTGTTTTCTCACCAATAGCTGATAAATCGACGATTGATCGCAAAGCGCGACCTATCAACCGTTGAATCTCCATCGTTCGACCTGAAACCTTTCCCTTGCTGGATTCTCTTATAATCCTTTGTTCCGTTGCTCTTGGAAGCATGGCATATTCAGCGGTAATCCAGCCCTTGCCCTGACCTCTCATAAAAGGGGGTACACGATCTTCAATAGAAGCATTGCAAATCACTTTCGTTTGTCCTACAGTAATTAACACAGATCCTTCGGGATGCATCGTAAAATGAGGCTCAATATGTATAGGTCTAAGTTCGTCATTCTTCCGTCCGTCTTGTCGCATGCAAATCCCCCTAATTAGAACTTTAATTTTTCAAATGTATAACAGACAATATATTCCTTAATTGGAAAAGAGGTAGCTTTCTTGCTACCCCACTACTATAGCATATTTTAAAAAAATGTTTAAATACCGGTCTTAGTGATATTGACATTTGGTACCCCAACAGGTTGCGTCAATGACTTACCAGACTCTGTCATCATCTGTGTTTTGCCCTCTACCTCAATAGAAACCTTATCAACCGCCAGCCGATTAGCAAAGGTTAAGACTAAACAATTGAGTGCTTGATCACTAATGGCCTTTTTACTGCTATCTGCATACAAATAGTCATTAAAGTCTAATGTCACAATACCCTTATCATTAATGAACGGTTTTTCAGTTAAATCAACATCAGAATTAAAAGGTGCTTGTATGGAATCATCACCAATAGGTCCACTTTTCAAAGCATCAACAAGCGCTGTGTACACATCTTCTGAATTATCATAACGCTCCGTAATGGGCACGTAATAGGTAGTCCCCGCACTGGTTTCAGCACTGTAGTAAACAACCATACTACTACTGTTTGTCACTTCTCCAGCATAATTCTTAACAATATTGATCCCATCCGCTCGTGTTAACCCTTCTGTTGGAACAGGCGTTTTAGCCACAGGCATCTCTTGTAGCGACTTGCCATCTACACTCAGTTTAACACGTTTAATGTTATCAAATTGCGTCAGCGTCCAAGTGATAGACTGCATAATTTGCTGTTCATTTGTTCCTTTGTAATCTGTAAACTCCTTCGAAAAATCAGCATAGAGTGTCCCATCGCTATCTAAATTAAGTGAGAAAGTTGTGCCGGCTGGAATAACAGCTTGGAAACCATCTGGTAACATGTTTGAGACTGGACCATCTTGAATCAAATAGCTAAGCGCCTGTTTAGCAACTTCATTGCTTTGAGGTAAATGAAGCACTTGTGGTGTCACATGCCCGTTAGCATCAACAAGATACAATTGCCGCTCCACCGTTTTTTCTGCCGATTTTTTCTTATTATTATCTCTATGTTCTTCAAGATGCTTTGGTATCGCTTGTTTTTTAGAAGATGATAAGCCATTACTATAAATCCCACAGCCTGACAGCATAAGCAGAATGATCACACCCACTGTCAGGAATGATGTTTTACCCGTGATGCCCATGGGTTCCCCTCCCCTGATGGTTTGATTTGTACTATCATGTATACGAGCCACTGTCCAAATTAGACCAACAACTTTTTAAATACCGCTCTGTCTTGCAGGTTCAATCTCTGAAACCTCTTTTGAAACTCAGAAATGAATATGTAACAGTTCTTTTTTATTGACATAATATAGTCTTGACTAAACACCTTCCTCGCAGCTCTTTTGCTCGAGCAAGGAGGGGGAATTGTTGACAGAGAATTACCATCGCCCAAAGCCTTTATTGACTAAAAGGGAAAGAGAAGTTTTTGAACTGCTCGTTCAAGATAAAACCACCCGTGACATCGCTCAGGAACTTTTTATCAGCGAAAAAACAGTTCGAAATCATATTTCTAACACTATGCAAAAGCTTGGCGTCAAAGGACGTTCCCAAGCTGTTGTCGAGTTATTACGTATTGGCGAATTGGAGCTCTAATGAACGTCCGGCTTTCTATTCGTGAAAGCCGGACGTTCATTTTTTATAGTGACAGTCAACACCATTTTTTAGAAAGCTTATGACAAAAACAACTGGACAACCCGTTAGCGTTTCCTGCTTATTTACATCCATAAATACCCCCTACTAGATCCATTTAGACTATCTCTTCAAATAAAAATAAACACCACCGTGAGAACGATGGTGTTAGTGAAGGATTCATATCGTGACAAATCTAGCTACGTGCCTCTTTCAAATCTTGTTTCGCATCCTGACGCATTTTACTCACAGCCGATTGCACCAAGGCCTCAATTTTTTCACCTGTCACCTTTTTTCGAAAAAGTCCACTAAAATTCATATTGATTTCTTTAGCTAACCACTCTGCCGCCTTTTTAAATTTTTCCTCACCACCTAATTCCTTGAATGTCTCCTCAACAAAGTAGACAGCTCGACCTGCTAATATGTCGAGATTTTTTTCGACAAGATATGTCACTGCTGTTTTTACTGCGTAGCTTAATACCCCCGTGACA